>Ga0206130_10000483_pt1 | contig 66975 bp, 55 predicted proteins | sample Helgoland_Spring_9_FD_148637 | JGI IMG/M metagenome (GOLD analysis project Ga0206130, IMG submission 148637) | Pelagic subsurface seawater microbial communities from Kabeltonne, Helgoland, North Sea - Helgoland_Spring_Bloom_20160512_1 | ecosystem: Environmental > Aquatic > Marine > Epipelagic ... | reverse complement strand
AAACTAATGTTTCCGCAAACAAATTACATGTTGATGCCTTGACTGTTTCATTACAGAAAGAAAAATATCGGTTTAAGAAAATCAATACAGAACAATACCAGTCGCACAATGACGCAAAGAAGAAGGTGCTTGAATACGCTGAAAAACTTGAGAAGCTTCAAGCTAAATCCGACCGTATCAATCAATTTATAGAACAACAAAACAAGTTTGTCAATATCGGAAAGAAGTTCTATGAAATTTTAGGCAAATTCAAACATCATAAAACCGAACATGCAACTTTGGAAGCACTCAAGAAAATAACCTCAATTGAAAGCAGCAAGATCTTGGAAAAAGTAAAACCATTGGTTTTAGCTAAAAATCTAGCATCTCCCGAATTGCCCAAAACAAACAAAAACAAGTCAGTAACTGACAAAGAAAGACCTAAAGAAAATAAGGAAGTAGCGAATAAGCTGAAGAAAGACCTAGTGGTTGGCTCTAAGATTAAACTCAAGAATCAAAAATCAGAAGGAATTTTATTAGACATGGAAGGAAGTAAGTTAACCGTTCAATTAGGTAATTTTATTGTCAAAACTTCGCTTAGCGAAGTCGAAGTTTAGTTACCTCTCCCCCATTTATCAGGGAGGAATTCCCATCCTAACAATGAAGTTATTACATTTCATTTCGTAGTTATAGATTTAACAACAGACAATTGATTATGAATTTTAACCCTGGACAATAAACTTTACTTATTTCAAATAATAGATATAGAGAGTAAATAAACAATAGAGCTTTTTGTTTTTGGTCTATAGTTATGAATACTTTAACCTAGACCTCAAAGTAATGATAAGTCACTATTTTCTAATGCAACATGCAACAGAAGGAAATAAAAGCTTTCAACTTAGAGATAATGAATCTTGGAGATTTAAAAGCTCTCAATAATTTTGATATTTGAACTATGAAATATCTCTAGGAACATTTGAATAAACATATCCATAACTCAAGTCCGATTCAATATGTTAAGGCGACTAATATTTATATGTACCTTAGGCCCCGAAAATTAAATTTCAAACATTGAAAAACTAAAGTTCAAAATGCATTCGAAAACATCTTTAAATTATTTTTAATGAAGCAAGTATTAAAAAAATTAATGCATAGTCCATTTGGTTTTAAACTAATTAAACTTTTGAAGTTGATGTATACGCCTCCCATTAAGTATGCAAAAAAGTTAAGGTTTAAAGGTGTGTTTAACGTGAGAACAGAAAAAGGAAATAGCTTTAAGTTATACAACAATGCTTTTCTACTAGAAACACATATATTTTGGTTAGGAATTGATAACTATCCATGGGAAAATAAAACAAGAGAAATTTGGTGTGACTTGTCTAAAAAGTCTAATGCAATTGCCGATATAGGTGCTAATGTTGGTATTTTCTCTGTTTTAGCAAAGGTAAATAACCCAAATGCTCTAGTAATTGCTTTTGAACCTCAACCAAATATATTTAAAATTCTTAAAAAGAATAATACAATTAATGAATTTGATATTCATTGTGAGAATAATGCAATTTCGAACATCTCAGGGAGTGTTCCCTTTTTCAATCATGGGCCAAATACATTTTCTGAGAACAATACAACCTCAGGTAGCTTAAATAAAACCTGGCGTCCAATTGATCAAAACTCAATTCATGTGGAAGCTATAACCTTGGAAAGTTATATTAACACAAATAATATTAAATCAATCGATCTGTTAAAAATTGATGTTGAGACATTAGAATATGAAGTTTTGCTGGGGTATGGAAGTTTTCTTTTAAAGCATGAACCAATTATCATATTGGAAATTCAATCGAAGAAAATTGGATCTAATATTGATTCGTTATTAACGATAGATCTTTATCTGTACTACTCTATAGATGAATCAAGAGGTTTAGTAGAGGTAGATGTATTAGGAACAGGAGGAGACAATAATTATTTACTTTGTCCAAAGAGTAAAATCCATTTGATAAATAATTTGATATGCGAACTATGACCCAAAGGGTCTTCAAAAACTATCAATCATTTTTTCGCGCATAAAAAAAGCCCAGTTATCACTGGGCTTTTTTTAAATTATTTAGCGTTAATTATCCTATACGGAAATTGACTGGAAGCGTAAACCAAACACTCACCTTCTTTCCTCTTTGTTCTCCAGCAGTCCATTTTGGCATACTCTTAACTGCTCTAATAGCTTCTCTGTCCAAAGTTTTATGAACACCACGTACAACTTTTACTTCTCCAATTGAACCATCTTTTTTCACTACAAACTTTACATAAACTTTCCCTTGAATACCGGCTTCTCTAGCCATTTCCGGATACTTCACCTCTTTTCCCAAATAGTTATACATCTCTGCAGCTCCTCCTGGAAATTCCGGTTGCTGTTCAACAAATTCAAAAATTTCTTCTACCTCAATAACTTCTTCTTCCTCAATTACATCAATAATTTCAACAACCTCCGATTCTTGATCTTGCATTGTCACTATCGTTTCTTCACGCTCATCATCCTCTTCCAATATTTCAACTTCTTCCGGTGGCGCCGGCGGTGGCGGTGGTGGTGGCGGTGGTGGTGGTGGTGGTGGTGCATCCTGCATATCAATCACCTCTTCGTCCTCTAAATCAGCTAATCCTGAATCTAAGGAACTATTAGGTGGAACAATGTTTGTATACTCCATCATAGACAACATTACTCCCATTACAATAACCCCACCTATCAAAACTAGTCCGGTTCTAATTACAGTGCTATCAATATTTGCATAACTTGTTTTCTTTGCTTCCATTTTTTTGAGTTTTATAGATTAACTCCTATCAAAAATACATCCAAAATGAATTGAATTCATCGATGGCAAGATAAGAAGAATTATTCTAAACTTCACTCCTAATACAAACCAATCCATAAATGGTTCATCCCTTTCCATAATTAAATAAATATAATATGGCTAAATTAAGTTTTTCCAGGCGTTATTTTTAATTGTGCTAATAGTATTAAAACACCTATGGAAGATCCAATGGCATTAGCTAAAACGTCAAAAAAATCGCCCAATCTACCAGCAATAAAAACTGACTGAATAAATTCAACTCCGATACCTAGAAAAAGACAATAAAGGAAGGAAAGAGCAATAATTCTATTTCTTGAATAAGAAGATTGAAAATAGCTAACTAAGCCTTTACCAATTAATATGAGAAGCACTAAATACAAAGTGAAGTGTACTAACTTGTCTGCTCCTTTAAAGCTTAAAAAAGAGGAACTAGAGAGCTTGTCTCCAGGCATTAAGCACACGAGAAGTATTAAAAGAGTCCAGGCAAGCCCGTACTTGTTCTTATTTAAAAACATTAAAAGCTTTAACCGACCAATTCTTTGTACTGATCAGCGTTCAATAAACCTTCAACTTGTGATGAATCACTCATTTCTATTTTTACCAACCAGCCATCTCCATAAGGATCACTATTTACTGTTTCAGGATCTTGTTCTAAAGCATCGTTAAATGAAGTAATCTCACCAGACACAGGCATAAATAAATCCGAAACTGTTTTAACCGCTTCAATCGATCCAAAAACTTCTTCCTGATTTAGCTCCTCCCCTTCTGTCTCTACTTCAACATATACAATGTCTCCTAACTCTCCCTGTGCAAAAGCAGTAATTCCTACTATTGCAAGGTTACCTTCAACCTTTAACCATTCGTGGTCTTTTGTATATTTTAAATCTGATGGAATATTCATGTCTATTATTTGTTATTTATTTAATACGAACTTATGAAATACTTTTGAGTATCACACTTTATTCTTCCATTTTTTACACTTATAAAAATGATGTATGAATATCTACTGCAGCATAAATCGAAGAGCTACACCAGCATTTGTATTTGCTGTTGGAAATGATGTAGAAATAAATGGAGTATTCATGACTCTATCATAATACAATCTAACAGTAAGGTTTTTACCTAATTTGTAATTTCCAGAAAATTTAATTGAGGTCATTTTCTGACCAGCTGTTGCCTGATTTTGATTTTCTATAATTTTTCTAGTTATCGTTTTATTATCCCTAATCGAAACATCTAATCGTAAAACCAAATCACTAGGGTTTACCTTTTTTCCATTAAACTTAATCGGCAACTGAAGTTTTTTCCATGTATAACCAGACCCTATAACCAATTCAGTACCCTTGATTTCAGTAATTTGATTATTTGCTAAACTTAACGATATGTTTCTATCTTTCTTAATGGCTAACTTCGCCATTACACTATTTTTAAGCGTTATATCAACTTCCAATAAAGGAGCAAATTGTTCCATTATAGACATCGTCAAAATCTGCTTTTCTCCTATAAAATTACCGGCAATATCAACTTCTGTTGCATTTCCTTCAGAATCAAACTTACCATCTAAATTTGTTGTGTATCCAGATAAATTAAAGCTTGATCTATATGCATGACTAAATGATAATGTTTTAACATATTTCTTCACCCATTTAATTTTCGAAAGTCCATCATACGTTATTCTCCAATTTGGCAAAGGAATTTGCTTAAATGGATTGATGGTTTTTTTGTTGACATTTTTACCAGAATACGCGGCTAAGAACGACCCAATTATTACCTCTTGTTGAGCTGAACCATACCCTCCAGTATATCCGTTTTCGTTTAACTCATTTACCGAATTAGGATTATTTGCACCTAAAACAGCAGATACTTCTTGTCTGAAATTTCTTAAGTTATCAAACGTAGCATTCTGCAATGCGTCTCCAGTATCAGATTGGAAATCTCTATTAAATGCTGTCCTCCATGTTATTATTGAGGTACTAAAAGATCCGGTAAACTGTTCGTTTCTTAAATCAAATTCATTTGTAAAATCATCCCACCCCAAATTAGAATTCGTGTTTTCAGCTAAATTCCTATCTGCAGTTAAATCAATTCTTAATCCTAATATTGGTTTTAGGGTTGCCTTTATATTTAACTTCTCAGTATGATTTACAGCAAATTGTGTATTAATTATATCAAAATTAGCAGTATCCACAAGCCAATTATTTAGATAAGCGTCTCTCGCAAAATTGTTAGTAGTAGTATCTCCAAAAATATCTCTCATTTGATTCCCTCCAGCAATAAAATCGAAGGAAGGTCCAAAGAAATTGTTATCCATTCCCATTACATTAGTTGAATTATTATACCCAGGGAGTAGCATCCCGTCATTTGTACTATAATTCACACTTACGTTCTTCAAAGACATTACAAGCAGAGCTGCATGATCAAAGACATTCAACTTATCTTTTTCCTTCTTTTTCTCCTTGATAAACTTTTTAAGCTCGGCAATTTTTTCCTCATCTTTAACAGCCCTCCTTTTTTGTCGTTTCAATGCACTCTCCAATTCTAACAAAGACATGTCTTTAGGTTGTTTTGTCTTTCTTATTTTATCTTTTCCTTCCTCTTTTTCTTCATTTTTTCCCTTACCTATGTTTTTATTTGTCTTACTAGCTCTATTAAATCTATTATTCTTGCCTTTACTTATTTTACTAAACTTCTTGTTTACCTCTTTGAAATAAGGCACTTTATTATAAAGCGTAGTCATATTTAACTTTCCGTTCCAAGTTACAACTCTAGAATTCTGAATAATATTACCCACATTTCTAGTTTGAGTATCGCCATTTTCATCAACTACTTCAAAGTTGTCTAACGCCAAAGGAGACCTTGTCCAATCGTAATTTCCACTGTAGCGTGTCGTTAAGGTTATCCAATCTGTTAAGGGAAATTTATTGAAAGGCCATTTGAATGTTACGTTAGCTATGTGGCCATAGTTCATTGTTTCCCCAAAACTTTTAATACTATTCAGCATTTGTGTTTTAGAGGAGTCAGCATCATAACCAAACGCTCCCTCATCAACCTTTCCATACGGTTCGTTAATAAAAGCTCTGTTTTTGGCAGTAAAATCAAATTTCAAACTTTTTGTTATGTCATATTTGAAATTATAATCTCGATCCCAATTAAACGTCTTATTGTATTGAGGAACAGTTAACCCTCCAAAATTATTGCGCACTTCATACTCGTTGTATGTTCTGTTCATACTTGTTCTGAACCCGAGTTGTTTTGGCGCTAAATAAAGGTTAAAGTCTCTTATTGGCCTTAGCCACTTTGATTTGCGGAAGGCCTTTATCTTTTTAAATGGCTCCCATGGTTTAGGGTTATTATTGAACCCATAATTCACCGAGCCTAGATGATTTAGAGTTCGATCATATTGCGTATTTATATCCCTATGCGACAGTTGGCTGTAGGAATAGTTAAGTGATAGGTTTGATACATCATAAACGTGCGCTTTTTTGGACTTTCCATTTTTTCCTTGTCCTCTTTCTTTTCTAACATTCGTAAAATTAATAGATTTTCTTTCCGTAATATCCCTTCCAGCATCCAATCTTTCTTTCCATTCCTCTTTTGATTCTACATCATTTTGAACGAGTAATAAATCTCCCAAAAGAGGGTCGTATTGCGGTTTGATAATACTATTTGAATAACCCAAATACATGGGAACTTTAATCCCAGATTTATCTCCAAAAAACTTACCTAATTGAACTGTGGTGGAAGCATCGACTCCATAAACATATTCCTGAGCTCTTTCACTTACCCTCTTTTCAATAGACCCAAAACCTGGGGTAGCATAATTTCCCGATAATGACATATCTGCAAAATCAGCCATGTTTGCACTTAACCTGCCAATTGTTGCCCAACCTCCACGTTCATTAAAATCGGTAAGTCTAAGTTCGTTTACCCAAATTTCAGCACACTTTTCTTCACCATCATCAGGTTGCCATTGGTTGTATTTATCGTCTTTTTTAGGGTTACGTACACCGATCATTATTGTTTTTAAATTTTGCAAATTCGGATTTCCTATTACTGAAATATTCCTTGTGTTATCTACATTATCAGTTTCTGTGTATTTCTCTAGTAAAGAAAACCCAGGGATATTATTTCTTCTTGTTTTAACCTGTTTTAAACTATCTAGTTCAATAATAATATTATTGGCTGCTGGCCAAACATCAGCTGCAGCATTTTGGTACCATTCACTCATTTTCACAGGCATTTCATATTCGTAGTAATTACTAACAAAGTCAGTCCCTAATCGAACAAAAACGGTTACCTCATCGTCTCCAACAAATGCATCGTTATTTGATTCTCCATGCACATACATCTCAATTTTCTTATAATTTCGGACATCAAAACTTACATTTCGATACGCCGCTCTGGCATCACCGTCTTGGAGCCCGCATACATCCAGCACTAATGATTGTTCATTTTGCTGCGCCAAGTTGGCTGTTTGATAGTTTGTTTCTCTAATTATATCCTCTGGCAGCACATAATTAATTGGGTCTCTATTTCCGTTGTCTTCAATATTTACTGCACCAATATTAAACGTAGTATTTGACTCTTCTCCTTGTAAGTACTCTCCTTCGTTTAACAATGAGTTCAAATAAGTTCTCCATTCTCCACGAATTAATTCTAAACGAGCAAATCTTAAGACAACCTCCTGATTCCATCCTTTCATAAACATCCTTATAAAACGTATTGATCTAAAATCTTGTATGCCATTAACCTTGGAGGTAAACTCTCTTATTGGAATTCTAAATTGATACCAATATACTTGCTTTTGACTTTTTTCATCTTTTGCTAAAATTCTGTCAGTGATGTAGTTTGTGCCAACATTCATGTTTTGAGGCTTCATATTTACCTTATATTGGAAATAGCTTTCAGTTTCATTTAAATTATTGTCTTGATTAATATCCTCAACATTTGGTAAAGTAGAAGCAGATGTTGGATAACCATCACCATTTAGTGCTGCAGACATTTCAGAGGTAGGGGAATTCCCATCGGCCCCGTTATATTCTTTGTACCGATCTAATATATCTAGCTCATTCGCATCATAACTATCATCTCTAAAGTAATTATAATCATCAGATGAAGGATCTGCACTTAACTCAGCATAAGCTGCTGAGTTAAGAACTGCCGAGGAAGAAGAAAGAAAAGAACTGAAAAAATCTCTTTCATCTTCATTTTTTAACCCATCAAATCCAACATCTTGATTTGGTCTTGTTTCTACATCGTTATCAAATGCATTTACAATTACCTGTGAAGTTGGAATCCATCCCCAAGCGCTTTCCGTAAGAATTTCTGGATCATAAACACCGTCTGTAGGAAGACCATTTTCATAAGACTTCCTACCGTCTCTTAATATATCTTCAGAAATATTCCCGAGATTAAAATACAATTCACCTCCTGTTGAATTTTGTGAATCTTCATTAGTTGCTGGTTCTCCAAAACTATTACTCGCAACTGTACTAAACGGATCCATTACCCAAAACTGGATATATTCAATGTTAGCTGCCTCAAAATCATTGGTTGTAAGCGTCCTCATTACTCCTGCCCATCTACTGTCTGGATCTTTTAACTCCCCATTAGCCTCCACACCTGCAGACAAAGCGCTTCCAATAGGAGTATCATAATTATATGGCCCTCTATCTTGCGGATAATAAGCTAAATCTAATACCGGAATATTATTTAACTGCCCAGTACTTAATTGTTTATTTGGAAAAACTTCACTCACTAAAACTTGTCTCATTAGGTTGTTTTTCTGTATTGGATCACCTTTAATATGATCAGGAGTCAAATTATTATCGTTATGGAACAACGGATCAATTACATACCAAGACATTTTTGCTCTATTTTTCCCATAAATTAAATCATCATAAGCACTCGCTTCAGGAAATAATGTTGGTTGACCTTGTGGAACAGATGCTAGTACCCAAGTATTAAACGAGCGAATATCAATCGCAGACTGACTTCCCTCAAAATCATCAATATATGAAGTCCCTTCTTTTCCAATAGCTCTATTATGGCCCGGAATAATTGCAGCAATTTCTCCTGTAAAGTTGACAATAGACTTTTCTTTCGTATTGATGAAAGGAATTTTATCAACTAATTTTGTTAAATATGGGACTTCTTTTCTAAAGCCTCCGTCCAACCCCAACATTGTGTTCGAAATCGGCTCATCTCCAATATTTACTTTTTGCGTCAATGGTTTTTCAGTTAAACGCATCATTGTTGCTCCTATGTTTGCATTTTTACTAATGCGGTAATCCAAGTGAGTTCCAATTAACGATTTTGTTTGAATACTGAAAAGTGAGTTACTTTCAAGCGATATTTTAATGGGTGTTCCTGAACTTAAGATACCATCATTCAAAATTTTCACACGCCCCAAATTATAGTCGACCGTATAATCTACACCTTCAGACAATTGAGCACCACCAGCAACCACCTTAACAGACCCTTGGGGTATATTAAGAGCATTGAGAGAGATTTCAGAACTTACTGACGACTGGTACGTTCCTTTTATTTTAAACCTATTTAACTCTGGAATCTGCTGTGCAGCTGTTTTTGTGCTATCGTATAATTGGCTAAAAACTATTGTTTTTCTGACAGACTGAGAAACTCCTTTGTCAATAAGTGCATTATCTAATGTCTTTCCAAAAGGTTCTTTGGTTGTAAAATAGAGCCTTCCATTTCGCGGGTTAATTGTTCCCCCATTTATTATTTTTCCATTGGCAACAGTTATTGGAATAAAATCAAATACACCATCAGCGTATTTTGCTTGTTGTTGATTTAGCCTATCCATTTCTAGGAGCTGAAGTAGTAATTTATCATCTACACCTGGTTTGGGAATATAGTTTACGTCAATACTTGTACTTGGATTGTTATACCAAACATCTAATCTAAAATTCATGGGGTCAATTTGATATGCCCCAAGTGAATAAACATTTTTCATCATCAAATCCCACAATTTCTTGGTTGGGTTCCTAACCGTTGATTTCAATAATTTTAAAAATAACGCATCTTGTCCTGTTACTCCATCTGTTGAAAATTCACCAACTTGATAAGTCTCTCCTTTATAAGTATATTGATAAGAAACAGCTAATACCTCGTCATTGTTCAAGGATTGATTTAACGAAACGTATCCTAATAAAGCATTGTAAGAATATTCGTTTGCCGATAACAACCTAGCATTCTCTAACTTTTCGTAATCAACACTTTGTTGTAAAGAGCCGGCTTGTGTGGAAGCTAATAGATTGGAAGCATTTACATAGTTTCTAATTCCAGGGTTAGAAGTCAAATATGCATACATCGCATTATTATCATTGTCAGGATTTGAAATGCCATTTATACTCCAACCTGCATTTTGCATATTATTTCCTTCACTTTCACCTAAATCCGCGAACGCTATAATATTTCTAGTCTCAGAAAAATCGTTTGTACGGTTGGTTATCCAAACCTCCATCCTTTGAATTTGGACACCCAAAGTTACATTTGGCAAATTTGCCATTGCATTGTCATAATTATCTCTAAAAAAGTAATTTAAAAAGTAGTGACGATTTTCCTCATAGTTATCGGCAAAAATTTCAAAGTCACTTACTTGAGCACCTCCAGCAACTTCAATTTCCTTTTTCTGCCCTCTTTGTTGCGACAATACAGTGGTTGCTGTTAACCTTCCGAACTTCAGCTCGGATTTGATTCCAAATAAACTTTGACTTCCTGAAATTAATGAGCTATTTAAAGGCATGCTTACGTTACCCGCCTCCAATTTTTGGATAATTTCATCTTCCTCTCCCGAGTAATTAAGTTTCAATTCATTTTCAAAATCAAAAGTTGCTTCTGTGTTATAATTGAATCCAATTTTCATTAAATCTCCAATTTTAGCAGTCAAGTTCATCTGAATTTTTTGATCAAAATCAAACGTCGTTATCTTTCTTTGCTTTTCTGGTAATACAGGGTTATCTGTACGTGATGAATTAATCCCAAAACTCAATTCGGCAGATCCTTGTGGTCTAATTTCAACAAAATCACTTCCGAATATACTTTTCTTTTTTCTGTCTCCAAATTCACTTAATTCACCATCTTCATCCTTGGTCTCTCTTCCCATGTCCGATTGTTCATTAAATTTATCTTGCCAATACTGTTCCATCGATTGCTCATTTTGGTATTGCAAATACTCCTCAAGCGTCATCGAAGAAGGGTTTCTGTAGCTTAAAGAATCTCCCAAAGTTGAATAAAAAACATACATCCCAGAAACCGGATCATACTCTACGTGTTGTTCAATATTAAGAGGTGTGCTAAAGTCTATCAATCCCGATTGTTGTTCGCTTGAACTCATCCCATCCTGAATTGGGTAAATTAAGTTTACATCAGGGGAATCTAATAACGCAACGTATTCTGTAAGCGGATTTATAGCAAAGGCACTCTGATTAAACAGAACTAATGCTATTGCAGAAACAAGAAAATATTTTATTTGCTTTTTCAGGATGGTTTTCTAAATAATTTCGCGAATCTACAAGCTCTTTAGCGTAATTTTAATCAACTCTTCAACAGATATTTCTGACCCAGACTTATCTATTGTTTTATCAATAACAGCCTCTGCTTTTCTTTTGTCTATTCCTAAAACAATCAGAGCAGATAACGCTTCGTTTCTAAGAGTATTGCCTAAATTAGAAGAAAAATCAGAGACTTCTCCAGAAGGAGCTACCTTGTCTTTTAAATCAATAATAACTCTTTGCGCTGTTTTAGCTCCAATACCCTTTACTTTTTTTAGCAAATTGACATCGCCTGAAACAATTGCATGAGCAGCCTCATCGGGAGATAATGAAGATAATATCATTCTAGCTGTGCTTGGTCCCACCCCAGAAACACTAATTAATTGACGATATATAGATCTTTCACTTTGTGTACTAAACCCAAATAGGGTATGCGCATCTTCTTTTATTGAAAGGTGGGTAAACAACCTTAACTTTCCTTTTTCGGGTATATCAGAAAAAGTTGTTAATGAAATGTGTAAAAAATAACCTATCCCATTTACATCCAATATAACATAGGCGGGATTTTTCTCTTCTAATATTCCTTCAATATGTGTAATCATTATTTTCTAGTTTGAACATCTACAACCGCAACAGTAACCATATTCAATATTTCACGGACAGAAGAACCAATTTGCAAAACGTGAACAGGCTTTTTCATGCCTAACAATATGGGACCAATAACTTCTGCTTCCGTTAATTCTTGAACTAATTTATAGGCTATGTTCCCAGCTGCTAAATTGGGAAAAATTAAGGTGTTTGTTTTTTTATTTGCCAAAGAAGAAAACGGGAAAAATTCTTTCATTAAATCATTATTTAAAGCAAAATTCGCTTGCACTTCTCCGTCTACAACTAAGTTAGGATGCTCATCATGCAGCTTCTTTACTGCTTCTCGCATTTTAATCGCGTCATCACCCTCACTTGAGCCAAAATTTGAATACCCAAGCATTGCTATTCGAGGCTGTATTTTGAACCTTCTAACAATCTTTGCAACTAACAATGTGATATCAATTAATTCTTCTGCCGTTGGATTTAAATTAACGGTTGTATCCGCAAAGAAAAGTGGCCCTTCTTTTGTAATCAACACGTACATTCCGGCAATTTTATTCACATCGTCATCAATACCTATTACTTGCAAAGATGGGCGAATTGTATCACGATAGTTTCGAGTCAGTCCAGAAATCATTGCATCCGCTTCTCCCGCTTCTACCATGGCAGCGCCAAAATAATTTCTTTCACGCATCATCTTTTTACACTCGTAAAGTGTAAGGCCTCTGCGGTTTCTCTTTTCAAATAGATCTGCAGCAAATGTATCCCTACGCTCCAACTCACTATCATCCCGAGGGTCAATAATCGTGCATTCTCCAAATTCTAATCCGTTCTCATCAATTAATGCTTCAATTCTTTTTCTCTTTCCTAATAATATCGGGAAAGCAATTCCTTCTTCACAAGCTATTTGAGCTGCTTTTAGTATTTTATAATGGTCTGCTTCAGCAAAGACCACTCGTTTCGGATTTTTTTGTGCCTTTTCTGTTATGTCTTTAATTAACTTATTATCATTCCCTAATCGCTTAATCAATTCTTGTTCGTAAGCGTCCCAATCGGCTATTGGCTCTAGTGCAACTCCAGAGTCCATGGCAGCTTTTGCCACAGCTGGTGCCACCCAATAAATTAATCGGGGATCAAGCGGTTTGGGAATAATTTGATCAGCCCCAAAAGAAATATTTCTTTCTTCGTAAGCTTCATTAACTTCTTCTGGAACAGTTTCTTTTGCTAATTTTGCAATCGCTTTAACAGCAGCGAGTTTCATCTCTTCGTTGATGCACGTTGCACGTACATCCATCGCTCCTCTAAAAATATAGGGGAATCCAAGGACATTATTGACTTGATTAGGATGATCAGATCTTCCTGTTGCCATTATAATATCCTTTCTAACGCTCAATGCATCATCATAAGATATTTCGGGAATTGGATTAGCCAAAGCAAATACAATTGGGTTATTTGCCATGGACTTCACCATGTCTTTAGAAACAATATCTCCTTTGGAAAGGCCAACAAAAACATCTGCACCCTTCATTCCTTCTGCTAAAGTCTTAATCTTTGTTTTTACAGCAAAAAATTGCTTTTGCTCATCTAAATTCTTTCTGTCACTAGTAATCGGGCCCTTAGAGTCAAACATGATTATGTTCTCCTTCTTTAAACCTAAAGACACATACAATTTGCAACAGGAAATAGCTGCAGCTCCTGCTCCATTAACAATAACCTTTACTTTTTTAATATCCTTCTCTGCAATTTCCAAAGCATTGATTAATGCAGCAGCTGAAATTATTGCGGTTCCATGCTGATCATCATGCATAACAGGGATATCTAGCTCTTCCTTAAGCCTTCTTTCAATTTCGAATGCCTCAGGTGCTTTAATATCTTCCAAATTTATCCCTCCAAAAGTTGGCGCAATAGCTTTAACAGTATTCACAAATGCATCTACATCAGTGGCGTCAACTTCGATGTCAAACACATCCAAATCAGCAAATATTTTAAAGAGCAGTCCTTTTCCCTCCATAACTGGCTTAGAAGCATCTGGCCCAATATCACCCAAACCCAAAACAGCAGTTCCATTTGAAATAACGGCTACCAAGTTTCCCTTTGCAGTATATTTATAAGCATTGTTTTTGTCATTTGCAATCTCCAAGCAAGGTTCCGCTACCCCAGGTGAATATGCCAACGCCAAGTCTCTTTGTGTACTATAAGGTTTGGTAGGCACTACCTCTATTTTCCCTTTTCGACCATTGCTATGGTAATCTAGGGCCTCTTTTCTTTTTATCTTCATCCTACCTCCTTGTTTTTATAGCCGATAAAGATAGCAATATCCATGAATTTTACCCTGATAATTGGGAGATTCTCCAATTATTCATTTTATATAATTTCTTCTAATAAATTTCCCTAACTTAGGTTTTCGCTATTACCTATGAAAAAATTAGTTGTATTTACGGGAGCTGGAATTAGTCAAGAAAGTGGCATCAAAACCTTCAGAGATTCTGGAGGGCTTTGGGAAGAGTATGACATCATGGAAGTTGCTACACCCGAGGCATGGTCTAAAGACCCTGAAATGGTTTTAGAATTTTATAACAAAAGAAGAGAGCAAGCTCTTCAAGCAAAACCGAACAGGGCACATGAAATCATAGCAGAACTTGAAAAACATTTTGCTGTTGAAATAATAACACAGAATATTGACGACCTTCATGAAAGGGCAGGCTCAACAAATGTACTCCATCTCCATGGAGAAATCACAAAAGCCCGAAGTGTGGAAACATCTGAAATTTATACGATTGGCAAGAAACCTATTCTCATGAATGATCTTTGTAAAGCTGGTCATCAATTGCGACCCCATATTGTCTGGTTTGGCGAGGATGTCCCTAATATGTTAATTGCACAAGACATTGCAAAATCAGCGGATATCTTTATGATTATAGGATCATCACTAAATGTCTATCCGGCGGCAAGTTTGGTTCACGAAACCTCCGATACATGCCCAAAATATTTAGTTGACCCTTCGGTAGATATTGAAACTAAATCAATAAATAACTTAACTATAATAAATGAAAAAGCCACAATAGGTTTAGGCATTGTGGCTTCAATTCTTAAAAAAAAATATTTGTAGTTATTCCTTAATAAGTTTGGAAGTTTTAATCAATGACCCATTTTTCATAATAGAAATGAAATACATACCATTTTTGAATTCTGAAACATTTAAATTGTTGATAGGACCAACTTGAGAAATTGAACTTACTTTTTTTCCGAGCATATCAAAAATATGAATTGACATTCCATTAAAATTTTCAATGCCACTTAAAGACAATGCAATCATATCATTTGCTGGGTTTGGAGAAATTGAAACCTCTGCATTAACTTCTTGCTCTTTGACACTCACGGCGCAAGCAGTACCTACACTTGTATGATCATATCTTACCAATAACTCTGCAACAACAGCATTTCCATTATCAATATCTATCCATTCATATTTAAACATTGAACAACAGTCCAAATTCTGAGGTTTATAATGAAGAGAACAAACGGAAGCTGTGTCTCCAGGAGCTATCGCCTGCGAAAATGCGCTAATTTGGGTTGGACTAGCTCCAGCTGTTGAGTATGGAGGACACACAGACCAACATGTTGCACTCGTAGTATTAGTACAAACATCCATCTCTGTGGTTCTTATTTTTAATTCCATTGGGACAGCTGACGTATTAATAACATGAAGATCTAAAGCAAATTCAAAAATCGAAGCTAAATCCGTTAATGTCACAATACTGTTTGCTATATCAGGCCCAACATTAGCCGCGTCTTCAATTTTAAGTGGATTTTGAGCAATCGACGAGATTGCTAAAACTGAAAGGAAGCTTGTAATTATCTTTTTCATAGTATTCTAAATATTGCGTTTAACACAAATATATTCAATAAATACATATAAATAACTCGAACACAACAAATCTTCTTTTTTAGGACTCCAATAGTAACTCATCACAAGACTTGGATAGAATGCTTATTTTTACTTATTTTTACAATTCACAAATCAAGAAATTAATTTAAACAAATAAATCATTACGATGAAAAAAACACTACTTACACTATTGGTATTAGCTGGCATCAGTTCAGCGAATACTGCAAATGCTCAATTACCTTCTGGTAGTATTGCCCCGGATTGGACGCTATCAGATATAAATGGTAATTCTCACAACTTATACAATTTACTTGACAATGGCTACACGGTTATTATTGACATGAATGCCACTTGGTGTCCGCCATGTTGGTCATATCATCAGTCTGGAGAATTGGAAGATCTTTGGGTAAATCATGGTCCTGCTGGTCAACCTGGTGTAAGTGCTGGAACGACTGACGATGTTTATGTATTCATGGTTGAATCTGACGGTTCTACTAATGCTGCTGATTTGGCTGGTACTGGAACTAATACAGCAGGAAATTGGATTACAGGAACCGATTTTCCCATTATTGATGACGCTTCATTAGCTAGTCCTTATGCGCTAGCTTATTATCCAACTATTTATTCTGTATGCGCTAACAGACAATTAACAGAAGTAGGTGCAATTAGTGCATCAGCTCATTATGCTAATGTTGGATCGTGCGTTAGTGCCAGTGGGACTAACAATGGTGGATTATTAAGTTACGATGGTGAAACATCATCTTGCTCTGCAATAGATGTTGTGGTTACCTTACAAAACTTAGGCTCTGCGAATCTTAACTCAGCAACAATAGAAGTTATGGACGGTGGTTCTTCAGTTGCTTCTGTAAATTGGACTGGAAATTTAGCAACTTATGGAACTGAACAGGTTACTGTAGGTCAAGTTACTCCATCTTCTGCTACCAACTATACTATCGAAATTACAACTGCAGATGACAATGCTTCTGACAACACTATTAGTCAAACACTATCTCCAGCAACTCCAGCAGCAGGAATGGATGTGACTATTGAAATAACAACTGATCGATATGGCTCAGAAACTACTTGGGAGCTAAGAGGAAGTACTGGAGCTTTATTAGCTTCTGGAGGTCCTTACACTAATTTAAGTGCTAATGGAACTGCTGTTCAACCGGCTGTTGCGGTTACTTTAACCACTCCTTTTGACTGTACTACATTTACCGTTGATGATTCTTATGGTGATGGTATGGACTCCGGTTATGGTGCAGGAAGTTATGCTGTCAAAGATCATAATGGAGCTACTTTAGTTTCTGGAGGTGATTTTACAGATACTGAATCTGGGAAATTCGCGGCTGGAAATAACGTTTCTATTAATGAAAATGCTATTGATGGATTAGGTGTTTATCCAAACCCATTTAGTACAATTGCTACTGTTAATTTCAATAATAATACGGGAATTGATGCAATTATAGAAGTAGTTAATATGGTTGGTCAAGTTGTATACACTGAAAACGTAGGTGATGCTTCAGGAATGCAAAACGTAACTATCGACGGGTCTTCTTTCGATGCTGGAATTTACATGGTAAATGTAAAGACTGGTGCAGTTATTACATCAAAAAGAATTGTTCTTACTAAATAAGAATAAACCTTAAACAAAAAAAAAGGCGCTTCTGTTTACGAAGCGCCTTTTTAGTTTCCAATATTATCATACACAAAACAATAATTAACAGCTTGTTAGGGTTTTTTAAGGCTTTTAACTTCCCAACAATGAAGAAAACATATACTTTATATATTTCTCTTGTATAACAAATTGGATTCTTACCTTTACCAAAGGCGAGAATTTGGTTTGATTTTTGGTTTCGACCAATAAACAATTAAAATATTTACTATGAAAAAATTATTTATACTTTCATTTGCATTAATTGCAACAGGAATAATTACGGCGCAAAACGGCAAAAGCATACCTTCCATGAAGCTTAAAACACTAGAAGGAAAAACGATTGATATATCGCAAATAAAAAATGATGGAAAACCGATTGTAATTAGTTTTTGGGCCACCTGGTGCAAACCATGTAAAGCTGAATTAAATACAATCGCAGAAGATTATGAAGATTGGGTTGATGAAACTGGAGTCGAATTAATAGCAGTATCCATTGATGATGCCAGAAGCTCGGGAAGGGTAGAGCCCTATGTCAATAGTCAAGGATGGGAATATACAGTTCTTTTAGATCCAAACGGAGATTTGAAAAGAGCTATGAATGTAAACAACGTGCCACACACTTTTTTAGTTGATGGAAATACTGGGAAAATTGTTTGGAACCACAATAATTACTCTCCCGGAGACGAAGAAGAACTTTTGGAACAAATAGAGAAAATTGCAAAATAAACCATCCCTCTTTTTACACCATCCACTATAAAACCAATATTTTGAAAAAGAAATTTTTTATTACATCAGTTCTAGTTATTGGCTTTGGTCAATTAATGTATTCTCAAGAAAGCAATGATCTCGATTTAGGTAATATTAGCGGTAACACTCAAGTAATTGCACAATATTACAATGAAGATACATTGATCAATGCAGCCTTGCCCGATCACATAATGGGCTTAAACTCATTTACAAACATCAATTACTCTAGAGGGAAATTCAATGCTGGTATTCGATATGAAACTTATCTTAACCCATTAGAAGGTTATCCATCGGGATTTTCTGGCACCGGAATTGGATACAGATATGCTAATTGGAAAAATGAAAGCCTGAATATTACTATCGGAAACTTCTTTGAACAATTTGGAAGTGGGACTATTCTCAGAGCCTATGAAGAACCGAACTTAGGATTAAACAATGCGCTTGATGGTATAAAAATAAAATACGAACCTTATAAAGGGATTAATTTAACTGGACTTATTGGCAAACAAAGGGTTGCCTTTGCCGACGGTTTACAAAATGGGAATGGCATTGTACGTGGATTCGATGGAGAAATTGATTTGAACACAGTATTCGACAGCACATTTGCTGACTCTAAATTCAGAATTTCAATTGGAGGGAGCTTTGTAAGTAAGTACAATAACGATAATATAACACCGGATTTTATTCTTCCAAAGAATGTAGGTGCCTATGGAGGTAGAATTGCCATGAGATATGGTAAAATTAGATTTTCGGGAGAATATATTTTAAAAGAAAATGATCCGTATCCAAACCCAACAGATGAAAGATTTAACTACATATATAATAACGGAGAGGGCATTCTTTTAAATTTGGGATATTCCACTAAAGGGCTAGGTATTGATTTAAGTGCTAAACACAATGATAACATGCTTTGGAGGAGTACGAATGTAAGTGTTGCTCCAACTTCACTCTTGATTGGGTTTTTACCAACCATGTCTAAACAACACACATACAACCTGGCCTCTACAATGTATCCATATGCTGTAAATGCACTAGGTGAAGTAGCTTTCCAAGCAGATATTATTTACAAAATCCCTAAGAAAACAGCAATTGGTGGTAAATATGGAACTTCCATTAACATCAACTTTGCTACTGCCTACGCTCCAAATAGAACATACTTAAATGACATGGACAGTTCACGAAAGTCATATACCTCAACACCTTTTGATGCTAGTGATAGTGCCTTTGTAAAAGACTTCAATATCGAGATAAAAAGAAAATTTAACAAAAAATTTAAAGCGGCTTTAACCTACTTTAACTTTGTATTTGATGATCGTGCAATTTTAGTTGCTCAAAACCATGAACTTATTTATGCAGATATATTCGTAGCAGAAGCTACCTATAAAATAAATAAGCACCACAGCGTTAGAATTGAGGCACAGCATCTGCGTACTGACCAAGATAGAGGAAATTGGGCATATGGATTAATAGAATACTCTATTAGCCCAAGTTGGTTTTTCGCAATAATGGATCAATATAATTACGGAAATTCAATTGAAGTCGAAAGATTGCATTATCCTCTTGCAACAGCAGGGTATCTCAATGGTCCACATAGGTTTTCTATTCAATATGGTAAACAACGAGCTGGAGTATTTTGTGTGGGTGGAGTATGCCGTTCTGTGCCTGCGTCTAATGGTGTTACTTTCACTTTAACAACAAGTTTTTAAATTATGAAACAAATAAATTTAATAGTAACATTATTTCTAGTTGTCTCATGGAGCCTCTACTCTTGCGACAAAATCGAAAATCCAATACCTGCAACTGTTGGAGGATTAGACTGGAGTCTATCCCCTTATGAAGATTCTGCAAGCTATACTTGGCCTACTTGGACTTCCAATTTAAACTCAGCAAAAAATGTTTTAATTGAAGACTTCACAGGCCATACTTGCGTAGGATGTCCTGCCGCTGCAACTGAGGCAACAAGTATTGAATCTGCAAATCCGGGAAGGGTAATAGTTGCATCTATTCATGCAAGTACCACAAGTACCTACCAAGTCCCAGAGCCGGGTTCCGCAAGCTTTACAACAGATTTTAGAACAGATGCAGGTAATGAATATGCCACGACATTTGAGTGCGATCTAAATCCGCTGGGAACAACGAATAGAAGGCTGGGTGTATACCCATCAAATACGCAAAATATCCCTAACCCAGTGCTGCAGCAGTGGGGGACTTGGAGTTCAAGCACAACTGCTTTATTAGGAGAAGATTTGGATGTAAACATTCAAGTGCAGTACAATTATTTTGAAAACGAAAATGGGCTTTTTGTGCATACAGAATCTGATTTCATCAATGCAAAGACAGGAAGTTATAATATTGTAGTTTATTTGGTTCGAGATACTGTAATCGCCCCTCAAAAGCTTCCTGGAGGCCAAGAAGAAGAAGAATATCACCATCACAACGTACTTTCTGCTAATATCAACGGAACTTGGGGAGAGGAGATTGTTAGTGGATCAGTTGTGAATGGAGAGAAGTTCTACAATGACTATGCTTTCGAGGTCCCATCAAATGATGCGACCTATGATATTGATAATTTATCATTGATTACTTATGTTTTTAACAGAGAAACTTATGAGGTTCTTCAGTCTGTAATTACTCATCTGCAATGAGAAATTTAACTATTTTAGCGTTACTATTTCTTAGCTCAATAAGCTCTTTTGCAGCGATTGTGAGGGATACGCTATATATAAATAGAGACACCGTTAATCAAGCTGCAAACCTAATACATTATTGTTCTTTTAATCAGACTGAAACTTTTGAATTGACGAATAAGCCACTTGAAGTAAATGAAAATGACACGCTTCAAGTAACAATAATCAACACGGATAGCCTATTACACACTTTTACGGTTAATTCAATTATTGAAACTGGTAACACTATTGGTTCATTAGACACAGCTACATTTCAACTTGAGTTTAGTAATAATGGAACATACAGATATTACTCTGATGTATCCTACGGGAAGTTATTAGGAGCCTCTGGCAATATTTTGGTAGGGTACTCTAACTACACGCGCTTTTTTTGGAACTTATTTGAAGCTAAGGTTAGTTTAAGCGACTCAATAGCTAAAGGACTTACTAGTCAAATTCCAAACTATTACAAACCCGAAGTGTTTTCTATAAATAATTTAATCTACCCTAATACTGCCGCAGATCCTTTAGGATTTGTAACTGGAGCCGTTAATGATTCTATAATTATCTCTGTTGTTAATTCAGGGCAGTTTGTCGATCCATTTCATTTTCATGGATACCATGTTACGATTATTGATGTTAAAGTTCATACGCAAATACTAAATTGGGAAAAAGATACTTTTCCCATAGTTCCTGGTGAAGCACTGACAGTTTTGCTTGTTCCAGATAAGCCAGGAATGTACCCAGTCCATAATCACAATCTAACAACTGTAGCCACTGGAGGCTACCCAGGAGGAATGATAACACGTCTAAATATTACGCCATGAAACAATTAATAATGTTACTGTTATTGGCTCCATTAATAGGCCATTCTCAAATCAAACAAACAAAGTTAATTTCCAAAATGGACGGTACATTTCTGAGTGAGGACGGAATTTATACTCCTTATTGGGGATTTGGAGAGTTTGACCCAACTATTTCTAATCAGCGAATAACCCTACCTTCACCATTGCTTATTTATGACTTACATGACAGTGTTTATTTAAAATTACATAATCTATCTCCAGAAATGCACACGATTCATTTACATGGACTAGATGTTACTCAGTTAAATGATGGTGTTCCTTCAACATCGTTTGGGCTATTATTTAATGATAGTGCTGTATATAAATTTAAAGCTAAGCACCCGGGTACCTATTTATACCATTGTCATGTGCAAACAAATCTTCATGCTGCAATGGGTATGACAGGAATGATTGTTATAAGAAACTTTCCGGATACGAATTTGCTTTATGCCGATGGCCCTTCATTCAATAAGGAATATTACTACCTATCTTCCGACATGTATTTATACTGGAATTTTAATGTTACTTCTCCCGGACCCTTTCACCTGTATGAAGCCGATTATTTTATGGTAAACGGAAAAGCAGGAACACAATTATTTGATGACACTACGCAAATAATTAAAATGAGCGCTGGTGACACAGCTTTATTGCATATTGCCAATGTTGGCTACAACTCTGTTGAATACATTTTTCCACCGGAAGCAAATGCAGTAACACATATGTCGGATGGAAGAATTCTTCCCAACCCAATCGATAACGACACCCTAGTCCTATACCCCGGAGAACGCTACTCCGTGCTTTTATCTCCAACACAATTTATTCAGGGCCACATTACTGTGAACTCAGCAAACCTTTATAATACAGGAACAATTGTTGGAACTAATTACATTGGGATTAATATAGATTCTTTGGGGCAAGGAATGCAAGATAATAAATTAGCATATTTAAATTTATATCCAAATCCTACCTCTAATAGTCTTCAAATCCAATCAAATGAAACTTTAGATATTCGCATCTATAATGTACAAGGGAAATTATTTGAGACCTTTAAAATTCAACCAGGCATTAATAGCCTTGATGTCAGTAAGTTCACTAAAGGGATTTACATTATTGGAGCAAACGGGTTTTTACCAACTAAATTTATTGTTGAGTAATCATTAAGATAACCCTCTCATAATACCTTTAGTAGATCCTTTTATAAAATCTAATATTGTATTCTTTTCTTCGGAAGAAGGCAATTCAATATCAGCAACTTTTAAAGCCGTTGTAATGTTACTATTTTGCACATATACCACTCGATAAATATCTTCTACGTTCATGATTTGCTGATCACTAAACCCTCTTCTTCTTAACCCAACAGAGTTGACTCCTACATAAGAAAGTGGCTCTCTAGCTGCCTTAACATAAGGTGGAACATTTTTGCGAACCAAAGAACCTCCCGCAATAAATGCATGCTCACCAATATGCACAAATTGTTGGGTTCCAACCATTCCTTCAATTATTACCCAATCATCGATAGTAATATGACCGGCTAACTGTGTACTATTTGCTATAATTACGTTATTACCAATTAGGCAATCGTGCGCAACATGCACATATGCCATTAATAAACAATTATTTCCGATAACCGTCTTATTTCGATCTGTAGTACCTTTATGAATAGTGACGCATTCTCTGATGGTAGTATTATCTCCTATATGAGTTGTTGTATACTCCCCTTTATACTTAAGGTCTTGAGAAACAGCAGAAATGACAGCCCCTGGAAAAATTCTACAATTTTTCCCTATTCTAGCGCCATCCATTATAACAACATTAGCGCCTATCCAGGTACCTTCACCAATTTCAACATCTCCATAAATAGATGCAAATGGTTCTATAACAACTCCTTTTCCAATTTTTGCATCAGGATGTATGTAAGCTAAATCACTCATTCTTCTCTATCTTTTACAACAGAAGCTAACATTTCAGCTTCCATACAAGGTTGACCATTAACATATGCAATACCAGCCATATGAACTAATCCTCGTCGAATTGGAGAAATTAACTTTAGTTCAAATACAATGGTATCTCCTGGGACCACCTTCTTTTTAAATTTTACTTTATCTATTTTCATAAAGTATGTCGAATATAAATGTGGATCTTCAACTTTACTTAGTGAAAAAATACCTCCAACTTGAGCCATGGCTTCAATTTGAAGGACCCCTGGCATAATTGGGTTCCCTGGGAAATGACCCGTAAACTGCGGCTCATTCATTGTAATGTTTTTAACCCCAACAATTGAATCTTCGGTGATTTCCATTATTTTATCGACCATCAAAAAAGGATAACGATGCGGCAACATTTTTTCAATATCATTGATGTCAAAGAGAGGCTTTTTTGCTAAATCAAAATATTTACCCTGCTTAGCCTGCTCTTTCATAATTCCTTTAATAATCTTAGCATAAGAAGTATTTCCCGAATGACCAGGTCTAGCAGCCAAAATATGGCCTTTGATTGGTTTCCCAACTAAAGCTAAATCACCAATTACGTCTAATAATTTATGACGAGCAGGTTCATTAATGAATTTTAAATCAATATTATTAAGGGTATTCCCTTGAATTTTAATATCAAGATGTTGCTTCCCTAACAATTTTGCTAAATGATCAATCTCATCTTGTGGAACATTATCTCTTTCAACTAGAATAATTGCATTATCAATATCACCCCCTTTAATTAAACCTGCTTTTGCAAGCATTTCAAGCTCTCTTAAGAATACAAAAGTTCTACATGAAGCAATATTTTCTTTAAATTCAGATATATTATACATCGAAGCATGCTGAGTACCTAGCACCGGCGAATTATAATCTACCATCACTGTCAGTCGAAAATCATCATAAGGTATCCCAAGCATTTCAACACCTTTCTCGAGATCCTCGAAAGGCCTATTTTCTTTAAATTCAAAATACTCTCTGTCAGCCTCCTGTTCCTTAAGTCCTATTGTTTCAATCGCTTCTACAAAAGGCAATGCACTTCCGTCCATAATTGGAATTTCAGCACCATCCAACTTAATCAATGCATTGTCAACCTGCATGCCATAAAGAGCTGCCAATAAGTGTTCTGTAGTATTAACTTTAACGCCATTCTTTTCTAACGTAGTCCCTCTTTCTGTAGAAACAACTAAATCCGCATCAGCCGGAATAATTGGTTCGCCTTCAACATCTGTTCTTTGAAATTTATATCCGTGATTTTCAGCTGCTGGCTCTATAATTACTTTTACATTTTCTCCAGTATGCAAGCCGACTCCTTGTAATTCTATCGAAGCGTTTAACGTGTGTTGTTTTTTATTCATAATTTGAACTATGTCTATTTTTTAGGGGGTGTAAACTCTTCTAATATAGTTTGCATCTCTATTATTTGACCTCTCAATTTCGGTAAAGCTCTAAACAAAACATAGCTTCGTTTATAATCTCCTATTGAAAAAGCAGGAGATCCTTGAACGATTTCATTTTCTTTTGAAATATCTCTTCCTACGCCTGATTGTGCAGCAATTTTAACACCATCTGCCAGTTTTAAGTGACCAACAATACCAACTTGACCACCAATCATCATATTCTTCCCTAATTTAGTCGAGCCAGCAATTCCTGTTTGCGCAGCAATCACGGTATTCTCTCCAATATCTACATTATGCGCTACCTGAATTAAATTATCTAATTTTACGCCTTTTCGAATTAAGGTAGAGCCCATTGTCGCTCTATCGATAGTGGTATTTGCCCCTACTTCGACGTAATCTTGTAGTATTACATTTCCAATTTGGGGGACTTTCTGATAATTATTAGCTGCATTGGGAGCAAACCCGAATCCATCAGAACCAATTATCGCACCTGAATGAATAGTGCAAGACTTACCTAATTTACAGTTAACATAAACTTTAACCCCTGAAAAAATTATTGAATCATCTCCAATAGTTACGTTATCTCCGATATATACATGCGGGTAAATTTTTACATTTTTACCAATAGTAACATTCGTTCCAATGTATGCAAAAGCTCCTACATAACAGTTCTCCCCAAGCGAAGATGAAGTTGAAATAAAAGAAGGTTGCTCTATCCCTTGTTTGTTTTGCGTTGCCTGATCATAAACAGCAAGTAACTTTGTTAAACACTCGTATGCATCATCTACTTTAACTAAAGTTAATGTTATTGGAAGATCTTTCTCAGGAACAAAAGTCTTATTTACAAGGGCAATAGTCGCTTTCGTTGTATATATAAACTCTTCGTATTTGGGATTAGCTAGAAAAGTTATCGTTCCAGGCTTACCTTCTTCAATTTTTGCCATATCACTAACTGTGGCTTCCGGGTTTCCTTCAATTTCACCATCTAATAATCCAGCAATTTGTTGTGCAGTAAATTCCATTGGTTCAAATTTAATAAGATTTTAAAACAGAAACCTCAATAGCGAAAATATTTTTGAGAACTTATCCACTAATAGATGGATAGCATAAGAAAAACTTTCTTATCGTCATTGATAATGCTTGAATATTTAAGTTGTCTGACGCCTCCCCTATATCCTTTACGGAACCATCTTTGAATAAAATATTTATGCTATCCATTTCCGGATTATAAGCATTGTTCTCTATATTGTTATTGAACACAAAATACTTTGCTTCTTCTTCACTAATAGCATAATGTTTTGAAGCAAGTTGAATATGTTTTTCTCTTTGTTTTTCACTAAATTCTTCTTTTTGAATCTCCACCTTTAACAACTGCCTATCCACCAGCATATTACATAGCTCTGCCAGCACTTTATCGGTATGATTGCTCCAAACTTTTATAGCTCCCAACACATCGTAATCATCCAGTTCTGTAAAAGATTCTAGAATTTTTTTGGATTGAAAATCTTCTTTACTTATGTCATTATACAGAAATAATCTAAAAGCAGGACTACAAAATAAATCTGATCCATTTTTAGCTAAATATTTCGCTCGTTTCAAAATATTCATCAATAAAAACTCCGCACTAATTACCGTTTTATGCAAGTAGACTTGCCAATACATTAATCGTCGAGCGATAATAAACTTCTCAATGGAGTAAACACCTTTTTCATGAATGACTAGAGAATCATCAACAACATCTAACATTTTAATAATCCGCTGATTACTGACCACACCCTCAGAAACACCTGAATAAAAGCTATCTCTTTTAAGATAATCTAATCGATCCATGTCTAATTGACTAGAAACCAGTTGGTGCAAAAACTTTTTTGGATACTTATTCTTAAATATTTGAATAGCAACATCTAATTTACCGTTAAACTGTTTGTTTAATTCTGTCATAAACAATACCGAGATGTCTTCATGTGTTAAGCCTTGCACAATAGAATGTTCTAGCGCATGGGAAAATGGACCGTGCCCAATATCGTGTAAAAGTATTGCTAGAGTTACTCCAATTGCTTCCTCTTCTGTAATTTCATTTCCAGTTGCCCTAAGGGTGTCAATTGCCTGGCCCATTAAGTGGGTGCAACCCACCGCGTGATGAAATCGAGTATGCAAAGCTCCTGGATAAACAACATCTGTCAGCCCCAATTGCTTTATCCTTCTTAGACGCTGAAAATAGGGGTGATTTATTACATCTAAAATAATATCATACGGTAATGAAATAAAACCATATACTGGGTCGTTAAATATTTTCTTTTTATTGGTTGATTCCACTTAACTTATTTTTACATTGTAAAACAAATTTAAACAAATATACCATGGCTAAAATACTTTGGGCAGATGACGAGATAGATTTATTAAAACCTCACGTAATGTTTTTGGAGGGAAAAGGGCATGAAGTTAGCACGGTTAACAGTGGAAACGAGGCCATTGACGAAATTAAAGCTTCCAACTTCGACATTGTGTTTTTAGATGAAAATATGCCTGGGTTAACCGGTTTAGAAACATTAGAAAGTATAAAAAAAAGCTATCCAGACCTTCCAATAGTTATGATTACCAAAAGTGAAGAGGAATCTATAATGGATGAAGCTATCGGTGGCCGAATAGCTGATTATTTGATTAAGCCCGTTAATCCCAATCAAATACTGTTATGCTTAAAAAAGAACTTAGAAGGGAAACGACTTGTTAATGAAAAAACCACTTCTGGATATCAACAAGAATTTAGGGAAATTGCAATGAATTTGCAGGATATAATGGACTTTAAAGAGTGGGACAACATGTATAAACGTATTACACGTTGGGAGCTAAAACTTGAAAAAAGTAATGATGAAGGGATGAAAGAAATTCTTTCTATGCAAAAGAAAGAGGCGAATGATTTATTCTCTCGTTTTATTGAAGACAATTATTTGGAATGGTTAAACGGGACAGAAGAAGCTCCGGTAATGAGTCATACCTTACTACAAAAGAAAGTTTTTCCACACTTAAATAAAAAAACATTTTTAATGGTCATTGATAATTTGCGATATGACCAATGGAAGGTTCTACAGCCAGTGCTTTCTGAATATTTTACCCTTGAGGAAGAAGATAATTACTATGGGATTCTGCCAACCGCTACTCAATATGCAAGAAATGCTCTTTTTGCTGGATTAATGCCATCAGAAATTGCGAAAAAATATCCAAAAAAATGGAAAAACGACGACGACGAAGGAGGAAAGAATTTATTTGAAAAAGATTTTCTAGAAGGGAATTTAATTAGAAATGGAATTACTGGAAAATTCTCATACAACAAGATAACCAACCTTAACGCTGGGAAAAAATTAGTAGATAACTTTTCAAATTTATTACAGAACGATTTTAATGCAATCGTTTATAATTTTGTAGATATGCTATCTCATGCCAGAACGGATATGGAGGTAATTAGAGAACTAGCTAGCGATGAAGCTGCATACAGATCATTAACACTAAGTTGGTTTGAACACTCTTCTTTACTGGATATCTTTAAACTTATTGCAGACAATGGCTGTGATGTTATTATTACCACAGACCATGGAACGGTGCGAGTAGATGAACCTAGCAAGGTGGTTGGCGACAGAAACACAAATACCAACTTAAGATACAAACAAGGTAAAAACTTAAGTTATGTGAAAAGAGATGTCTTTGAAGTTAAAAGGCCTGAAGAAGCTTTTTTACCAAAGTTAAATGTGAGCAGCACCTATATCTTCGCTAAGGACACTAAGTTTTTTGTTTATCCGAATAATTATAATCATTACATGAATTATTATAAAGACACATTCCAACATGGAGGAATTAGCTTGGAAGAGGTTATTATTCCGATAATAAAAATGAGCTCAAAAAAAACTAAGAAAAAGGAGGCACCTAAGAATGATAAATACGATCGATATAAAAGATAATTAGTCTTCGTGTACTGATAATGCCTCTATAAATTCAATAATCGATTCTTTTTCTTCGTCAGGGCAATGGTTGCAATATTTATGCGCTAAATTAATTACACTATTGATTGTAATATCTTCGGGCAGAACACGAGAATTAAATTCTACAGACAGTATTCTCAGCCAAAATTCGGAATTATCAAAGGCAGTAGTATTTAATTGATCTAGTAATTCTTTTGGATTATGCAGAAAATAAGAAAACCCATTAACTCCTAAATAGCGACATTCTAAACTATCCAATTCTGGCAACAAAATGTTCAGCACTTCAAAATATTTTATCCGCCATGTAGAATCTTGCGTTTGCAAACTATCGGAAATAGCTCTAATATAAGTATAATTTATACTATCTCCTTTACCCTGTAAGATTAAATGAGTTGCTTTTCGAGCGTTCATTTCACCTTCCATATCAGCGACATATTCTGCTCCATCTAAGGTAGAAATAAGCCTCTCAGGCTCATCTTCAGATGTTTTACAGGAATACAAAAAGAAAAAAATAATTAATCCAGAATATTTTATCATAGAGCAAAGGTAAACATTACCCTTAATCATTTAAAATTATTAAGTAGACAGGCACAGAGATCAATATAACAAAAGGAACAAAAAAACCGTATTAACAGACGCTAATTACTTCTTAGCGATTATCTTTGAATAATGGAATTTTCAAAGACTTACATTCGCTTTAATTGGTTAACACTTGTTTTTATTTATCTAGTGGTTATTGCTGGAAGTTTTGTAAGAATAACCGGCTCCGGAATGGGATGTCCAGATTGGCCAAAGTGCTTTGGTCAATGGATTCCGCCTTCTTCTGAATCGGAATTACCAGAGAATTACAAAGATCTTTATTCAGAAAAAAGAGCAGCTAAAATTGAAAATTTTGCAAAAGTCCTCAGAAACATAGGCCTTAAGAAAACTTCTGAACAACTTAAAAACGACCCCAATTTGAGAGTTGAACAAGATTTTAATAGCAAAAAAACATGGATAGAATACATTAATCGGCTGTTTGGTTTTTTTGCAGGAAATGCATTGCTGGTCAGCTTTATTTGGTTGATCTGGAAGTATCGAAAAAGAAAATTGATTTTCCTCGCAGGCACCAACCTAATTCTAATGGGTGCTCAAGCTTGGTTTGGCTCTATCGTCGTAGCTTCTAATCTAGTCCCATGGACAATTACAATTCATATGTTATTGGCTTTAATAATTATAGCATTACAAATCTATTTTATTCGAGAGATTAGTCCAACACAAAGCAAGAAACTACCTCAATCCAAATTAGAATTCTATCTTATTTGGATTTGTCTGGGAGTTACTTTTTATCAAATGTTTCTGGGAACACAAGTAAGAGAATCTATAGACGAATTAACCGCCCTAGGAATAACACGAGAACGATGGACAGCAGAGCTAGGTATGATGTTTTACATTCATCGAAGTTTCTCTTGGCTAGTATTGCTATGCTTAACTGTGATTGCATGGAAAAATGAACAAAGGAATAAGTATACTTCAATACGATATGTATTCTTTTTTTTAATAGTAGAGCTTTTGTCAGGAGTCTTATTAGCACACTTTGAAACACCTGGATTAGTGCAAACAAGTCATTTAATCTTTGCAACAATTATTTTCGGAATACTGACGATGCTTGTTTTCAGGAGCAAAATAGAGAAAGTGAATTTATAATTCACTGGAATTGAATTTACCTACTAAAATACTTTACAGACTAGTAAACGAGAATTTTATTTTCTTATTGATTCGTCTTATTAAGAACTGAGAATAAAAATATTTTAATCGATAATGTTGATAACTTTATTGGTTAATTGAGTTATTTTATCTATATTTATACATCTCTCATCGAAAAAAAACCACACATGCTAGAATTAAGTAAGAAGGTTTTACAAAAAGTAAGTTTTGATCGCTCCTTATTTCATAAGGAGTTAGTTAAAGCTGTTAGCTGGTTAAAGAAAGATGAAGTCCCTTCATTAAAAGTATGGTGTCTAGCGTCCTTTGCTATGTACAATGATGTGATTTTAGAGGTTTTTGATACAGTTTAAAAAAGAATCAACATTTAATACCGCAGGGCTTTTCAGGCCTTTTTTATGCCAATTTCTACCGCTTTAAAAAGGTAATGTTTCTTTTTAAACCCTCAAACTTAGTTCTCTTTACTGCTGATTTTCGAAACAATTCTTTAAACGTATCTTCCTGCAAATCTTCCCAGTCACCTTTGGACATTGAGAGTAAATCAGGGTGTGGATTAAATGCAGGCTCATTATGTTGAAGCGAGAAGCTGTTCCAAGGACAAACTTGTTGGCAAATGTCACAACCAAACATCCAGTTATCCATTTTACCTTTAACCTCTTGCGGTATTGCTTCTTTAAGCTCGATAGTAAAATAGGAAATACACTTACTACCATCAACAACATAGGGTTGGATTATAGCGCCTGTAGGGCAAGCATCAATACATTTTGTACAGGTTCCACAGTAATCCTGAATCGGGGAATCGTAGCTTAAGTCTAAGTCGAGTATAACCTCCGCAATAAAAAAATAAGATCCTTGATTTTTATTAATAAGGTTAGCATTTTTTCCAACCCACCCTAGGCCAGCATTTTTTGCCCAAGCTCTATCCAATACCGGAGCAGAATCGACAAAAACACGCGCATCTACCTCTCCTATTTTCTCTTGAATAAAATAAAGTAACGACTTCAGTTTCCGCTTTACCACAAAATGATAATCCTCTCCATAAGCATAAGTAGAAATTTTAGGCGCTGATGAATCGCTTTGTATTTGATTTGAATGATAGTTGTATAATAAAGAAATAACTGATTTTGACCCTTCCACCAATAATCTAGGGTCTAATCGTTTATCAAAATTATTCTCCATGTAAGACATCTCTCCATGATGTTTGTCTTTGAGCCATTTCTCTAGTCGAGGAGCCTCCTCTTCTAAAAAATCAGCCTTTGAAAATCCAACAAAAGAAAAGCCTAATCGATGGGCTTCGGCTTTAATTAATTGTGTATTCTTAAATTTAGGCATGGAACAAAAAATTAGTTACTTCTTAAAGATAACTAATTTTAAAAACAAGATTACAACGAAAAGACCTACCCAAAACCACCATTGACCAAATACAACAGGAATTTCTTCAGCTTGTTCTTTAAGGGATTTACCTGACTGCTGATTTCGTTCTTTGTCGATTTGCTTAATATTTTCCGGAATTTCAGGAGTACTTTCAATTTCCAGATTTGCTCTTCCTTGTTTCAAAACAACATTAACATCTTCCTTAATAGAATCTGCATTTGAAGCAAACTTTATACTTACAACACTCACAAACATTAGCAAAACCAATAGATTCTTCATCGTCATTTACTTAAAACAAGCCTCCTTGTGTTGACCCACGTTCTTTTCCCAGGTGCTTATATGCCAATTCGGTAACCATTCTACCACGGGGTGTTCTCGCAATATATCCTTCCTGAATTAAAAAGGGCTCATAAACTTCCTCTATCGTACCAGCTTGTTCTCCAACTGCTGTTGCAATCGTTGTTAACCCTACAGGACCACCACCAAATTTTTCAATCATTACCGATAATATTCGGTTATCCATTTCATCTAAGCCATGCTTGTCGACATGCAGTGCTTCTAAAGCGGTAGCAGTAATAGTAGTATTTATTGTTCCATCACCTTTAATTTGTGCAAAATCTCTCACCCTTCTTAAAAGAGCATTCGCTATTCTCGGGGTTCCTCTACTTCTTCCAGAAATTTCAAAAGCGGCTTCATAATCAATTGGAATATCTAGAATTCCGGAAGACCGCTCCACGATGTCCGTTAGGATTTTAGTCTCGTAATATTGTAAACGACTACTAATACCAAAACGCGCTCTTAACGGTGCTGTAAGCATACCTGAACGTGTTGTTGCACCAATTAAAGTAAATGGACTTAATTCTATCTGAACTGTTCTTGCATTAGGTCCAGAATCGATAAGGATATCAATTTTATAATCCTCCATTGCTGAGTATAAATACTCCTCAATTACAGGACTTAGGCGATGGATTTCATCAATAAACAAAACATCACCTTCCTCTAAATTTGTCAACAAACCCGCTAAATCACCAGGTTTATCCAAAACAGGGCCAGAAGTAACTTTAAAACCAACATTCATTTCGTTGGCTATAATATTTGCTAATGTTGTTTTACCAAGACCAGGAGGTCCATGCAATAGAACATGATCTAAAGGTTCGTTTCTTAAAATAGCGGCTTTTACAAAGACTTGTAAATTATCTGTTACGTGCCTTTGTCCCGCAAAATCATCAAATAATTTAGGGCGCAAAACTTGCTCAACCTCCCTGTCAGAGCCATCGGCTCCATTATCATGTATATCGTATTCTTCTATCACTCGCTAACAAAGATAACAAAGCAAATTATTTTTTTAAGATCTGATCTTTATAAATATCTCCAGAGTATATTTTAAACCTTAAAATATACTCTGGAGCTGTAAATGATTCTTTTATTTGCTGATTCGATTTTATTGCTAATCTAAATCCAACCCCACCACCTATACCGAAGTATTTTAAGAATTTATATTCAATAGTCATGGCGGGTTCATATATGATTATCCATGAGATCCCTGTTGTCATAGCGCCATCTAAATCATCATATTGCGCTTTTCCAAAACCAATTTGGACCGGAATTTCTGCACTCCAATATTTGGATTTATAAAAATTATACTCAAAGAATGTGACCGCATAGCCAAACTTTAAATCTATTTTATTTGAATTAGGAAGATTCCGTTCAATAAGTCTCTTTGGCATCCAATGATAACCAATGCCAATATTAGTTGTCTTGTTAAATGAGAGACCAACTTTAATACCGTGTATTTTTGCATACTGGTTTGAAATAAAAGAGTTGCGGGTATCAAACTTTAATAAAAACTTTGGCTTATAATCAAAACTGGTTCGAATAGAGTCAAAAAGTTGTGCATGCCCTTGACTTGAAAAAATAAAACAAGAAAGTATTAGTATAAAAAAAGTCCGCACCTAACAAAGGTACGGACTTCAATATATTAATTCAATACAAAAACGTTAATGTTCCTCTTCACCTGGTTCCAGGGGAACATTTTGCGTGACAAAATCTTCTGGTTGTCCCGGTTTATTATAATCATAAGGCCATCTATGCACAACAGGCAAATCGCCGGGCCAGTTTCCGTGAATATGTTCGACTGGCGTTGTCCACTCTAGCGTATTTGACCTCCATGGGTTTTGAGAAGCTTTTGGGCCTCTTAACGCACTGTAGAAAAAGTTCCAGAAGAAAAACAACTGAGAAAGTACTCCTACAGTTGCAAAAATACTAATTACAACATTTAGATCTAACATATGATCAAACATAGGAAAATTAGTGTTTTCGTAATACCTTCTTGGCATACCGCCCTCTCCTAAGAAGTGCATAGGAATGAAAACACCATATCCGCAAGTAATCGTTATCCAGAAGTGAATAAACCCTAATTTTTTATTCATCATCCTTCCATACATTTTAGGAAACCAATGATAAACTCCAGCAAACATTGCTAAAATAGCAGACATCCCCATTACAATATGGAAGTGACCAACTACAAAGTAAGTATCATGTTGACTAATATCCAATGCTGCATCGGCTAAAATTATGCCCGTAACACCACCACTAATAAAAGTAGAGACCATTCCGATTGAAAATAACATCGCCGGTGTAAACACAAGATTACCTTTCCATAAAGTAGTTAAGTAGTTAAACACTTTAACCGCAGATGGTATTGCAATTAATAAGGTAGTAAAAACAAATACTCCACCTAAGAATGGATTCATCCCTGTAAGGAACATATGGTGACCCCAAACAATAAACGAAAGAAATCCAATCGCCAAGATAGAACCAATCATTGCTCTATATCCAAATATTGGTTTTCTAGAGTTTGTAGCAATTACTTCTGATGATATTCCTAATGCAGGCAGTAATATTATGTATACCTCCGGATGTCCTAAAAACCAGAATAAGTGTTCAAATAATACCGGAGAACCTCCTGTTTGGTCAAGTGCTCCATTAGATGTTGTAATATCACTTAAAAAGAAACTCGTACCCATGTGTCTATCCATAATAAGTAATACTGCTGAAGACAAAAGAACAGGAAAAGACAATAACCCTAGAATAGCTGTTACGAAAAATGTCCAAATCGATAATGGTAATCTGGTCATTCTCATTCCTTTCGTACGCAGGTTAATAATAGTAACGATATAATTAATACCTCCTAATAATGCAGACGCAATAAAGATTGCTATCGACAAAAGCCACATTGTCATACCCAATCCGGATCCTGGCTGTGTTTCTTCAAGCACACTCAATGGTGGATATATGGTCCATCCAGCCATTGCTGGTCCGGTTTCTATAAAAAGAGAAGCTAACATTATCGCACTCGATAAGAAAAACAGCCAATACGATATCATATTTAATAGTCCTGAAGCCATATCTCTTGCTCCAATTTGAAGTGGAATAAGTAAATTTGAAAAAGTCCCAGACAAACCACCTGTAAGAACCATAAATACCATAATAGTACCGTGTAATGTAACAAGGCCTAGATACATATTACTATCCAAAACACCATCAGGAGCCCAATTAGATCCTAATAAAGTTTCCAAAATGCCAAACTTTTCGTCCGGCCACCCTAATTGCAATCTAAATAATGCCGAAAGTGCAATACCAACAACACCCATAATTATGGCAGTTAGGAGGTATTGTTTAGCAATCATTTTATGATCTTGACTAAACACGTACTTAGTAAAGAAACTCTCTTTATGATGATGTGCTGCGTGACCGTGATCTGACATACTCTTCTCTTTTTTTCTAATTTCTAATTTCTTACTCTTCAATTTCTTGAGCTAACTCTTCAGTAGCTGTTGCTCCAATTGTATATGAAACAGCTCCACCGTCAAATCTTTTTTGAGATTCAATCCAGTTTTTGTATTCTGCTTCGGTTTCTACAACAACTTTCATTTGCATGTTCGAGTGACTCGCTCCACAAATTTTATTACACATTAAAACATAGTCGAACTCTACTACCTCTTCCTCTTCTCCGATTCTTCTTTTACGCTCGTTGTGTATAGTGTTAATGTTTTTATAATGATCTATAACAAACTCATCTAGACGCATGTCCTTGGTTGTGATAGTTGGTTTAATAGTAAATGAAGTAGTCATCCCTGGAACACAATTCATTTGTGTTCTGAAATGAGGAAACCAAGCACAATGAAGTACATCCTGAGACCTAAAATAAAAAGTGTAAGTTTTATCCACTATCAAATGCATTTCCCCTTTAACAATAACATCGTTAGCTGCCATTGCATCTTCAGCATCGGCGCTTCTTCCTATTTCTAAACCTGATTTAATTCTGTACTTCTGACGCTTCAACCTTTCTATTTTTTCCGACATTTCTGCCACTTTACCATCTGGCAATAAGTATTCCGTAGTCTTTTGGTTGTCGATATACTTTTCGATACTATTAGCCAATAGAACAGAATCTAATCGATCAATTTCAGTATCTATTGTTTCGAAGGATGCAGCAATTCCTTCAGTAGTAATTACTCCTAATGGATTAGTACCTGTCACTAATTTAAAATTTGCTTTTCCCAACTTATTGTCTTCTCCAGAATATCGAGCAGTCCAATCGAACTGTTTTGCATATAATTCAATTACAGTTCCTTCATCTTCTGGGTTCATAATAAAATTCCAAGTTTGTAACCCATAAATGATAACTCCCGCAAGAACAATGGCAGGAACTGTAGTCCAAATCATTTCTAATTTATTGTTATGTACCAAATAAACGGGCTTTCTTTTTGGGTCTCTTCTGTAGAGAAATGGAAAAATAAATAACATCCCATTCATTATAAAAAACACAGGAAGTATAATCCACCAATTAAACACCAACAAATCATCGATCATAACACCGTGTTCTGTTGCAGCCGTGCCAAGACCACCGTTACCATATTCCAGCATTAAGTAAATCGTTCCGCCAAAAAGGGCAAACATAAACACAAGAAACAGAATAGCCTGTGAAAGGTTTTCCCCAGGAGTAACATTCTCCTGACTTTTATCTCCTGTAACTTTAGATGTTATCTCGTAGACCTTCACAAGCTGTATAAGAGCTAAAACTCCTAAAACAACTACTATAAATATTAAAAACTTATTTTCCATTTTCTAAATTTATCTTATCCTATAATTTTATCCGTGATGATGTTTACTCTCGTCCAAAAATGGGTGATTATTTTGAACAAGGGGTGATTTTCCAAGAGCTCGTAACACTAAAAAGATAAACAACCCCAAGAATGTCATAAACATACCTATTTCTAATAAACCAAAATTCCATTCTTCGAATAATGTACCTGGCATAACCATACAAAAAACATCAAACCAGTGTCCTATAAATATTACTAATCCAATAAATATTAAGTAAGGCCAAGATTTTTTCGTGTCTGCTGACATTAAGAAAATCATTGGTAGAACAAAGTTGACAACAAACATTGCAAAGAATATAAATTTGTAACTTTCAATACGGGTAACAAAATAGATTACTTCCTCCGGAATATTGGAATACCAAATAAGCATAAATTGAGAGAACCATAAGTAACTCCATAAGAAGCTTAATGCAAACATCCATTTTCCTACATCGTGGATATGAGCGCTATTTACAAACTCTAAGTTTCCTTTGTGCTTCAGATACAATGTTACCATCATAATCATAATCATTGCACTTAACCAAATACCCGAGAATGCATACCATCCAAACAACGTGCTGAACCAATGTGTATCAATTGACATAATAATATCCCAAGACATTGTTGATGAAAACACAGCAAAGAATACTAAGAACAATGCACCTCTTCTGTACATTAAATAGTGTAAAGCTGTAGCTTTCTCAACGCTCTCACCATCTTGTTCTCTTGACGTTTTTCTAAACCAATTCATAAAATATGCGAATACTCCGAAATAGCATATAATTCTGATCCAAAAGAACGGCTTATTTAAATACGCTACTTTCCCCCAAATCAAATCATCGTGCGCAACTACATCACTATCCATCCATGGATAGATATGATTTAACCCTAATGTGGCACCAATAAAAACAATTGCTAAAACAATCATGCCTAATGGTAATGCAGACATAATTGCCTCCATGATTCTTAATAAAACAACTCCCCACCCAGACTCAGTAGCATAATGCAATGAAAGGTAGAAAAGTGCTCCTAAAGCAATTCCAAAAAAGAAGAATCCATTTACCAATAAATTAGACCAAAATCTTCTAAAATGAGAATCAGACATTGCAATATCTCCACTCGTAAACATTGCTGCTAAACTTTCCGATGGTGCTACATCATGACCGTGACCTCCGGAATGAGCTACATGCTCTCCTTCAACTTCCAGATGTTTAATATGAATATGCCATTCGAAAGTTGGCGCGTGATGAACATGTGCTTCTTCACTATGGGCATCACCGTGTTCTTCAACAGCATCGTGTCCATGAACTTCATGTTCTTCCCCTTCATCTCCAAAATCAAGTCCATAACCTAAAGCAGCCATTGCCTCTTCAGCCTCTTTTTTTACGTCAGCTTCTTTTTCAACTTGGTCACCCCAGTATTCAACGTATACTTCGTGATCACTTAATACCGTGGGAAACACGTATTCTTTTTGAAAGAAAAATCCCACGATTAACAGCAGTAATCCTACCCCCATTAATCCAAGTGTTACTTTTTTTGCTTTATTTGAAATTTGAAATTCCATTTGGCTATTTATTTCTATTAATAGTTAATTCTTAATGTGCTTATCCTGCATTACCTGCAACTGCAGCTGCATCAATAGGTAAACCCGTTGTATCAGCCTTAACATTTCCAGTTAATCCGTTTAAATTAAAATCCCCATGCTGTAACGTTCTAACATACATAGCGACTTTCCATCTTTCTTCTTTATTCAATTGAGAAGCATGAGGTCCCATTGCTCCTTTCCCAAATGTGATGACATGAAAGATACCTCCCAGGCTTCTTTCTTTGTAAGCTCCGTCATACGGACTTGGCGGATTATACTCTCCAACAACCACAACTCCTCCATCACCTTGGCCTTTTTTGCCATGGCAGTGCATACACATAATTTCATATAATCGTTTCCCTTCCTTTACATTTCCTTCGATATCAGCTAAAAATAAATTTGGTAATTTCCAATTAGCAGAAGCTGAGTCTAAGTCTTGTTTTCCGTATATGAAAGGCATCATTAACGCTGCCTTATTTTTCTTTTTGTAATAAGGAATTGATCCTTCTGCAGGAGTTCTTGCAGATTGCGTGTTTTTCAACCTTTCGGCTGTGGTGTCTTTTTCTTCATCAGTCACCATTCCGTAATCCACATAAGCTTCAATTGCTTGTGATCGATACATGTCTGGCATATACTCATACCCCGGACTATCTGCATGCTTACTGCAAGATGACAATGTAATTGCACCTATTAGTATTACTGTTATATATTTTAATGTAAGCTTCATGCCAACGTTTTAATTCGTTAATTACTTAATCGTTTTTTCGTCAATTTCAACAATCCCTGTTTCCTTAATCATATCATTTAACTGGTCCAAAGAAAAATTACTGTTCTCTGCTAACCTTACCTCTACGACAAATCTATCGTCGGTAGTTCTTGGATCAGGATTTCTAGCGGGCATTCCAGGTAAAGTTTTATTTCTTAAAAAATATGTCAATGCCATTCCATGAGCAGCACATAAAACTGTAAATTCAAACAAAATAGGGACAAAAGAAGGAATATTTTCTAAGTAGCTAAAATTAGGTTTACCCCCGATGTTTATCCCATGCCAATCAGAAACCATGAAATATCGCGTAGCAATAATGGCTAATAGAAGTCCCGTTATTCCATACATAAAAGCAGCAATTCCTAAACGCGTGTGTTTAATGCCAATTATTGGGTCAATTCCATGAATAGGGAATGGCGAAAATACGTCAGCAACATGAACTCCATTGTCCACTAATGATTGACATGCCTCTTTCGTAACATCATCATCATCGTACATTGCATATATAACTTTATCTGTCATACTGTAATTTTTAATTTCTTTCGTTAATGCTTTTCTATATGAGAATCATAATAACCCTCACCGTGTCCAAACCCTTTCTTATAATTCTCTCCTGAAGATTTCAAAATTGTTTTCAACTCTGCAATTGGCAATACCGGAAAGTATCTTGCAAAAAGTAAATACAATACAAAGAAAATACCTAGAGTTCCAACATAAACGCCTATATCTACCCAAGTTGGGTGAAAATATGACCAAGCAGATGGAACATAATCTCTATGTATTGAAGTAACAATAATTACAAACCTTTCGAACCACATCCCAACATTTACAACAGCTGCTAAAATGAATGTAAAAGTTAAATTTGTTCTTAACTTTTTAGACCACATTAATTGTGGAGAAACCACATTGCATGTCATCATCGCTGCGTAAGACCACCAATACGGTCCAGTTGCTCTGTTCAAGAATGCATACGCTTCATATTCAACACCAGAATACCAAGATATAAATAACTCTGTGATGTATGCTACTCCGACGATAGAACCTGTTGTAAGAATTACAATATTCATATACTCTATATGCTTAGTATGCAAATAAGCTTCTAATTTGAAAGCCTTTCTTAATACAAGCATCAGTGTTTGCACCATGGCAAAACCAGAGAATACTGCCCCGGAAACAAAGTAAGGAGGAAAAATCGTGGTATGCCAACCTGGTATAACTGATGTAGCAAAATCAAAAGATACAATCGAGTGCACTGAAAATACAAGAGGTGTAGCCAGTCCAGCTAAAACCAACGACACTATTTCAAAACGATTCCATGCTTTCGCATTTCCGGTCCAACCAAAACTTAATATTCCATAAGCTCTTTTGGCGAGCGGTTTTGTAACTCTATCTCTAATTGTAGCAAAATCAGGAATTAATCCAATATACCAAAATACCATTCCTACTGAGAAATAGGTGGAAATCGCAAATACATCCCAGAACAACGGTGAGTTGACATTTACCCACATTGATCCAAATTGATTTGGCAAAGGGAACACCCAATATCCAACCCATAAACGACCCATGTGAATTAATGGAAATAATCCTGCCATCATAACCGCAAATATTGTCATTGCTTCAGATGCACGGTTAATTGCCATTCTCCATTTTTGACGAAAGAGTAATAGTACAGCAGAAATAAGTGTTCCTGCGTGACCAATTCCTACCCACCATACAAAGTTGGTAATATCCCAAGCCCATTCTACTGTTTTATTCAATCCCCAAACACCGATACCTGTACCCAACAAGTAAACGATACAACCAACACCCCAAAGGGCAAAGATTCCGAAAATGGAAATGAGAATGTACCAACCTTTAGGAGCTTTACTTTCAATAGGACGAATAACATCATCCGTAATATCTTTGTAATTTTTATCTCCTAAAATTAAGGGAATCCTGATGTCTGACTCTTTATGCATCTATTTACGTTTTTATTCCAATTAATTTATTAATGTTCTAACTATGTTCTTCCGTTGCTGCTTCAGCATGGGCTACTTCCGCTTCTTCTTCTATATTTCTAACTTTCACTTGATACCAAACATTTGGCTTAACACCAATTTCTTCTAATGCTTGATAAGCTCTATCTCCTGAAGTTTTAGATCTTACCAATGACTCTTCGTCATTCCAATCTCCAAAAACAATTGCTCCATTTGGACAAGCATCAGCACAAGCTGTTACAACATCCCCATCAACTACTGCTCTAGATTCCTTTTTTGCATTTAATTTACCTTCTTGTATTCGTTGTACACAGAAACTACATTTTTCCATAACACCTCTTGAACGAACGGTAACATCTGGATTTAACACCATTCTTGCCATCTCATCTTGAGAATTATTGACATGCTTAAACTTTCTATAATCTCTATAATTAAACCAGTTGAAGCGTCTTACTTTATATGGACAATTATTTCCACAGTATCTTGTCCCAATACAACGGTTATAAGCCATCATATTTAGCCCTTCATTACTGTGAGTAGTTGCAGCAACAGGACAAACTGTTTCGCAAGGAGCATGATTACAATGCTGACACATCATAGGCATAAATACAACCGATGGATTATCTTCCGGAACTTCTAAATTCGCATAAGACCAATCATTTCCTTCAGCTCTTTTATTTTTTTCCCATCTTGATCTTGCATCGTCGTCAATAGAAGAAAAATATCTATCCATTCTCAACCAGTGCATATCCCTTGCTCTTCTAATTTCGTCTTTTCCAACAACAGAAACATTATTTTCTGAGTGACAAGCTACGATACAAACACCGCAACCATTACAAGCTGTTAAATCTACAGACATACCCCATCTGTGACCAACAAATTCAACTGGATGCTCTTCCCATAAAGATATATCAGTAGCATTCACATGATCTCCGTGACCTTTAGTGTGAACATGAAGCTCATGAGGAGGATTGTAATCCTCTTTATGGCCATTAATAATAGATTCTAGATTCGTTTCTCTTAAAATTGACGTTCTCCCCATAATTGTATGGTGAGTTTGCGTACAAGCCAAGAAATACTTTTCATTCGCATCTGCAACCTCAGCATCAGCATAGTATTTAATTGAGGCATTTTCGAACGAGGTAAACTTATAGGCATTTCCTCCGATTGGCTTTTTATTACCATCAGCATCTAAATCGTAATCGCCTGTTTGATCTAATTTTATTTGAAATGCAGCTGAACCAATCGCTTCTTGATTTTCTGCCCTTCCATATCCTAGGGCAACACCAACTGTTCCTCTAGCTTGACCAGGTAATGGATAAACGGGTAATTTAAGAACTTGTTCTCCAACTGTAACATTTACCATGTTTACAGGAGTTTCTTGCTCTATATATAAACCATCCCACTTCCCTTTTTCAGAACCGGTGATATTAAATAAATCGTAACAATCTGCTGGAGCCATTGTTACATAGTTATCCCAACATACTTTAGTAATAGCATCTGGCAATTCTTGCAACCATGGGTTTGCACTATATTGACCTTCTCCAATTTCAACTTTTTGGTAAGCAACTACTTCCCAAGCTGCATCCGAACTCTTTAATAAAGAAGCTACTTCAGATGTGGTATCTGTAAATGAAACAGGAGTAGATGGTATTGAGGCAGCAGCCAAATTCCAAAATTCATCCACTGTCGAACTTCCATTGTGTACTGACCAATTCCAATATTCAGTAAATGTTAAATATTCTGACTGCATAGGGAAACCATATGCTCTCCAAGTGTCTTGAATATAATTGTAATACGTTTTGCTTTCTTTATCCCCTCTTTCAGCATTCCCGGACCATACTAATAAAGATTCTTGCGCTTGACGAGAATCGAACAAAGGTCTAATTACAGGCTGCTGAATAGCATATTGACCCACTTGAGGCTTATAATCATTCCAGGACTCTAAGTAATTATGATCTGGGCAGATATACGTACATTTTGAAGCCGTTTCATCAGCAAATTCTGAGAATGAAACCGAGAGCATGCTGTCATTTGCTAATGCTTCTCCAAAAGCAGCACCGTTTGGTAGTGTATAAACTGGATTCGCCCCGTAAATCAACAATGCATCTACATCACCGGCGATTACATCATTTACCAATTCTTCGACTTGTGAATCGTCAGCTTGTTTAAGATATATTTCGTTATCTAAATCGATAGTTTTTCCATAATTGTTTAATGCTACATTAATGGCATTTACAATTACTTGAATTCCTTTATCATTTGCTCCTGCAATTACAAGAGATTCTCCTTTATGCTCTTTTAACTTATCAGCAGCTTTAGCGGCATATGCGTTAATTTCATCTGAAATTGACAGCCCTAAATCTTTTCCTCCAATATGTTTTAAAATAGCTGCTGCAACTGCAACTTGTTCAGATGGTTTAATTGGACAACGCGAATCTGCATTTGCCCCAGTTAAACTCATTACCGATTCAAAATGGAAATGTTTAGACATCCAACCTGATTCTGGATTTCTAGTTTCTGCATAATCAACATTATGCTTGGTATGCATTAACCAGTTTGCCATAAAATCAGCATCAATACTTACCACGGCTTTCGCTCTTGAAAAATCGTATGCTGGAATAACTGCTTTTCCAAAAGATTCTTCGTTTGCTTTACGCATTGCAGAATAAGAAACAGCATCGTACTGAATATGTTTCACATCAGCATTACTCGCAGACACAGACTCAACATCCACCCCTGTAACATCAGAAACAATAGGCGTTACAATAGCATCTACAGCATCAGAAGCTATAGGGGCAACAACCGGTGCACCCATTTCGGTAACTTCTCCACCTAGTGAACCAATAAATTCATTAATCACAAGGTTTGTAGAAGGACTTATAATCGTATTTGAAAGAATTCTTACTTTACCTCCTTTATCTGCTATCGCTTTTAACTTTGCTTGAATGTCAGCATCAGCATCTGTCCAAGAAACAGAAGAACCAGCGCTAACTGGGCCTCTTAATCTATCGTTGTTGTATAAGTTCAAAACGGATGCTCCAATTCTAGGAGTGATTCCACCCTTTGTTAAACCAAAATCTTTATTTCCTTTTACCCAAATTGGTCGACCTTCACGTGCTTTAACCAGCACATTTCCATAATCATTACCATCATAAAAAGTACTTGCATACCAGTTGGCTACACCAGGTGTAACATCTTCAGGCTTGTTAACGTAAGGAATCGATTTAATTACAGGTGTTTCACATGAAGCTAATGTAGCAGCGGCTACTCCAAAACCTAAAAACTTTAAAAAGTCTCTTCTTCCTGTTTGAAAATCTCCAATTGCTTCACTACCAATAAACTCATCTACGGATAAATCTTCACGAAATTCTTTATTACTATTTTGCACAAACTCAGGTGATTGATCTTTCTCATCAAGCCCTTTCCAGTATGTTTTCTTCATGCTCATGTTTTTGTGATTCAATTCAAATTATTCTTAGTAGTGACATTTAGCACATTCCCATCCACCTAACTCCCGAACTGTAATCTTATCGTCTTCTGATATTTTCCTTAGGAAATCAGGACGAGATTTAAGCCTACCATGCAATTCCTTGTAGTAGTCTGATTTTGTCAGGTCAACTGCTTTTTCATTGTGACATTCCAAACACCACCCCATCGTAAGTAAAGGCTTTGTAAGTGCGATGATACCATCAGTGCCTGCCAATTGATTAATCTCTTCGGTAGTAGAAACACGGCCCAAACCATAAGTAGGAACATTACCGTGACATTGTTTACAATCAATGTTGCCCGTTTTTGTGCCGACGTGCTGGGCGTGACTGAAGAAAACATGATCGGGCAGATTATGTGCTTTATTCCATACAATTGGAGATGTTTCTCCTGTATACTTTCTTGTGTCAGCATCATACCCGGCAGCTTCATGAATCTTGGCAATGTTCTCAGTACTACCCAACCTGTAATCGCTTTCAACAACATTTTCATGACAGTTCATACAAACATTTACTGTTGGTATCCCAGCATGCTTTGATTTCTCCGCTGAATTATGACAATATTTACAATCAATACCCATTTCCCCCGCGTGCAACTTGTGTGAATAGTTGATTGGTTGTGAAGGCATATAATCCGCATAAACACCAACTTCAAAACCTCTTTTCATTAAGTCAGCGCCTCCTGTCACCGCAAGAAGCACGAAGACAATGGTAGTAAATTTCCAGTTTCTAACTATCCATTCACCAAGCTTCTCTTTTACTGATTTGTTTAGCTCAATCTCTTCACCCTCTTTTTGCGCAACTACATAAGCCAGTTGTTTTCTTACTCCTCTTGCAGCAAATATCACCACACTAAACACAACAATCAAAAGTACAATCCAAAGTAAAGCACCTCCTTCTCCTTGACCTTCTTCACCGGAAACATCAGAAGAAGCAACAGCCGTTTTAGCTACTGGCTTAACACTGTCAGCATAATCCAAAATTGCATCAATCTCTTCATTGGTTAAATGACCCTGCGCAGTCATAACTGTAGGACTGTATTCTGATATTTGAATCGCATAAGGAGAAGTACCGCTGTTAGCCAGTCCTACAGGATTTTTCACCCATTTATATATATTATCCGCTTCGCCTGCTTCAGCCCATCTAGCCTTTGCTCCTTGAAGCATTGGGCCAGTTGAATTTTTCAGTGCTTTATGGCAAGAAGCACAGTTTGCTTTAAATAATGCTTTACCATCTTGACCCGCTGCTGGCATTGAAACCAACAAGATTAAAACAGTAAAAAAAGTGACTAATCCTAGTCTGTTTCTCCAATGAAATTTCATTTTGTTTTCCATTTAAATTAGCTTTTTTAAGCTTTTTCAACACATACAAAAGTAACACATGGAGTTTTTTTACCTAAGCTTTTGTCACGAAAGTGTCAGCTATGTTCTTAATTTATAATCATTCTAAATAAAGAAAAATGTTAATTAAAGAAATTTACGGATGAACAATAAACTTCTATCTAATTTAGGAACATGCAGTTATTACAATAAAAAAGTTAATTCTGGCATAATTTTTACACCTCAGCATAATGAATATCTACTTAATTGGTTTAATTTTGTAGCCACAAATTTATCATTATGAACATTTTCAAAGCCAACATAGCTTGTTTATTTATTGTTTTAAGTTCTTCTGTTATTTTTGCACAAGACACAGACTGGAGAATCTATAAAAAAGCATCGAACACCACAAGCAGTTTGGCAACACAACAAAAAGACACAATTAAAAAAGAACTTAACTACAATAGAAATCAGGGTAGCGTTGTCATATCTCAAGACCCTAAAATTGACTCATTAACCGATAAGATTGGGAAAAAACCCTTTATCAATGGCTACACTGTTCAAATTGAAGTAAGTCAACAAAAATCTATTATTCGCGATTCAAGATATTTATTCATTCGAAACAACCCGGATATCTCACTTGATGAAGAATATGATCAGCCGAATACATATTTGTATGCAGGAAGGTTCTATGACAAAAACAGTGCCTACGAATTTAAACATAAAATTAAAGCTAATTTTCCAAAGGCATTTGTTATCAAAAAGAAGATGAGCTTACCCTCTTTAAAATCAATTGATAAACCAGAAGATAACAAGTAATCTAAAAACAAAAGGGAGCTCCTTTTGTTTTTAATACCAATTCTATTTCTTTTTTAATGACCTAGCAACTTCAACTTCCATGTATGACTCAATTTGATCACCTACTTTAATGTCGTTAAACTTATCTACGTTCAATCCGCATTCATAGCCTTTAGCAACTTCTTTTACGTCATCCTTGAATCGTTTTAACTGACCTAATTCTCCTGAGTAAACCACAACACCTTCTCTAATAACTCTAATCTTGTTATTTCTCAAAATCTTCCCTTCAGTTACAAAACACCCTGCAATTGTACCAACTTTAGTGATTTTAAATGTCTCTCTAATTTCGGCATATCCAAGAATCTCTTCTTTCACCTCAGGAGAAAGCATTCCTTCCATCGCCTCTCTAACTTCATCAATTGCCTTGTAAATTATAGAGTATAATCGAATATCAATTTCTTCTTGTTCTGCGAGTTTACGAGCACTCATTGAAGGTCTGACTTGAAAGCCAACAATAATCGCATCCGAGGCAGATGCCAATAAAACGTCTGATTCAGAAATCTGACCAACCGCTTTATGAATAATATTTACTTGTATTGATTCTTCCGAAAGTTTTTGTAATGAATCTGATAACGCTTCAATTGATCCATCAACATCACCTTTAACAATAATATTTAATTCTTGGAAGTCTCCCAAAGCAAGTCTTCTTCCTATCTCATCAAGTGTAATATGCTTAGTTGTTCTTAATCCTTGCTCTCTTTGTAATTGTTGACGTTTGGTAGATATCTGCTTCGCTTCTTTTTCATCAGCAAAAACATTAAACCTATCACCCGCGGCAGAAGCGCCATTCATTCCGAGCATAGATACTGGTTTTGAAGGACCCGCTTCTACTACTTCTACACCGTGCTCATCATGCATTACCTTAATTCTTCCGTACTGCGTACCAGCCAAAATAACATCTCCTACTTTTAATGTTCCAGACTCGACAATTAACGTTGTTACGTAACCTCTTCCTTTATCTAAAGTTGCTTCAATTACAGTACCAACTGCATTTTTCCCTGGGTTGGCTTTTAACTCAAGCATTTCCGCTTCGAGTAACACTTTTTCTAATAGTTCCTCGATTCCCGTTCCTTTCTTTGCCGAAATTTCCTGACACTGAAATTTACCTCCCCAATCTTCCACAAGAATATTCATAGCAGAAAGTTGTTCTTTTACTCTATCAGGATTAGCTCCATCTTTATCTACTTTATTTATGGCAAACACCATGGGTACCCCAGCAGCTTGAGCGTGATTTATTGCCTCTTTAGTTTGAGGCATTACGTCATCATCCGCAGCGATTATGATTATCGCAACATCTGTCACTTGAGCTCCACGAGCACGCATAGCAGTAAAGGCCTCGTGACCAGGTGTATCTAAAAATGAAATAAGTTTATCATTATGATGAACACTGTATGCTCCAATATGCTGTGTAATTCCACCGGCCTCACCCTCAGTTACTTCAGAATTCCTGATATAATCTAACAGTGATGTTTTACCATGATCAACGTGACCCATTACAGTAACGATTGGTGGTCTTGCGATAAGTGATTCTGGAGAATCTTCTTCTTCAGTTATCGATTCTGAAACCTCAGCACTAACAAATGTAACTTCAAATCCATATTCTTCAGCAACCATAGTAAGAGTTTCCGCATCCAATCTTTGGTTTATTGACGCAAAAATTCCAATTGACATTAATGTTCCAATAATTTCAGTTGGAGATTTGTCAACCATCACAGCCAATTCAGAAACAGTTACAAATTCTGTAAGTTGCAACACGCGTGAATCCATTTCTGCTATAAACTCCTCCTCTTCTCGCTTTGCACTTTGTGCATCTCTTTTCTCCTTACGAAATTTAGACCCTTTACTTTTACCTTTATTACTTAAACGAGAAAGAGTCTCTTGGATTTGTTTTTTAATCTCATCCGGCGAAGGCTCTGCTTTTTTGACAGGTTTCCCTCTAGATTTAGTATGTTCTTGCGTTGCTTTTTTACCCGCTTTCTCAACATTTACAACTTTCTTTATACGTTTTCTCTTTCGCTTGTCATGGCTAGGATCAGCTGGCGCCTTCTTTTTCTCTACAGGCAATTCAATTTTACCCAAAACGACTGGACCCGATAATTTTTTAATGCCGGCTTTAATTGTTTCAACCGATTTCGGTTCAGTTGGTTCAGAAACCTCTTTTTGGACTGGTTTTTCAACTACCTTTTCAACCTTATCCGCAGGCTCAGCTTTTACCTCTTTAGGCTTTGATTTTTCTTCAACTTTCTTAGCAGGTTTTTTAGGCTCCTCTAGTACAACTTTTCCAACGACGGAAGGTCCTGCTAACTTAACAGGCTGTGCTTTTATTAATACTTCGGGTTTCTTTTCTTCTTCCTTTGCCGGAGTTTCAGAGATTTTACTTTCCTCTTCTATAATAGCTGCGGCTATTTTCTCTTCGTTCACCTTACGGGTGTTATCCACCTTCAGTTTTTCCGATCGGGCATTATCGAATTCTGCCAACAATACTTCAAATACACTTTCGTCTATTTTAGTATTTGGGTTTCCATCAATTTCATTGCCTTGCGCAGCAAGAAAATCCACTATTGTTGAAATCCCTACATTTAGCTCTCTTGCTACTTTACTTAGTCTTTTTACTCCTGCCATTTTAAGTAATCTATTACTTTTACAAGTTTAGTTATTATCTTTTACTTGTATTAAAACTTTTCAAATAGATATTTACACCTCGTTTTTAATTACTCTTAACAAAGTGCTTATCTCTATTCAAATTCTGAACTTAGAATCTTCATTATTTCCTCTACTGTTTCTTCTTCTAAATCCGTTCTTTTCACCAAATCTTCTTTTGAAATGTCTAATACAGATTTTGCCGAATCACACCCTATGCTTTTCAGTTCATTTAAAATCCAATCATCAATTTCATCTGTAAACTCATCCAAATCAACATCATCAATATCTTCTGCCCCTTCACGGTAAACATCAATTTCGTATCCTGCTAATTTCGATGCTAACTTAATATTATGTCCTCCTTTGCCAATTGCTAAAGAAACTTGATCTGGCCTTAAATAAACATTAGCTTGTTTTTTCTCATCTTCTTCAATAAGCTCCATTGAAACTACTTTCGCTGGGCTTAAAGCTCTTTGAATAAGTAATTGCATGTTTTCTGTCCAATTGATAACATCAATGTTTTCATTTTTCAACTCACGAACAATTCCATGAATACGAGATCCTTTCATCCCTACACAAGCTCCAACTGGATCAATTCTATCATCATAAGATTCAACAGCTACTTTTGCTCTTTCTCCTGGTTCACGAACTATTCTTTTAATAGTGATTAGACCATCAAATACTTCAGGAACTTCTAACTCAAATAACCTCTCTAAAAATGCTGTGTCAGTTCGAGATAAAATAATTACAGGCGAATTATTTTTTAATTCTACTCTAGAAACAACAGCTCTAATTGAATCCCCTTTCTTGAAATAATCCGAGGGAATTTGTTCTAACTTTGGCAAAATCAACTCGTTACCATCATCATCCAATACAAGAATTTCTCTTTTCCATATTTGATAAACCTCTCCTGTAATAATATCTCCAATTCTATCTTTGTAGATTTTGTAAACATTATCTTTTTCCATCTCCATTATTCGGGCAACAAGGTTTTGACGAAGCGCTAAAATATTTCTTCTTCCGAAATCTAACATTTTAATCTCTTCAGAAACTTCTTCTCCAACTTCAAAATCTGGCTCAATCTTAATGGCGCTAGCATGTGAAATTTGTGTATTTGGGTCTTCTACCTCCCCATCTAAAACAATTTCTCGGTTTAACCAAATTTCTAAATCCCCTTTATCTGGGTTTATAATAACATCGACATGGTCATCTGTTCCGTATTTCTTTTTTAGTGTTGCTCTAAAAACATCTTCAACAATACGCATCATTGTTACACGATCAATGTTCTTCATGTCTTTAAACTCTGAAAAAGACTCTATTAAATTTAATGCATCCATTTTATTTTTATTTGAATGAAATTACTACTCTTGTTTCTTTTATATCGTTAAAAAGTATTTCGTTCTGTTTAACTACTAACACTTTTTTCTTTTTTCCTTCTAATCTTTCTTTCGAAGATGTTTCAACTACAATTTTGTTGTCATCAACCTCTTTTAACGTACCCGTTATGGAGCCATGCTCTTTAAAAATAACCGTTATATCCTTCTCAATATTCTTAATGTATTGTTGCTGAACTTTAAAGGGTTTATCGAGACCTGGCGACGAAACCAAAAGCTCAAACTCTGCGCCTTCCTCTTGATTATGCTCGATGTTTCGGCTAACAGACATGCAATCAACAATTGCAACTCCTCCTTCCATACAATCAATCTCTACATTTATTGCATTTGAAGATGACACGGTTGCTTCAACAATATACAGCCCTTTGTCTAGTTCGTCTATTCGTTCTTGTGCTAACTCTATTATTCTTTTTCGTTCAATCATGGTATAAAAAGAGGGGACTATCGTCCCCTCTTAATCTTGCTGCGTTATTGAGGTGCAAATATAGTTCTTTTTTAATACTAACCAAAAACTATTAATTGTTTTCATTTTTTTACAACGTGAATAAATTACGTTCTGCTATTATTCATTTGTAAAATCTTATGGATTACGAAGAAATACAATATCAAATAGCCTTGCTAGAAATAGAAGGTATAGGAGTAAATATTGCCCGACAATTATTAGATCATTTTGGGTCAGCTAAAGAAATATTTAACCAGCCGAATAATGTACTACATAGCTTAAAAAAAGTTGGCCAGCAGCTGATTTATGCAAAAAGTGATAAGGGTCTATTTATAGATGCAGAAAAAGAAATTACATATTGTGAAAGAAACAGCATTCAAGTTCTGAGTATTTCTAATGACAACTACCCTAGACGATTAAAGCAATGTTCTGATGCTCCAATAATATTGTATTATAAAGGAAATGGAGAGCTAAACAATTCGAAAGTAATATCAATTGTTGGAACAAGAGCGGCGACTTCATATGGAAAAGAAATATGTAATTCTATAGTCAAAGAACTTTCTGCTCACAATGCGTTAATAGTAAGTGGGCTTGCATACGGCATAGATGTTCAAGCGCACAGTGCCTCGCTTAACAGCAATCTTTCAACTATCGGAGTTTTGGCACATGGCCTTGACAGAATGTACCCAAGAGAACATAACCTCATTGCAAATAAAATGATGGAGCAGGGTGGTCTTCTTACGGAAAACAGAATAGGGACTAATCCAGACAGAGAAAATTTTCCGAAGAGAAATAGAATTGTTGCCGGATTGAGTGACGCAACCATTGTTATAGAATCTGCAACTCGAGGTGGCTCGATGATAACAGCTAATATTGCTAACAATTACAACCGCGACGTGTTTGCTATACCTGGAAGAATTGGAAATAAGCAGTCAGAAGGTTGTAATCATTTAATAAAAACTAACAAGGCTCACCTACTGCAATCTGTTAAGGATATCACCTATCTTCTGGGGTGGGATTTAAATCCCCAAAAACCAAAAGCTGTACAAAAACAAATTTTTATCGACCTTAATCCAGAGGGAAAAAGAATAATGGCAACGTTTCTTAATGAAAAAAACATGAGTATTGATGAAATAGCTATTAAAGCCAATCTTCCAATGAGTATTGTATCAGCTCAATTGCTTCTTTTAGAATTTAAAGGAGTTATAAAACAGTTCCCCGGCAAAAAGTATGAAGTTGTATAAAAGTACTTCGATTAATATCATATTTTTGTCACAGTAAACAGCCACCATTTGAAAGTCCCTTTTTACATAGCCAAGCGGTATTTGTTTTCGAAAAAATCGAAAAACATTATCAATATAATATCTGGAATATCTGTTTTTGGTATTTTCATTAGTACTTGTGCCATGGTAATAGTATTAAGTGGCTTCAATGGTATCGAGGAATTAGTTGAAAAACTATATAGTTCATTTGATGCAGATATTAGAATTACCAAAGCTGAAGGAAAAACGTTTGATTTTCATGAAATTTCGAAAGAAGGTATTTTGAAAATAGAAGGCGTAAATGCCATAACCGAGGTAATTGAGGAAATTACCATGATAAAGCATGAAGATAGGTGGATAACCGCTACAATGAAAGGAGTTGAAGACAGCTATTTATCTATTTGTCTTTTAGATAGTGTTCTGACAGAAGGCAAGGCCAAGTTGCAAGATGACGGATTTGACAAAGCAATAATTGGCATCGGCCTCCAAAACAAAATACAGGTAACAAGCGACCCCCGTTATCATGATTACCTTACTGTATATGGGCTATTGAGGGATGAAAAATTTTCAAAAAACAATACCGACGCGTTTAAACCCGAAATGATTAGCGTTGGAGGAGTATTCGCCATTAACCCGGAATTTGACAACACCTATTTCTTAGTGCCAATACAATTTGCCAAAAACCTATTGGAGTACGAAAATGATATTACGGCATATGAAATTAGTATAAAAAGTGGATTTACGAATAAACAAGTGAAAGAAGAAATACAAAAGCTTGTTGGAAATAAGTTTCAAGTAAAAACAAGGTATGAACAAAATGAACTCGTTTTTAAGACGAATGAAACCGAAAAATGGATGGTCTTTTTAATCCTAGGGTTTATACTTTTGCTCTCTACTTTTAATATTATAGCTTCTTTAACAATGCTAATTTTAGACAAGAAAAAAGATATTGAAACATTAATTAGCATGGGAGCAACCAGACAATTCATCCTGAAAGTGTTTTTTTTAGAAGGCGTATTTATTAACCTGCTAGGAGGGATAATTGGAATCTCTGTTGGTCTATTGATTGCATGGCTACAATTAACATTTCACTTTGTTACTCTAGAAAACTCGGTAATAACATATTGGCCTGTTTCAATCCATTTTTTAGATGTCTTAATGGTTTTTGGAACTGTGGCATTAATTGGAATTGGCTCGTCTTATGTTCCGGTTAGCTACCTAATAAAAAGACATTTTAAGAAACAATTTAACTAGAGTTTACTACTTTCTTCTATTAACAAAACTCGAACCATTTCGATTTTAGTGCTCGAAACTTCTTTAATTGTTATTACAAAGTTACCTATTCGAATCACTTCTCCTTGTTTCGGAATATTTTGACTTTCACTTATTATAAACCCCCCCAATGTTTCATACTCCTCACTAAGAGGTAGGTTAAGTCGAAATTCCTCATTCAAAAAATCAATTTCGGCACGGCCATTTAATTCGAATTCCATTTCATTAATTTTCTTGTTGGAAACATCACTTAAATCATGTTCATCTTGTATCTCTCCAAATATTTCTTCGATAACATCCTCCATTGTAACCATTCCAGCTGTACCTCCATATTCATCCACCACAAGCGCAATACTCCTGTTCTTACTAATTAATTCTTCTAATATTTTATTTGCATTTATTGTTTCAGGGATGATGCTAACAGGAAGCAGTATAGACTTAATCGTTTCTGGGCTTTTAAAAAGCTCATAGGAATGAATATAACCAATAATATTATCTACAGTTTCGCGATAAATCAATATTTTCGACAACCCTGTTTGAATAAACTTTGCCCTTAAATCTATTAAGTCTTCCTCTATTTCAAAAGCAATAATTTCATTTCTTGGCACCATGCAGTCACGGGCAATTACATCCGCAAAATTTAATGCATTATGAAATATTTTAACCTCATGGTCCAACACTTCGCTATTTTGAACATCCGTCGTGTACTCTTCTAGGTAATTATCTAAATCTACCTTTTCAAATACTATTTGTGAATTATCTCCTTTCTCTCGAATAAATAATTTTAATATCAATTCGGCTAAACCAATAATCAAAAATGTTGGCAACCAGAGGATTCCATAAACAACTACCAATGGGAAAGCAAGCATTGAAAGGGCTCTATTCGGATTAATTCGAAAAATAGCTTTGGGTAAAAATTCGGCGAAAATTAAAACAAGGATTGTCGTAATTATTGTTTGAATCAACAACACTAGCCAAGCCATTCCTATAAGCTCTGTTAATGGATCGTCTATAGCCATAGCCATAAACATACTATAAGCGACAATGGCAGCATTATTACCTAGCAGCATTGTACCTATAAAAGCTGCTGGTTTTTTCGCAAAATAAGCTAAAATCTTCGCTTTAAATCCCCCTTGCTTGTCATCTAACGCTATTTTTAAACGGTTTGCTGAGATAAATGCAATCTCCATTCCAGAAAAGAATGCAGAAAATGCAAGGGTAATAATTATGGAAATTAAAATAATGACAGGCTCCATGAATCGTTAATTGCAGTATTTATAACTAAATTAATAATTATTTCTTCTTTGTTGACGATGTATTCTCCATTTTTTCAAACCTTTTTCTTAATCCCCTTCTTATAAAATAGAGCCCCCAAGCCAAACCACAGATCATTAAAAAAATGCCAATTCCTTTGAAGTTGTCCATAATTCCAATAACAATTGTAAACACAGTAGCAACTGTAGCAACTATCAGCCAAAACTTTTCTAGAATATTATTCATTTTGTTCATCGTCCTTCTTTTCGTTTACATTATAATGACTATCTCTTATATTTAACAGTTCATATTTGGTAAAGTTACTATTTGAAACTAAACCTGTACCTGAAATCACTCCACTTTCTGTAGAAACCTTTACAAATTTATCAGTGTAAATACTGTCTTTTTCGAAAAAAATATTTAACAATTCCGTATCCAAACGATCCTTATTATTATTTTGAAAAACAACACTGTCCTGAACTTTTAAATATTGCTCTTCAGACAGGAGCAATCCGTAATTAGCGGTTAAAACGGATTCGATATTTTCTAACGTATCATAAAACGTAACCTTCATACCATTTGGGCATTCGATTTTCATTTTTTCCATTTCCAAGAAACGATAAACAAGAGGGCTTTCCAATTTTAATTTAGATTTCCCCATATCTGTAAACAACATAATAACCCCTTCCGTTATTTCATCCGGACCATTATGTTTGGACGTTACCTCTTTTATCTCTTCTAAATTGTTACTGCATGAAAAAAGCATTCCGGCTAAAAGGGCCGGAATGAAAAGTTCAATAAATATTTTATGTCTATTTCTAGTTCTGTACACGAACTTTTGTTTTCTCCCCATTCCAGCATGGCACTGGCACTGATTGACCAACTTCAAACCCGTCAAAAAATAATTCCTGAGATGTTGGCAAACTTTTTTTCCATGCTTTAATTTGAGCAGAAGAAACTTTACCTCCTGATTTTTCCGCATAGTCAAGTGCTAAACAGTAACCGAAACTTCTCAATACTTTGGTATTTCCACAAGAAGTTGCTTTGCCAGCAATACAATTAGCAATTGCTGCATTTTTCTCATTACTTCCAATCATTGCCGCATACTGAATACGTTTTGAGCAATTCCCTGTGCTCGCATAAATATTAACTAAAGGAGAATACAACTTTGACTTTTCAGTTTCATCCTCAGTAAGCGTTAAAGCTTCTTCAAAAAATTTAGCTGCCTTATTGTATTCCTTTTTATTGTAGTAATAAAGAGCCAGTCCTCTTGCAGATTTATAACTTGGTGTAAGACCATATATTTTCTCTACAACCAAAATATAAAATTCACTGTCGGTACATTTTCTTCCCCCCATCATACCTACAATTTTCTCCATTAATTTTACATCATCCGGAGTCGCCTCGAATTTAGGCTTAAATAATTCTTCTAACTTGTCGCAACTAGCGCAAGGAGCCACATATTTATCCAACGTTTTTTGCGCTGTAACAAAGTTTACATCCGTTGCAGATTTTTTATCGCAAATTCCTGTTAAAAAATCATATAACTCCAAAATCTCATCACATTCGATTTTCTTATTTCTTACCATCATATAAGCTGTAGTAAAATATTTCTGCACCCAAGAAGAAAGAACTTTATCTGCTGGATAAAAAGAAAATGCTGATTTATATTTTGCATAAGAAATTTCGAAATCTTTTGGAAAATACTTTACTCGATCATTAGCATATTTCATTTGAATTTTATAGCAATCGCCATAAGTCTCTATCCATAGATCATACACTTTAAAAAGAGTGTCTGCATAGCCAATAGTTTGTGCTGTGTCTTTAGCTTTCTTTGCCGCGCCGGCTAATTTTTGGTAAATAGAAACCCCATTACTGTATAAGTTAGGTTTATAATTGGGAGCGGCTGATTGAGCTTGCCACCAAAAGTTTGCCGCTTCCTGATAATTTTTTTGACCCAAATAACTAGAATAAAGAGAAATATATTTCCTGCTTGTTTCTACATCTGCTCCAAAATTATCTTCTGCTTGTGTTGCACATTCTTGTCCATTGGTTAAGCCAACAAGGATTACTGCTATTAGTGTAAATATTTTTTTCATTGTATTAGGTTTCGTTTAATCGTATTTTCTTTTTCTAAACCACTTATCGTAATTCGAAGGCCCCATTGAGAAACCAAAGACTATTTTAAAATAGTTTTCTTGAATAAGGTTGTTCTCCCTTGTCCCCATTTTCCCAACTCCAATCCCAATGTTCATCATTGATAAAGAACGAGAGCTTATTAAAGGAACAGAGATACCAAGATTCATGCCGAAATTGGTCAGCTGAGTACTATCAATTTCGATTGGAGTATTACCATAATGAAACCCAATTCTATAAATTGATTTCTTAAAAATACTTTTATTTTTATCTCCATAAGCTGCAGAGGGTTTGTACTCAAAGCCTAACGTGAACTTATTGCTTTGTTTTAGTGGCTGTCCGGTCAACTCAATAGCGTCAACTACCTCTTTAAACTGATGCCAGTTTTTATATTCATATTGACCTCCAAACATCCATTTTTTATAACTTACAGCAACACCTGAAGAAAAACCTGTTGGCAGTGAAGTTAGTCCTTGGACATTATCATAAAAATCTATCGTGTCTTTTTCATCTTCAACAACCCCTAGCTGATATTTATATGTGTAAGCATAAAAATCTTGAGATGTTTTTAAATCTGACCCAAATGAATAAGTTGCGCCAAATTGCCATGATAAATCTGTAGACATTTTTTGATAAAAGTGCAGCCCTCCATCAAATGCTACTCCTCTGAGCGCATTTTTCTCCTGTACTTTCGTATTATAAAAAGTGCTGTTAGAAAACACAACATTTCTTTCTCTTTCTAATGTTCCAAATAAAAATGACGCATTTACTCCAACAGATAGTTTTAAGGTATCACCTTGGTTTATAATATTGCACCCTGCTCCAATAAATGCGCGGTTAATACTTCCATCTCCAGTATAATTGTTGGCAATTGAATCTCCATCCAAAACTTGATAATCTGTAATATTATATCCCGTTGTTGAATAAGGCATTAAACCAAACGCTGCTCCCCATTTTTTAGCAATAGGAAGGGCTAGCGTAAAATTACGTAATACGAATGTTGAATTTTTCACACTTTCACTTCCCGTCTTCAAATTCGATGATTTACCATATACAGCCACATCAAAAATTGGATTATAACGCGCCAAGGAGGAGTAGGTAGCAGGATTAGATACATTCACAAACTTAAAATCAGCTATTGGTGCAGACAAACCTCCAAAACCAGAAAAAGGAGCTGTAGAGGTACCCATTATTTCACCCAAACCATAGCGAGTATAAGGAGAATTATTCAGCATTTGCCCATAAGAAGCTTGAGTAAGAATAATTGCAAGTATAAATGCTAGTAACTTATTTCCGTACATTATAATTTAAAATTGTATTCAATCCCTTCAAAGTGTGAAATTCGTCTGCAAATATGCCATTTTTTTGTGACAATTCAATACCCAAGAACGAACACAAATCTCCGCCCGTTAAGATAATGTTCAGATTGTCATATTTTCTTTCGTATTGACTAATCATATTGCTTATTTCTGCAATGATTCCTTGGTACACACCAATCTGGATTGAACTTGTTGTATCTTTTCCTATAAGTTGATTTATTTCAACATCATCAATCAACGGTAAATTATCTGTTAAAGTATGTAGCGCATTAAAGCGCATTTTTAATCCTGGAGAAATACTTCCTCCAAGGTATTGATTATTGGCATTTATAAAATCGAATTTAATGCAAGTCCCAACATCTATCGTCAAGGTATTTTGATTTGGGAAGGCACTGAATGCACCAACAGCATTAGCCAGTCTATCGTTTCCTAGAGTTTCTGGAGTATGGTATAAATTTGAAATAGGAAGTGCCGTTGTACGGTTTAAAACTAACGCCTGATTAAATTGGTTACCGAGCTTTTTTGTAAATATTTTTTCTCGAACAGAACTAATAATTGCATTATTAAAAGAGAGAGAAGAAAAGTATTCTGAAAATAACCTTTGATCTTTGAATCTTTCAATGTTTTTGCAATTACCCTGCTCAAATTGCGCAACTTTAATGAATGTGTTTCCTATGTCAACTATTAGGTTCATTCCTTTCCGACCAACTCCGTGTAAAAAGAAACTTCAACATTATCACCTATTCCTGCTGTTTTTTCCATTCCGTGCTCTGTTCTATCTAAAGCAAAGCGTCCTTGGAATATAATAACATCTCTACCCTCTTCGTTTTTTCCACTACCTTCATATGTGAAATTCACCTGAATTTCTTTTTCAACACCTAACATAGACAATATTCCTGTTGCCATATAAGATGTATCTGCAATAGCAATTTGGTTTGACACAAAGACTATCTCAGGAAAATTATTTGACTCGAAGAAACCTTCACCTTTTATAGACTCATCTCTCATTTTATTGGCGGTATAAACAGAAAGTGGATTAATCACAACAGAAATTGAAGCCTTTGTATAGTCCTTGCCTGAGTTAAAGTTTATTACAAATTCTTTGAATGAACCTGTTGCATCTTGAGGCCCCGTAATATGAAACATTATTTCGGAAGTAACTTTATTTGCATCATTTTGAGAAACATATGCTCCTGAAACTTCAGACATATCATTTAATAAAACACCCTTCGCTACTTCAACTGTTTCATCAGGCATTTCGACACTCAATTTTTCTACTTCACTTTCCGCGTTGCCCCATGGGATCAACAACACTATCCCAATGGCGATTGCAACAATAGCAGCTACAACTAATCCTATTTTAAATAATTTATTCATTCAGCAAAGCTAATTAACTTGTTTTACCTAAAACAAAAAATTCCGAACAAGTCGGAATTTTTAATCTTGTGGCAATAGAGAGTTACTCTACTTCTATAGCGTTTTCAATTAGAGCTTCTGCATTCGCTTCAACTTCTGTTGTGTTTGCATCAGCAGATGTAGCTTCAGCCGGAGCAACTTCCTCTGTTCCATGACCTCCTAAAATTGGAGCGATAACTAAACCTATTAAACACGTTAGTTTAATTAAGATGTTCATTGATGGCCCAGAAGTATCTTTAAACGGATCTCCTACTGTATCTCCAGTTACTGCAGCTTTGTGAGCATCAGAACCTTTGTAAGTCATTTCTCCATTAATTTCAACACCTGCTTCGAAAGATTTTTTAGCATTATCCCAAGCACCTCCTGCATTGTTTTGGAAGATAGCCCAAAGAACACCACTTACAGCAACTCCTGCCATATATCCACCTAACATTTCAGCGACTAATTTCGTGTTTTCTGGGTAGATTAACATTCCTACTAGTACTATTACTATTGGAAACCCAATTGTAAGGATACCTGGTAATAACATTTGTTTTAAAGATGCTTTTGTAGAAATATCTACACATTTATCATATTCAGGTTTTCCTGTTCCTTCCATAATTCCAGGAATCTCCTTAAACTGACGCCTAACTTCATAAACCATTTCCATTGCAGCTTTACCTACAGCTTTCATCGCTAGTGCAGAAAACACTACAGGAACCATTCCTCCAATAAATAACATAGCTAATACTGGCGCTTTAAAAATGTTAATCCCGTCAATTCCAGTAAAGGTTACATAAGCCGCAAATAAGGCTAACGCTGTTAATGCAGCAGATGCAATCGCAAATCCTTTTCCGGTTGCAGCAGTAGTATTACCTACAGCATCTAAAATATCTGTTCTTTCTCTAACTTCACTTGGTAATTCACTCATTTCAGCAATACCTCCTGCGTTATCAGCAATTGGTCCGAAAGCATCAATTGCTAACTGCATAGCTGTAGTTGCCATCATTGCTGATGCAGCCATTGCTATTCCGTAGAATCCTGCTAGCGCATAAGAAACCCATATTGCGATTGCAAACAACAATACAGATGAAAATGTAGAAATCATACCTGTTGCTAAACCAGCAATAATGTTTGTTCCTGCTCCTGTACTAGATTGTTGTACAATATTTAAAATTGGCTTTTTACCTAATCCTGTATAATATTCAGTAAAAGAAGAAATTGCAGCTCCAACAACTAAACCAACTAAACAAGCATAAAACACACTCATTGAAGAGACTTCTTTTAGTCCTTCTCCAAAGAATGTCATATTCATAGTTTCGGGTAACATCCATTTAACTAAAACAAAACAAGCAATTGCAACTAATCCAATTGATGTCCAGTTTCCAATATTTAAAGCTTTTTGTACCTGTGCTTCTTTAGCATCATTTGATGATATTTTAACAATCATGGTTCCTAATAAAGAAATAATGATTCCTACTCCAGCAATAGCCATTGGTAAAAGAATTGGACCAATTCCTCCAAAAGCATCTTGAATAGTCCCCCCCATATCTTCAATAATATAGTTTCCTAATACCATTGCAGCTAAAACTGTTGCAACATAAGATCCAAATAAATCAGCTCCCATGCCAGCAACATCACCTACATTATCTCCAACGTTATCTGCAATAGTAGCAGGGTTACGTGGATCATCTTCTGGAATACCTGCTTCAACCTTACCAACTAAATCAGCTCCAACATCTGCAGCTTTTGTATAAATACCTCCACCAACTCTTGCAAACAAAGCAATAGATTCAGCTCCTAAAGAGAAACCTGCTAATGCTTCCAATACTATAGTCATATCTGCAGTACTTGTCCATACTCCACCCATAAAAAGGTGAAAGAAAAGAATAAAGAAAGCAGTTAAACCTAACACAGCTAAACCTGCTACTCCTAATCCCATTACAGTGCCACCACCAAAAGATACTTTTAGTGCTTGAGGTAAACTTGTTTTTGCAGCTTGTGCCGTTCTTACATTTGTTTTAGTGGCGATTCTCATTCCCATATTTCCTGCTACTGCTGAGAATATTGCTCCAATAATAAAAGCTACTACAATTAAATATGTAGTTCCTAAATACATTGCAACACCAGCTAAAGCTATACTTGCTCCAACTACAAAGAAAGCTAACAATCTGTACTCAGCCTTTAAGAAGGCTAAAGCTCCTTCGTAAATATGGTCAGAAATTTCTTTCATTTTACCGTCACCGGCATCTTGTTTCATAACCCATGCTTTCTTAACTAGCATGTAAAGTAAACCAACAATGGCTAATATTATTGGTAAATAAATTGCGATTGATTCCATAGTGTTCTTCTTTGTTTCTAATTTTTAGGTCGGCAAATGTATCTTTTTCAAACTAATTGTGCAAATTTCAGCTAGTGGATTTAATTTCAATAGCTTTTGCACACCCTCAAATTAAAGTTCTTTTAGATATTTCACACTTCCTTTTGCTATTAAACACTGTGCTAATACATACGTAATCATAATAAATACTTGTGCGTTTAATAGGTTGCCTTTATATAAAAATTGATTCACTGCAATTAAAGTATCGGACAAAACAAACAACATTGCTCCAATAAAAACAAGTGCAAATGATTCCTTTGAAACCTTGTTAAACCTCCAACCAGAAGAAACACCCATGGCACAAACAGCTACACCGTAAACCAAAACAGGTATTAAAAAACCTTCCAAATAAGGGAATAATGAATACATTAATAGTGCATAATAACTTAAAAAGGTCGTTAGCAATATTATTCCTAATGGCTTATTAAATGGTTTTAGCGAGTTTAATATAGAGTTTGAAAATGCAAAAACATAAAACAATTGCCCTATCAAAAATGATCCTAATCCAAGTAAAAAGAAAATTTCATTAAAGGGTAAAAACATTAAAAAGGTATCTCCGCCAAAAGCAAAAACAATTGATAATAGCAAATACTTTCTAAACTTATTATTAGCGCTTTCCTTTGTTTGCAAGTAAAACCAAACAAACAATGTAACCATCAACAGCGGTTTAGTGGCAAATATTAATGGTAGGTAATCGATATGCGTCCCAATAATTTCAGCAATTGCTACTAAAAAGTAAACTATAATTAGGGCCGTAGGTCTTGACATTTCACTTATTGAACCACAAATTTGAATTATTTATTGAGATAATGAACACTCTCTTGCTTTATTCTTTTTCGAATAATTCCTCTTAGCAAGGTTAAAGCCGCTATAACTTGAATTGAAAATACAAACAATTAAACTTACATTTATAGCTTGGAAGGCTGCTGTTATTCTAATACCCATAAATGATTGACGAAAAGATACAACTAGAATTGACATTTAAAACCTCCCGTAGCGGAGGAGCTGGAGGTCAGCACGTCAACAAAACGGAAACAAGGATTGAATTATTTTTCAATGTTAGACATTCAACAGCTCTTTTAATGCAGGAAAAAATAGTATTACAAAAAAAATTACGTTCCAAACTAACAGAAGATGGAGAGTTAAGAATTGTAGTATCAGATACAAGAAGCCAAATAAGAAATAAAGAAATTGCCATTCAGCGGTTTTTTAAATTAATTAAAAAGGAGCTCATTATTCCAAAAAAAAGGAAACTGACAAAACCGACCAGAAGCTCCGTTCAAAGAAGATTGGAAAGCAAATCAAAAAAAGCCGACATTAAAAAGAATCGAAAACGGATTAGAAAAAATGATTTGGACTAGAACTTTCATACTGCTCTTACTTCTATTGTTCGCAGGTGATAGTTTTGGGCAACAGCAAGCTCCAAGACTATTCAGTGAGCTAATTATGTCTCAGCAAATAGACACGTTGCGATCGCAATTCAATTATAATAAGTTTTTTTATGAAAAATATGAACTCCAAACCCTTATTGCGTTATCATATTTTCCTGAATTAAAAAACACAACTATCAGCTTTAAAAGAAGAGAGTTAAGAACCACCATGGCTGCTCGACCAAAAGGAATTGAGGTTTTTAGGAAAAAATGTAAAAGGGGTTACATTATATATATCAATGATTTCCCTTCGGCTAAAATATCCCCAGACAGTATTTCTTTCAATGCACAAATAGGGGTTATCGGTCACGAATTAGCTCATTTAGTTGATTATGAACAAACCTCATCGTTGAAAATGTTGATCGTTGGATTTTCTTATTTGAATAAAAAATTCAGAACAAAATTTGAACGAGCTACAGATTTAAGAACAATTAATCATGGTTTACTTTGGCAATGTTATGATTTTGCCTTGTATGTTCACAATAGCAGTATCGCTCCCGCCGAATACATTAACTATAAGAAGAAATTTTATATGAGTCCTGAAGAAATAAAAAAGAGAAGTAATTAGTCGATTAACCTTATTCTGATCTTCTCTATTTTGCAATACAGGACATATAGACAAAATAATTACGCACAATGACATAGACTAAATGAAAGGAAATGATTGTTTATCGATACCAACCCGATTAATTTACTTTCCGGTAAAATTTAGGATAAAAGCAGTGTAGGAACCTCTAAGTTTCTCCCAAGAATTTTCAGTCTTTATATTTTTTAAACCATGGCTATACCTAATCTCGGGAGACAAGTAAAACCACTTTAAGTCTATGTCTAGCCCCAATGAAATATCTCCAGACAATGCGCGTCTGGTGTCAAAATTATCTTCAGAATTACCACTGAAAGGTACCCTTAGTCCTGGTCCTAAATAACAGTATGGGTTTACTTTTGAATCTCTTTTACTGAAATTCCATTTAGCATGAAGCATGAAATCAAGGTTGAATGGATCAAGCTTTAAGGTCTTTCCATTTTGCTCAGCGGTTGTATAGTTAATTGATAGTTCAGCCCTCGAAATAAGTGTAAGTTTTTCTTGGATTTTAAGCTCTCCAAAAACCCCTAGTCTAAAACCAGGAGCATTATATACCGTTGTTGGATATTTTGCAAAGGAATCAATACAGGAGTAATTCTTTACGAGTGAATAATCACCTCCCATATTAAAACCTAAATTAGGTGTAATCGTTATGATTAATGATTCCTTTTCATTAGAATCGTTTGTCTGTGAATAGCAATATACTGAGACTATAGAAGCGACAATAAACGAGCATAACTTTATCATTTTTAAAGTTTTTGATGAATAGTAGATATGCCTATACGCTATTTGAATTTAGTTTTCTTTTAAACGGTTTAGGAAAGGAATTATTGTTATCCAATATAAAAAAACCCTTACAAAGCTCTGTAACAGAACTTTTGTAGTTGGAATGATTATATTAAAAAACCTAGCTTCATTAATAGTAAAAGCAATATTTTTTATCTTTTATCGTTACTGTATTAATGAAAAATAACCCTATGAAATTATTTACGCTTTGCATTTTATTAGTAGGTTTTTCATGTTTGAGTCATGCTCAAACGGAAACTCCGAAAGCTATGCCACCATTAAAGATGCTACCTAAAAAAGGAGAAGCTTCAAAGAAGATATTCGAACTACCATCTTCAACTAACTATTCTGTTTATGATTCAACAGGAAAATTTATTTCGAAAGGAAATGGACAGTTCATTGACTGCTCTAAACTTAATAAAGGAACCTATTTTATTCAATTCAATGGCACGTCTAAGAAATTTGTAATAGAGTAAACAGTAAAAAATAAAACACCTCGGAAAAAAACTACTTTCAAGAACCTTTGTACTTCCACCGGGACTCGAACCCAGATCTGTTGCTTAGGAGGCGACTATTCTATCCTGTTGAACTATGGAAGCAAAACACAAAGTTAAGTTTCTTATGAAATAAATGAACTGAGAAATTAATCTGCTATTTCTTTTTCTATTCCTCTTTTCTTTCGAATATTAATATTAACTACCTCAACAATTAATGAGAAACACACGGCAAAATAGATGTACCCTTTATTTATCTCTTCACCCAAACCTTCGAGCATAAGCATGAAACCAATTAAGATTAAAAATGCCAAAGCTAAAACTTGCATAGTAGGGTATTTGTGAATGAATCGGCTAATTGCCCCTGCAAAAATCATCATAACAACAATGGAAATAACAACCGCGATTATCATCAAGATGACCTCTTGTTTGTATGCGATTCCAACTGCAGTTAATATTGAATCAAAAGAAAATATTAAATCCAGCAATATTATTTGCACCAGAATAGAACCAACAGAAGCCTTTTTCTTTTTATTTTCCGAACCTTTGTGTCCTCTTATTTTTTCATGAATTTCGAGAACACTTTTACCCATTAAAAATAATCCTCCGCCCAAAAGGATTAAATCTTTCCCACTAATTGAGAACTCCATAATGGTAAACAAAGGTGCTGTTAGTCCAAGAATAACATTAATAATTAGCAATAAACCTATACGAAAACCCATAGCCAGCAACAATCCAATATTTCTTACCCTGGGTTGCTGTTTTTCAGGTAACTCATCCGTTACAATTGAAATAAAAATAATGTTATCAATACCTAATACTATTTCTAATAAGGTAAGGGTCAAAATAGATAACCAGGCTTGTGGGTCAAGAAATATTTCCATTTAAAGTAACTTTAGA
>Ga0206130_10000481_pt1 | contig 67098 bp, 66 predicted proteins | sample Helgoland_Spring_9_FD_148637 | JGI IMG/M metagenome (GOLD analysis project Ga0206130, IMG submission 148637) | Pelagic subsurface seawater microbial communities from Kabeltonne, Helgoland, North Sea - Helgoland_Spring_Bloom_20160512_1 | ecosystem: Environmental > Aquatic > Marine > Epipelagic ... | reverse complement strand
TCGAGATGCATGGTGTTCGAGTTCCGGCGGGTTCGTTGATGCAGATGGTTGATTTCTCCGCCAATCATGATGAACGTATCTTTGCGTCACCTGAAGCCTTTAACATTTTCAGATCAGATCTCTATTGCGGCAAGCTGCTGCGCAGTGGCTATCGCAAAGAGGGCGTTTGCAGTCATATGGCCTTTGGCGTTGGCCCCCACCTTTGCCCGGGTGCTTGGATTTCTCACCAAGAGGCTGTGGTTGGCTCTAAAATTCTCGCCCAAGTTATGCATAACCCGCGCATTGTCGAAAGTCGAATGCCACGCGATATAGATGGCGTTAAGCCTGCGCCTATGGGGATAGTTGCTGTACGTGAGTTGTGGCTTGAGTATGAACTTGACGGATGAATGACTCAGATCAGGCGATCTCGGGCCGTAACGGGGTAAGTATTAAACGATCAGCGCAACGCGCCTCGGGTCAAGCACAGGGCTACCGAACGTATGAGGTTTACCAACGTGAGCGTGTGGGTGAAAGTACACCACTGATCAAGCCCGGCGCACTCATCAGTGATGACTTCAGGCGTGATCCTTATCCGCTGCTTGGAATTTTGCGAGAGCACTATCCTTGCTATCGGAATTGGCAAACGAACAGTTATTGGCTGACCCGGTATAACGATGTCACCTCTGTCTTCACCGATGATGCTAATTTTGAATCTCGAGCCAAGACACGGGATTATCACGCTTTAGCCGGTGCGCGTGATTTAGGGCAAATGCTGTGTGTGCTGACGGCAGAAGAAACGCTGATTGATCAATTTGCGCCCATGGTCGCGGAGAAACTTGCGCACGACTTAGCAGTGGCAGGTTCGGGTGATTTGGTGACCGATTTTACTGCGCCTTTTGCGTTGCAGCTCTTGGCGCGACTTCTGGATTTGCCTGAGGCTGTCGAAACGCCATTTTTCAGCGCCTACTGGCGCGCCAGGTTGGGTTGCTCTTGGGTGCCGGTGAGGAAAACGCAGGGAGACCAGGCAGTGGCTGAATTGATCAAGCTGTTTGCGCCCCTTGTCGAAGCGCGTCGCGGTCAACCCGGCGAGGACTTGCTTTCAGTTTTGGTGAATTCCCGCGTGCCTGAGGGTTCACAGGCTGTCACTGTGCAAGATTTGGTAATGACTTTATTAGAGCGAGACCATGACACTCTGCACGGTTCACTGGCAAATTTGTGGCAGCGCCTGCTGACACACCCAACGGCGGATGCGCAGGCACGCGCTGAACGACGCTTGCTGAAATTGGCTTACTTGGAGACCGTGCGCCATGCAACGCCTATTGTCTCCGTGGCTCGATATACCCGCCATGAGGTCGAGCGTTTTGGCAAACTGCTGCCGGCTGGAGCACTAGTGGTTTGTTCTGCCGCAGCAGCTAATCGCGACCCGCGTGTTTTTGACGAGCCTGATAAATTCATTGTTGATCGTAAAGACCTTTGCCAACGTGAACCGCGCGGGCAGTATCGTGCAGATGGTTTGGCTTCGGGTTTAACCTTTGGCTTAGGTCCACCGTCACGCCATCCTGCTGTGCCTGAGGACCGGCCCCGATCCAAGTATGCATTGAACCGAGACACAGTGGTTGCGGTTTCGCAAATATTACAGCAGGTGATCCCCGATTTGCGTTTGCAACCCAACAGTCAGCCGCGACTGACTGCTCTGAGTGTCGGAGATATGCATACCTGTTGGCGATTACCGGTGCTGTGTTAGCGCTTCTTGAATTGGTGCGCCCAATCTTTGGCTTGTGCAGATGCCAGCCAGTGCAAAGCGTTTTGTAGCAGTCGACGGTAGTTGCTGTTGTTGTAGGCTAATGGCCCATCGCCCACATCGGAAACCACAATCGGGGATTTTCCGCATGCGTTTGCCCATACCAGCAGGTCGCTGCCGGGAGCATGCGACCACTGGGCTTGCTCCTCAGCCGGCGCCATGGGCGGAGGTGAGAAATTTTCCGCAATAAAGTCATACTTGCCGCGCATCAGCGGCAAGACGTTAGCTTCATAGTCTTGGGTTTTTAAATACAGCTCGTCGGTGATTTCAAATCCTGCTTCAAGGCCCTCGAGTACCGGATGGTGCCCCTGAGGCACAAGCGCTAGGGTGGCATTGGTCAAGGGGCCATGGCCGCCGCGATAGCCCGAACCGGGAACCATTTTGCCTTCCAGTTCGCCGGCCGTGAGCATAAAAGAGGATCCTGTGATTTGTCGCCATAACGGCCACAGTGGCCAGCTGACGGTGGCATGATTAACCAGCAAAATGCCTTTTCCAGAAGCAACCAGCGCTTCTATCGCCGCAACGTAACTTGGGGTCGGAATGCCGCTGTCTTGTGTGTCATCATGCAACAGCCCAGCACCAGGTATGCCGCACATGTCGTAGAAAAACACCACGTCATAGGGGGCGATATTTTGCGGCTGTAAGATGATTTGCGCGGCCGGTTGTTCCACCAGCGTCGCAGTAATGCCCTCCATCTGGGTAAACATTTCCAAAAAGGTATCATGGGCGTAGTCGTGGCCTTTACTGACAATGAGGACATTGGTTTGCGACATCTCTATTCTCCGATTGACGTTAGCAACAAGCTATCGTTGATTATGATTTTTTGATTGCCGGCTGGTTTGGCATAATCCAGCGAGGTTTAGATGGTCAGTTGCCTCTGATTGGATTTGGAGTTAGCCTAACGCATAATTGTATCAAACTACAAAATTTTGTTGGCGAAATAAATGAATACTTCAGATAAAAAACCGAACCATTCTTTGAGCCCAATAGGCTGCCCCATGCATGCCGTCGATGTTGATCTATTTTCGCCGGGTGCGCAGGAGCATTGGTACGAAGCTTACGATATTCTTCACAACGAAGACCCTGTGCATCTTTTGGAAGGTGAAGGTTTTTTGCCCGGAACAGATGCTTATGTTCTTACCAAGCATGATGATATTGCGGCTGTTGTGCGTGACGAGGTTCGTTTCCCACTGCCCGGTAGCATGTTTGTGCGTCAGCTTGTTGAAGCGGAAGTTGACCCGTTTGAGCAGCCCAATGTGAACGTGTTGATGGCCAGTATTGCGTCGCTGCGACCCAACCCAGAAATGTGGAGATCGCATCGCCAGGAACTTACCGATCCCTGGGTGGGACCGGGTGCATCGCGCAATGCAGCCATGGTGACTCAATTCGCCCACCAATTGATCGATCAGTGGATTGCACGGGGTACGGTCGAGTTTGTAGGCGAGTTTGCACAGCCGCTGCCCCAAATGGTTATGGCGGGGGTGCTTGGATGGCCGTTAGAAGACCTTAATTTATTAAAATATTTCGGTGATGGCTGCGTGCAGCCTTTTGTTTATGGCACCGGGCCGAGAAATGTGCTCTCCGAGGAGGAAATCAAAGCGCAGTTTAAGGTTCTGGATGAATTCAAACAGTACACTCAGGATTTGATTAGTCACAAACGGCAGCATCCGCAAGATGACATGATCAGTTATCTCACCACGGTGGAATACTCACCCCTTAAGCGCAAACTGACAGACTTGGAAATCAATGGTGTGGTCTATGCGATGGTGATCGGCGGTCTGGAGACGACGCAGTATGCATTGGCCGAGCAAGTACAGCTGTTGATTGAAAATCAGGAAATCTGGTCAACGCTGCAGTCGGACCGCTCCAAGGTGCGTGCTTTCACCGAGGAAGGGATGCGGCTGCGATCGCCCACTCAAGGGTTGTCGACGAGAATTACCAGTCAGGATGAAGTTTTTCAGGGCGTGACGGTGCCCAAAGGCTCGTTCCTGCATTTGCGTTGGGCAGCGGCAAATATCGACCCACAAGAATGGGCGGAGGCGAAGTCACTGAAGCTGGACCGGAAAGCAGGTACGCGTCACCTCACTTTTTCTCAGGGAGCACGGGTTTGTCCCGGGGCACACCTTTCTCGTCTGGAGCAAACGGTGGCATGGAATGTGCTGCTTGACCGGGTCGGTTCTTTTAAATATGCCGCTGACAATACATTCTTACATCAACCGGGCATTATGTTGGGGACGCTGGCATTGAATCTGAACTTCGACGTCGTTTGAGGCATGTGATTCACACGCCAGCATCTGCGGCGCATCGCCGCGCGAGCGTTTTCAACCTGTCCAAGCAAGGACATCAATATCTCTGTTTAAGGTAAATAACATGGCACAAAAGGTTCGTTTTGGCCTCTGGTATGATTTTCGTAATCCCCCGCCAAGCACTCTGTCTTTTGAAGATTTGTATCAAGAAAATCTGCGTCAGATCAGCTGGGCGGAAACTCTGGGGTTTGAATCCGTATGGTTAACCGAGCATCATTTTGTGACTGACGGTTACACCCCTTCGCCTTTGGTGATCGCCGCGGCGATAGGTCAGGTCACCCAGCGTATGCAAATTGGCACTAATTTAATGCTGCTGCCTATTGCCGATCCTGTAAGACTCGCCGAAGACGCGGCTGCATTGTCGATTTTGACGCAAGGGCGGTTTGATTTGGGTGTGGGATTGGGCTACCGAGCGCTCGAGTTTGATTATTTTAAACGCAGTTTGAAGAATCGCCCAAGCCTGATGGAAGAGGGAGTTGATATCTTGCGACAGGCTTGGAGTGGTCAGCCGATTGAAATTACAGGTAAGCGATTTTCTATTTCGGGATTGACCGTTGCGCCGCAGCCGCAGTCGACGCCAAAAATTCTGATGGGTGGCATGGCCCAGCCTGCAATAGCGCGTGCGGCGCGTCTGGGTGACGGTTTCTTATCCACTGGTGGGATTGGTCATGATGTTTATATCGATGCTCTTCGCGCGTTAGGACGGGATCGCAGCGAGGGCGCAATCTATGCGGGACATTGGGGGATTATTTCAGCTGACCCGGAGGCGGAAGCTAACCGTGTGGCCGACTATGCGCTTTATCAAACCAACGAATATGTTTCTTGGGGTGCGTTTGGTCCGCCGGATGAAACGCCTTTGTTTCCTGATGGGCATACCGCGTTAGAACAGGGTCTTTATAACGTATGGGACGGTGATGAGGCGGTTAGATCATTGACCGAAATGCTGCTGACCTATCCCGAGATTAGAGACGTGCATTTCTGGGCGCAACTACCGGGTGAGCCCATTGAGCAGGGTAGTGCCCGTCTTGAGTATGTGGCCAATCACGTGCTGCCGCAGGTGCGAGCGAATATAGCAGCGGCTTGATAAGACTGCATGATAGGACGTATAGAGCCGGGCCTTTAAGGCGCGGCGCCGTCAAAAAACTGGGTGAAACCGGCCGGTGCATAGGGACCCGCGACCACTTGTTCTAGCGCCCCAATGCCTGTCCTTTGGCCGTCACTGACCCGGACCACCTGCTGCACATGAATGTTTTCTGGTCTGAGTAGGTCGATCTTATGCGGGTCAAAGCTCTCGTGCCCCAGCGCTAATTCGCCCTGCCAGCTGCCCTGGCGCCATTTGGGGTGAGCATAGCCCAAGCCTTTCATTTGAAATCTCAGTATTGGCTCCATGGTGATGGTGCGAATTGAACCGTCGAGGTGTATCAGGTCGAGTTCCGCATGCTGCGCCAGTCTTGTGCCCGGGTGATAGGTGATTCGATGCTGGGCGGTTGCCATATGTTTCACCTGGCCGTCTTCGATAGCGGGAATCGCATCCGTGTCGCGATACAGCGGTGCGGTAAGTCCTTCGCGCACCAGTGCGCGCCCATCTTGGCCGTCGAAAAATATCGCATGTGTGATGTGGTCGTCCCAAAACAGTGGCGCCCATAAGAAAAAAATGCCCTCTGGCACAACAGGCGCGCCGCCAATTTCTGCTTCGCCGACGTGACGGACACCCCATGAGCGATCTTTGGTTGCCCGACATTGCTTGGAGTCTATTTTGATGGTGCCTTCGGGTGTCTCCAGAGAGCCTTGCCATGTGCCAAATTGATCAAATCGAGTGGCATCCATGACCCGTCGCGAACCATTCCAAAGGGTTTGCCGGGCTTCTTCTATCGATGCTGTTAGCGCTGAGAAGGTCAGATCGCAGGCCAGACCGCTAGAGTTGGAATCGAGGATGACGCGAGTTGTGCGCATAGGTTCGATAACTTCAATACGTAAGGGTCCAACACTCATATCGGTGCGTTCGTCAGGGGCGCGCCTGGAACCGAAGAAACAATGCTGCTGGCCGCCGGGTCGCACCACACTAAATGCGCCATCTAAGATACGGCGGTGGGGATATACGGCCATGCCCAGTCCAAAATAATAAGACCCATCGTTCGCATAGCCGTTGAACCAGGTACGATCGTAAACATTACGATCGCTGGTGCTTGGATGGCTCAGAGGTTCCGGTGTTTGGTGAATTGGGAAATCATCGAGTTTGTTGAGCATGAACTGGGCACCTTGGATTGAATGCGTATGGATACCATCGGTATGCTATCGTCTTGCGGGATTTAATCCTAATAGGAATTTTGCGCATATGGATAAATCTGCAAGTGTTGTGGTGCAAACTCTGGAGGTGTGCGCGCAAAAATTAGGGGATATCACGCCATTGGTTTTTGAGCAGTTTTTTCGGTTGAGTCCTGACGGTTATGCGCTCTTGGAACATTCTGATGAATCGATGCAGGGTCGCATGTTTGAAGCGGTGATTGATTTGCTGATGAATGACGAAGCGCTGGTGCCAGGGGGCTATTGGGATTGGGAGTTGGATAATCACTTCAACGCCTACCGTGTAACGCCGCAGATGTATCAGGCATTTTTTATCGCCACGCAAGCAGTGGTCCGCGGCGCATTTGGCGCAGCGTGGACAACGCAGGAGACCCGCGCTTGGGCAATCAAACTTGAACAGTTAATGTCGCGGGTGAACGCTCATGGCACAGGCTAGGAAACAGTAGTTCTAGGCAGGCCTGCGCACGAGGGTTAGGTTCACTTGATTATGCTGCGGAGGGCGCGGCCTTGCGGCGTCTGGGACGTCGTCGTTTGGTTGGGCGGTTTTCGCTTTGGGGGGCTCGGCTTTGTGGTGTTGCCCCTTGGCTGATGATGGCGGTGCTTGCGGTGGGAAAGTCTAAGGTCGCGATATCAAGTTTGCGTTTTATGAACCTTTCGATGGCTTTCAGACGCTTGGTTTCACTCGGATCGACCAGTGACCAAGCACACCCAAGCGCACCGGCACGGCCGGTGCGGCCTATGCGGTGAACATAGCTTTCTGGTTCGTGCGGCAGTTCAAAGTTAATGACGTGCGAAACGCCATCGATATCGATGCCGCGCGCCGCTATATCGGTGGCGACTAGCACCCATGCGTCGCCGGTTTTAAAGGCCTCCAATGCACGGTTGCGCGCATTCTGAGATTTGTTGCCGTGGATGGCTTCCGCGCTGACCCCCGCGCCGCGCAATTTACGCGCCACTTTTTCGCAGCCATATTTTGTGCGTCCAAAAACAATCGCACGGGTCACCTCTTTTTGCATCAATAAATGATGGAGTGCGTCGAGTTTTGCAGTGGTGTCGACTATGGCGACGTACTGTTGGATTTTTTCAACGGTGACCTGTTTTGGTGATACGTCGATGCGAACCGGTGACCGCAAAATTTCGTTGGCTAGACTCAGTACGGCCTCTGGCATAGTGGCCGAAAACAACAACGATTGTCTGCGCTTGGGGATCTGTGCGACGATGCGTTTGACGTCTCTGATAAAACCCATGTCCAGGAGACGGTCTGCTTCATCTAGGACCAGATGGCTTGCCTCTGACAGATCAAGTTTGTTTTGTTGTGTTAGGTCCAACAAACGGCCCGGGGTTGCGATTAAAATATCGACCCCTTGCATTAATTTTTTTACTTGTGGCCCTTGGCCTACGCCGCCGTAAATGCAGGCCAGGCTAAGCTGGGTTGCTTTGGCAAAGTTCGTAAGTTCGGTGAAGATCTGTATTGCCAATTCCCGAGTGGGTGCCAAAACGACCGCTTGCGGGCATTTAGGTGGGGCTTTTGGGCGGTTATGCAGTAGCTGGAGCAGAGGAAGTCCAAACGCCGCAGTTTTGCCGGTGCCTGTCTGGGCGATACCCAAAACGTCCTCTCCTTTGAGTAGAACGGGGATGGCTAGGTGCTGGATTTCGCTGGGTGTTTTAAAATTTGCTTGCTCAAGTGCGGGCGTAAACATGGGACTGACGCCGAGCGCGTCGAAATTTGGTGTATTCAATGGATGCCTTTTGGAGGGGCGCGGCGTAAGGTCGCGCGATGGGCGCGGAGCATGGCCGCTGTCTAGCAGCGTGTCAAGTGCAATGCCCGCATATCCACTCAGATCAGGCCGAAGGATCAGCCATTGATTGACGCCGCAGACGGCGCATGCCGTTTAGCCAGCGATCAACGTTATCCCCTTTGCGCCGCACATAGTCTTCGACTTCCGGGTGAGGTAGAACGTAAAAGCGTTCCTCGCGCAGCGCTTCAACGACCACTTCAGCCAGTGCGCTGGCCTCAATGATGCCGTCTGTTTGGCCATCACCCAATGCTTTGGGTGCCATGGGCGTATTGACGCCCTGTGGGCAAAGTACTGAAACGCGAATACCGTCATCTCCATGGGTTATGGCCAGAAATTCGGCAAGCTTGACAGCGGCGGCTTTGGTGACGGTATAAGGACCGCTTCCCAGCGCAGCTAATAGTCCTGCCGCTGAAGCGGTATTTAGCAGATAGCCCTCGCCACGCGCCAGCATGCTAGGCAGAGCCGCACGTGCCGCGTATAAATGGGACATGACGTGTAATTCCCATTGGTTTTGCCAGACAGCATTATCAGCGTCGGTCAGTACACCGTCGCCGCCTGCGCCGGCGTTTGAGCACAAGAGGTCAATCTGCCCATGGCGCTCCAGCGTGGTTGCAATTAACTGCCGCACCTGTGATTCGTCGGTGACATTGCAGGGCATGCCTTCACAACCGATGTCTTTAGCTGCGTCATTCACAGCGGTTTCGTCCAAGTCGGCCAGAACAACCGTGCGCGCGCCCGCCGCCAGAAAGGCGCGGGCCATTGCTTGTCCGATACCGCCACTGCCGCCGGTAATGACGGCGACTCGATCTGTTAATTCCATGCAATTATCCAGAGTGCAAAATCCAATCTTTGCTCAGGTCTCAACAGGGGGCAAGGTAAATGGGCAATCAAGTTGAAAAAAACATAAAATAACCGCTGGTTAAAAGCAGAGAAGTAGAGATGGTTGAACAAAACGTTAATTATGATGACGTTAAACAGTACCGGTTAGATCCCGAGCGAGAGGAAGAATTGCTCAAGAGTGCAGGCGAGTGTGTTTTTTGTTGGGCCAACAAATCTGGCCACCCATTAGGCGTGATTACCGCTTACGTTCCGGTTAAAGGGAAAATCTGGATGACGGCAACCCGTGAGCGGGTGCGTGTCAAAGCCATTGCCAGAGACGGACGTTCCTCAGTTGTATTGACCAGCAAAGGAACGCCAATGGGCGGCGGCAAAACAGTGACCTACAAGGGTCATACGGTGATTCACGAAGATCAGAGTGTCAAAATGTGGATGTATACGCTGTTGGCAAAAGGCATGGCTGCTCGCCCAGATGATGGTAATGCGTTCACGCGAGGATTGGATCCTGACATGTTTGTGCGCTTCTTAGACACTCCGGAACGGGTAGTGATGGAGTTTTCGCCGGAGATGTCTATTCCCTTTGATGGCGATAAGATGGCTCAGGGCACGGCTGCAGCCTATGCACAATTTGCGCGCGAGCAGGCGTAGGTGGCCCTTGACTCACATAGGAAGGAAAGGTTTTGCGTATTCGAAATATAGTGATCGGCCTGCTGCTGATCCCGGTTGCGATTGTTGGGTCAACTTATGTGGTCAGTGAGTTAGGCGGTGAAGTAGTGGTGCTGCATCGCCAGGTGGCTGACAATAGCGTCAGCCCCGTTCGAGTTTGGGTTGTCGGGGATGCGCAAGTGCAGTGGATCGAACACGGCGCTGCGACCGATTTCTGGATGCAAGCGCTTGTAGCTGACCCGGTTTTGACAGTGGAGCAGGGCGGTCAGGCGCGCCGTTTTCATGCCGCGCCTGACCCCGACAATCACGGGCATTATCATCGATTGAGAGCCGCAAAATATGGCAGGGCGGACTCTTTTATCGCTTTGTTTAGCGGTGGCACACAGGCGTGTGAGGCAACACCTGTGCGTTTGCAGCCGTTGCATATTTGAGTGTCGATGTGATGACGCTGCCGTGTCGTTGGTTGGAGAGGCAATGCGACTGTTTTTAGCGCCGATGGAAGGTGTTGTAGATCATCATTTTCGCAGCATCTACAGTGCGATTGGCGGTATCGATATTTGTGTCAGTGAGTTTTTGAGGGTCAACGATCGGCCCATTTCGACTAAGACACTCCTGCGCGATTGTCCAGAATTGAGGGGGTTGCGGGAGGCCCCGAATGATCGCAGTGCCACCCCCACCGGAACGCCGGTGCGTGTGCAGCTGCTGGGCAGCAACCCTCAGTCGCTCGCAGCCAGCGCTTGCAATGCGGCAACACTGGGCGCGGCCGCGATAGATTTGAATTTTGGTTGCCCGGCGAGGACCGTGAACAACAGTCAAGGCGGCGCGATTTTATTAAAAAATACTCGTCTGATCAGCGATATTGTGGGCGCTGTTCGTCGCGCTGTCCCAGTTAAAGTGCCGGTGACGGCAAAAATAAGGCTGGGATTTGAAGACCGCAGTTGCTACATGGACAATGCCGTGGCCATCGCAGAGGCAGGGGCCAGCGAGTTGGTGGTGCATGCGCGGTCGCGAGCGGATGGTTATCGGCCTCCAGCCTATTGGTCGTGCATCGCTGAGATTGTAGCCGCGTTAGATATTCCTGTGGTGGCGAACGGGGAAATATGGAATCTTGAGGACTGGCGTCGCTGTAAAAGTGAGAGCAATTGTGAAGACTTCATGCTGGGGAGGGGTTTGGTGGCCTGCCCGGATCTTGCCCTACAGATCAAAGCAGAGGTCAGTGGGTTGGCAATTGTACCGTTCACGTGGGATCGGGTGGTAGAACTTCTGTTCGGGTTCTATCAGGCCACTAAAGGAGCCTATCCAAAACGATTTTTAGGTAATCGGGTGAAACAATGGTTGTTCTACTTGCAAATGTGCTACCCAGAGGCGCAGGTTTTTTTTCAAGAGGTCAAGCGATATCGATATCCGGAGCAGTTTGCTCAGGCGTTTTCTGCTCAGGGCGTTAGCTTGCGCTGTTAACGCTCATCAAACAAAGCCGCATAAAATTTCAGTGCCGTGGCATCAGCGACAACATCTCGCATAGCGATGGGTTTCTTTAGCGTGATGCCCTGTAGCGATCGGCACCTGCTCAGTGCGACGTAGGTTTGACCCGGCGCAAATGCGCCGCGACCAAGATCAATCGTCACCGATTCTAAAGTTAGGCCTTGGCACTTATGAATAGTTACCGCCCAACCAAGGGTAAGCGGAAATTGTTCGTACTGGCCGACAACCTCTGCGACGATGCCCTGTTCGATCACATCCCAGTGGTAGGTGTATTGCTCCCAAATTTCACGACTGACAATGACCTCAGTTTGATCATTAAGACAACTGATCCCGATCGTATGTGAATTGAGTGAGATCACCCGCGCGAGTGTCCCGTTAACCGCACCCGCGACATTTTTAGTGACCATCACTTGTGCACCCAGTTTTAGGTTCAGATGCATCGGTGCGGGCAGTCGTTGTTCATCATCGGCAAAATGCCCTCGGGTGGTGCCGTTATACTCTTGTGATTGCGTGTTCAGCAACTGCAGCTCACTTTGGTTGATGGTCTGCGCCTGGCGGTGGGTTGCGGTTAAAGTCAGCTGTGATGCGCCGGCCGACTGATCTCTGAAGCAGGTTCGGTTGATCTCGGCGACGCTGCTACGATGATCTGAATTGGTCCTGATTCGATTCAGGATAGCGATGAAGTGAGCCTCTGTTTGTCGGTGGACCTGCTTCATCTCAACGGCAAACACGGGTAGGTTACGAAACACAGCTGCGCTAAAAAACCAGGGACTGGCGTAGCGTCTGTCATAGTAAGTGCGCTCTTTTGCGCCGGCGATAACAGGAGGCAATTGTAAAAGGTCACCAACCAGCAGCATTTGTACCCCACCAAAGGGTTCCTTTCGCTGGCGCCATTGGCGCAACGCATAATCCATATGATCCAGTAAGTCGGCTCTGACCATAGAAATTTCGTCTAGAATGATTAATTCCAGCTGATTGATGAGCGTATCGTTACGCGATTTGATCTCTCTGTTTTCAAACATTCGCGGCGGAAACTTGAAGAAAGAGTGTATGGTCTGTCCGCCTATATTCAGGGCGGCAATGCCGGTAGGTGCCAATACCACGCTGTTTTTTTGGAGTGTTTTTTTCAAAAACGCGATAAATGTGCTCTTACCTGTCCCGGCTCTGCCCGTAACAAATACAACGGGTGAGTTGTTCTCAATGGCGTCGAAAGCAGCCTGACCTTCCGGGTCTAAAGCGTAATGATCAGGTAATACAATCTGCTCAGAAACTGCACCGTCAAGGTTTTGTCGCTCAGAGTGCCGATCTGAGCTTTGAGCTTTAGTTGCGGTGGATGAGATTTGCGCAAAGTCTTTTAAGACGCCCGCGGTATGGCTTTTGAGTTGGCGGGTTAGTCGATCAATGGTCTTACTCATAAAGCTTGATTGATGGTGGTTTGTTTTTGCACCGCCGGTGAGCACAGAGCTGACGATATTTTCACGTTTGGTGACGTAATGTGTAGACACATTGTCAGGCGGCCAGTTATGAATATTTTCAAAAGAGATCCAACAAAAAAGCTCAAAAAAGCCTACCAGCAAAAACTTGAGGCCGCCATGCATGCGATGCGCCGAGGTGACGTGCGTGAAAATGCCATGCTTGAAGCGCAAGCCCAAACGATCAAAGCGGAGATCGATAAAATCGAAGCACTCTAAGTCTGCTGCCATCTAAATTTAGCGTGCGCTTGAGTGATCCAAGGCTGAGATTTTAGTGCTAATTCCGCACGAACCGGTACCCGCAAAATCGAGCGCTTTTTAGAGCGCTCGTCAATATAATTTGTCAAATCCCTTGACGTCGACTGGCGCACTCTTCTGCCGTCGACAGTGTCTCATTTCTGCTATCTGAAGGCGGCCCGACAAAGCGGTTTGTGCGGTTACGCACGTCTGCTCAACCTGTCTGAACGCTACACTTTGCTGCAAATAACGCAGGAGAAAAGATCGCTCCTGCATCCTTAACGATAGGCAGCAAGAGGCGCAATTTTAATGTTATTTTCTAGAACCGATGTATCGAAACAATCGACGTTTCTAATACGCTTAGCGTGGTGTGTAGAGTTCTTGGCGGTGACCATTGGCTTGACCATTTCGATGGTTGTTGCCATCTCGGCGTTCAACTCCTTGGGTGGCCAAAACGGCGCGGGCTTGCTGGAAGGTTTGCCGGCTGTGGGCGTTGCCGCACTGCCCTTTATCCTTATTGCGGTGGTAGAGCTTTGTAAAATCCCCTTGACGTATACGTTTATGACCGTCAAACATCCCATATGGCGGGGCGTCTTCCTAGCTTTTGTTTTGTTTCTCTGTCTGATCACCTTCGAGACGATGTTAAATGGTTTTGAGCGAAACTTTTCTAATCTCAATCGCGCCATCGATGTGCACAAGAACAACATTGAAAGTATTGAATCTGAAGTTGCATTACTCGAAAAACGGCGGAACCACGTGGTCAAGTTCACAGAAGAAGAATTGATCGCTGATGTAGAGGGTAAGAGCGCGGTGGTTGAAGGTGACTTTGCGGATGCCGCGGTAAAGATTGACGCTGCCATGCGCAATAAACTAGGAAGCATAGACTACAAGTTCAAAGACGAGCTTGGTTTGAAAATAGATCAAATGTTGGCCACACGGGATGGCTACTATGACCAGTGGGCTGAAGAGACGGCGGCTGTAGAGGAGCGTTTCTCGGTGTTATTGCTCGGCAATATCAACGGCAGTTCTGCTGAACGAACACGATTGCTGGATGAATTGACCGCATTGAAATCTGAATTTGCAGTGGCCATGGATGGGGCTAATCTGTTCACGAAAGCCGGTGTTGATGCCAAATATAGAGGCTTGATACAAGCTAAAGAAAAGCAGCTTGCTGATGTCACATCAGGCTATCTGGGCGGAGCAGCGATTGAGCAACAAGCGCAAATGGAAGCGCAGCTTCGTCAGCAGTTGGCGTTTGTTAACAGCAAGTATGAAGGTCGAGTTGCAGATTTAAACGCACGGATCGAATCCACTAAAGCGGAAATCAACAGACGCTTGGATGAGACAAACGCAATTGCCGACGGAGCATATGCGAAAGCGGCCTCTGACCGTCGATTTTTTGCGGGCATTCGCAAGGAGCGAATGGATGAACTGGCAGGTTTCGAAAACGGCAAATTACAAGAGATGGCGGTATTCACCGAGAAAGCCTTTGTGATCGATGAGCAGGTATTTGTCCTGCAGAACAAACAGCGTAATTTGCAGTCGCAGATCAACCAGTTGATCAATCAAAACCAGATTTATCGGATGGCCATGTATGCCTATGGCAAAGACTCGGCAACTGAGGTTGATCGAAGTATGGTCGGCGTGGTGGCTTTGCTCTGGTTTGGTTCGCTATCTCTAATTGGCTCGGTTTGCGGTGTCATGCTGGCGTTAGCCGGATTCTACCTGCGTCGCTGCATCGAGAGTCTTGAAGCGGAGGACGTTAAAAATCAATTGGCGGCGCCGCTGGCGGCTAACGATGGTGAGAGTGATGTCATTCATCAACCTTCAGCACAGGATGAAAAGTGGATTGCTGATGACGAAGAAAGTTGGGCTGAACCTCACAGTTACCCAGCGGCAAATGCAAAAGATATAGCAAAGGATCCTGCGCAGGTGGCGCGCGCTGAAGAGGAAAGCTTATCCACCAGCGGACAAGAAATTGGTGACGCGATGAAGATGATGAATACCATTGCACAGCAAGCGAATTTGCTTGCGCTTAACGCCACAATTGAAGCTGCGCAGAGTGGGCAGGCGGGCGAAGGTTTTGCCGTGGTGGCCAACGATGTCAGAACTCTGGCCGGCCAAACAGCCACCGCAACTGATGAAATCAATAAGAAAATTGATGCCATTGGCGCGAAAAGCGCCTAGCATTTGGTCAAAATCAGGCGCGGTTATACGCCTGAATTTAGGTTGAAAAAGGCCAGGCGCGAACGCGCTTGGCCTTTTCGTCGTTTATGAGGTGGTCTTTTTGGCGCGCCTATCTTCTCGAGCTTGTAAGGCCGCGCGTATCCGCGTCAGGCGCTGTTCGGTAATCGGGTATCTCCACAACACGGTGACGGCGCAAGCGTAAGCGATCCATGGGGGTATGACATAGACATAGCTCAGTGCATCGAGCTCTGCTGCGCTGTTGACGCCGTTAGGGTCAAACCCAACCCATTCAAGAAAAGGCAAGGCAATGCCAAGGGCGAGTGCCATGACCAATTTTTGTCCCAGTGACCAAAGTGCGATGTAGGCGCCGGATATATTCTCGCCGTCGCGCCGCGCGGCAATTTCAATGACGTCGGCTTTCATTGACATTGACAGGGCGGCAAAATTGCCGCCGGCCACACCATAGAAGGCAAGAATCAAAAAGAACAAACCTAAATCGCCCGCTTGCAGGATCAAGAAACAGGGGGTTACGACGATAAACAGCAAGCCGCCAGTCATCCACGTCTCTTTTTTGCCGACGCGATTGGCGATGTATACCCAAATAGGCAGAGCGATGATGTTGGCACCATAATAGCCCAGTAGAATCGCTTGCGTTTGTCCCTCAGCTTCAACGACAAAACTTGCAAAGAGCATAAAGGTCGCTGAGCCCCAGCCGGTGCCCAGCGACATAAGGAGAAAGGCCCAAAATAGCAGCATGAAGGAGCCATTTTTTTTAACTTTTTTTAAATTCTGCAGGAGCGAACTTGAGGCTTTGCCGTACCGGTCTGGCTCGGGTACCTGATGCAAAGTTATGCTGATCAGGACCGGCAACGCAATTAGGGCCATGCCGCCAATGATGGCCAAACCTTCGCTGGGTAGGGCGCCATAGCCTAGAAATTGGCCGCTTAAAACCGGTATTGCCAGTACACTGACATTGCCAAGAAATCCAAAAAACTGACGCCATCCGGTAATTCGGGTGCGTTCGTTGTAATCATCTGAGAGTTCAGCGCCCCAAGCATAGTAGGGGATATTGACCATGGTCCAACCCAGCCAGAGTAATATGGCCCAGCACAGGAGATAGGTGTTGGTCACTTGGATTACCGGGTTGAACAACATGAATGCCGAGGTCATCATGATCAAACCGCCCGCGGCAATCCAAGGTTTTCGCCGGCCAAAACGAGATCGTGTTCGATCGCTTAAGAAACCGATCAAGGGATCGGTAACCACATCGGCAATCCGACCGAACATGAGGATTAATCCAACATCGGTCAGGCTCAAGCCAAAGTCTTTGGAATACACAAACGGCAGGTACAACACCACCGGAATGCTGGCCAGGTACACGGCATATTCCGGTAGGCCAAAAAATATCAGCTTACGCTTGCTAAGGGTTTGCATCATGAACTCTCGGGTGTGTTTGTCGCGCCGTGATCTGATTGGCAGCTCGCTGTAATGGGGGCTTATGATCACGCCGGTGTTGACTCTTTTTCCCCACGTTTGTGCACCCTCCTTTCCAATTGCCGGTGCCTAAACCTAAACAATTGTGTGATGAAAGCCAATAAACTTGTTTGCGGGGGCGCAGCATGCGCACGCAGGTGCTGCCCCTGGCGCACACGAGGTTACTCCAGCATGCTGAGTTTTTCCCATTGCTCATACGCGGACTCGATCTCCTGGCTGACGGCTTGCAGGCGTGCCAGCGTGGTTTTTACACTATCTTCGTCACCCTGATAAAACTGGCCATCGCTTACTTGCGCTGACAGTGCCGTTTGCTCAGATTCTAACGATTCTATCTGCTCGGGAAGCGCATTTAACTGTCGCTGTTGCTGATAACTCAGACGCTTTTTACGCGGTGCGGCGGTTGCATTGGAAGCGTTTTGCGATTGGTTGGCGCTGGCCGAGGATTGGCCTAGGTCGGCGGGCAGTGTCTTCTTTTGGCGCTGCCACTGGCTGAATCCGCCGACATATTCTTGAATGCCGCCTGAGGCCTCATAGACAATTGTGCTGGTTGCAACAGCATCGATGAACGCCCGATCGTGACTCACGAGTAATAATGTGCCCGGGTAGTCTCCCAAAAGTTCTTCGAATAAATCGAGAGTCTCCATGTCCAGATCGTTGGTCGGTTCATCTAAGACCAGTAAATTAGCCGGTTGAGTGAATAATTTGGCCATAAGAAGACGATTCCGTTCTCCACCAGATAACTTTGCCACCGGAAGGTTGAGGCTGCCCGGTGTAAACAAAAAGTCAGCTAAATAGCCTGCGATATGTTTGGTTTTACCGTTGATTGTGACATGGTCAGAGCCCGGGCTGACGTTGTTGCGCACGGTTTCATTGATGTTCAATGCGCTTCGCTGTTGGTCAAAATAGGCGGTTTGCAGTTTTGTGCCGCGATGTATGGATCCTGTCGTTGGTGCCAGCTCACCCAATATCAGCTTAATCAGCGTGCTCTTGCCGCAGCCGTTAGCACCAATGATGGCGACTCTATCGCCGCGCATAATTTGGGTCGAAAAATGCTCTATCAGTGGTGTCTCATAGCCGAAGCTAACATCCTCGAGGCTGGCCACCAGATGTCCCGATCGCTCAGAGCGGTCCAGAGATAATTTCACGTTACCTTGCTTTTGGGTGCGTTCTGCGCGGGTTTTGCGAAGTCCCTCTAAACGTCGCACGCGTCCTTCGTTGCGGGTTCTGCGTGCCTTGATTCCTTGGCGGATCCACTTCTCTTCTTCGGCCAGTATTTGATCAAATTTTCGATTGTGTAGGGCCTCTTCTGCATCTGCTTTGGCCTTGCGTTGCAGATAGGTTGTAAAGTTGCCGGGATAGGCGGTGAGCTTGCCCCGATCTAATTCAACAATCTGGCTGGCCACCAGATCAACCATTGTGCGGTCGTGACTGACCAGAACCAGCGCACTTTCGAGACTAATCAGGGTTTGCTGTAGGGCTTCGATGGCATCAATATCTAGATGATTGGTGGGTTCATCCAACAATAGAATATCCGGCTCACCCACTAATGCCTTGGCCAGCATCGTGCGCCGTCGAATCCCTCCAGAGCTGGCCGCCATGGTTTGCTTGCCAGGTAATTTCAACAGTTCGAGCATCCGCTCCACTTTGTATTGGGTGTGCCAATCGCCAGAATTCTCTTCGCCGCTGGCTATGCTGGGTAAGCCGGCGCTGATCTCTTGTATGAGTGTACGGTCGCTGGGATCGGGCAGCGCTTGACTGAGGCTGGCCACAACCAGACCGGGCGCTCGCCACAGATCGCCGTCGTCGAGTTCAATTTCACCGCTGATCGCTTTGAGAAGAGTTGACTTGCCGGTGCCGTTGCGCCCAATTAAGGCCACTTTGTCGCCGCGTTCAAGCTGCAAGCTGGCGTCTTTCAAAATATGCTGGGTGCCGTAGGCGAGCTCGGCTTGATTCAGACGTAAAAGGCTCAAATTATAGGTTTCGCTGCTGCAAAAGCCACAGTATACGCTGTAACGACGTCAGGGGTGTTGTTGCGCGAGTGTTGGCTGACCTATGTAAGTTTCGCGCAAAAAATGGCTCGAGTTTAAAGTAATCCTTGCTAAGCTGGTCGAAGACTCAGGGAAAAAGACAGCGGGGACAGAACGATGAGCAGTTTGACCGGTAAGGTGGCGCTGATTACAGGGGCTGGCAGTGGAATCGGCCGGGCCAGTGCCTTAGATATGGCAGAAAAAGGTGCGGCGGTGATGTGTGCAGACATCAATAGTCAAGCGGCGGAGGGTACGGTTGGATTAATCCAAGAGGCTGGCGGACGTGCAGATGCCTATGCGTTTGATGTGTCAAAAGGCAGTGAAGTTCAGCAGGCCATCGACACGACGGCGTCACGGATGGGTGGTTTGGACATTATTTTTAATAATGCTGGCGTTGGTGGGGGTTATGGCTGGAACGACACCATTGCGATTAACTTGACTGGCGTCTACCACGGCTTGTTGATGGGCGCCCCCTTTTTGGCGGAAAACGGCGGCGGAGCAATCATCAATACTGCGTCAATTGCCGGCTTGGTTGGATTGATCACCGGCCCTGTGCCAGCGGATCTGGGTGAGGTTGATTTAGAGGAGGGCGCGGGAGCTTATATTGCCGCGAAACACGGGGTGGTTGGTTTGACGAAGCACTTTGCGCTCAATTTTGGGTGCCACGGGGTGCGTGTAAATGCTATTGCGCCCGGGTACATCGAAACCCCCATGACCGCTGAATTCCGGGAAGATGATGAGACTAAAGCATTCCTCACCGGGCTGCATCCAATGGGTCGCTTGGGTCAGGCAAAAGAGATCGCGGCGGTGGCCTCTTTTTTAGCCAGTGAAGAGGCCAGTTTTGTTAATGGTGTAGTGCTGCCGGTGGACGGCGGATACACCGCACGTTAGCCTTCGAAAACGAGAAAATCAGGAGAGTATGATGACAGCAACAGGGCAATGTCTTTGTGGTGAAATCAAGTATGAATTAGCGGCAGCACCGACGATGACGGGGGTCTGTCATTGTAAAAATTGTCAGCGACAGGCTGGTTCTGCATTTTCCACGCTGGCCGGGGTAACCAAGACAGACTTTTTACTGCGCAGCGGAAAACCCAAGCTATACCGCGATGCTGCGACAAAAAGCGGTAACGAAGTGGAGCGATGGTTCTGCGGTGATTGTGGCTCACCCATTTACTCCGCGTTGGGTTCTCAGCCCGACACATTGTTTTTAAAAACGGGAACGTTGGACGATACCAGCGGATTCAAACCTCAATTTCATGTGTGGTGCGACACCAAGCAGAACTGGGTTACTCTGGATGAGGGTGTGCCGGCAATCGCAACTCAAGCCTGATTTAGTGGGTCATAGCGCACTGCTCCACCCACATAGATAGAGCGGTGGCGTGACGACTATGTGTTTAAAATTATTAAGTGATAAGGACCAAAATGAGTCATAGTTCCCCGGATCCGCAAATCCTGCAGGATCTTCTGCAGCGGTTTATGGATGAACATATATACCCAAATGAAACAGAATATCATCGACAGTTGAATGATCGAGCTGATCGCTTCCTGACCGTGCCACTGATGGAAGAGCTGAAAGCCAAAGCGCAAGCTGCGGGATTGTGGAATCTATGGATGCCGCGGGATCATGGTGGATTGAGTAATGCAGATTACGCGCCGCTTGCCGAAATTATGGGGCGCGTATTGTGGGCCCCAGAGGTGTTTAACTGTAACGCGCCGGATACAGGCAATATGGAAGTATTTATGAAATACGCCACGCCCGCGCAACAGGAGCGGTGGTTAACGCCTTTGTTATCCGGAGAAATTCGATCTTCATATGCTATGACTGAGCCCGATGTGGCCTCCAGTGATGCGACAAATGTGCAAACACGCATCGAACGTGACGGCGATGACTATGTCATTAATGGAAAAAAATGGTTCATCACCAATGCCCCATACGAGCGCACAAAAATTCTGATTGTCATGGGCAAATCCGACCCACTAAACAGCAATCGCCATTTACAGCAAAGCCAGATTTTGGTGCCAAAAGATACCCCCGGGGTAAAGATAGTGCGTGCGTTGACAACGCTCGGTTATGATGACGCTCCTCTAGGCCATGCTGAAGTGCATTTTGAAAATGTCCGCGTACCGAAGGAGAATATTCTGCTGGGTGAGGGGCGTGGCTTCGAGATCGCACAGGGTCGTTTGGGGCCAGGTCGCATTCACCATTGTATGCGTCTGATTGGCTGCGCTCAGCGCGCCTTGGAGTATGCCTGTAGGCGTGCGGTTTCGCGCGAGACTTTTGGCAAGAAATTATCCGAGCACCAATCTGTGCTGGAGGACATCGCACAATCCTTCAGTGAGATTGAGCAGGCCCGTTTGTTGACGCTCAAGACGGCCCGCCGCATGGATGAGGTTGGCGCAAAAGACGCTCGTGATTTGATTGCTGCCGCGAAAATAACGGTGCCCTTGATGGCCCAAACGGTCATAGATAGATGTATGCAGATTCATGGCGCGGGTGGTTTGACGGCCGATTATCCGATGGCTGAAGCCTATAATTATGCGCGTTGGTGTCGCCAGGCAGATGGACCTGATCAGGTGCATATGATGTCGTTAGGCAAGCAGCTAATTCGTCGATATACCTAGGGTGAGCTGAGGGCATTAATTGGTTAAAAATTTTGATGACATACAATCAGCGCCAAGCCGATAGGATCAAGCCAAAATGTTAGATGACGGTGCGGCAGAGCACGCGAGGCTGATCAAATTGGTGAATACCCGGATGCCATTTGGTCGGTTTAAAGACCGTAAGCTGCTGGATCTGCCAGAGCCTTATGTGATCTGGTTTAAAAATGAAGGATTTCCCAAGGGTCAGTTGGGTGAGCAATTGGCGACGCTGTATGAAATCAAAGTAAACGGTTTGGAAGGCTTGCTGCGACCGCTGGTCAGTGCTGATTAATTCAGTGCGATCCAGCGCAGCTTGGCTGAGGCTGTGCCGCATACCCCACAGCGCATCCAGTGGAGCTTCAGGCTTCTGCGGTGGCGTCGCCCGACGATCGCTGTGCAGCATTGACATTGTATGCCCCAGCGATGCTTAGGCATCTGCGCAGACGTATTCGTGGTTTGACCGGTTGCACCGATATCAAAAGCGACTTTTTGCCAACGCTGATTGTGTCCATTGGCCGGGCCGACTAAGGCGTGGGCAATTTCGTGTAATACGGTAAGGCGCAATTCTTGCGCATCGTTTAACGCGACAAAATGTTTCGACAGGGTGATTTCTTGCCGATCGAAGTTGCAGGAGCCGCAGCGGGCTCTGGCATGGTCAAAGCGCACTTGCCAGTGGCTCAGGCCGTGGGTTTTGAGGAGTGTCTCAGCGAGGTCTTGGGCAGGTTTTAGTTCCATGGTGACCTTCAAGCGTGGGGTTTGGGGGTGCTGCTGTAATGGTTTTACCAGTGACGTCGACTGGCGATCGCATTGGCACTTTCAAAAATAGCGTTGCGCAGCGTGGCGAGTCGTGCATTGGCGTTACGGTAATTCAGAGGGTCTGTATCAGCCCATTTTTGTGCAATTATAACGTCAGAAAACGTGTCCTGGCCGCCGTAACAGCCCAATACAAAAGTGGCTCCGGATAGACGATGTTCTTCGACTTGCCGAAGCGCTCTTTGCAAGGCGGTAATCCAGAAACGGTCGTCGACTTCTTCAAGTAGACTGATGGTTTGACGAATTTGATGCGCTAAAGCTGCAAATTGATCATCCAATGAGGTTGTCATGACAATGATGGCGCCGGTTTTTGTCCTTGTGTTGCTATAGCACAAGCTGGGTTTGAGTGATCACAGCAACACTTTTTCCCGCCGCTGTGGTGATTTTAGTTTGCCAAACAGAAGTGCGCCGCCCGATGTGTACGGGTATGGTTTCTCCGAAAACGAGTTCGCCCACCTTCGCTGCGCCTAAAAAGTTGGTTTTTGATTCCAGTGTGGTGGTGGCTTTTTTTCCCTCCGGTAGGTTTAAAAAGGCGGCAATAGCGCCTAGATTGTCAGCGAAAGCCATCAGTGCGCCACCGTGCATACGTGCGCCGGTGGTGCACAACTCGGGGCGTACCTGTAATTCACCTTTGACTTGTTCAGGTTGCATCTGGGTGACTTGAATATTGAGCAAATCGGCGAAAGGCATGCTAAAGGGAAGTTCGGGTAGGGATTGCATGGCGGTACACCTTTTCTCTGGGCAGGCGCGAATGATCGCAGTAGTTTTGGCGAGGTTAGCACTAGCGGCTGGGAACGCAAAGCAGGATAAGCTGTTAAAGTACCTGAATGATAAAACCCAACGATTCATCTTGGCCCGTTTAAATTTCTGCTTTGTCAGATTCGGCAGGGTGTGCCTGTGGGCCCTCGTGGTTGGCGCTGTCCCGGCTCAGCAATCGCTGGCGCAGCTCGCGCCAAGCCAAGACGGGCCGTTAAACGAGATGAAACAGATTCCTCAGCGGGTGGTCTCGCTGAATCTGTGTACGGATGAATTACTTTTGGCGCTGGCTGAGCCGCACCAAATTCAGTCGGTCACTTGGTTGGTAAAAGACCCCAGTTTGTCTTGGATGGCATCTGCGGCCCAGGCTTACCCCAGTAACCAAGGTGCCGCAGAAGAGGTTTTGGCGTTTGCGCCGGACCTGGTTTTGGCGGGTGCCTTTACGGCCCCCGCTACGCTTGTGATGCTCGAACGCTTGGGTATACCTGTGATCAAGCTGAATCCGCCAAAAACGGTGGCTGCAATCAAATTGCAGGTGCAACAAGTTGCCAATCTTTTGGGACGAGCTGACTACGGACGGCGCCTAATACGCGCAATGGAGCACGATATTGCCAATCTGCCTCCTCTTGCCACGGACGCCTCGGGTCTGCGCGCACTGTTGTACCAACCTAATGGGTTAACCGCGGGCGGTGATACGCTGGTGGCGGACATCATGCGGGTAGCCGGTCTGGAAAATCTGGCGCAACTGCGAAATTACCCTAATTTCACCCAGCTACCGCTTGAGGTTTTGGTGCTCGAACGGCCGGATTTGCTCATTCTGGGTGAATATATGCCGCAGCTTCCCTCTTTGGCACAAGCACTATTAACTCACCCGGTGTTGCGCCAATCTTTTATCGGACATAAGACCATTGTTGTGCCGTCGCAAAGTTGGTCGTGTGGCGTTCCTCATGCGGTAGAGGCAATCAAAATTCTGCGACATGCGGCTATTGCGGCGGCGAAAGTTTAGTGGGCTTGCGCTTGCTCGGGCACCCTAGCTATCGCGCCCTGTGTATGAGCCTATGGCTACTGATGCTGGTACTGTTGTTGGTTTCGGTGTCGATCGGCCGGGGGCCATTGGATGTCTTGCAGGCAGTGAGAGAACTGATGGCCGGAGAAATCACGCCAGGTACATTGGTGTTTACCGAATTGCGGGTGCCACGGGCGTTATTGGGTATGTTTGTGGGTGCAAGTTTAGGTCTTGCTGGTGCGGCTATGCAGGGGTTGTTGCGCAATCCGTTGGCTGAACCGGGCATCGTGGGGGTTTCTGGGTGCGCGGCTCTAGGGGCCGTTTTAGTGTTTTATACAGGGCTTAGCGGAGTATACGCGATGGCCCTGCCCTTAGGTGGAATCGCGGGCGCCTTGGTTGCGGTAGTGCTGCTGTATTTATTATCCGGCGCGCGCGCCACGTTGTTAACAGTGATTTTGGCGGGGATTGCCATTAACGCACTGGCTGGGGCGTTGACCGCTCTGGTGCTCAATTTAGCGCCCAGTCCGTTTGCTTTTCTGGAAATTATTTTTTGGCAAATGGGCTCGTTGTCTGACCGCAGCCTACAGCATGTAGGATTAAGTTTGCCGCTCATGTTGGTGGGCTGGGGCTTGCTACTGGGCGCTGCCCGAGGGCTGGAGGCGTTGTCTTTGGGTGAAGAAACCGCGGTCAGTTTAGGCGTTAATCTTGGACGCCTGCGGTTATACGTGATTATGGGATCGGCGCTCGCGGTAGGCAGCGCGGTCGCGGTCAGCGGTGTGATTGGGTTTGTGGGTTTGGTTGTTCCGCATTTGTTGCGCCCTTGGGTGGATTATCTGCCCGGAAAGTTATTGCCGATCAGTGCTTTGGGAGGCGCAATACTGGTGTTGGCTGCGGACATTCTGGTGCGCCTTATGCCTACGCAGAACGAATTGAAGCTTGGCGTTGTCACGGCCTTGATCGGCGCCCCTTTCTTTTTGTGGCTGGTTTATCGTCTGCGCCGGGAGATGATATGAGTCGGCGTTCTGAACTGTGTTTAATTGCGCAAGGATTGACGTTGACGGTTGCGGGCAAGTCGCTGCTTGATGATGTGGATATTGATGTAGCAGGTGGCGAAATTTTAGGTTTGATTGGTCCTAATGGAGCCGGTAAAACCAGTTTGCTACAACTGTTGGCGGGTGTCCTTGCACCGGATAGTGGCCAGGTATCGCTCAACGGGCAAAACACGAGTGATTTGTCGCCGCAGGAGCGCGCGCGCAAGGTCGCCTATCTGCCGCAGCAGGCGCAGATGCATTGGCCGCTCACGGTGGCGCATGCGGTGGGATTAGGCCGGCTGCCGCATACCCGTGGTTATGGCCGGCAAAGCCAGCAAGACCGAGACGCAGTCGCCGCAGCGTTGCGGCAAACGGGTATGGTTGAGTTGCAGCATCGTCGCATGAATACGTTATCCGGAGGCGAGCGCATGCGTGCATTGGTTGCCCGAATGTTGGCCGTGGAAGCAGATATTCTGCTCGCGGATGAGCCGGTGGCTGGATTGGATCCTTACTTTCAGCTGGATTTTATGGAACTGTTTACGCAACAGGCCATGCTCGGTCATGCTGTGATCTTAGTGTTACATGATCTGACGCTTGCCGCTCGATATTGCGACCGTTTGTTGTTGCTCGATGCAGGCCGGGTGGTGACAAGTGGTTCGCCAGAGCAGGTGCTGAGCACTGAGCATTTGAGCGCGGTTTATCGTATTGAGGCGATCAAAGCAGAACATCAGGCGCAGCCCTATATCGTGCCTTGGCATCGGCGTCCCTGAAAGAAAGCGCCCGCAGGGTAGGTGCATTCTACGCCCTTTGGGTTATTCTGCAGGCACCTAACCAATGTTGGAGAAAACTGATGCAAAAGCCGATCAACCGAAATGTATTCCAAAACGCTTGGGTGGTACCTGATGTTGAGCAAGCCTGCATGCAGTGGGTGAATGAATGGGGTATTGGTCCTTTTTTTCTGTCAACCTATCAAAACGTCTTTACCGATGTGATCTATCGGGGTAAACCGGGCACGCTAGAGATGAAAGTGGCGTTGGCACAGGCGGGAGCGGTGCAAATTGAGTTGATTCAGCCGCTGGTTGATAACTGCGCTTACACAGACAGCGTGCCACTAGGACAGATGGGTTTCCACCATATGTGTGTCTGGTCTGATGATGTTGAAGCCGACACGCAATATTTGGCAGGCCTGGGTTATGTTGCGGCCAATCGAGCGAAAGTCGGGCCCGTGGAGTTTGCGTACTATGATACTCGCCCGTTAATGGGATGTATGCTTGAAGTGGTCACCCAAAACCCCGCAACGGTTGCGCGTTTTGAGCAAATTGCTGCGGCCGCTGAAAACTGGGATGGGCGTGATCCAATTCGCGATTAAGACCTATTTTTTGGCGCTGGCTGAGCCCGATATGTATTAGCGGGCTGGCAGGCACGGACTGAACCGCATCACATTTGTTTAAGGAAATATATGTACCCCAATGAATATGCTTTGCAGCACCCGGAGCGCCCGGCCGTGATTATGGCCAACACAGGTGAGCAAATTACGTATCGGATGTTTGAGGCGCGTGCAAATCAACTGGCTCATTGTCTGCGCGATAGAGGTTTGCAGCCGCTTGATCATTACGCCATTTTCATGGAAAACAATGCGGCGTATTTAGAAACGTGTGCGGCGGGCGAGCGTACCGGACTCTACTATACTTGCGTTAATGCTTATCTGCAGGCTGATGAGCTGGCCTATATTCTGCAAAACAGCGAAGCAAAACTGTTGATTACATCCACCGCAAAACTTGCGGTGGCGCGCGAAGCCTTGAGACAGGCACCGGCGGTGACCTGTGTGTTAGTTGTTGGCGGTGAAGACGAAAGTAGTTTGTTTTACGCTTATGAAAGTATGCTTGGTGAATACCCTACCGAGCCTGTTGCGGATGAACAATTGGGCACGTCAATGTTGTATTCATCGGGTACAACCGGTCGACCAAAAGGCATCTTGCGACCTTTGCCCAAGCAAAAACCGGCCGATCCTTTGCCGCTGTATACGTTTTTAGATCAGCTCTGGCAGTATCGACAGGATATGGTTTACCTGTCCCCGGCGCCTTTGTACCACTCAGCACCGCAGGCCGCGACCGGCTTGGCTCTGCGTCGTGGCGGCACAGTGGTGGTCATGGAACGCTTTGATCCGGAGACCTATTTGGATTTAATCAGCCGATATCAGGTTACACATAGTCAGCTCGTGCCGACCATGTTCTCGCGCATGTTGAAATTACCTGCTGACCTGCGCCAGAACAAAGACTTGAGTTCCTTGGAAATTGCGATTCACGCTGCGGCGCCCTGCCCAGTGGCAGTTAAAGAGCAGATGATCGATTGGTGGGGCCCCATTATTCACGAATATTATGGCGCCACAGAAGGGTTGGGCTTTGCAGCCTGTGATTCGAATGAATGGCTCGCGCACAAAGGTACGGTGGGCAAAATCATTTTAGGCGAAGTGCATATCTTGGATGAACAGGGGCGACCGGCTGCACCTGAAGTGCCCGGAGAGATTTGGTTCGAGACCGCCACCGCATTTTCCTATTTTAACAACGCGGACAAGACCCGAGAGGCGACATCAGCAGATGGCAAAATGAGCACCGTTGGCGATGTGGGTTACCTGAAGGACGACTTTTTATTTCTCACGGACCGTTCAACATTTATGATTATCTCTGGAGGGGTCAATATTTATCCGCAGGAAACGGAAGATTTATTGATTACCCATCCGATGGTGATGGATGCTGCTGTATTTGGTGTGCCGAATGAAGATTTGGGCGAAGAAGTTAAAGCGGTTATTCAGCTGGTTGAGGGTATTTCTGCGGATGAACACACCAGTGCAACGCTCATGGCGTTCTGCGCCGATCATTTGGCGCGGCACAAGTGTCCCCGTTCAATAGACTACGAGGCAGAACTGCCAAGGCTGCCAACGGGCAAGCTTTATAAACGTACGCTAAAGGATCGTTACTGGCATAGCCATAACAGTGGGATTATTTGACCCATAAGATCCGTATTTTTATCGGAATCAAGGTTTGAGTGGGGGCAAACTGGGATGCCCCCACCGATAGAATTGTCTCAATCCTCCACAACGGATTGGAATTGCTCGTACGCGCCAGCGAAGTCCTCCATGAAGTTCATGACAACGGTGCGCGCGGACAAGGAGTCGTTCATCAGTCCAACACCCTGACCGACCCAATAGGTGGCCAACTGTCGTGCGCCGGCGTGGCCGGATTCAGCGAGTTTGTCAATGCGCCGCAAAGGCGGGCCGCTGACCAGACCTTGAAGCGGCATTGGCAGGGGTTCCGGGGCTGCTTCTCCCTGCCATGCGTCGGTCCACGGTGAGCGCAGTTGGCGCGTATATTTGCCCGTTCGACTTTTTGAGCGGACGGTTTGACGAGAATTAGCCGATAACATCTTCTCCTTAATGCTGGGAAGGGTTTCTGCCTCGGTTGTGGTTAGCCAAACAGATCCGCACCATGCACCGGCCGCGCCCATCATCATGCAGGCGGCCATTTGCTTGCCGGTAACGATGCCACCGGCGGCCAGCACCGGCACATCCATGTTGTGCTGGCGTAAGGTTTCGATAACCTCTGGAACGACCACCAGCGTTGATATTTCGCCGCAATGGCCGCCGGCCTCAGTGCCCGAAACCACTAAAAAATCAACACCTGCTTCAACATTCTTGAGCGCATGCTCGCGTGAGCCGGTCAATGCTCCCACGGCGATGCCCTTGGCCCGCGCTGCGTCAACCATGAATTTAGGGGGGGCGCCCAAGGCGTTGACCACACTAGTAATGGGATGATTCAGCGCGACTTCAAGTTGTGCGCTGGCACCGCTTTCTCGCATATTGTCACCATAACCCTCTGGCAACCGGGTATCCCATAAATCAGCAGTGTCTATCCCGTGTGTTGCTAGAATGTGCTCGACGTGCCGCTTGTGTGTATCCGGCACCCGGTCAATCAAGTCCTGCGCGGTCAAGGTGCCTTCACGGTCTGCGATGCTAGTGGGTACGATCAAGTCTACGCCGTACGGATGACCGTCAACATGCTCGTCGATCCACGACAGTTCAATCTCCAATGATTCAGGGGAATGACCCACAGCGCCAAGGACGCCGTATCCGCCGGCTTTGCTGACGGCGGCAACAACATCTCTGCAATGGCTGAAAGCAAACAATGGAAACTCACAGCCAACCAGTTCACAGGCTTTAGACTTCATAAATCCTCCCAATAAGGTGCACCAATGGATATTAACGCCTAAATTCTCTGCTTAGCCAAGTGAAATGTCGAGCTTGAGTTTCGGTTCAACGCCTAGGCGGACAGCTTTAAAAGCTGGGCTGTTTATTCTAATGTTTTGATCAGCCGCGCTGCCTGCCTAAGGTTTTTGTCGACCCCCGCCTTACCCTCGAGTAACGTATGGGGGATTGTTAACGCATTTGATGAGGTCATTTGACGATGAGCGAAGTAGTTGCACCGAGTCTGAAAGATCCGCGCATACGCACAGAATTTGTTGAGGCCAACGGCCTCAGGTTTGAAGTCGATCAATGTGGCAAGTCAGATAAATTGGTGCTGTGTTTGCATGGTTTCCCAGAGCATAGTTTCTCTTGGCGATTCCAGTTACCCCTGTTCGCGGATCTCGGCTATGAAGCTTGGGCGCCAAATTTAAGGGGCTATGGTCAGTCTTCAAAACCAGAGGCCCAAGGCGCGTATGCGATAGAAGAACTGATGGAAGATGTGGCTCAGTTGATTGATGCCAGCGGCGCGCGCGAGGTGACTCTCGTGGCGCACGATTGGGGTGCGGTGATTGCGTGGTATTTTGCGATTCGCCAAGTGCGGCCGTTAAAAAAATTAATCATTTGTAATGTGCCGCACCCGCAGGCAATGCAGCAAAAATTCAATTTGGCGCAGTTGAAAAAATCTTGGTATATCTTTTTCTTCCAAATTCCCGGGCTTGCAGAATTCTTGATGAGCCGGAACAACGGCGCAGCCTTGGGTGGCATGATGCGCAGCTCTGCGGTCGATAAGCGTCATTTTGGCGATGAGGTCGGTGAGGTTTATCGTCGCAATGCAATGCAACCCGGTGCGCTCACGGCGATGGTCAATTATTACCGGGCTCTGGTTCGCGGTGGTGGCGCCAAGCGTCAGCGTGCGCTCGGATTTCCGAAAATCGAAACGCCAACGCTCATGGTCTGGGGTGAGGATGATGTTGCGTTAACAAAAGAAACCACCTACGGCACGGATCAATACGTACGTCATTTGACGATGCGTTATCTGCCCCGAGTCAGTCACTGGGTGCAGCAGGAGCAACCTGAAATAGTGAACGCGATGATGAAGGCCTTTTTGGCTGATGAAGCTGTGCCGCAACTACAATGGCGTGCGGAACTAGTCCTCGATGGTGCCGGCGCTGACATCGATCAAACCAATTAACCGCACAAGGACAGCGTATGTTGAGTGAGAATTTGCAGTGGGATCGTTTTATTAGCGAGAATCGTTGGGCCGTACTGACCACACTGCGCAACTCAGGCCAACCCAACAGTTCTGTGGTGGCTTATGCGCGCGATGGTGACGAGCTGGTCATCAGCACGCCGGGTGCAACCTTCAAGCGAGCATCAATAGAGGCAGATGAGCGCGTCAATTTGTGTGTGATCAGCAATGCGGAACCTTTCAACTTTGTCGCCATTGAAGCCAAAGCGATGGTGACCCGAGCACAATTAGAAGCGGATACCCGTAAGGTTTTTGCCAATATAGCCGGCAGTGGCCATACCGTGCCCGACAATTTGCCGCAATGGCTAGAGCAGCAGTCAAGGGTGATCTTACGGCTGTCGCCGGTGCGTATTTATGGCGTGATACGTTAATCGCTTAATCTTTCCAGGTTAGGTCCGCGGCGCAAATGATGGCCGCCATCCACCGGTAAAGTGACGCCCGTGACCCATGAGGCTTCAGGGCCGCACAAGTAGCGAACCGCTTGTGCGATGTCCTGGACCATACCGGTTCGTGACAAAGGCATACAAGCGAGATAATCCTCGCGCATGTGTTTGTTTTGGGTTAGCCCTTGTGACAGGTCGGTTTCCACCAGGCCAGGACAGACACTGTTTACCCGCACGTTCAAGGCGCCTAACTCGTCTGCTGCATTGCGTACAAGCATGTCAACAGCCGCCTTACTGGTGCAATAGGCACTCATGAATTTGTGTGTGCGTAATCCGGCAATTGAAGAAATGGCGCAAAGTGCACCACCACCGCTCTCCGCGATCGCCTGACCTGCATGTTTGAGGGTATAAAACGTGCCATTTAAGTTGGTTTGGATGACCTGATCCCATTGCTCAGATGTGGTTTGTAAAAATGGACTGGCCGCGCCGGTGCCTGCATTGGCAACCGCAAGCGTTATGGGTAGGCGCCGGTGGGCGTTGGCAATAGCGTCGGCGAGCGCTTGCTCATCGGTGATGTCAGCAACTGAACAACGCACTTCGCCGGATCTTGCGGGAAGGTCGTCGTTTAATGTGGTAATGGCTTGCTCCAGTGTGCTTTGGGTTCTTCCCAAAAGAGTCACGCTGGCGCCGTCGCGCAAAAAAGTCCTAGCGCATGCCAGGCCAATACCGCTGCCGCCGCCTGTAATGATGGCATGTTGCCCAATAAGATCATTCATCTATTTCTCCCAGATGTTAAACTTGGTGGATCGAAGCAGTAAGACGGTGCCGTTAATGGGGCAAGCAAGCAAGACCTTTGATGCGGTTGTGGTGGGCGCAGGATTTGGTGGTATGTACATGGCCCATCTCTTGCGCAGTAAAGGGTTCACGGTGCGCGGTTTTGAACGCGGCAGCGGTGTGGGTGGCACTTGGTTTTGGAATCGTTATCCAGGGTGTCGCTGTGATGTTGAAAGTATGGAGTATTCTTATCAGTTCTCCGATGGCTTGCAGCAAGATTGGCAATGGAGCGAGCGCTATTCTGCCCAGCCGGAAATTTTGGCCTATGCTGAGCATGTCGCGCATCGTTTTGAAATTCTGGGTTTGTTCACGTTCAATACATCGGTTGAAGGGGCCGATTTTGATGACCTGTCACGGTTGTGGACAGTGCGCACAGCCGCGGGTGAAGCTGTGCAAGCGCGTTATGTCATTATGGCAACGGGTTGTCTGTCTACCGCGAATATGCCAGATATTGCTGGCTTGGATCTCTTTGATGGTCAGTTACACCATACGGGTGCTTGGCCTGCCGAGGGACTAGATGTCTCTGGATTGCGTGTAGCGGTTGTGGGGACTGGTTCTTCTGCGATTCAATCGATCCCGCATATTGCGGCGCAAGCGCAGCATTTAACAGTTTTTCAACGTACGCCGAATTACAGCATTCCAGCGCAAAATGGCCCGATAGACACCACACGGGTTGCTGAAATTAAAGCGAACTATGAAGAATATCGGCGTCGCAATAAAAACCAGCCGGCTGCCTTTGGGGCAGATTTCCCCCGAAACGGCGACTCTGTTTTTGATGCAACCCCTGAAGAGCGAGAAAGCCGGTTTGAGGCGCATTGGGGGTATGGCGGATTTATGTTTATGGGGGCGTTTGCCGATTTGGGATTAGATCCACAAGCAAATGCTTATGCTGCTGAGTTTGTGCGCAGTAAAATCCGCGCAACGGTGAAGGACACTGCAACCGCCGAACTCCTGTGCCCAGATACCATCATCGGCTGCAAGCGTTTGTGTGCGGACACGGGATATTTTGAGACCTACAATCGCGATAATGTGACCCTCGTGGATATCAGTGCTCATCCGATTGAAAAACTCACCCGCAGCGGCTTGGTAGTTAACAAAGCGCTTTATGAGTTTGATGCGATTATATTTGCGACCGGATTTGATGCCATGACCGGTAGCTTGCTGAAAATGGAAATTCGTGGGGAAGGCGGCCTGACGCTTAAGGATAAGTGGGCGGATGGGCCGAAAACTTATCTTGGCTTGATGACGGCGGGTTTCCCCAATTTGTTCATGATGACCGGGCCCGGCAGTCCGTCGGTGTTAGCCAACATGATTACCGGTGTTGAACAGCATGCGGATTATATCTGCGACCTCTTGACCTGGTCACACAAGGAAGGTTTTTCCGAAATCAAAGCCGAGCCGGTGGCAGAGCAGACCTGGGTGGAGGTCGTCAATATGCGTTCACAGGCGACACTTTATCCGCGCTGCAACTCTTGGTATCTCGGTGCTAATGTGCCGGGGAAACCCAGAGTCTTTATGCCCTACCTGGGTTTTCCTGATTATGTCGCGCGGCTCCAAGAGATTCGAGACGCCCGCTATGAAGGGTTTGTTTTCGCCGCTGCTGGCGGTTGAGCAGGTTCAGTCACGCGCGCGAATGGCAATTGCGTTAGGTTTGGCGCGGCGCCGAGCCGGGCATAGGTTTTGTGTTGATGCTACAGGCGGCGTAAGCTGCAGCATTTGAGTGTAGGGATGAGGCGTGGAGTTAACCTGTTTTAAAGTTGAAATTGAGCACAATATTGCGCATGTGATCCTAAACCGACCGGATAAACGCAACGCAATGAATGCCGATTTTTGGCGCGAACTGCCAGCGATTATTCATGATATTGATGATCAATCTCGGGCCCGAGTGATCGTGATCTCATCAACCGGCCCCCATTTTTCAGCGGGTTTGGATCTGAGTATGTTTGGTCAGGCTGACGCCGAGTCGGGGCCTGAGCTGAATAAAAACCAGCGGGCCGTGGCGTCCTATCATCACATCCTGCACATGCAAAAGACATTTAATTGCCTGGAAGCCTGTCGTCTGCCTGTGATTGCGGCGGTGCAGGGCGGGGCAATAGGTGGTGGAGTGGATTTGTCCACCGCGTGTGATATCCGCTACGCGACTAAGGATGCGTTTTTTACCATTCAAGAAATCAACATTGGGCTTACCGCAGATGTGGGTACGTTTCCTCGACTGGTAAAGTTGTTACCCGAAGGGGTCGTGCGGGAGATGGCTTATACCGGGCGGGCCATGCCGGCATCAGAGGCGCAACAAGTGGGGTTGGTTAACCGAGTTTTCGACGATCAACAGGCAATGCTTGAGGGGGTTATGGGCGTCGCTGCAGAGATTGCAGCAAAGGCTCCGGTTGCGATCTATGGTTCGAAGCGAATGATCAATTATGCCCGTGATCACAGTACCGAAGATGCACTGGACTATATCAGCATTTGGAATACCAGCATGATGAATTCAGGAGAGATACAAGAAGCGATTGCTGCTCGAAAAGAGCAGCGCTCGGGGAACTTTGTCGATCTGCCGCCGAAGCGGCGCATGTCTTAGGTGCGATTGAGTGATCCTTAAAAGCCGCGCAAGACAGGTCGTTTAATTTGCAGGTGCTGGTCACCGGCGGTACCGGTTTTATAGGCGCACACACCGTTCGGGCGCTGCTCAACGCCGGCCATAAGGTGCGTTTGCTGATCCGCGGCGAAGCCAAAATGCGGCAGCTTTTTGGTAACCGTATTGAAGAATTTGTGGTTGGTGATGTCACGGATGAAACTGCGGTCAAGCAAGCGCTTTTGGGTTGTCAGGGTGTGATCCACTGCGCGGCGAAGGTCAGTGTCGATCCACGCGACGCACCCGCGGTGCAGGAGACGAACATCGGCGGCACTCGCTTGGTAATTGGCAGTGCGGTTAATCAGGGTTTAACCCATATTATCTACGTTTCCAGTGTTGCCGCGCTGTATGACGGCAGTGCGCAGGGGCTCAGCGGTTATTCCCCAGTGGGCCGCGCGCAGGGTGCCTACGGTCAGTCTAAGGTTGCCTGCGAGCACTATGTCCGTGCCCAGCAAGCGGCTGGCGCGCCTATTTCCATTACCTATCCGTCTTCGGTTATCGGCCCTGATGACCCCGGCTGCGGTGCGCCACATCAAGGCATAAAGACGTATCTGGCAGGTTATGTGCCGGTGATGCCCAGTGGCGGCCAATGGATAGACGTGCGCGATGTGGCTGCGGCACATTTAAGGTTGATCGAAGCAGATATGCCTGCAGGGCGGATTACACTTGGGGGGCATTTCCTGCCCTGGTCCGAGCTAGCAGATTTATTGGCTGAGCTGACCGGCGTCTCTAAGCAAAAAATATTTATCTCTGGTGGCTTGATGCGCTTGATCGGTCGGGCCTTTGATGGGTTGCGATTTTTCCGCCTGAGGGTGGCTTTGCCTGTCACACGCGAAGGTATGGTTTACGCGACACGTTGGGTGAAGCTAGAGCGGCATAGTGCCGAGTTGGACTTAGGGATGCATTTTCGCCCCGTTGAGGTCACTTTGGCAGATGCGATCGCCAGCCTCTTTGCAGCAGGAGAGATTTCCTCACGCCAAGCGGGAAAATTAGCCCGCGCCCTTTGACTATCTCAATACCCGCTAGATGCATTGGGAATCGTTGGGGCCTGAGATATAATTCGGGACCAACCCAGCGATAGACAAGACATGACAGTAATGAGTTTTGATGCGGCCGTGTTAAACCGCCGTTCGGTGAGGGGTTTCTTGCCTAAACCGGTTCCTAAAGACCTCATGAGAACGGTCTTTGACCTTGCCCAATGGTCTCCCTCTGGCACCAACGTGCAGCCGTGGCAGGTTTATGTGGCCTCTGGTTCGGTACGCGATGACATGCGCGCCGAGTTTTTGCGCAGGGTGAGCCAGGGTATCCCGTCTAACCCGGACCACAAGAGCAAGGGGCGTTTAACGGATCCCTTCAAAACACGCCGTCGCGATTGCGCCCGGGTTTTATATGACGCGATGGACATTGCATGGGAGGATAAAGCCGCAAGAGCGGCGGCGGGTAGACGTAATTTTGAATTATTCGACGCACCCCATGTTGCGTTTTTTTGTATGCAGGATATTTTTGGCGCGCAGTCCGCAGCGGATATCGGTATGTATACGCAAACACTCATGCTTGCCATGACGGCACATGGCCTAGCTTCTTGTGCACAGGGCACGATGGGTCATTATCCCGATTTGGTTCGTGAAACCTTCGGTTTGAAAGACGATATGACCGTGTTGTATGGCCTAAGCTTTGGTTTTGAAAATGTTGCCACGCCGGCCAATCAGGCCCGCACCACGCGTGCACCGTTAGACGAAACGGTGCAATTTTTAGGGGGTGATATTGACTACGGCTGTGCCTGACGAGCCGCTGGGTTGTCATAAGGCTGCGATAGAAAGCGGCGCCTTGTCTATTGGTAAGGGTCATTGCGGGAAGCGAGAATACCCATGACTGTTTATATTGAAGTTTCACTGGTTTTGCTCTGGGCGTTTCTCATGCTGCGTTGTGTTGTTGCCGAATATCAATATTACCAAGCGGTCAAAACACTCGAGCCTGACCTCTGGTCAGCATTGGGTTCGCCGACTTGGTTCAGGATCCCGATGGTATTTTTGTCGCCCAAAAATGCTGCCCGCCTAGGTCAAATATCTAACATAACCATTGCGCGGCACGCGCTTCGTCACCGCCGGGCTCGCTTGCATTTTTTGGTCTATGTGGTGGGTATGCTGGTGCTGGGTACGTTGTTTTTTCAATTTTCTGGAGATTTCTTGTGAGTGTTGATTATCAAGTTTCGTCGGAACAGGCGTTGAGGGAAATTCTCGGGGAGCCGGTACATGAACTGGTTTTGGCAAAAAGCGCGCCAACGCTGACGCAACCGGTGCGAGCGTTCATTGAGATGTCGCCTTTTTTGTGTCTGGCGACTCATGCACAGGATGGATCCGCTGATGTGAGTCCCAGAGGAGATGCGCCTGGATTTGTTGCTATCCGCGATGAGCGAACGCTGATTATCCCGGAAAGACCCGGCAATAAACGGCTGGACAGTGTCATAAACATCATTAATCAGCCGCATCTGGGCCTCTTGTTTGTGATACCGGGTGTGCAGGAAACGGTGCGTGTGAATGGCACGGGAGTGATCACGACAGATCCAGATGTGCTGGGGCAATTTAGTGTGAATGGGAAACTGCCACAGGTCGCCATTGTGGTCAGTGTAATCGAAGCGATGGGGCATTGTTCCAAGGCTTTACGTCGCTCCAAGCTTTGGCAGAATGATTATAGGGCGCAAGAAAAAGTGCCTACGCTCGCAGAAATGATGTCTGGCCACTTAGCGTTAGACGCAGCGACGCAGACGATGCTGGTAGACGCCATTGAGGATGATGCTGAGAATAATTTGTATTAGTTGCCAAGAGCAGAGCATGCTTTTTTTGGCGGATGTGTTGTTTGCTGGCTCGTTTGCCGCTAACTTTTGCGGATACGCACCACCTTCATGAATTCAAAGGGTATGCCCGCGATCTCTTCAACTTGAGGGTAGTACGTTAAGTTTACGACTGCGTCTTTGAGGTTTTGATACTTGCGCTTTCTGCTGTATTTAAAGGGTACTTCATAGCCTTTGAGCATCAACGTGTTTACGACCCATTCCTCGCGCTCCCGTTGTACGTGGCTTACCACCTTGGCGGCGTCCAGCTGATTGAGCTGCGAATTCTTTTGCAGGAGTTTGTCGAGGTCGGTTTTCATCTTGTTTTCTCAACCAATCCAGTGCTGGGCCCCCTAATGTAAAGCAAAAGTTTAGCGCCAATAGTTGCTTGGGCGCTAGGTATTGCACCATCCGGCTTATTTGGGTTCCCGCAAAAGACCGAAAGGAATACGATAGGGCCGTGAAAAACGTGTTGAGATAAGCGCTTATGACTGCCTTAGTTTGGTTTAAAAATGATCTGCGCACGCTGGATCATCCTGCCTTATATCAGGCGATGGCCTGTGACTCGGTGGTGGCATGTTATTGCGTGAGCACAGCGCAATGGCGCAGCCACGATATGGGTGACAGGCGTCTGGCTTTTCAGATGCGAGCCTTGGACGATCTCAGTCAGCAACTGGAACGCCTGCGCGTGCCGCTGAAAATCATGGAGACCCCTTGGTTTGAGCAGGTGCCAGCTGCTTTGGGAGAGTTGTGCGCAAGTCATCAGATCGATGCGGTTTATTTTATTGACGAATACCCGTTGAATGAACGGACCCGGGACGATGCGGTGGCCACCTATCTTCAGTCTTTGGGAGTACGGGTGCACCGTTTTGTGGCTGATGTTTTGGCGGCTCCCGGTTCCGTGCTGTCACTTAAGGGCGAGCCCTATACGGTCTTCAGCCCTTTTTTCAAACGCTGGCAGGTTGCGGTGGCCGATACACCAAAACCGCTGCCGGAGCCGCAGCCGCAAGCCAATACAGGGCTCGCCTTTGAGCGCCGTAAGCCACACTGGGACGGCGTTGCCGCTGATTTAGATGCGCAGCGATGGCCGGCTGCGCAGAACTGTGCGCTCGCCCAGTTGGACGAGTTTTTATATGACCGCGTGCAGCATTACCCCGAGGCTCGCGATTTACCTGCTGTGCCAGGCACCAGCGGGTTGTCAGCCTATCTGGCTGTTGGCAAGATCTCCGTGCGCCAATGTTTGCATCGTGCTTGGGCGGAGATGGCGCACGGTAGTGGGCGAGTCAATGGTGTGGAAAAATGGCTGAGCGAAATCGCTTGGCGGGATTTTTATCGCCACGTCGTGGCGTTGTTTGCACATGTCAATTATGGATGCGGCTTCCGTCGCGAAACCGACCGACTGCCTTGGCGTGATGCACCGGGCGATTGGATGGCCTGGCAGCAAGGTCAAACAGGGTATCCGCTGGTGGATGCCGCTATGCGGCAACTCAACGCAACCGGCTGGATGCATAATCGCTTGCGCATGGTGGTGGCCATGTTTCTTACCAAGCACCTATTGATTGATTGGCGACGGGGTGAGCAGTATTTTATGCAACATCTGGTCGACGGAGATTTCCCCTCGAATAACGGTGGATGGCAGTGGAGTGCATCTACCGGTACAGATGCCCAGCCTTATTTTCGAATTTTTAATCCAACTACACAGGGGCAACGATTTGATCCCGAGGGGGAATTTACTCGACATTGGGTGCCGGAATTGGCGGATGTGCCCCGTAAATATCTTTATGAACCCCTCTTATCGGGTGTGTCGGAATATGTGGCGCCGATTGTTGATCATCGTTTTGCACGCGAGCGGGCGCTGGCGTTTTTCAAGGCAAACCGTTAACTTGCAGGGCTTTGCGCGCGTTAGATAGGAATATGTTAAAGCACACTAGGGGAGATTTATGACGGCCCTAACGTCAATTTTTGCAGATCATTTATTCTTAGGTAAAACCGTTCTGGTTACAGGGGGTGGACGCGGCATTGGTCGCGAGATAGCGCTGGCGTTTGCCCGTTTGGGTGCGGACTGCGTGATAGCCAGTCGCCAAGTGGAGGCGCTGGCGTCAACAGCAGCAGAAATAGAGGCGTTAGGTCGCCGCTGTTTGGTGGTGCCGACCAATATTAGAGATACCGAATCGGTTGATAATCTGGTTGAGCAGGCCATAGAACAAATGGGCCAAATAGATTTCCTGATTAACAATGCAGGGGGACAATTTCCAGCGAATCCGCTGGATATTTCTGATAATGGCTGGCGCGCGGTGGTGGATTTGAATCTTAACGGCACCTGGAATGTCACCAATCGTGTGGGCCGACATATGGTCGCACGTGGTTTTGGCGCCATTGTCAATATCGTACACATTTATTCATACGCCCGAGGGGCGCCTGATTTTCCGCATTCGGGGGCCGCGCGCGCGGGTGTTGTGAACCTAACAAAAAGCCTCGCCTTTCATTGGGCGAGACATAATGTCACGATCAACTGCGTAGCTCCGGGCACTATCAGCACAGATGGGGTTCGTGAGGAAGAATTTGCGGCGTCGGATAAAGAGGATTACGAGCACCTCGCAATCGCACAGATTCCTGCTAAGCGTCTGGGCGAGGCTGATGAAACGGCGTCTCTGTGTGTCTTTCTCTGTTCGCCGGGTGCGCGTTATATTAATGGTTCTGATTTGGTGGTTGACGGCGGTAACGGTCTGGCCAGTTGGGTCCCTTTGATCGAACCTGCGTAGAGCTTGTTCATAAAAAAACGGAGTTGCAATGACAAATACGGAAGTGGTCTTAAATTTTATACAGGCATGGAACAATATGGATTGGGCTGCGGTAGAGGATGCGTTTACCGAAGATGTGGTCTATCACAATATCCCCATGGAGCCTATTCACGGCAAGGCTGCTGCGGCTGCGGTGGGTCCCGCGATGGGGCCTCGGGAGGTTGATTGGCAAACTCTGCACATTGCAGAAAATGGCAACGTTGTGCTGACCGAGCGTATAGACAATTTTATTATGAGTAATGGTAAAGGGCTTTCAATTCCGGTTATGGGCACTTTTGAGATTGAAGAAGGGAAAATAAAAGCGTGGCGTGATTATTTTGATCTGGCGACGTTTACGTCACAGATGGCTTAGTCTGATTTAAAAGGGGAGACAGTTATGGATATCGCAACAAGTAAAGCAATTTTCGTCGGCGGTGCATCAGGGATGTGTCGCGCGGCCGCGACTAAATTTGCTGAAGGTGGGGGGCAGTTGGCCATTTTAGATTTAGAACAGTCTGACGGCGTCGCTGTTGCAGAGTCGCTGGGCGGACATTTTTTTGCGTGTAACGTGATGGATTTTGACGGTATGGCGCAGGTCATTGATGCAGCCGTTGAAGCCCTAGGGGGGCTTCATTTTGTCGTCAACACAGCCGGTGGAGGGGTGGCGCAACGTACGCTTAAGCGCGACGGCACCAAACATTCCTTAAGCGATTTTCGCCGGATTATTGATCTTAATTTAATTGCCTCATTTAATATCAATACTTTGGCTGCCGAACATATTGCTAAAAACGAGCCCAATGCAGACGGTGAACGCGGTGTGATGTTGAACACCGCATCAATTGCTGCTTTTGAGGGTCAAATTGGCCAGGTTGCCTATACTGCGGCGAAGGCGGGTATTGCTGGCATGACGCTGACGATGGCGCGTGACCTGGGTAACCTCGGCATCCGTTGTATGACCATTGCGCCGAGTTTATTTGATACGGGTTTGACTGCGGGTATCCCGGATGAGGGCGCTGCGCAACTGACGAAAGACGCGGCTTTTCCGCGCCGTATGGGCCAGCCGCATGAGTATGCGACTATGGCAATTGCTATTTTTGAATGCCCAATGATGAACGGTTCGACCTTGCGAGTAGACGGTGGCCAGCGCTTTGCACCTCGTTAGGTGAGGGTATTGAGGAACGCCAGCAAAGCCGTGTTGACGGCTTCTGGCGCCTCCTGCTGGGTCCAATGACCGACATTCGGGATCAGTTGGTTAGCTCGCAGATCTTTTACGTGGCCAGGCATACTTTTGAGGGCCTCGGCAGCCATCATGATCACACCATCTCGTTCGCCGGCCACAAATAGCGCAGGCTGGTGAATCTCGGTGGGGGCGTTTTCGGTTAGCGACCAAGTTAAATTGTGATTTCGGTAGTAGTTGAGGGGGCCGCGAAACGTACTGTGCGTGAATTCATCGACGTAGAACTGTAAATCTTGTTCATCCAACCAAGCACCCATTGTTTCTGGATCCGGCAGATCACTTAACAGGTCAGCGTCAGCGGGTTTGGGTGTGAGGCTCGCCAAATCCATTTGCGCGCTCCCCATATGATAAAACTTTCGCAGCGAAGTGCGCACGTCGGCTTCCAGTTCAGCTTCTGCAAGACCCGGTGTTTGAAAGTACAGCTGATAAAAAAACTGATCTTTGAAAATTTGGCGCAGTGTATCCAGTGGGGGTGCTGCGCCCCGTGGGGTGAAGGGAACCGATAAAGCGCCCACTGCGCTTATGCGGTTGGGGTGGTTCAGTGCGCAACTCCACGCGGTTGGAGCCCCCCAATCATGTCCAAATACCACCGCTGTTTCATATCCCAAAGCGGGGATCAGTCCGATAATGTCGTTAACCACCTCTACCTGATTGTAGGCGTTGATCGCCTCGGGCTTATCAGATTCACCGTAACCGCGCATATCCGGTGCGACAACGTGATACCCAGCATCGGCCAGTGGTTGAAATTGGTGGCGCCAAGAATACCAAGACTCTGGGAATCCATGACATAACAACACCAGTGGGCCTTGTCCCTGCTCCGCGATATTGAGTTTAATCCCGTTGGTAGTGACGCGTCGGTTGGTAATATGAGGGAAGTTGGTGCAGGTGGTCATGGCAGCTCCGCGGTTAAGCAAGAAAAAATAAAAAAACAAGATAACGCCAAAATCATCTGTCGCATAGGGTGGCTATTGATTTTGCAGTGCGCCTGACCGGCCAATATTGCGCAGGCGCAAGAGGAACCGCCTTGTCAGTTCATTTTTAGCCGGAAATTCGGTTTAATGATGGCTAATCTTTGGGGGTAAATATGAACTTTGATTTCTCTGATGACCAGAAACTGCTGGCTGATCAGGTCAAACGTTATTTAGATGACAACTGCGGTATGGATCGAGTGCGGCAGGTGTTAACGGGTTCACCCCGTATGGCACAAGACGTTTGGGAGGGCCTGGCGAGGATGGGGCTTTTGGGTACGGCTGTCCCTGAGAGTTATGGTGGTGCCGGTGCAGGTTATGCAGAATTGTGTTTAGTGGCCCAGCAGTTGGGTGCGCATATCGCGCCGGTGCCATTTGGTTCGACAGTATATCTGGTGGCCGAAGCACTTTTGCTGTGGGGTTCGCAGGCACAACAAGAATATTGGTTGCCGCAAATTTGTGCCGGAACGGTCAAAGGGGCGCTGGCGACGGTTGAATCGGTTGGGCAGTTGACGCCCGGACAGATCCACGCGGAGGTAGTCAATGGCGCCTTATGCGGTAAAAAGGTTGTAGTGACTGACGGCGGCGTGGCTGATTTGTATCTGGTGATGGCCAAACATGGTGATCAATTGAGCCTGTTTTTGGTTGAACGTGCCGCTCAGGTTGATGTGTTGAATGTAGATTCGGTGGATTTAAGCCGAGATGTTGCGCAGGTGAATTTTCAAAATGCGCCTGCTCAGCTGTTAGTGGCTCAGGGGTGGAACGCGCTAGAGGTGCTGCAAAATCGTGCGGCGGTGTTGTATGCATTCGAGCAATTGGGGGGTGCCCAGCGGGCATTGGATATGGCAGTTGCCTACGCTCAAGAACGTTTTGCGTTTGGCCGTGCCATTGGTTCGTTTCAGGCCATAAAACATATGTTGGCGGACATGTTTGTCTCGCTAAAATTGGCTGAATCTAACTGTTATTACGCAGCTTGGGCATTGGCGAACAATACGGCGGATCTGCCGTTGGCGGCCGCAACTGCGCGAGTCAGTGCAACACAAGCTTTTCAGCTGTGCGCCAAGGACAATATTCAAGTGCACGGCGGTATGGGATTTACCTGGGAATTTGATTGCCACCTTTACTATCGACGGTCGAATTATTTAGCGTTGGAATTGGGTAGTTTGAGTGAGTGGGAGGCGCGTCTTGTTGAAGCCTTACCGCGAGTAGAGAATATTTAGGAGTTATCATATGGATTTTACGGATACCCCCGCAGAGGCTGCTTTCCGAGAGCAAGCACGTGACTTTATTGCCGCTAACGCCCCTCATTATTTGGCGGAGCATTTAGCCAAAAGCGGCTTTGGTCATACCAACACTGGAGAGCACGACGCGCTTACGGAAGCTAAGAAGTGGCAGCGCACAAAAGCGCAAGCGGGTTGGGCGTGTTTGCAGTGGCCAACCGAGTTCGGGGGGCGCGGCGCATCCCCCATAGAAAACGTCATTTGGTCGCAAGAAGAAGGCTTGTATTCGCGGCTTACCGGGACCTTTATTATTGGGCAGGGTATGTGCGCGCCAACGCTTATGGCGTTTGCAGACCCATCGCACAACACGCGGCTATTGCCTAAATTGGCCAGTGGTGAAGAGGTCTGGTGTCAGCTGTTTTCCGAGCCGCACGGCGGTTCGGATTTGGCCGGGCTGCGGACAAAAGCGGAAAAGGATGGGGATGAATGGCTTGTCAACGGCCAAAAAATTTGGACGTCTGGCGCTCAGCATTCAGACTATGGGTTGCTGATTACGCGTACGGATGCAACGGTGGCCAAACATAAAGGGTTAACCATGTTTTTCTTGGACATGAAATCGCCTGGGGTCAGGATTGTGCCGATAAAACAAGCCAACGGTAATAGCGAATTTAATGAGGTCTATTTTGAGAATGTGCGAATCCCCGATGACCAGCGCGTGGGCGGCGTCGGCGAGGGCTGGCGCGTCGCAATTACGACATTGATGAACGAGCGAATGGCCATTGGTGGAAGCATTGCAACTGGGTTTCCTGAAATTCTGGAATGGGCACAGTCCGCGCAACTCAACGGGCGGCCCGCATTAGAGGACCCCAATGTAAAGTCCAAGTTGGCTGATTGGTACGTCAAAGCTGCAGGTTTGAAAAACAATGCCTCCCGGCAAATTACAACATTAAGCAAAGGCGGACTGCCGGGCCCTGAGAATTCGATGGGCAAGTTAGTGGCGGGCAATATGATGCAAGATATCGCTAAATTTGCCCTCGACCTACAGGGTTTGTCGGGGGTTTTGGTTGATCCGTCTGTGGCTGAGGGGGCTGCTCGGTTTCAGGCAATGTTGTTGCGCTCTCCGGCAGTGCGGATAGAAGGTGGTACAGATCAGATTTTACGTAATATTATCGGTGAGCGGGTGCTTGGATTGCCTGAAGATATGCGTGCCGATAAGGGTATTGCCTTTAGTGACATTCCCACGAGTGCTCTGTAGATGTGGTTGCGTCTACGCCAGATTGCGCTGGTGGCCCCACAGTTGGCGCCGGTCGAGCAAGCTTTGGTTACGGTGTTGGGATTGACGGTATGTTTTCGCGACCCTGGGGTGGGTCAATTTGGTCTGGAAAATGCGCTGCTTCCGGTGGGTGATCAATTATTAGAAGTGGTGGCGCCCACACAAGAATCTACGGCGGCTGGTCGTTATTTGAAACGTCGCGGTGGACCGGGTGGCTATATGGTCATTACCCAATGTGATGCGCACGCGCCACGTCGCGCGCGCGTAGAGTCGCTTGGTGTGCGTTTGGCACACGAGTTTAGCACCGCGAGTTTTTCAAATATGCAACTTCATCCCAAAGATACAGGTGCAACCTTTTTTGAAATTGATGAGCAAAAAGGTGCGGGCGCGCATGATCTGGATGGGCCATGGATGCCGGCCGGGCCCGATTGGCAGCGCGCAAAATCTACCGAGCGTGTTACCGGTATCGTGGCCGCAGAGCTGCAATGTGATCACCCGGACGAAGTGGCTGCGCGTTGGGGGGAGATTGCAGAAATTTCTGTGAATCAAGACTGCAGTTTGACCTTGGATAATGCCAGTCTCCGCTTTGTCCCTTGTACTGATGGCCGACCAGAAGGTTTAGGGGCGATTGATGTTTCTACTGCTGATAAAGCAGCCATATTAGCTTCTGCACAAGCCATTGGTGCGCGCCGCGGGGATCATCAAATTTATTTGTGCGGGATGCGGATTAACCTAGTTTGAAGGGCTACCAAGACATCCTCTATGAAGTGAATGCGCCGAGCGCAATCATTACGTTAAACCGGCCTGATCAGCTCAATGCGTTTACCCTGCATACACTCAAAGAAATCCGTCATGCCGTTGAGTCTGCGGCCGATGACCCTGCAGTGGTAGGGATTATTCTGACCGGCACCGGTCGAGGGTTCAGCGCTGGGCTGGACATGGCCGCGCTGGCGGCGGCGACGCAGAATACGACTGATGAGTCGGTGGTGCCTGTTGCGCTGGACCCAGAGGCAGATCTGCCCGGCATTTTCAGCTATTTTATGCGTATACCTAAACCGATCATTGCAGCCGTGAATGGCGTGGCTGCCGGTGGCGGGTTTATTTTGGCGCTGTTGAGCGATATGAGGTTTGCCAGTGCGGATGCAGTCTTGACCACCGTTTTTTTGAAACGCGGCCTGATCGCCGAGCACGGTTCGAGTTGGCTGCTGCCCAGGCTTGTTGGCGTGAGTAAAGCGCTCGACCTGTTGTGGATGAGTGACAAAATATCCGCTGCGCAAGCACTGGATCTTGGGCTGGTCGACCGGGTGTTTGCCGCTTCGGATCTGCTGGTTGAAGCTCAGCAATATGTAACGCGATTAAGCAAAATTTCGGCCCCTCAAGCCATCGCTGCCACCAAGCGCATGGTCTATGACCATCTTGGGACGAGCTATGAATTGGCTTTACATGATGCTGATCGCATGCAGACTAAGTTTGTTGCGGCACCTGATGCAAAAGAGGGCGCTGCTGCCTTTATGGAGCGGCGGTCGCCGCAATTTGCGCCCGTGGGTGAGGCAAATGAAGAGGCAGATAAGCGGTAACCGGTGGTTTGAAAATTGACTAGGATGATGACAAATGGCGTATGAAACTCTGTTGACGACAATGAATGGTGACGTACAGGTGATTACCCTGAATCGGCCCGAGCGCTTGAACGCTTGGACCTATCAGATGGGGGGTGAATTGCGTCGTGCTGTAGAGGCGGCGAATGGCAATCCTGCAGTCAGTGCGATAGTGCTCACCGGGGCCGGCCGTGGTTTCTGTGCCGGTGCTGATATAGAAGCGGTATTCAAAGCACAATCGGAAAGCGCCCCAGAGCGTGGCGCGGATGAGGGTGCAGGTGACTGGGTTGCGTTGGTGCGCGCCTCCAAGCCGATGGTGGCCGCTATTAATGGACCCGCTATCGGGGTGGGCCTGACGCAGATTTTGCCTATGGATTATCTGATAGCAGCGTCCGGCGCCAAGCTATCGCTCCGTTTTGTGAAAATGGGGGTTGTGCCTGAATTGGCGAGCTCACATTTTTTGTTTGCTCGGGTGGGTTTTGGTCAAGCCAGTGAACTGATGCTCACGGGTAAAACCATTGCTGCGCAAGAGGCTTTGAGCGTTGGTTTGGTAGATAAGGTTGTTGCGCCGGAGGAGCTTTTAAAAGCTGCCTGCGACCTTGCCGCCACAATGGGCGAGCATTCGCCAGCGGCGTTACGCCAGATTAAGCAGTTGATCACCGCAAACGCCAGTGAGGCTGATCTTGCTGTGGTGCAAAAACGGGAAATCCAAGCACTCAATGAAGCCTACCGTTCGCCTGAGCACAAGGAGGCGATTGCGGCGTTTATGGAAAAACGTGCACCTGATTTTAAGTCGGTTCGCTAAAGGCAAGCAAACAACGGAGCGCCGTCATGGCATACGTAGAGAATATGACCATACATGATGCTGATTCTCATGTGATGGAGATGCCCGAAACTATTCTTGAGTTTTTCGAGGCGAAGTATCGCCTGCAATTTGAACGTTTTGCGGCGGAAAAACTGCGCGTTTCACCGGAACTCAAAGCGATGGCCGCTCGCCACGACGATGCGGATTTTTGTGCTGAGGCGCAGGCTCAACTGATGCTGCGCAAAAACCACCTGGCGCTAGGTGCTTTTCGCAAAGAAGACCGTTCTCGCACGTTAGATTTTTTGGGGTTTACCAGCCAGTTGGTGTTTACGACGGCAGCGTTGGGAAACTATGGTTTGGAGGCGACTGCCGATTCAAATTTGGCGTTAGCTGCCGCGCGGGCGCATAACCGTATGAATGCTGATTTTTGTGCAGTTGATGACAGATTGTTGGCTACGGGTTACGTGCCCTTGGTGGACCTTGAAGCCGCTCCAGAAATAGCGGCCCAAGCGCTTCGCTTAGGGTGTAAGGCGTTAATGATTCCATCTAAATGTCCGCCGCGGCACAGCCCCAGCCATATTCATCTGGATCGGCTTTGGTCGCTGGCTCAGGAGGCTGGCGTGCCTATATTGTTTCACGTGGGCGGCGAGGAAAAAATGAGTGAGGCCTATTTCAACAATGGCTTGCCCCGGGTCAAAGATTTTCATGGGGGAGAAGAAAATTTTACTGGGCTGAGCTTTATGAGTATTCCCGTAGCCATTTGGCAGACTATGGCGGCGCTGATTTTTGACGGCGTGCTAGAGCGGCACCCGAACTTGAAATTTGGTGCGATTGAGTTAGGTGCCGCCTGGTTGCCCAGTTGGCTGCAATTTATGGATTCAGCCTGGGGGGCTTTTCGTAAGGGCGAAGCCCGTTTGCAGAATCTGTCATTGAAACCCAGTGAAATGGCCAAACGGCAGTTTCGTGTTACGCCATATGCGCATGAGCCAACGGGCTGGATTTTGGCTAATTCCAGTGAGGATATGCTGCTATTTTCTTCTGATTTCCCACATATAGAAGGTGGGCGCAATCCTGTTAAACGGTTTTCAGACAACATGCCCGGTGTTAGTTCCAGATCGATGCAAAAGTTTTATCGAGACAACTTCATTGATCTCATGGGAGCAGGTCTCGCGCCGTCATTACGCGATCACCCAAGTTTACGATAGCCTGATTAAGCACGAGTCACTCGTTAGTGACTTAATTGCTTTTATGACGGCCAATGCGCTGCGCTGCATTCTTGCGAATGTTCATGTGATAGAGGCTGTAATCGTATATGTGCATGCTGTTGCCGAGCATCCGAGAGGGAAATGCATTAGAGCGTAGTTCTTGCACAGCAAGTTGGCCATCAATACATTGGGCGTCAGCGACGCCCACTTCAAGCTGCATTTGGGTAATGTCTTCGCCTTCCTTGCCTTTGCCTTGGGAGGGAAAGCCGATGCCGCCTAAATTCTTCTCGTGTCCGACATAAGTATTGTCGACGCGCCAACTCAACGGGTTGGTGCACAATAAATTGGCAGTATCTCCAAATGCGCCTGCGCCAGGACCGTCCATGGCGTTCCAGCCCAGTGCACAGCCGGTTTGTTGTGCATCTTTGCAGGCGGGTACAGGGCCGAGTTGATCATGGCTAATGGAAAAACCAACCAGATAAGCAGCTACCATATCGTCTAATCTTTCGGTATCTGCGATGTGCTCGCGTAGCAATTGTGTGGCATGTCGAGTTCCCTGCGAATGGCCGGCCAAGATAAAGGGCTGTCCCGGACCTATGCGCCGGATGAATTGTTCAAACGCGTCCACAACGTCGGCGTAAGCCAGACCCAATGCCTGCTCACCATCGCCGCTGGTATCAAAAAAAGAGAAAAAAGTGGCTTGCCGGTAGCGCGGTGCATAGACATCACAGCAGCCGTTAAAGACGCTCGCTTGGTGCCTGAGAATCCGTTCATCAACGGCCCAGTTGGCTTCTTCGTCGTCTAAGGGTTGATTCCATGTCTGTTTGAAATATGACGTAGGGTGTATGAAAAACACCGCAACACCGCTGGGTTCTCGGGTTGTGCCCAAGGGTAACTGATCAGACGCGTCAATTCGGCTGGGCAGTGCGGCCCAGAATGCGTCGTCTTCATAATTCGGCTTCTGGGGGGCAACCTGTTCTGCAAAGGTTTGCTCGGGCCCTATCTGCCATTGGATTACAAAAGACAGTAGGGGGCCTCTAAAGACATACCCAAAGATCAAAATCACTAGCACGCCAGCGCTCAAGGACAGAAGAATTTTTTTCATGCGGGTTGCCTCACTAACAGATTAGAAGTTCACGGCTAAGATTTAATTTTGTTGGTCAATGGTGATGTTCATCACTAGGCGGGTCTATTGGTTCGTTGGGAAAATAAATGAGTGGGCCGAATTTTGTCATATTCCGCCAGCACCGGCGCAAATTCCTCAGGCGTGCTCGCGTGAATTACGATGCCGTCAGCACCGGCGGTGAATTGGTCAACCCAGCGCTGGGCACAGGTTTTTGCATTGCCCACTGCAGCAGGTCGCCAATCTTCAGGAATTAACTTGGCTATTTCTGCAATTTGGCTGAGCGTCGCGACGCTATCGATGGCGCCGCGCATATTTTTTACCGTTGAGTCAGCGCGAAAGCGGGCGAGAATGTCTTTGTCCCAATTGTTGATCTCTACCAACATGTCGCCATAACCGGGAATTTGAAGGTAAGTGGCGAGTCGCGCAATGATGTATTTCAAATAAGTGGATTCGCTGACGTCACAGGCGGTGGCCAGCACGGACCACAGCTTGCCCTTTGCCGTTGGCTTTCCGGCTAATGCTTCGCCCGCTCGAAATTGTGCCACCGCGTTGGATAAGGCTTCATCACTCATGAATGTGTGCAAGTGTGCACCGTCATAAATTTGGCCCGCGTGGTGTAGGCTTTTAGGCCCAAAGCCCACGTACATTAAAGGAATGTCTGCGGTGACATATGGAGCGAGACTGAGCGCCGCAAACTGTCCAAGTTGCCCTCTGTGATCGATGACTGTTTCGCCCGCCCAGAGCCGACGCAGAATATCAATAAACTCTCGTTCGCGGGCAAATGTGGGTTGATCTACACCCCAGGCGCGCCAGCGACCGGCAAACCCCTTGGCTAAACCCAGTGCAAACCGCCCCTGGGATAAACGTTCCAGGGTCGAGCCGATGGATGCGGTCACCACAGGGTGGCGGGTATTCAAGTTGGTTCCTGAGGTGCCAATGAAAATTGACTCGGTGACTGCGGCGCAAGCGCCGCAGATTGCTGCAATCTCTTTATAGTCTGATCGCTCAGAGATCATGACATTGCCAATACCTAATGCTTCTGCATCTTGTACCTGCCGCAGTACGTCGCGTGGCGTGCGTGTATGCCCGGGTAGTCCATAAAAGCCAAGTTCGGGATACTTTGAGGTGGGCGCGTTCATCTGAGGGTCTACCTTAGCGATTGTAGGTAAGCGTTGAGAAACGTGTGATTGGGGTCGATTTGATCGCGAACTTTCCACCAGTTGTCCCACTGGGGGTGGTGTTGGGCTAATTGATCGCCGCTGAGGTAATTGACTTTCCCCCAGTGGGGCCGCCCCTCAAACTCTAAAAACAGTTCTTCGCAAGCGCGGAAATAGGCTTCGTCATCCAGCTGGATGTCCTGATGAACCGATATCGTGACGGTGTCTCGCGCGTAAGCGGTTGACATCCACACGTCGTCGGCCGCTAGCGTGCGGTACTCCACGGGCCACCTAACGTGGTCAAAGCGTGAGTTTAACAGTTCACACAGTGCAGCCATACAGGCGGGACCTTGCTCGATGGGCACGCTGTATTCCATTTCTGTGTGTTTATGAGGCCGGTGATTCGGCAGTACTTCGTGACTCCAAGCGCACCGTTTTCCTTCCTCGGCGAGGGGGTATTGAGGCGCATGCGCGGTGATGTTGATGGATTTTCCTTGAGCTCGGTCATTCTGCGGGTACCAGAAAAACTCATGGTGCCGATGTTGTTTCGCGGTGCTCGGGAACTGATTGAGGGTTGCCTTAAGCGTATCGTGCCAGGCAGTTTCTTGTAGGCAGTAGGCGGGTTGAAGTTGTAAATTCAATCTCGTCACGATACCAAAAGCACCCAAATGTAGTCGGCTGGCCTGCCAAAGTTCTGTGTTATCTACAGGGCTGCAATCGACAAGTTCACCGTTGGCCAGCGCAATGCGCGCGCCAATAACGGTGGCAGAAAGATTTTTGAGCTTAACCCCTGTGCCGTGGGTGCCCGTGGCGGTAGCGCCGGCGATGGCCTGCTCATCGATATCACCCTGATTGCTCAGTGCCAACCCCGCTTGATTCAGGGCTGCACCCAGCGCATAGATACGAGTGCCAGCCCCAACCCAAGCAGTATGTTTATCCAGATCAACAGAAAATACGCCTGCCAGTCCCTGTGTGTCCGCAAGGATATCGGTAGGCGAGACCAGCGGGGCGTGACTGTGCGTGGCGCCGGCTACCCTAATTTGGCGTCCGTTTTGGTCAGCGGCCCGTGCAAGGGCCGCAGCATCAGCTTCGCTGCGCAAAAAACGCACTTCGCGGGGAGAGGCCGAAAGCTTGCCCGACCAGTTGGACCAAGTAGGCACGGTTACCAGGCAGACAGGTCGCGTTCTAATAGATCGCCATATTGCTCGCGCGCTTCGTTGTAGCGTTTTGGCAAATGGTAATCCGGAAATAGATCGGCGTTGGGTTCATATTCGCGCAAAATCTGGCGTGCCACGGTAACCTTATGCACTTCGGTTGGACCGTCGGCTAACCCCATGGTGTAAGAGCCGATCAACATCTGAGTGAAGGGCATTTCGTTAGACACGCCCAATGAGCCATGCAGGTGTAGCGCGCGCGATACAATGTCATGGTAAACCTTGGGCATCAGCGCTTTGATGGCAGCGATGTCTTTGCGCACTTTCATGTAGTCTTGATATTTATCGATTCGCCACGCGGTACGCAGCACAATCAAGCGGAATTGTTCCATTTCCATCCAAGAGTCGGCGATCTTTTCTTGCACAGACTGTTTGTTGGCGAGCAGCTCACCTTTGGTTTCTCGAGACAATACGCGTTCGCAAGTCCAGTCGAAGGCCTTTTTGATTTGACCCAGTGTGCGCATGGCGTGGTGAATGCGTCCACCGCCTAGTCGGGTCTGCGCGACGGCAAAGGCTTGTCCTCGTGGGCCGAGCATGTTGGTTTTAGGAATTCTCACATTCTCATAGCGAATGTATGCGTGTGTGCCTTCGCCGGGAGGTTCAGTGCCGATGCCCACATGGCGAATCATATGAATACCGGGCGTATCTGCGGGCACAATAAATTGACTCATGCGTTGATGCGGTGGCGCGTCTGGATCGGTAACCGTCATGACGATAAAAAACGAAGCAAATTTCGCGTTCGACGAAAACCACTTTTCTCCATTAATGACAAAATCGTCTCCGTCGGCAACGGCCATACACTTGAACATCGTGGGGTCTGCGCCCGCATGTGGTTCTGTCATTGAGTAGCACGATACAATTTCACCGTCGAGTAGCGGCTGCAGATATTGAGCTTTGTGTTCGGGTGTCCCGTAGTGCGCCAAGATTTCTGCATTACCGGTGTCGGGGGCCTGGCACCCAAAGGTAATCGGTGCAAAGCGCGACCTGCCGAGGATTTCATTCATCAAGGCGAGTTTGAGTTGGCCAAAGCCGGCGCCACCGAGCTCTTCGCCAAGGTGACAGGCCCACAAGCCCATCTTTTTCACTTCTGCCTGTAGCGGGCGAACCAAGCGAATAAAGTCTGGATTTTTAACGTCGTAGGAATCCTCGAGAATAAAGTCTAGAGGCTCAACTTTGGTGCGGACGAAGTCGTCGATCCAATCCAGTGCCGGTTGAAATTCCTCGTCATTTTCAAATCCCCAGCTCAAGTTGATTCTCCTTTTTATTTGTCGGGTTACTATAGAGTGATCTATGTGAAAAGTAGATACTCAAACGTTAAGTTCGTTGATTGATGGATAAGGAGAAGCGGTTTTGCCACGATTAAAGGAAGTTGCCAGAGCGGACGCCCATCCCAGCGTCAAACCTTATTATGATGCGCTCTTTGGTCCAGAGCGCGACCCAACGACAGACCCCGGTACGGCAACGGGCACGCGCGGTGATTGGTGGACGGTATTTGCTCAGGTGCCTGACTGTCTTCATCATATGGTGCAGGGATTTCAGTTTTATCGTGACAAAAAGCGACAAATCCCCCCCCAACTGCGTGAATTAGGCCAGGCCCGGGCGGGATTTGCCCGGGGCAGTCAATTTGTATTTTCGCAGCACTGTAAAGCGCTTCGTGCGGCGGGCTTTAGCGAGGCACAAATTCAGGCGCTACCCAGTTGGTCGGCAACTGATTTGTTTAGTGCCAGCGAACGAGCCGTTTTAGCGTATACCGACGACCTGGTGCTTCAGGGTGGGCGTGTTGCACAGGGCACATTTGAATTGCTGAAAAATCATTTAAGTGAAGTTCAGATTATTGAGTTGACCTATGTCATTTGTACCTACGAGATGCACGCGACGATGACCCGAGCGCTGTGTCTTGAGTTCGATGATGTTGAAGAACGGGTGGTGGAGGTGCCGGTACCGCAGGGGGAAAGACGAGATATTGATTTTTTCAAGGATATAGATCAACCCGCCACGTAAAGCGGGTTTTATATGTCGCCTCGCGCGGTCAGTTCCCTCAGTTCATCGGGGTTGAAGCCGTGCTTTAAAAGCACTTCTTGCGTATGTGCCCCGACAGCTCCGCCGGGCCATTCGGTGCGTCCTGGGCTCGCGCTCAATTTGGGTAGGATTGCGGGTATGTCCAGTTCACCCCCATCAGTCTGCACACGCTCGAACAGCTCGCGCGCTTGATAATGGGGGTCGGCCAGCATGTCTGCAACGTTGTAAATGGGTCCCACGGGTACGTCAGCGGCTTCCAGTAGGGCAATGACCTCGCCGGCACTGCGGGCACGGGTCCATACGGCAATGACGCCATCAATGAATTCTTGATGTTCTACTCGGCCCGCGTTACTTGCGTAACGCGGATCAGAGGCGATGTCGGATCGCTGCATGGCCTGCATTAGTCGGATAAATATAGAGTCGCCGTTTGCGCCAATGACCACATGTTTATGATCGGCACATAAATAAGTATTAGTGGGGACTATGCCGGTTATCGTCGATCCAGAAGGTTCGCGAATCGCAGCTGCACCGGAGTATTCAGGCACAACACCCTCCATAAGATTAAACATGGCTTCATACAGCGCGACGTCAACGACTTGGCCAGAGTGCCCTCTGTTTTGTTGACGCTCCAGAAGCGCTAATAGAATGCCAACAACGGCATGAATGCCGGCAATGGTATCGCCGATGCTCAAGTTCGGCCGCACCGGAGGTGCGTCGGGAAAGCCATTGACGTAGCGAAATCCGCTATAGGCCTCGGTCACCGAGGCATAGCCAGCTTTGTTGCGGTTTGGCCCAGTCTGACCGTAACCAGAGATCCGCGCAAAGATAAGTTGAGGGTTATCCTGAGCCAGATCGTCAGGGCCGAGCCCCCATTTTTCTAATGTGCCAGGTTTGAAGTTCTCGATCACAACATCGGCATTTTCGAGCAGTCGCCTGACCACAGCGCGTCCGCCTTTGGTGCGTAAATTAGCAGTGACCGACTTCTTATTGCGACCCAACGAGCGCCACCAAAAAGCAGTGCCGCTTTCATCAAGCAGTCGCCAACCTCGAATGGGGTCGCCCTCGCCGGGGGGTTCGACCTTGATAACCTCAGCGCCAAAATAGCCCAACATGGTGCCTGCGAAAGGTCCGGCCAGTAGTTGTCCAAGTTCAATTACACGAATACCGTCTAGAGGTCTGTCAGTCATGATTAGGTTTGCAGCCAGCTCCGAAGTCGCCATACTCTATCATGGCTGGATTGGATTGCTGAAAGGGAGAATATGTGCCGTTGATGACCAGTGTTGAAGATCTGCGGGTGCTGCACCAACGTCGCGTACCGCGTATGTTTTATGACTATGCGGAAGCCGGGTCTTGGACAGAAACGACCTTGCGCCGCAATCGTGATGCCTTTAAAGGGCTGCAATTACGTCAGCGAGTGGCGGTGGACATGAGCGAGCGCAGTTTAACCTCATCAATGTTAGGCGCTCAATGGAGCCTGCCAGTTGGTCTGGCGGCGACGGGTTTAGCGGGTATGCAGCATGCCGATGGAGAAATATTGGCGGCGCAGGCGGCGGAGCAATTTGGGGTGCCTTTTGCGCTGTCTACGATGAGTATTTGTTCGTTAGAAGATGTTGCCGCGCACACGCAAAAACCGTTCTGGTTCCAGTTGTACATTATGAAAGATAGGGATTTTGTGGCCGGCTTGATCGAGCGCGCCAAAGCGGCGCGATGTTCGGCTTTGGTGCTGACTCTAGATTTGCAGATTTTGGGCCAGCGTTACAAAGATTTGAAAAACGGCATGACGGCACCGCCAAGGTTTACGTTGAAAAATATGCTAGACATGGCGCTGCGGCCACGTTGGTGTGCGGGTATGCTGCGTACGCGTCGGCGCAACTTTGCAAACATCGTGGGGCACGCAAAAGGGGTAGATACTCTGGACTCGTTGTCTCAGTGGTCGGCGCAGCAACTGGATCCAACCATGTGTTGGGACGATGTGGCTTGGGTTCGAGATCTTTGGGGCGGTAAACTGATCCTAAAAGGAATTATGGACCCGCGTGATGCAAAAATGGCGGTAGATGTAGGCGCGGATGCTCTGATCGTCTCCAATCATGGCGGACGTCAACTCGATGGGGCGCCGGCGACCATTGAGGTGCTGCCGCAGATTGTGGAGGCCGTGCGCAGTCATCCCGATGGGCAGGCGCTTGAGATTTGGCTCGACGGGGGAATACGCTCAGGTCAGGACGTCTTTCGAGCTCTTGCATTGGGTGCCCAAGGCACGTTTATAGGTAAGGCATTTTTGCACGGTCTGGGCGCGCTGGGCGCGCAGGGTGTTACTCGAGTGCTCGAAATCATTGCGCAGGATCTTGATTTGACGCTCGCCTTTTGTGGTTTGACAGACGTTAAGGACATCGATGCGTCTGTGATTTGGCAAAAATAAAGGGATTTACTTTCCTAGCCCGAAACGGTTTTAATTTTTAAATTTGGAGGCGATATGAGTCAGTTATTTGATTTGAGCGGGCAGGTTGCGTTGTTGACCGGCGCGTCGAAAGGAATGGGAAAAGCGATGGCCATGGCGCTGGCCGAACATGGCAGCCGGGTGGTGGTCTCGAGCCGGAAATTGGATCAATGCGAGGCGGTAGCGGACGAAATTAATTCTCTGTGCGGCCAAGAGCGGGCCATCGCGCTGGCTTGCAATATCGGCTACAAAGAGCAGTTGCAGGCACTGGTGGAGCAAACCCGCGAGCGTCTTGGTCCCATAGATACTCTGGTGGCCAATGCTGGGGTTAATCCATTTTACGGCTCGATGTCGGACATTCCGGATGATGCTTTCGACAAGATCATGGCGAGCAACGTGCGTTCTAATCACTGGCTATGCCAGATGGTGGCGCCTGATATGAAAGCCAAGGGTCGAGGCTCGATTATGATTACCTCGAGTACCGGTGCGTTCTCGGGTTCGGAAACCTTAGGTACCTACAATATTTCAAAATTGGCAGATATCGCCTTAGTGAGGAACCTCGCGTTGGAGTGGGGGCCTCAAGGGATTCGCGTAAACGCAATTTGTCCTGGATTGGTGCGCACAGAGTTCGCCCGAGCTTTATGGGACAACCCAGAGGCTGTAACGCGGGTGAACGAAGCTACTCCACTACGGCGACTGGGCGAAAGCGATGATTTCAAGGGAATTGTGGTGTACTTAGCCTCGGATGCCAGCGCCTATATGACCGGCCAAGCGTTGACCATTTGCGGCGGTACCAATATGTATCGATAGCTTGGGCTGTTCAGCTATGTAGCGCAACAGCTGGGTGCATTGCGCTTATCCAGCTTTGGGTAAGCGCACCCGAGCGGTGCCAAAAACGCGGGTTTCATCAAGATTGTTCTTAAGCGTCATATCCAGCTCGACCAGCGAGCGCTCCTCATCAATGTCAGTCACAACCGCTTCGATGAAACAGGGTTCGTCGGCAATCATCGGCGCTCTAAATACCGTGTCTATTTGCTCGACATGGGCATCTGCGCACCATTGATGCACTGTGGATGTTAGAAATCCCATACCCATGATTCCGGGGACAAGGGCGCCGGGAAAACCCTCTTTTCGAGCGCGTTCATGATCTTCGAATCGGCCGCCCTGCCAGCCTACCGCGTGCGCAAATTTTCGTACAGTGTTCAGCGAGGTGTCGGGTGTGAAGGTGGGCAGCTGCTCGCCAAATTCGACGTCGGCTAAAGTTTGAATACTCATGTGCTGGATTTCTCCCGGATGACCATGCGTGAATCGGTGGTTGCAAGGTGGTTTTGCTTGTCATCGAACAGCTCCATCCGTGCAACAATTAATATCATTCGTCCTGACCGGCCCTTTTTGTCGTAGATATCGGCCAGGTGTGTATGGCCCGTCAAGGGGGTGCCGGCGCGTACCGGCGCGTGGCGGGTGACCGCTTTACCGCCGTCCATCGGCAGACCGCCCAGTGCTGGAAAATCAATGGGTAAATGACGCCCGGAGGCGAGGCTGCAAATGAAGGCGGGTACCGCTTGAAAACTTGGGTGATCGGGATCAGTGAATTCTGGTCGGCTCTCGCCAGAGGCTTGTGCCACAGTGACCATTTTATTTGCATCCAGAACAAACGTCTTGCTGTCAAAGTCTTTGTTCAGGAACTGCTGCTTTAGAGCGTCGATATCCACCATGCGAAGGCATCCATTAGGGCGAACGCGTGATCATACGGCTCCCTCGCGATCTTGCAAGGTGGGCTGTTTATGTAGATGCTTTGGGTGATGGGGTAGAAATAACTAATCATTGAAACAGGGGATGTATATGGGACCGTTGCAGGGTGTGAAGGTAGTGGAATTGCAGGGTATTGGACCGGGTCCTTTTTGCGGCATGATGTTGGCGGACATGGGGGCAGAAATTATTCGCGTTGATCGAGCGGGTGCGGTTGGCAACCAGGCCAATGCAAATGACATTTTGGCCCGGGGGCGCAAAAGCATTGCCGTGGATCTGAAGCATCCTGAGGGTGTGGAGACTGTATTGCGACTGGTTGAAAATGCGGATGTGCTCATTGAAGGCTTCCGCCCGGGCGTGACGGAGCGCTTGGGCTTAGGGCCCGAGGTGTGTTTGCAGCGTAACCCTCGCTTGGTATACGGACGTATGACGGGTTGGGGGCAAACCGGCTCAATGGCCCATGTTGCGGGTCATGACATCAACTACATTTCGCTATCAGGTGCATTGCATGCGATGGGCGAGGCGGGCGGTAAGCCTGTGCCGCCGCTGAATCTGGTGGGCGATTTTGGTGGGGGTGGCATGCTCTTGGCGTTCGGCATTGCCGCGGCCTTGTTTGAAACTTCAAAGTCGGGTTGTGGGCAGGTGATTGATGCGGCGATGACCGACGGATCTGCCATTTTGATGAATGCCGTTTTTGGCCTCATGAACAGTGGCCGTTGGGCCCATGAACGAGGTACTAATTTGTTAGATGGTGGCGCGCATTTTTACGGCACGTATGCGACCAAAGACGGTAAATATGTTTCCATTGGGTCAATTGAGCCTCAATTTTACGCGCTGCTGCTGCAAAAAACCGGTTTGGACCGAGTGCCGGATCTACCCGCGCAAATGAGCCGCAAAGATTGGCCGCTGCTGCAAGAAAAGTTAACACAAGTTTTCCTCGCAAAAACCAGAGATGAATGGGATGCCATCATGTTAGGCACGGACATTTGCTATGCACCGATTCTGGATTTTGATGAGGCGATCTCACACCCGCATAACGACGCTCGTCAGACATTTGTGACCCAAGAAGGGATTAGGCAAGCGGCCCCTGCACCGCGCTTTTCGCGCACGGTTGCCGAGTTACCCCCGGGGTCTGTGGCGCCGGGTGCGCATACGGATGAGGTATTAGCCACCCTTGGATTATCAGCAGCGGACGTTCAAGCCCTGCGCGCCAGGGGTGCAATCGCTTAGCTCAGCGAGATGCGCCATGCGGCGCATCTTGCAGCTGTTGGCGTACTTCAAATTCAACGGTGGCCTTCACCGTCTGGTAGTCCAAGTTATGCGTAAGCGCGAGTTCTATGATGTCGTTGTGCTCACTCTTCCAGCGCCGGCGTCCGTCAGGCTGGGTGACAATCTTGACGCTGATTTGCCCTAAGGAGGTGCTGATGGACAAAGATTCTCTGGGCAGGACATGTTTAGCGAAGGTGAATACTCGCAAGCCAATTGTGCTGGATTGATTCAGAATTTTTTCAACGATAAGGTCTTTGTGGGCCGCAGGGCATAAGACGGTGAGACAGTGCGCGGCGCGGCTTTTCTTCATCACGATGGGGGTTAAAAAGACATCGGCTGCGCCTGCGGCAAATAAAGTGTCCATGAGTGGTTCAAAGGCCTCAGCGGTCATGTCATCAATGTTGGCCTCGATCTGAAAGTGTTCGCGCGTGCGTGCAGGTGTCGTTGGGGTATATACCCCGTGTACAACACGCAGAACGTTGGGTAATTCAAAGTCTTTGTGACCAATGCCATAGCCAACTTGGCTGGGTAGGAATAGGCCTTTGGGCAGATACTCGTCAACGCTGGCGGCGAGGATCGCCGCGCCGGTGGGTGTGGTCGACTCACCGCGCACGTTGCCGTAAGTGCAAGGCACTTTCGCTAACATCTCCTGCGTGGCGGGTGCTGGCACGGGGAAGCGCCCGTGTGCGCAATCAACATAGCCGCTGCCGACCTCGACGGCGCTGCACAGCACAAATTCTGGATTGAGGTAGTCGATGCACAACGCCGCGGCAACAATATCGACGATAGAGTCGACCGCGCCAACTTCGTGGAAATGCACTTTGTCGGGCGAGACGCCATGAATTTTTCCTTCAGCGTTGGCGATGTGGGAAAAAATAGACAGAGCACGAGATTCAACCTGTGCCGAGTAGCCGGCAGCATGTATCATTTTGACTATGCTACTGTGATGGCGGTGGTCTGAGCTGTCCACAGTGGTTACCTCAGCGCGTGTTCCAGAGATGCCCATTTTTTTGCCGGGTGCCACCATGAGCTCATATTCAGCCGTGACGGGCAGTTTGCTCAATGCCTCGCGTAGCCACGACTGAGGGACCCCTAGATCCAGCAGCGCAGCGAGGTGCATGTCGCCGGAGAGCCCGCAGCTGGGTTGGTAGAAAAGCGCGTTAGGACTAGGCAAGGTCAAAATAGTCCGCTGAGGTTGCGGCTGCGATAAAGTTTTCCTTGAGATGCATGAGGTTTTGCATGTCCGCGTTCACAACATCCAGGCCGTGTTCCAGCACGTACGCATAGCTGCGTTGAAACTCGGAGAGTTTGGCTTTGAGCAATTTCTGGTCGTAGTGAGCATTAAAGGCATCCGGGTTGCCCCAACCTAACCATGCGCGCCCTGCTAGAAAACGGCCGGCTTTCATACCCACTAGACCGATACCGGAGTCTCTTGCGGCATCTAACTGTGGTCGCAGGGTTTTCATCGCAGGGGAGCCGGATAATACGGATTTATCTTTCCAGTCGTACCAGCCGCCGGGTGTGATGGCAATCATGGCCAAATCAAACCATCCGGTTTCTGTGGCCGCTGCCAGTACGTTCGCTGCATTCTGGTGGGTAGACAGGCCCAGATGAGTGACCTTGCCTGCCGCTTTGGCGTTCTCGAAGGCGCGGTAGATTTCTTCATTGGTCACCACAGATACATTATTTGATGCCATGTAATAATAGGCGTCGACGTGATCGACATTCATCTCTTGAAGGCTCTCATCCATGTATGCGGCCCAGCCTTGTGCTGCGGCTTTGGCCTGAGATACAGAAATCTCTTCATCCCAGTCTACGTCTGTGGGGACGTATGCTTTTGAGATAAGAAAAATCTCGTCGCGGCGACGTTTTAAAAACGGTGCTAGATTTTTTTCCGCATCGTCGTAGTAGTGCTTAAATCCAACGTCAAATGTGTTCACGCCGGCATCAAAGGCGGCATCCAGCAGGTCATCATGAGGTTCGCCGGAAAGTGTCGCGCCGCAGCCAAAAACCAGGCGAGATGCTTTGTGTCCAGTACGGCCCAGCGTGCGGTATTGCATGTTCGGCCAGGGTTCACCCATACCGGCTGCTTCTTTGCCTTCAAAAACAGATGCTTTTACACTGCCGGACTTTAACAAGGTTTGAGTGCCAACCCCGGCGAGGGTGCCATATTGTAAGAATTTGCGACGGGTACTTGAAAAAATTGAATCTGCCATAGTGAAGGTCCAATGAAATATTGTCCTGATTCTACGCGGGCTGCGCCCCGCGGATCAAATAATGATAGAGTTTCGGCTGACGCCTCAGGGTTGTTATATGTCCAGGGAGGAAGTTGATGATGCTGAGTGGACGCGCTGTTAAATCCTTTGGCGGTTATCCAAGGGGCTTGGTATTCGCATCGATGCTGTCTTTTTCGGCCCATGCAGAGTTGGACCTCAGCCCCCTGCAGGATGCGGATTGGAGTCGCTCCAACGCGGCTCACTTGGCCTCCAGAGCCGGCTTTGGTGCCACACAAGAGGAGTTGGATTCTCTAGCGCTGTTGTCTGCGCAAGATGCGGTTGAGCAATTTATTGTGGGTAAGGGTCAACCACTGGCGGTGGAATTTGATGCCTCGGATATTTTTGATGTGGGTTTGGATCCTTTCCCCCCAAGCCGGCCAGCGACAACCACACTAGCGCGACGACAGGGTCACGCGTTAGGTGTGAGCGTCAAACCCGCTGGTAATCGGCCGCTGCAGCCGGTCGTGAACAAATTTTTTTACTGGCTACGTGCCAGTCGATTGGAAACAGATAGGGTTGCCTATTGGTGGGCCAACCGGATGCTTTCGACGCCCCATCCGTTGCAGGAAAAAATAGCTTTGTTTTGGCATGGCCACTTTGCCACCAACGAAGACAAAGTACGTGATTACCGAAAGATGTTGCAGCAATTGGCGCTATTCCATGATCTGGGTCTTGGGCGCTTTCGCGAGTTGATGGTGGCTGTCGCGACCGATCCCGCAATGTTGGTGTTCCTCGACGCGGGGGTCAACGTGAAGGATTCACCCAATGAGAACTTTGCCCGTGAAATCATGGAACTGTTCACAATGGGCGTCGGTCACTACGGTGAAAAAGATGTGCAGGAGGCCGCGCGAGCGTTTACCGGCTGGAATTATCGTGGCCTGGATTTTCATCTCGTTGAACAAGAACACGATCGACAGATGAAGACCTTTTTAGGTCGTCGCGGCAACTTTGACGGCGTTGAGATTATAGACCTGATTATGGATCAACCGTCGACGGCCCAGTACATCGGAGCGAAACTCTACCGCTATTTTGTCAATCAAGACCTGCGCGCCGAGGACGAAGCTCAATTGGGCCGACTGCTGAGCGATTTGGAGTTTGATATCGCCGCTTTTTTGCGCACCTTGTTCCTGTCGAATGATTTTTACGATTCAGGCAACAGAGGATCGCATATCAAAAGTCCGGTGGAGTTGATGGTTTCAACTTATCGCTTTCTGGGCTTGAGTGAAGTCCCGGGTGTGCCTGATTTTAATGTGGTCAGTGGCGCCTTAGGTCAACGATTGATGCATCCGCCGACCGTGGCGGGTTGGTCGCAGGGCCGCAGCTGGATCACGCCGAGCCTAATGTTTGAGCGCAACAATTTTATATTAGAGGTGTTGTACCCGGATATCGGATTTGTGCCCCCCGATCGTTATCCCAGCTATACGGCTGAAATCGTCAATGTTCAAGATCGTTTGCGTCAGGGCATGAGTATTTCCGCTGCCACTCGGCCAACCGGGATCAGTGGTGGTGAGCAAACGATGGCGGCGTCTAATCTGATGGCTGATCGTGATGAAGACTTTAATACTCGTCTGGGCAGCATGCGAGGCTGGCAGATGGCGTTAGAGCGAGTGAAGCCAACACCTAGGCGCCCTGCGGCGATAAACCTTAGTGCATGGGTGCTGGATGCCGGGTGTTTGACGAGTCGCGATGCGGTAAATCTGTTGGCCAAGACGTTTTTTTTGGTGCCGTTGCAGGCGTCTGACAAACAGCGCCTGACAGCATTTTTATCCAAAGAATTGGGCGGCAATACATTGCCAGAGGCCGCAACTTATCTTGAGGATCCCTTGCGTAAGCTATTGCACGTGATGCTCAGCTTGCCGGAGTACCAATTAGGGTAGAGTTATGAAAAGACGTCAATTTTTAGCCGCTGCCAGTGCGGCAGCCGGAATGGTCCAAATGCCCTGGTTGAGTGCCGCGGCACGGGGAGACGCAGCCGATAAGATTCTGGTGGCGGTGGAATTGTCCGGGGGTAATGATGGCCTCAATACCATTGTGCCGTTTGCGGACGATGCGTATTACCAACGTCGGCCGACGCTGGGTATAAAGCGCACAGCAACCCTGGAGCTCGACGATTTCTATGGGTTTAATCCCGGTATGCTAGGGCTGCAGCGGTTATGGCAGAGTGGCGATTTGGCCATCGTTCATGGTTGTGGGTACGAGCGACCTTCCTACTCTCATTTCAATGCAATGGCCTACTGGCACACAGGGGTGCCGCATCGTGGTGATGAATTTGGGTGGATGGGCCGAGTAGCGGATCAAATTGCGCATCGCAGGCAAGATGATTTGCTGATTAATATTGGCTCGCAACAATCGTTGGCGGTCAAGAGCGCGCGTCATACCCCGCTGGTATTTGATGACCCGCAACGCTTTCAGCGTGACCGTTGGATGAGCGATATTCCTGCAGATGCCATTACTTCAGTCACCAGCAAAAATGATGCGCGCGCGTTTTTGCGTGCGGTGAATCAAAGTGCACAGATATCCTCGCAGCGGATTCGACAGGCCTGGGAGGCTTACCAATCACCGATCGATTACGGTATTGCACCGATGGATCTGCCTAAAGTTGCGGCTTGTATTGACGCTGGACTGTCAACGCCGCTTTACCACGTGTCTTTTCGCAATAATGCATTTGATACGCACGTGCAGCAGCCGGCACTGCACCGTCGGTTACTCAGTTATGCCTGTGACGGCATACATGGGTTCATTCAAGACTTAGAGCGGATGGGCCACGCTGATCGAGTGGTGGTGATGGTTTATTCTGAATTTGGCCGGCGGGTGCCAGAAAATGCCAATCTCGGGACCGATCACGGCAGTGCAAACGTGATGTTTTTAGCCGGTCGCCCCGTTCGTGGTGGTCATTATGGACGCCAGCCCAGTCTCACTGATTTAGTCGATGGCGATAACATGGCCTATACGCTGGATTTTCGATCGGTTTATGCAACCGCGATCCAAGGTTGGCTTGGAGTGGCGGCGTCACCTGTACTGAAACAACCTTTTGAAATTTTGCCGATATTCAGCGCGGCATAGGGGGGCGTTTACGCAATCGGTTGCTCTTGTTGGAGTACGCCTTGGTGCTCTAGCGAATCCAGCTCTTGGTCTGTCAGCTCTAAGAGTGATTTGAGGCATGCACGATTGTCTGCGCCGCGCAGGTAGGCGCCGCTTCGTGGCCCAACCGCAGTGTCTGAAAAACGCGCCGGTGACCGAGGGATCGCTTGTTTTGTTCCATTTATGTCAGCCTCCAATAGCACCTCACGATCTACGGCCCAATTTTCCTTGACGGCGGCGGCAACACTTTTGACTTTACCCAGTGGTATGCGCGCGCTGTCCAGAGCGCGCTCAAAGTCGGTGACGCTGTCAAAGGCATTTGCCCAGGATTGCATGACGGTTTGCACCTGAGTGTCCTGTCCTTGTGTGTCCTGTGACGAATGCCAGCCCAGTTCTGCCATTTGCTGCTGTTTCCCCAGCGCTTTTGCAACTCCAAAGATCCAGGTGGTGGGGTTTCCGGGAACCTGCACCCAACTGCCGTCAGCCATTTTCAGTAGGGCGGCTTTGCCCGGACGGAAAGGGCTGATTTCGTCTCCAAATCCTCCGTTGATTTCGACGGCGCTGAATTCGTTAGTCGCCAGCATGGTCTCTGCCATGGAAACGTCGATATATTGCCCGGCGCCGTGGCGCTCGCGCGAAAAAAGAGCGGCTAAAATGGCGCTGGCGGCTTGCGCACCGACCGCGAAATCTGCGTGGCTGACCGCTTCGGGCATGGGTTCGGTGCCGCGTTCTCTGGCGTTGATAGCGAGCAAACCCAGTTCAGCGTGAATGATGGGGGCATATGCGCGTCGTTGCGCGGCGCTGCCGGTTTGCCCGTAACCGCTGATTGAACAGTAGATCACCGCAGGGTTGATTTGGCAGACTGCGTCATAGCCTAGTCCCAGTCTTGCGGCGACGCCAGGACGGTAGTTCTCGACCAAGATGTCACATTTTTCGGCCAGTTGGCGGGCGATTGCCTGCCCCTGCGGCTGGCTAAGGTCAATACACAGATGCTGCTTGCCGACATTTTGTTGTGCAAACCCCAACGCAACGCCGTTGGTTTTGGGCACACCCTGGCGCATTAAATCGCCTTGGGGAGGCTCTATTTTGATGACTGTTGCGCCATAGTCGCAAAGCGTGCGCGTGCATGCTGGGCCGGCAACGACACGAGTAAGGTCCAAAACAGTGATGCCTTCTAATAACATAAGCGCTAGCATGTCGGTTCAAGTTACAGGGGAGTATACATTGCCGGAATCACCATCCAACCCGCTGGCCCAAGCGGAGAACGCTGCAGACCCAAGTGTTTTTAGTAAATCAGCACGCCATTACGCACTGAGTATTTTGGTTGTGGTGTATACCTTCAACTTTATCGATCGGCAGATACTGTCGATTTTACTTGAGCCGATCAAACAAGATTTGGGTTTGTCGGATACTCAGCTAGGCCTGCTAACAGGGTTTGCCTTTGCCCTATTTTACGCCACGCTTGGTATTCCTATTGCGCGCTATGCCGACAAAGGTAATCGCCGCAATTTGATCGCTGTGTCGCTAACAATATGGAGCGCGATGACTGCGGTCTCGGGGTTAGCACAAAATTTCTGGCACCTATTGCTGGCACGGATTGGTGTTGGGGTGGGTGAGGCGGGCTGTAGCCCACCGGCGCATTCAATGATTGCGGATTACTTCCCGGCAAAAAAACGCGCAACGGCGCTGGGTATCTACTCGCTGGGCATTCCGGTAGGCATATTGTTTGGATTTGTGGCGGGCGGCTGGTTGAACGAGTTTTTTGGCTGGCGGGTGGCATTTTTCGTGGTGGGTGTGCCGGGTATTATCTTAGCTATTGTGGTCCGCATGAGCTTGCGCGAACCCATGCGGGGTATGGCTGAAGGCCGGGTAGACGTCGGTGTGCAGCCCACGGTGCTTGAGACATTTAACTATTTGTGGTCGAAGCGGGCGTTTCGCCATCTTTCGTTTGGTGCTGCATTGACGGCATTTGTAGGGTACGGCGTGGTGACCTGGGTTCCTGCCTATTTGATACGCTCTTTTGGCATGGAGACGGGTGAAGTTGGTACCTATCTGGGCCTTATTTTGGGAATCCCCGGGGGCATTGGCATTGCTCTTGGGGGGTGGATGGCTGATCGTTACGGCGCGCGGGACACGCGTTGGTATTTGTGGGTGGTGTCGGTTGCACTGCTGTTAGGCGCACCGTTTTCTTTTGGCATTTATCTTGCTGACACGGCAGCGATGGCGCTCCTGTTTTTAATCGTACCGATTCTGTTGGGTAATTTTTACCAAGCAACTACATTCTCGCAAACGCAAGGGTTGGTGAGCCTGCGTATGCGCTCTGTCGCGGCAGCGGTGTTGTTATTTATTCTCAACATTGTGGGTTTAGGTCTGGGTCCTCAGGCAGTGGGTATTCTCAGTGATGTGCTGCGTGAGGACTATGGACAGGAGTCGCTGCGTTACAGCTTATTTGTATTTTCGTTTGTTAACATTTGGTCGGCGTATCATTTTTATCAAGCGGGTAAATATTTAAAAGAGGACCTTGTGCATGATTAGCATGTTGTTTGGTTGTCGTCTTAGCCAGCTTTGGGTTGCGCTTGTGGGCCTATGCGGTATCGGCTTTTCGTGGGCACAAGAAAACCATGAAAGCGCACAGATTGCCGACAAACCGAACATTATTGTGTTGTTCGCTGATGATCTTGGTTATGG
>Ga0206130_10000480_pt1 | contig 67248 bp, 66 predicted proteins | sample Helgoland_Spring_9_FD_148637 | JGI IMG/M metagenome (GOLD analysis project Ga0206130, IMG submission 148637) | Pelagic subsurface seawater microbial communities from Kabeltonne, Helgoland, North Sea - Helgoland_Spring_Bloom_20160512_1 | ecosystem: Environmental > Aquatic > Marine > Epipelagic ... | reverse complement strand
CCTCCCCCGCCTCCGTTACCACCACGGGCTCGAAAGAAAGTGGGCAAACCAGTTTGCACGCTGAGGGCAACTTGATCTCCGAAAGAACATAAAATACCATCGATGGATTTACGGCTGAGGTCCATGGCATTACCTGATTTGCTGATTGAATAAGCAACCGGGTAATCGTCGTATATAATATGCCCCTGAAAGAAATTCATTTCCTTATTTTCCTGGAGCATAAGGTGTCCTGTGGGGTTACCCGAAATAACAAAATGCACGATAACAGTGCCATCTGCTTGGACACCGGTGTGCTCAACGACACCATCTAATCTAGGCATTTTGTTGGAAAGATTGAGACTTAGCTTACTCCCTTGTTTCCAATTTGAAAAATCTGTCAGCTCTTTGGTATCGACAGGAATTGACACTCTGTTTTTAAGCGCTGAATCATCTGTTTTTTCCCAGAGAAGTCCGTTCTTGGCGATGGCCTTGGCGATGACAGTGTGCCTCGGCAATGCACAATTCTCATGATTGTGAACAACTCGATGATAAGACCGGTCTAGATCAGAGGCATTTGATCCAGTCGATGCGCTTACATCGTCAGTGCGGTTTAATTGAAAAAAAACGGCACACGCTATTACTGCGCCAAGACCACACAACGTGAATTTTATATTAGTGTTAAATTTCATTATTTAATACTGTGGGTAAAAAACCCTGGTGCGACAAGCCAAAAGTGATATAAGTAACTATATTTCAATATATTACAAAAAAAATACTAAAGCTAGTTTAACCTTTTGAGCGGGTGGCCTGAAAACAGCCCATTAACCATAGAAATAGTGCGCTGACTAGAATAGACGAAAGACCAATATGGAGCACTTGGGCAATGGGCAATATCCCTACATGAGAGAGAATGAGCCCCAGACACATCTGCGAGAGTACAATACCGAGCACAATATATTCCAATGCCTTGGCCCCAGTTTGGTTCTTCTTGGCACGGACAAAAAACATAATCGACGCCAACAAAAGCGCCCATGATCCGCTGCGATGAATAAGATAGGTTGGGCTTTGCTCTAACTCCCCCACCCATTCAACACGAGGAGCCGCGCTGCTGTCCTTGTGCAAAGCGTCTGTTTTTTCACGAACTTGTGAACCAAGCACACCCTCTGCGATGATAAGAACAAATAGCAAGATCGCAATTTTAGCCAGGCCATTGTCTCGGCTAGACTTGGGTAATGACCATGGCTCGTCACAGCCACGCCAGGCGAGAAACACAAGCAAGCAAAGCATCAATATCGCCAAGGCCATGTGAATGGTGATGATACCAGGCTTAAGCCCGCTGAAGACAATCTGAGCACCCATCCAAGCATTGAGCCCTAGCAGAAATAAAGCGAAGGCTGCTACGATGGGAATAACAGGTCTCTTGCGCCACTGCCACTGCGCCATGATGAAGGTCGCCAAGGTCAGCAACCCAAGCGGAAGTGAGGTCAAGCGATTGACATACTCAACCCAGGTATGAGTTGGGTTAAATTCCTTTATGACCGAGTCACGAGTGATCGTGGCTGGATCAACCCCATGCCTCGCAGCACGTTTACGGTATTTCTCAATGTCGAGTTTGTTGACATCAATTTGGTCGGCACTGGTAGGAGGAATCAAGCATCCCCAGCAAGTCGGCCAATCAGGACAGCCCATCCCTGAGCCGGTAGCACGAACAATCGCACCTACGAAAATGAGTAATATCAATGCTAGGCTGGCAGCCGCAGCTACTTTCTGGAAAAGAGTCACGCTAGACTCATAAAGCCAAGCCCCTCTGTTCGCAAGTCCAGCTGTCACAATAAGGGGAAATTGTTTCGTTTTTAGTTTAGTAATGTAGCAATACCGCTAGCTTCAGAGCACATGGCAACTCAAGCAAGTAACGTTCGTCGCGCCGCTGTCTCAGCTCTAAGAGCCTGGGCAAAGGGGCACGCATATATGGACTCATTGATCGAGCGGCAGGCTGCGAAGAACAGCCTGAGCAAACAGGATAGAGCTCTACTTCAATCCATCGTTTCTGCCGTGCTGCGCAATCGCCGCCTACTCGACCATTGGATCGCACAGCTTCGCAGGGGCAAGCTCGATCATGAGACGCGCGACATCTTGCGTGTTGGCCTGGTCCAGCTACTCATTCTAGGCATCGCAGATCACGCAGCAGTCAATGAAACCGTCAATTGCGGCAAAGCCCCTGTCCGAGGCTTAATCAACGCCGTATTGAGACAATGTATCGCACGGCGCAAACAACTCATGGATGAGCTCGACGAATTATCACCAGCACTTAAATTCTCTCATCCAGATTGGCTGTGGAAGCGCTGGAAAAGCTCATACGGATCCAGTAATGCCACCCAACTTCTTGAGTGGAACAACCAACCGGCCAAAACATTCTGCCGAGTCAACCCACTACATGAAGATGCTGCCGCAACTTTAGCTGCATACGACAAGGCTACTCCTGTCGATGGGCTCGAGGGTTTCTATGAAATTGAAGGTGCTCCACCTAACGAATGGATGAAACATGGCCTGGTCTACATTCAGGACCCAGCAACGCGCCATTGTGTCGAGCTACTCGCACCAGTGCCGGGTGAGTCTATTCTGGATGCCTGCGCAGCCCCGGGTGGCAAGACAACGATGATAGCAAGCATGATGAATAATGAGGGCGAAATCCTCTGCACTGACAGCAATGAGAAACGTCTCCCTCGCTTGGATAGCAACCTCGCCAACCTAGGCATCAAGATCACGACTGTAGAGACGCATGACTGGACCAAGCCAGCACCAGAAGCATGGCACGGCAAGTTTGACGCAATCCTCCTCGATGTCCCCTGCTCTAACACTGGCGTGATGCGGCGACGACTCGACGCCCGCTGGCGTTTGCAGTCAGAGAACATCACAGAGCTCGGTGTCATTCAGAGAGCCATTCTAGAAAACGCGCTCCCCTGCCTCAAAGAAGACGGCCGGATTGTTTATTCAACCTGCTCGATAGACGCTGAGGAAAATCATGACCTGGTGACTGATTTTGTCTCAACTCACTCCGATTGGAAGGTGGAGGTGGAGCACCAAGCTCTCCCTTACCGTGACCATACAGACGGTGCCTACGCTGCACGCATTACGAGAAATCAAGCAGCGAGTTGATCAGCTCTCGTTACCAAGGATATTCTCGACCAACAGCCTCCTTCTCAATATCATCTCGCCATATTATGAAATCCTGCTTCAGCATTCTTTTGGCTCTGGTCATCATTATTGTTTTCGCAGGATCAGCATGCCTTCTTTGGTATGGCAGCAAAACAACCACCTTCGAAAAACCTGAAGCAGCCGAGGGATCCCAGCCCACGAATCGCTAACAGTGAAAACCGATGAGTAAGCAACGTAAGATTTGTCTATTTGGCGGGACCTTTGACCCCATCCACCTGGGCCACCTGCACATTGCCCAAGCCGCTGTTGATGAGCTAGAGCTCGATAAAGTCATCTTTCTTCCCTGCAAGCAGTCACCTCACAAATCAAATCATGCTCAGGCATCTGAAGATGACAGGCTTGAAATGTGCCGCATAGCAACAGCTGATATTCATTGGGCTGAGGTCGACGAGCATGATCTTGTGGCCGCATCACCTTGTTACTCGTGGCGCACAGCCGAAAACATTGCGACAAGATTCCCAGACGCGGAACTATATTGGCTGATGGGCACTGACCAATGGCAAGCCCTGCCCGAATGGAATCGGCCGAACCACCTCGCACATCTGGTAAAATTCATCGTCTACACACGCGGGGAGACTCCCACACCCAGACAAGGTTATGAACTCCACGGCATCACTGGTAGTCACCCAGCATCAGCAACAAAAATAAGAGCTAATATGCCCCAGCATTTGCTTACCGATTGGCTGTCTCCAGAGGTGGCGCAATACATCGAAAAACATCAACTCTACTCACACGACTCAACAAGTGAATGAACCGATCATATAGATCATTGATTGCTGGATTTTGAATGATTGACGACCCAATAAAATTGGCATATTAATACTAAATGCAATCAGCAGTTTATCATCTGCCTATTTCCCATACTATGAAATCTATTCTTTCTGTTCCTGCTTTACTTGCCCTAGCTTTGATTGTTTTAGCACCCAAGAGCGAAGCTCAGCAGCCGACCCCAACAAGTGCTCCCAGTGGCCCCAGTGCCGAGGGTCAAAAATTGATGGCCGAGTTCATGAAGTTACCCGAGGAGCAGCGCATTGACTTCAACAAAAAGGTGAGATTAGCACAAAAGCTTTATCAGGGAAAAAGAATATTTGACGCCCTACAAGTCATTGATGAGCTAGACAAAATCAGCAAAGACCACCCAGCATGCCTCAGCCTCAGGGCTGCTTGTTATGTCGAAATGCGAGCTTTCGATAAAGTTTATGCTCTTTTTGAGAGAATCCAAAAGCTCACCCCTCAAAGCACGAATATTTTATTTAATCTAGCTGAACTAGAGTTCGTCACGAGAAAGTGGGAAATGGCACACGAGCGCTTCACAAAGCTTCTCCCCCTTTTACCGGAGAGCAACAACAGCTTGAAACATCTTGTCGAATTGAAGCTGCTGCTGTGTAAGCTGAAAACTAATCGTGTTGAAGAGGCCAGAGCCATGCAGAACAAATATGGTGAGTGGGATGACACTCCCTATTATTACTATGCACGTGCCGCGATTTTTTACCATGACGGCAACGAGGAGGCAGCGAAGAAAACCTTGCGTAATGCCCTCTTCATTTGGCGCAATCCAGCAGAACTCTCCTCATGGCAAGACACCATGATCGAGTTTGGCTATGTTCGCAGCTTTTATGGAGATAGCCAGAGTGATGTAGACACAGTCAATCCAACGAGCGCAGACATCGCTCCTAGTGAGCTGGCCCCAGATGCCCCCCGCATCGCACCTGTTATCCCATTGGATACTGAGTAATCTGTTCGAACTTGATACCATAGGTCTTGGCAATCTCGGGAGCAGCAGACTCCTTGTAAATATCGCGGAAATAAATTTCTTCAATGCCATAGGCGCAGAGTGTTTGCATACAGGCAGTGCATGGCATGGTTGTTGATGCGATCAATTTCACCTCACCTCGTTTAAAGAGGCTGCACAAGTTAATCTCAGCATGGAGCATAAACTTCTGCCTGCTGTCACGATCATCCCAGAAATCTTCTGGTGCGTCAAAACCTGGAGCAAGACCATTGTATGCCGTGCCCACGACGCGGTTATCAAAATCTAGTGCTGCAGCCCCTACCTTGCGAAAGGGGTCTTCCGACCGCAAACTGGCGACATGCGCTAGTGACATCGCATATTGAGGAATGCTAATGCGTTTCCCCTGTTCAGAAGGCACACTTGCGAGATGATCATTACTCATATGTCTGCGATCGAATACATGCACGTGAACTTTGTCCAGATTTAAGAAGCTGTTAAAAAAGAATTCACCCCAGATGACAGCAATACCAGATCAACACCCCGTAGTCTCGCGGTATGATTTTCCCAAGATTTTACCATCGCATTTTCAAATCGGCTTATTAGGGTTTTAACCCGTGACTCCAAAATATCCGACACGCTTCCAAAGTAAGACCATCTGGCGGGCTCTTACCGGCATCGCTATTTTAGTAATAGGCATGTTGATCGTTGGGCTAATATGGCTCACCGGAAAGACCTTGGGTTACTTGCAGCCCGTTCTTGTGCCACTTGCAGTTGCTGGCATTGTTGCCTACCTGCTAGATCCCATTGTCAGCTGGCTCCAAACGAGAGGCCTATCTCGGCTCAAAGCGGTGATTACGGTGTTCGCCTCGTTTATTGTGTTGCTGACCGCCTTGGGCTTCTTAATTGCTCCGCCTATTGCGAAGCAAATTTCCGATGCCTTTCACGACAAAGAGGAAATCGCCCGCAAAGCAACGGCTGCGATGACAGGTGTCAAAGATGCACCATGGCTGAAGCCGCTGATCAATTACGCATCTGAAAAAGTAAACCCAGAAACAGGCGCTACCCACATCGAAGCTGAGGAAATAGCCGTAGCGGAGCCCGAGCAAAATACAGACAGCTATACCAAGCCCGATTACCAGTATCGCTGGCAGTTTCTAATCTCAAAATATGCCACCCAAATAGCCAAAACCATCACCGATTGGTTCAGTGAAGGTTCATCGAAAATACTGGGCATTCTCGGTCTTACAATCGGCTTCGTGATGGCTCCCATCTACCTCTATTATTTCCTCAAGGAAAGCTCCAGCATCAAGGCTCACTGGCACGAATACGTTCCACTCAAGGCATCACGGTTCAAGAATGAAGTGGTCGATTCCTTACAAGAAATCAACGGCTACCTTATTTCTTTTTTCCGCGGCCAGATGTTGGTAGCCTTCATCGACGGTATCCTCGTTGGTATCGCGCTCTGGATTTTCGGTCTCCCATACGCACTCGTGATTGGCTTATTCATGGCTATACTCGGTGTGATACCCTACATTGGTAATATCCTATGCCTGATACCAGCTTGCCTGATTGCCTTTGTTCATTTTGGCCACATCGACAATCAGAACTTTCTCGGTAATAGCCCATGGGCTTATGTCTTAGCCGTAATCGCAATTTTCTTAATCGTTCAGCAAATCAATTCACTGGTTACCGCCCCAAAGATCGTCGGTGACTCGGTAGGCCTTCACCCCATGACCGTCATTTTCTCAATGCTGTTCTGGTCACTTTTACTTGGCGGCTTTATCGGTACATTATTAGCCGTGCCGTTGACCGCAGCGATCAAAGTATTATTCAGGCGCTACATTTGGGAGCGTAAAATACAGGATGAAACAAGCCCAACTCCCAGAGAGGATGAGCTACCTAGTCGCTCATGAATTTTTCTGGGAAGAACAACACACCTTATTACTCCTACCCATTGGTGATGCGACCAATTCACCACCCACCATCTGCCTGAAATGAAATTCATCTATTCTCTCCTGTTATTACTAATAGCAAACTCTGGATTACTCCATGCCCAGAAAGACCTGTTCGGTCTGAGTGGCAACGAGTCCGAGGAAAGCCTCACTCAAGCCTCGATCACCTCAGAGCTAGATCAAGCTGCCGCCGGCGAGAACTTGACCATTGCTATCGAGCTCGAACATGCTGAAGGATGGCACGCCTACTACCGCAACCCTGGCGGTCCAGGGCTACCACTTGAGTTTGATTGGCAACTCCCTGCTGGCTACGCACTAACTAAGCTTCATTGGCCTACCCCCAAGCTTTACCAAAGCGAAGACACTAAGTTCTACATCTACAGAGGCAAATACACCTTACTAGCTGATATTTCCGTTCCAGCGGCGGCCAACATAGGAGACCAAGCAGAAATCAGCGTAAGCCCCACATGGCAACTCTGTGATGATAAAGGTTGTGCTCCGCCTACTTCTGAGGAACTCCACCTCAATATAACCATCGGGGATTCACAAAAAATCTCTCAGCAGCATGTGGACCTTTTCCAAGCAGCTCGATCACAACTTCCACAGATCAACCAGAGCTGGAATGTGGCAGCTAAGGTAAAAAACACAAAACTCGTACTTACCATTAGCAGCTCTGATGGAAGCGTCGCTATTCTTGATTCTATATACTATATCGATAACGCTGGAATTACCGATGCAGACAAAGACCAAGTGCTCAACGACAGAGGAGATGCCTACATTCTCACCATCCCGCTCAAGTCGAATACGCAGCTAGCGAACAAGATCGAGGGCATTCTACTTTTTGACAATGAAGACGCGATCGCGATCAGCGCACCTCTGGCCAATCCAGCCAATACAAGCACAGCAACATCACCAGCCCCAAGCTCGCACCCTATTAACTCGGATGGGCATGGCCCAAGCAACACGGCACCCAGCACCGCAGAGATTGCCGCAGCAGCGGAGCTATACGACGCAGAGCAGAAAATAGATTTCGTCCTTCTCGATGGCACCAAGGAAAAAGCACACAGCCTGCTTACCGCTCTTGGTTTTATTTTCATCGGTGGATTACTTCTCAACTTAATGCCCTGTGTCTTCCCAGTGCTCGGACTCAAGGTAATGGGCTTTGCCCAACAGGCGGGCTCAGAGCCTCAAAAAATAAAAATCCACGGTCTTGTATTCATGTTCGGCGTAGTACTTTCCATGTGGATTCTCGCCGGCATCATCTACGTTCTTATTTTCAGCTTCGGACAGGACGTGAATTGGGGGGAACAATTAACCAGCCCCATCTTCCTCGCGGCCATTATTATGCTACTTTATTTATTCGGGCTCAATATGGCTGGCGTTTTTGAGGTTGGCACATCACTCACGGGAGCTGGCGGCGACCTGCAGACCAAGAAGGGTTACTCAGGCTCATTCTTCTCCGGCGTCTTAACCACCCTCATTGCCACCCCCTGCAGTGGTCCATTCCTTGGTTCAGTGATGGGCTACACTCTGAAGCAGCCTCCTCTTCAGGGTATGATCATCTTTACCATCTTCGCACTCGGCATCTCATCCCCCTATGTAGTGCTGGCCTTTTTCCCCAAGCTCATCAACAAGCTCCCCAAGCCCGGAGCATGGATGGTAACCTTCAAACAATTGATGGCATTTGCCCTCTTCGCAACCGCCGCGTATTTCTTCCGCAGCTTTGCCAAAATAACAGGAACTGGTGGTGCTTCATGGCTACTCATGGCCGCTGTTGTCATTGGCTTAGCTGTCTGGGCATATGGTCGCTTCGGCACACCCTACACACCCAAATTTAAGAGGTTAGTATGGGGAACAGGCTTTCCTCTGCTAGTGGCCACGGGAGCCTTTTTTATGACCAAGTCAGCCACCGAGGAAAGAGCACCTGCGACACCACTGACTGGATCATCATGGTATCCGGGTGTGGTTGAGCTCAACCGATCAAAAGGCCGCATTGTCTGGGTCGACTACACCGCTGATTGGTGACTACTTTGCCAACAAAATGAGAACCGTGTGTTCTCATCCAAAAGTGTAAATAGTTTGCTGAGCAAATATGATGTTCTGGTGGTAACCGCTGACAGCACAGATGGTGACCCAGTGATCAAAAAAGACATGAACCGCGCTGATCGCAAGTCACTACCGACAAACTTAATCTACCCAGCAGATATAAAGAAACCAGCGATCATGCTTCCTGAGTATCTCACACCCGAAATCGTCATCAAGGCCATTGAGCTAGCCGCCAGCAACTAGAAGCCAACCACCAAACACACACAATTTCCGTGCGTTGTTCATTCACTGTGCATAGCTTAGACATATGAATAGCGATTCACCCTCAGTCCCCCGTTTGGTTCAGGATGACTGCTGGCTTGAGCCATACGCAGAGCACATATCTTGGCGTATGCGCAATCTCGCTGATCACCTCTCCGCGATTGAGCAAAAAGCAGGCAGCATTGAGCAATACGCGCAAGTTCACAAACAGCTCGGCATCCACTACGATGAGCTCAAAGATATCTGGTCGGTTAGGGAATGGGCTCCAGGTGCTCACTACGTATCCATTATTGGTGACTTCAATGAGTGGGACGCGGGCAAAAACCCGCTGACTAAGGGTGAAAATGGCATTTGGCAACTCGAACTTAGTGGCCAATCCCTGAAGCATGGTGACGCGATCAAACTTCACATCTACGGCGCTGATGGCTCCGCACGAGACCGTATCCCAGCCACCATTCACCGCTGCATTCAAGACGAGCAAACACATGATTACGCAGGCCAAGTATGGCAGGCTGATCCAACATACAGCTGGCAGCATGAGTTTGACCCATCCTCTCTCGGAGCTCCGCTGATCTATGAAGCCCACGTCGGCATGTCTGGTGAAGAGCCCCGGCTTCATAGCTACCGCGAATTCGCCGATGAAGTTCTACCCCGCATCAAAGAGCTAGGTTATAACACCATCCAGCTGATGGCGGTGCAGGAGCATCCTTATTACGGATCTTTCGGTTACCATGTGTCCTCATTCTTCGCTTCATGCTCTCGCTTCGGAACACCTGAGGATTTGAAATATCTCGTCGACAAGGCACATGGCGCGGGCATTGCCGTCTTACTCGATATTGTGCACTCCCATGCCGTTAAAAACCTCGCCGAGGGACTCAATGAATTCGATGGTACAGACCACCAGTATTTTCATGCCGGCACCAAAGGAGACCAGCCGCAGTGGGACTCAAAATGCTTTGACTATGGCAAGGAGGAGGTTCGCTGCTTCCTGTTATCAAATGTCCGCTACTGGCTGGAGGAGTTTCACTTTGACGGCTTTCGCTTCGATGGCATCACATCAATGCTCTATGATCATCATGGGGCTACTTCTTTTGATCATTACGATAAATACTTCCTCAACGGTCCTGATGAAGATGCCATTCTCTACCTGGCACTGGCCACTACCCTTTGCAAGCGCCTGAGACCTGGTGCCATTCTTATCGCTGAGGACATGAGCGGCATGCCTGGCTTGTGCAGACCCACATCGGAAGGTGGCGTGGGTTTCACCCACAGATTAGCAATGGGCATTCCCGATTACTGGATCAAACTGCTTAAACACAAAAAAGACGAAGAGTGGAAGCCAGAGGAAATGTGGCAAGTCATGACCAATCGTCGCTATGGCGAAGCCAATATCGCGTATGCCGAAAGTCACGATCAAGCTTTGGTCGGAGACAAAACCATTGCATTCCGACTGATGGATAAGGAGATGTATTGGCACATGGGTGTCGATGATGACAATGAGCTGATCAACCGGGGTATTGCTCTCCATAAAATAATCCGTCTTTTCACCTTAATTTCAGGCGGCGATGGCTGGCTGAATTTCATGGGTAACGAATTCGGTCACCCCGAATGGCTCGACTTTCCTCGTGAGGGCAATGATTGGTCATATCATTATTGCCGCCGTCAATGGTCACTGGTGGACAACGCAGAACTTCGCTACCAACACCTTAATTCATTTGATCAAAACATGATCAAGCTTGCCAAGAAGCACAACCTTCTGGCCTGTGATCCGGCACAACAGCTACTCGTTCACAATGACGACCAGACTCTTGTTGCGGAGCGCGGAAACGTCATCTTCGTCTTCAACTTTAATCCAAGCCAGTCTTTTGAAGACTATGAAATCAACGTAGCCCGCCCTGGCAAATACAAAATCGCCCTGAACAGTGACTCACTCGAAAATGGCGGTTTCGATCGAGTAGACGAATCACTGAGTTATAAGGCAGACAAAGACGGAAAATTGTCTCTCTATCTGCCAAATCGCTGCTGCATGGCTCTCATTGCAAAGTAGTCTCCTCGATAAAAGGCTTTCAGGATTGCCATAAGCAAAGATCCCAGCTACAGCCACTGCCATGGCAACTGAAACATCTTTGATTCTTTTTAAACCCGATGCGATTGAGAACAATATCGTGGGTTCTGTGTTAGCTCGTTTTCAAAGCGAGGGGTTTGTGATCCGCGGCATTAAAATGATGCAGCTCGATGACGCCATCCTCCGAGAGCACTATTCCCACGTCGCTGATAAGCCATTTTTCCCTGAGATCACGGAGTTTATGAGCCGAACACCTGTGATTGCTCTCGCGCTTGAAGGCAACGATGTGATCGATCGCGTTCGCAACCTCCTCGGACCCACGAACTCCAACGAGGCACCTGAGGGTACGATCCGCGGAGATTTCGGTGAAGATATGATGGTCAATGTGTGTCACGCATCCGATGGCCCTGAGACGGCAGCAGCTGAGCTTGCTCGTTTCTTCAAGGCTGGTGAGCTATTTTCATACTAGATCTTCTAAAATCTCACATAGATCAGGCCTGTCGTAATTTCGGCAGGCCTTTTTTGTGCTCTTTTATTTACTCATTATGTCGAGATTCGTATTGGTTGGCTCTTGATTATTTGTAAAGTCACCTCTAGATTGTGCCGCATTGTCATAAGCAATTAATTTTTATGAGTTCATCCACATGCTCCCTCTGCCGTTTCTGGCAGTCATCCATCGGAAAAAAAATCGTTGTAGCCCTCACTGGCGCCTATCTTGTTTTTTTCTTAGCAGGCCACCTCGTTGGCAATATGCTCATCTATCAAAGTTCTGAGGATTTTAATCATTACGCCGATTTTCTTCATACCATGCTGCACGGATGGGGTATCTGGATTTTCCGTATTACCATGCTCGTAGCTCTTGCCCTACACATCTTGGCCACGATTCAACTCACCGCTGCGAACCGAGCTTCGAGACCCAGCCGCTACCAGCATGATGCTACGATGGTTGCCTCCCGCTCATCTCGGATGATGATATGGAGTGGTCTCACAGTGCTGGTATTTTTTGTGTTTCACATCCTGCATTACACTGTGCGAGTACAAGAGGATCTCCGACTCCTCGCTGAGCACAAACAAAACTGGGCAATGACTATTGCCGGTTTTCAAAACCTATTCGTTGTTTTATTCTACATTCTCTCCATGGCTTTGCTTTGCTCGCATCTTTCTCACGGGGTGGCTTCTATTTTTCAGACACTCGGGCTGCGAACAAAAAAGACAGCACCTGCAGTCCAACTATTTTCCAAGGCATACTCCATCATCATTTTTGTCGGATTCATTTCTATTCCCATCAGCGTTTATTTCTTCGGCTATGGAAAAAAGGAAATGGAAGCTACAAAGGCCATGGTGGAGGCGAAGGCAGACGCATGCCCAGCCGACGATTCCGAGTGCTCTCACTAACTCCCTAGAATATTTTAAACTGAAAACTTTCTCACCATGTCACTAGATAGCAAAATACCTGAAGGCCCCATCGACCAGAAATGGACCAAACACAAGATGGACTCCAAGCTGATCAATCCAGCTAACAAGCGTAAATACACTGTCATCGTTGTTGGCTCTGGGCTTGCGGGAGGTTCTGCAGCAGCTTCGCTCTCAGAGTTGGGCTACCAAGTAAAATGCTTTTGTTATCAAGACAGCCCACGAAGAGCTCACTCGATTGCCGCACAAGGTGGCATCAACGCTGCTAAAAACTATCAAAACGATGGCGACTCAGTAAATCGCCTGTTCTACGATACCGTCAAAGGTGGAGACTTCCGTTCGCGTGAGGCTAACGTTCACCGACTTGCTGAAGTATCAAGCAACATCATTGATCAGTGTGCCGCACAGGGGGTTCCGTTTGCACGCGAATACGGCGGCCTACTTGACAACCGATCCTTCGGTGGAGCGCAAGTCTCACGCACGTTCTACGCACGGGGGCAGACAGGCCAGCAGCTTCTCATCGGCTGTTACCAAGCTCTACAAAAAGAAATCTCAAAAGGTGGTGTCGAAATGCATACCCGCACGGAAATGATGGATGTCGTTCTCGTTGACGGGCAGGCAAAAGGAATCGTAGTGCGAAACCTTGTGACAGGAGAGATCTCATCGCACGCGGCAGATGCTGTATGCCTCGCAACCGGCGGCTATGGCAATGTTTTCTACCTATCCACCAACGCCATGGGCTGCAACGTTACTGCCGCCTTCAAGGCATACAAGCGCGGTGCCTACATAGCCAATCCATGCTACACCCAGATTCACCCCACCTGCATACCCGTCAGCGGCGACTACCAATCCAAGCTGACATTGATGTCAGAATCACTCCGAAACGACGGCCGCATCTGGGTTCCTGTTTCCAAAGATGATGCGGAAGCGATCCGCAATGGCACCAAGAAGCCGGAGGATATTGCTGAAGAGGACCGCGATTATTACTTAGAGCGTAAGTATCCATCATTCGGCAATCTAGCGCCTCGTGATATTTCCTCACGTGCAGCCAAAGAGGTCTGCGACGAAGGTCGTGGAGTCGCTCCTACTGGACTTGGCGTTTATCTCGATTTCAAAGACGCCATTGAGCGCCTAGGCGAGGATGTCATCCGTGCGCGTTACGGCAACCTGTTCCAGATGTATGAAAAAATCTCTGGTGACAATCCCTACCAGACACCGATGCAGATTTTCCCAGCTGTTCACTATACTATGGGTGGTCTCTGGGTTGACTACAATCTTCAGACAACCATTCCAGGCCTACACTGCCTCGGAGAGGCCAACTTCTCCGACCACGGAGCGAATCGACTCGGTGCATCAGCTCTGATGCAAGGACTTGCCGATGGATATTTCGTTATTCCAACGACAATAGCTAACTACTTGGCAGGGCAAAAACCAGGCACGATCAATACTGATATGGATGAGTTTGCCCAAGCTGAAGCAGATGTCAAAGAGCGCATCAACCAGCTTGTCAACATCAATGGAACACGCACTGTCGACAGCTTCCATAAAGAACTTGGCCTCCTCGTCTGGGAACAATGTGGTATGGGTCGGAGCAAGGAGGGGCTGGAGAAAGCTCTCAAGCGCATTCCAGAAATCCGCGAAGAGTTCTGGAGCAACGTCCGAATCCCGGGAGATGCTGATGGCCTTAACACAGAGTTGGAAAAAGCCGGCCGAGTAGCTGACTTCCTCGAATTCGCCGAAGTAATGTGCACCGATGCTCTCAATCGTGAGGAATCCTGCGGTGGACACTTCCGTCTCGAATATCAATTCAACGAAGACTCCCCTGAGGTGAAGGATGGCAAAACACAGCCTGGTGAAGCACTACGCCGCGATGACGAATACGCCTATGTCGCTGCATGGGAATTCAAAGGAGTCGGAACACCACCCGCCCTTCACAAAGAGGAACTAGAATTCGAAAATGTTCACCTCGCCATTCGAAGCTACGCATAGGAAACTTCGCCCTTATTATCTCTACCCATCATCCTTCAATCTGAAATTATTTCCCGATGAACTTAACACTCAAAGTATGGCGTCAAAAAAGCAGTCAAGATGACGGCCTCATTGAAACGTATCAAGCCAAAGATATACCTATCGAGGCTTCGTTTTTAGAGATGCTCGATATTGTCAATCAGCGTATCATCATTGATGGCGGCGAGCCAATCCACTTTGACTATGACTGTCGCGAGGGCATTTGCGGTCAATGCTCACTCACTATCAACGGCATCCCCCACTCCAAAGAGCGTGGCGTTACTGCATGCCAGCTTCATATGCGTAAATTCAAGGATGGTGATACCATTTGGATCGAGCCCTTCAGAGCAAAAGCTTTCCCCTTGCAGCGCGACCTCATGGTCGATCGCTCGGCCTTTGACCGTATTATAGCTGCTGGAGGCTTTATCGACGTCCGCACCGGCTCTGCACAAGATGCCAATAATTTACCAGTCGCCAAAACCCGCGCTGATGCAGCGATGGATGCCGCTGCCTGCATTGGATGTGGTGCCTGTGTCGCTGCCTGCAAAAATGCAAGTGCAATGCTCTTTGTCTCTGCCAAAGCAGCCCACCTCAACCTTCTGCCACAGGGAGCGCCTGAAAAGGACAAGCGCGTATTGGGAATGGTTCGCCAAATGGATGCTGAAGGCTTTGGTAATTGCACTAACCTCTATGAGTGCGAAGCTGTATGCCCTAAGGAAATCAGCGCTGAAAACATCGCCCGCCTCAATCGTGACTATGCGGGAGCATTAGCAAGAGAGGCTACGGTATAGCATCTGCGAGTCAGCTACGCTCATATCGGGCCAGCCTCTGACTTGACGGACAAAATAGAGCTCTCTACTCAGCCCTTCGCAACCGCAAGGGCTTCACTTATTCTTGCAGATAAGCGGCTTATTTCGCCATTTCTCTTGAATATCGCGCCCTTATATGCCATCTCCCCGCCTCATGGCCGACAAGTGCTTCCAGTCTCTACCCGGGTTCCGCGACTTTACTCCGCGTGACTGCGCGGTTCGTAACTACCTGTATTCAGTTTGGAGGGATGTAGCTCACCGTTATGGCTTTTCTGAGTATGAGGCTCCTATTGTTGAGTCCACCGAGCTATACCTGAAAAAAACAGGTGGAGAAATTGCAACACAGCTATTCCGCTTTGAAGATCAGGGCGGACGCGATATTACACTGCGCCCAGAGCTGACAGCCTCACTAGCACGTATTGTGGGAGCCAATCAGCGCGACTTCCCCAAACCTCTCAAATGGTTCGAGATCGGCCCCTGCTTTCGTTACGAAAAGCCTCAAAAAGGACGAGGCCGAGAATTCATCCAATTCAATGCAGATATTATCGGAGAAGCCTCTGCTGCCGCTGATGCTGAGCTGATTGCATTAGCAATTGATACGATGCTGACACTCGGATTTAGAGAAGGTGACTTCGTCATCAGGGCTTCTGATCGTGAGAGCTGGCTCACCTTCTGTGACGACCATAATATCTCCGACCCGTCCGAATTCTTACCTCTTGTGGACCGCCTAGAAAAACTCAAGCCTGAGGTATTGGAGCAGCAACTTAGTGCTTTTAATGTTACCCGCCAGCAGGTCGATGACTTTGTCAACAATCCAGAAAACGCCTCAGCCGCATTCAATGAGATCAAAGCAAATCTGAGCGCTAGAGGGCTAGGCCAATACCTTGAGCTCGATCTCACCATTGTGCGTGGACTAGCCTATTACACGGGTGCTGTCTTTGAGATTTTCGATACCAAGAAAACAATGCGTGCCGTCGCAGGCGGCGGTCGTTATGACGGCCTACTCTCAACGATGTCAAACGGGTCGGCAGACCTTCCCGCTACCGGCTTCGCGATGGGCGACATGGTGATTCAGAACTTCATTGATTCGACACCCAATGCTCAATTGGAGATGGAGGCGTGGATGGCGCGCAACCCAGCTTGCGAAATTTACGCAGTCATTGCCGATGAGAGCAATCGCACCGAAGCACTCGGCGTCATTTCCGAGCTTCGAAGCTCAGCAATCTCGGTAGATTACTCGATGACTCAGCTTAATGTTGGCAAGCAATTCAAAAAAGCTCAGCAATCAGGCGCACGTTTTGCACTCGTCATAGGCTCTGAGTTCCCGGAAATGCAGCTCAAGAATCTATCCTCACGCAGCGAGCAAACAATCAATCACAACAATGACCTCCCAGAGCTCGTCAAGGCACTACTTGATGCTCCTGACGGTCCACTCATCGCATAACCAATTAACGCGATCAACAATCACCCACTATTCCTTTTAATAAGATGAGAACTCATACCTGCAACGAACTCCACCACTCCAACATCGGCGAAACAGCAACACTCATTGGCTGGGTCAATTCTAACCGTGATCACGGTGGCGTGGCTTTTATTGACCTGCGTGACCGAGAGGGCCTCACCCAATGCGTCTTCCGCCCCGAGGAGAATGCTGAGGCTGCTGAACTCGCAAAATCACTACGCAGTGAGGATGTCATCCAAGTCACAGGCAAAGTCGAGGAGCGACCCGAAATTGAGGGCAAATCAACAATCAACCCAGACATGGCGACTGGAAGTATTGAGATATCGGCCAGCCAGCTCACCATCATCAATAAGTCCGAGGTGCTACCCTTCCAGCTGGACAAGGAGCTCTCCAACGAAGACTTGCGGATGAAATACCGTTTTCTTGATCTGCGTCGTGAGCGCATGACAAACAACCTGCGCCAGCGCCACCGCATCACTCAGGCCAGCCGTAATTTCCTCGATGAAGACGGCTTCTGCGAGGTTGAAACCCCAATCCTCTCTAAATCTACACCCGAAGGCGCACGGGACTTCCTTGTGCCCTCACGTATGCAGCCAGGCAGCTTCTACGCCCTGCCCCAAGCACCCCAACAGTATAAGCAGCTATTAATGTGTGGTGGCATTGAGAAATACTTCCAAATTGCACGCTGCTTCCGTGATGAAGACCTGCGTGCTGATCGCCAGCCAGAATTTACCCAGATCGATATCGAGGCATCCTTCGTCACTCCCGACGACATGCACGCACTCATCGAAGGGCTACTCAGTAAGGTCTTCAAAGACACGCTGGATGCAGACATCCCAACAACATTTGACCGAATCACTCACCAAGAGGCGATGAATACCTATGGCTCAGACAAACCGGACCGCCGCTTTGACTATCACCTGACTGAGCTCTCTGAAGAACTCAAGGACTGCGAATTCCGGGTCTTCTCCGGAGCCATCGCCGCTGGCGGCGTGGTCAAGGCCATCAATGCCAAAGGCTTTGCTGGCGCCTCCCAAGGACAAATCGAAAAACTTACTCAAACAGCCATTGAGGCTGGCTCCAAGGGACTCGCATATATCCAAGCTCGTGATGAAGACCGCTCCACTTGGCGCTCCCCCTTCGTCAAGCGCATGACCGATGCCGAGGTCGAAGCCCTGCGGGAAAAACTCAACATCGAGCCTGGCGACCTTATTCTCTTTGGTGCCGGTGACTGGGAGACTGTTTGTGAAGTCCTTGGGCGTATTCGCCTCTGCTGCGCTGAGCTACAAAGCATTCTCGATGGTAATAACGATCTCGACTTCCTCTGGGTCACTGAATTCCCTCTGCTGGGATACGATGAGGAAGAAGGAAAGTGGAACGCAGTGCACCACCCCTTCACCCGTCCGATTGCTGAGGACGTGCCCAAGCTGATTGCGGCCACTACAGCTGAGCTAGAAGACGAAAGCCAGCGTTATGCAGGGCTTCGCGCTGAAGCCTACGATGTCGTACTCAATGGTTACGAGCTTGGTGGTGGTTCTATTCGAATTCACGAGGCTGAGTTACAGTCTGCCATGTTTACCGCACTTGGTGTCACTGAAGAGGAGAAGGAAAGCATGTTCGGCCACATTCTCGACGCTTTCAAATTCGGCGCCCCGCCCCACGGTGGCATTGCACTTGGCTTGGACCGCCTCGCCATGCTCGTATGTGGGGAGTCATCCATCCGTGAGGTCATTGCCTTCCCAAAAAACAACAAGGGCATGGACATTATGTCTTCTTCACCTTCTCCAGTAGATGCTTTGCAACTGCGCGACCTACGCATCAAAAGCACGGTTAAGGAAAAGTCTATTCAGGCCGAGTAATATATTACACGGATCACCGATGGTTATCCACCGTCGGAGGAATCACATTTCCCGAAGCTTGCAAGGTCAAGGCTTCGGGATTTTTTTGATAGTGGTCACGCACAGTCTGAACCAGAGCCAGCTTCACTTCGTCATCCACAGGTGACGGTGATTCATCTCGCAAACATTGCACCAATCCGCTTACCAAGTCGTCCTGAGGCGCAGCTACATTACCTCGCCAAGAAGCGAGAAGCTCACGGTCTACCCTTGCCGGTAAAGATCCCATAATTCCAAGGTCGTTCTGATCATGCACCAGTAGCCCCGAGGTTGTACCTCGGTCCAGAGTCAGCACCTGGAACAGGTAAAGGGTATGGTAGGCAAGCTGCTCGGATCGTGCAGCATCATCCGCATCCGGATAAGTAGTCACGGCCGATTGCAGAATATCCAGATAGCTATCGATCACATTTTTGCCAAACGACTCGGCAAACTCCCTGTCAGCACTGGTATTTTCCGTGGCATAGCTTTCCAGATAAAAATGGGTCACCCCACGGTGCCTTTCCAGAGCAGGAATATAAAAATAACGATCACCCTGAGCGGCAGCATCCATAAACTGGCTGGGAGCCGCCTGGCGCATACACTGAATGAACTGATCCCTATATTCCTCATGCAAGACTGAGGGATTAAGATCTGCCATGATCCGCCAATAACCTTTTGCTGGAGCCTCACCCACCGCCTTCATCTCGGTCCAACTAATGTGGATGTGCACAGAGGGCGCGTGAGGATTCTGAGGGTGAATGATCGTTGAAATCGCCGTGGCAGAACCCAGCTTCTTCTCAGGCAGGTCATCATAATGAACCTGGGAGACATTGACCGAAGCACGGTTGAACATCGGGCTCTCGGGTGCCGAGAGGCGATTCCCACCTCCGTGCAGTCCTGCATCACGTAGCCACTCAACCTTTTTAAAACTCACGTCATGACCACAGGTAGAGGAAACCTGCTCCAACCCTTCGACAAAGCGCGCCTGAAGCATAGAGACAAAATCAAGGGCCTCAGCAGCGGATGATGATTGGGCTTTAATCAGCATGGATTATAGATTAGCCGATGGTTTCCGCTCTGCAATCCTAGATGTAAGAATCGCAGAGCCGTAAAGCTTTGCCCGGTTCGTCGGGGAGGCAGGATTGCCTAATATCCTATCAGGCTGTGCTGGGGAGCAAGTTTCCTCCTCAGGAAACTTGGGGTTAAGGAGCGCGTGATACACGCACTTCGTGTGCGCTCGAAATTTGTTCTCATCCTTAGACCATTTTCCGTGAGAAAATGGTCGGGGAGACAGGATTCGAACCTGCGACATCTGCGTCCCAAACGCAGCGCTCTACCAAGCTGAGCTACTCCCCGTCGCCACACTGCCAAATACAGTGATCTACGGCGGGCAGAAACTCTACGAACTAACCCCCAAGTTCAAGAGCAAAATGAACATTTTCACCATAAGTCATCGAATATCACAAATTTCCCTATGAATACTTGGGTAAAGCTGTGACAAGCTTGACACAATATGCTAAGACGCAAACGCTTTGTTGATGCATTATGCATATACTACATTTAGATTATGTTGATTCTACTGCAATCAACAAGCACCCACCAAACAAACAAAAACTATGAAACTTAAATACATCATCGCACTCGCTGCTTCCGCTGCTGTTTTCACCTCTTGTGAGAAAGCTGAAGAAGCAACTGGCGAAGCCGCTGCTGCTGTTGAGGCTGCAGCCCAAGAAGCCGCCGCTGAAGCCAAAGCTGCTGAAGAAGCTGCCGCTGCCGAAGCCGCCGCTGCTGAAGAAGCTGCTGCTGCCGAAAAAGCCGCTGCTGATGCTAAAGCAGCTCTAGAAGCCGCTGCCCAAGAAGCCGCTGCAGACGCCAAAGCTGCTGTAGAGGGCGCTGTAGAAGATGCTGTGAAGGAAGTCGTGCCAGCTGCACCTGCAGCCCCAGCCGTTCCTGCACCAGCTCAATAAGCTGCGGTTTATAATTAATCGAAAGCTGATCACGGCTCTCAAAGCATTTACAAACGTTCCTATCGAAAAAGATAGGGACGTTTTTTTTGCCAAGCCCCTCACCTTTTATTCATAAAGAGGCTTACACCTCATCGGCTGAGAATATTGATTCCAGAGGCTTGCAATCCTTTTTCAATCCAATAATCTAAACAGAAGTTTATGCAACTCTCTGCCATTATCGAAGCTCTACTTGTCGCCTCCGAGGAACCGCTGCCTAGCTCGGAAATTGCTCGTATCGTCCGCGCTCGCGTAGCTGAAGCTGAGGATGCACTCGACGCTGATAACGAGTCAGCTGATGGCTCCGAACAAGATGCTGATGGCACTCCTGATCCCCTTCCCGATGAATTAGCTGCTTTGGCAGACCTCAGTGAGGATGCTGTGACTGCAGCTATTATAGATCTCAATAGGCAATACGAGGCAACAGGGCGTGCTTTTCTTTGCACGGAACGTGCCAAGGGATGGAAAATCTATACTCATCCCGATTATGCTGCATTTGTCCGACAACTCTTCCCCGACCGCAAACCAAGCCGCCTCAGTGGACCTGCTATGGAAACATTAGCAATCATCGCCTATCGTCAACCAGTCACCAAGGCATCTATTGAAGCAGTACGAGGTGTTTCCTGCGACGGCATGCTACAAAAGCTACTCGATCGTGAGTTGGTCAAGATTGGAGGTCGTGCTGAGCTCCCCGGGCGCCCTCTACTCTATGAGACCACGGATCTTTTCTTTGAGCATTTCGGAGTCAAATCAGTAGATGAATTACCCAACTCAGCAGAGCTACGTACGATTGAACTACCCGAACCTGAATTGGAAGAAGACTCTGAAGAATCGGATCTAAGTGCTTCCGTGGAGGGTGAACAATCTAACCAGGAAGACATCGAGCAGCAACTCGCTTTAACTTCTGCAGGCATTCCTGAGCTTGCTGATAAATCAGAAGAAAGCCCTCAGCCAGACAAAGAGCAGTAGCAGCGATTAATCACTCACCAGTATTTAGATAAGTGCCACTCGACGATATACGCAAAAAAATTGATCAACTTGATCAACAACTTCTCGACCTTCTCTCGGATCGGGCCGACCTCGTGCATGAGGTTGGTGAAATCAAAAAGAAAGAGGGCTTACAAATATACGCGCCAGAACGTGAAGACGCCCTGCTCAAGCGTCTTGCTAAAATGAACAGCGGCAGGCTGCCTGATCGCTCTATTATCGCCATTTACAGGGAAATCATGTCAGCTGCTCTTGCACTTGAAGACAATCTCACCGTCGCCTATCTGGGGCCTGAGGGCACTTGGACACATCAAGCGGCCATCAAAAAATTTGGCCACTCTATTGCCTATTCTTCACAGCCTAATTTTGCTGAGGTTTTTGATCAAGTAGCTAGGCGTAAAGCCCACTATGGTGTTGTTCCGATAGAAAACTCCACCGAGGGGGCAGTCTCCCATACTCTCGATCTCTTTGTCGATTCGCACTTGCAAATCTGTGCTCAGATTTTACTCCGCATCGATCATTGCCTACTATCTTCCATCGATAGAGAAAAAATTACGACACTATATTCGCACCCTCAGGTTTTTGGCCAGTGTCGTAATTGGATCCTTCGCAACTTTCCTGACGCTGACTTGATCGAGGTCTCATCAACCACCAAAGCTGCAAAACTGGCCCAAGAAAATGCTGCCACTGGAGCGGCCGCTCTAGGCGGCAAGCTAGCCGCTGAGCTGAACGGCTTAGATGTTATCGAAGAATCAATTCAAGATCGTGCAACCAACACGACGCGGTTCCTCGTCATCGGTGAAAAGACATGTCCCGCTACGGGAAATGATCGCACCTCTATTTTATTTTCTATTCATGATCGCCCCGGCTCTCTGGTCAGTGCCTTAAAAGCATTTGATAAGCTCAACGTTAATATGAGTAAGATAGAATCTCGCCCATCTAAACAGCGCGATTGGGAATACATTTTCTATGTCGACCTCGCTGGCCACTGCACGGATAAGCCAGTTGCAGACGCACTCCTTGAGCTCGAGAAACATTGCTCGCTAGTAAAAATATTCGGTAGTTATCCAGATACTCGAGAATAGTCTACTCTCAATTCATTCAGCTATGTCCAAGAACGACGCCCTGTGGAAAGCTTCAAGCTTGCTCGTTTCGGAGACCAAAAATGCTGTTCTTTCAACAGCAGACAAGATGGGGAGGCCCCACTCGACGTGGATGAGCATTGTTGCCGATAATTCGATGGAGACCGTGGTATCGGTTACAGCTCCAACCACGCACAAAGTAATCAACCTCAAAGAAAACCCATATGCGGAGTGGATGATTGCTTCACCATCCCTAGAGTCCATGGTTTACCTGTCGGGGCCGACAAAGGTGATCGAAGGCTTAGATGCAAAAAAATACTGGGATATGATCCCTGGTAAATCCAAAGGTTATTACCGGAACTATTGTGATGAAGATGATTACCAAAAGTTTGTCATCATCCGAACTAAAGTAGAGAAGGTCATCTACTGCAGACCCCCCGGCTATAAACAAACAACAGTGTATGAGCTTGAGCAGTGATTAAATGCACTGCAGCAAAATACAAATCGCCCTCAAATCAACTCAGCAAAGCTGATTAGAGTGCTTGAAGGTCTGCCAGCTCTTCATTTTCTCGCTCTGTATTTTTACTATCCCAGTAATAGCGAGCATATTTCGATGTGAAAATAGTGAATGACCAAGCATCCTCTTTGACAGCTATCAGTTGGCCGTTCTTGGTCATCCAAGTAGAGTCGTCAATGCGCCTCCATTTACTTTTTACTGAATTCACTTTCAAAATATAGTCGATCTCCAGATCAGTGAGTTCTGTATCTTTGGTGTAGTCCATCTGGTGAATCACCCCACCCCAGAAATTGGCATGAATTTTATAAATGCTTTTTTCGAATAAGCTGTAATCTACCTGAAACTCACCATCACACTCTAACTCGGCATTGCCATACCTTTCACGGCATTCCAATATGTTTTCTCCTATTCTGGCCGATGCAGTAAGGGGGAAATATAGAACAAATATAAATGCCAAAAATTTCATGCTGTATTCTTTGCCTAAGTCGCTTGCTAGACAAGATGTTTATCAATACTTGATATAACTAGAAATATAGCTGCTGCTGAATTTCACAATCATTTAACTTTCTACCTCCCCACCCCTCAGCGAATTGATGAAAAAACAGTCTGGCTAAGAACAAAAAGCCCCGCAACTGCTTAAAGTTACGGGGCTTTAAATTGGTTACGGGGGTAGGATTTGAACCTACGACCTTCAGGTTATGAGCCTGACGAGCTACCTGGCTGCTCCACCCCGCGATTAAAATATTCACACCAAGTGGTGTGCGAGGGAAGCTAGTGGCAGACATATGCCATTGCAAGTAGAATGTTGCTTATTTTCGATAAGCTATACCCAGGAAGGTTCTTCTCCTATAAGTGGTTTTTCGTGTGGAGTTTTTAAGCTCTTAGGTTACTTTTTCAATATGCCTGTTTTTCTGGCCGCCACTGAATCTGTCCCGGCGTTTTTCATTCTATTATCGCTGATACTAGGCTCAGTAGTATTCATCTCCTTAGTCTTCACAAGGCTGAAGCAATCTCTCTTGGTTGGCTATTTCCTCTGTGGAATCGCCCTGTCAAACAGTGGAGTCCTCAGCTGGGCTGGCGCTGATTCAGGAGAACTCATCCACGCCTTATCAGAAATCGGTGTCATTCTACTCCTCTTCACTCTTGGCATAGAGTTCTCCGCAAGTGAGCTTAAAAACTTAAAACGCCCCGCACTCATTGGAGGCAGCATTCAGGTTTCGTTGAGCGCTGCTGTTGCTACTCTAGCAGCTTACTATTGGGGCTTGGATCTCAACCAGGCTATCGTGGCAGGCTTTGCATTTGCTTTGTCATCCACCGCAGTGTCAATGAAGTGCTTCCAAGACATGGGAGCTCCAGACAGCCCTCCCGGACGTGTCGCTTTGGGCATTGCTCTCTTCCAGGACCTTGCCGTTATTTTCTTTATCGTTCTGCTTCCAGTTTTGCTCGAAGAAGGCGAAGGAAGCTCTTCCGCTCTTATATTTGCTTTAGCCAAAGCCACAATCTTCTGTGCCGCCATGATCACTCTGAGCCGCTACGGCGTCCCTCAACTATTGTCCGCTGTCGCGCACACACGCAGCAGAGAGCTCTTCACAGTGGCTGTTGTTGCTCTTTGTGTGGTAGTTGCTGTTATTGCAGGTTTACTGGGCCTCAGCCCTGCTTTGGGTGCTTTTGTTGCAGGGGTTGTCGTCAGTAACTCAATCTACAGCCACCGCATTCTAGCCGATGTATTACCCTTCAAAGATTTATTACTAACACTTTTCTTTGTGTCCATCGGGTTACTGATAGACCTTCAAACCCTTGCAGAGCATTGGGCACTTATACTTATTGGCACCGTTGCTACGATTGTTGCCAAAGGTATCACAGCTGCTATCGCAGCACGGGTATCTGGCTTACGCAGTGGCGACTGGTTGCTCACCGCTGCCGCATTATCAAGTACTGGAGAATTTTCAATCGTCCTGCTCAATCGTGCCGCTGAGCTCAATGCCATCAACCCAGTTATTGAGCAAATCCTCTTAGCCTGCACAGCTATCACGATGGGACTCGTGCCATCACTGATGAAGTTCTCACACCCCATGATCAAGAGACTTCACAAAATGGGGCTGAAAAGCAAGTCGATGAAATCGCGCCACGATCTAGGCATGCCAGGGAAAATAGATCACCTCCAAGATCATGTGATCATATGTGGCTATGGCCCAGTCGGGCAAAAATTACATGCATCACTTAGGCGAAATAACATCCGCTCAATTATCGTCGAGAACAACGACGACACCGTGAAGTATTTGCTCAAACAAGGCAGCAAATGTCTATTTGCTGACGCGAGACATAGAATCACATGGGACCTAGCCCATATCAAACGTGCTAGAGCTGTCGCATTCACATTTCCTCTCAAAGATGTAGTCATCTCAGCATTACCCATTGTCCGAGAAATTTGCCCGAGTATTGTTGTAATCGCTCGAGCTAAATTCAGTAGTGACGCTCAAGAGTTGGAGCGCGCAGGTGCCAACCACATACTGCTTGATGAGGAGGAATGTGGCAAAGCCGTCGTAAAGACTGTCATGAGATGTTTCAACCTCGAGGATGAAACACAAGATGTTCCCTAAGCCCTGCTAATTTGTGAGCAGGTCACGCCACCTTACTTAGATGAATCTTTTTTGGTACTGGATCCACCTTCTTTCGACTGACCTTTCTTATATGAATCACTGCGATAATCAGTCTGATAGAATCCTGAGCCCTTAAAGATAACGCCAGACCCTGCACCCAGTAAACGGCGGACCTTGCCTGAGCAGCTATCTTGGGGGCAATCTTCAAGCTTGGGGTCACTCATTTTCTGAAAAACTTCAAAAGTATGACTGCACTCTTTGCACTGGTAGTCGTAATTAGGCATATTCGCTTAGGTAGTGTGATTATTCTCTGATGAGAATGAGATACAAGCTGTGAGTAGCGTCAGATTCACATGTAGACAAGTAAGAAACATGTTTTGAAAATTGTATCAACCAGAGGGGTTTGACCCTCATGATACCTTGACCTATCTCACTTATTGCGTTACTGGTGGTTATCCCCATTTTATTCAATTTATCTGATAGTTCAATTTCATGAAATATCTACAGTTATTACACCTCCCCGTCTTAAGCCTAGTAGCCGCGCTCATCTGTCAGTGTGCGCCTTACCCAACTTCACTGAGCCAGTCAGATTACTTGTCAGGATACAGGCAACAAGAAACTCCGCCCACTTCAAAGGTATCACGCTCCTACGAGCCTAAAGGATACTGGGATGGCGATGGTGTCTCCGGCGCTGCCAAAATTCGCATCGTGCGTGCTGAACAAAAAGCCTATTTCTATAAGGGGGGTGTGCTAGTGGGCATGACACCAATCTCCTCAGGAAGTGACAAACATGCTACACCTGCAGGCAACTTCAAAGTGACTGAGAAAGATATTGATCACGAATCCTCAGTATACGGCATCATCAAAAATAAGATCACAGGTGAGATCGTCAACAAAGACGCCGATTTCAGAATTCACAAACCCGGGCCCGATGAGGTTGCCGTGCACGCACCGATGCCTAACTTCATGCGCTTCAATCATGGGATTGGCATGCACACGGGCTTTCTCCCTGGCTACGCAGCATCTCATGGCTGCATACGCATGCCTGAACAAATGGCCGCCAAGTTTTATGAGAACGCCAAATTAGGGACTCCCGTCATTGTGGATTAGGCATCTCACGCATATCAATCACTTTCAGCACCAAGTATCATGGCCAATTCTCTTGTTCTTACTATCTGCGCTCATGACCGCCCGGGTGTCATGAAGCTTATCTCGAAAACCATCACCGACTCAGATGGCAACTGGCTTGAAAGCAGAATGGCACGCCTTGGGGGGCAATTTGCAGGGATTGTTCGGGTCGAATGTAACGAAGACAAATCAGCCCAACTCTGTAAAAACCTCGAAGCGCTCTCTACTGAGGGTATCTCTGTTCAAATCCACGATCAGGGAGACTTTTCCGACTACCCTTACACTCGTTGCTTGCGACTCGATATCTACGGTAATGACCGGCCTGGCATCGTCAGCCAATTGACTCAAGCTATCTCCAATGCAGGTGCTAATATTGAAGAGCTCAACACCTCTATTGAAAGTGCCGCTATGGCTGGACATTCTATCTTTCATGCCTCAGGCACTGTTTGCGTGCCAGACAGCACCGACGAAAACGAACTCATCAGTGCCGTCGAAGCTCTGAGCGATGATCTCAATGTGGAGATTGGCGGAGTTGCCTAGCACACAGCCCCCAGACTAGCTTTTGCATAGCTCTATGTGCAGGACACAAAAAACTCCGGCTACCATACGGCAACCGGAGTTTGATAGTTTATAGCAGAGGCTCTACATCATGCCGCCCATGCCACCCATGCCACCCATACCGTGATCATGACCACCGGCAGCTGGCTCTTCCTTCTCAGGAATATCTGTGACAACACACTCTGTAGTAAGTAGCAGACCGGAAATGGAAGCTGCGTTCTGCAGTGCACTTCTAGTTACTTTCGTTGGGTCAACTACACCATCTTTAATCAAGTCGGTGTATTCACCAGTTGCAACGTTATAACCTTCATTGCCTGAGGCATTTTTAACGCGTTCAACGATCAATGCACCCTCAAGACCTGCGTTAGCAGAGAGCTGACGAAGCGGAGCTTCAACTGCACGAGCTACAATACCAGCACCTGTCTCTTCGTCGCCGAGGAGTCCAAGGTCCGTAATGTTTGCTTGAGCACGAATAAGTGCTGTTCCACCTCCGGGAACGATACCTTCTTCAACAGCAGCACGTGTAGCATGAAGAGCATCTTCAACACGCGCCTTCTTCTCCTTCATCTCTGTCTCGGTAGCAGCACCAACATTGATGACAGCCACACCGCCAGCAAGCTTAGCAAGACGCTCTTGGAGCTTCTCACGGTCGTAGTCGGAAGAGGTTTCCTCGATCTGCTTACGGATTTGATTTACGCGGCCAGTGATAGCTTCGCTGCCACCTTCACCTTCAACGATAGTTGTAGCATCCTTGGTGATGGTAACACGCTTAGCAGAACCAAGGTCCTCAAGCTCCACATTTTCGAGCTTAATACCAAGATCCTCAGTGATAACCTTACCACCGGTAAGAATAGCGATATCTTCGAGCATCGCTTTGCGACGATCACCGAAACCAGGTGCTTTAACAGCAGCAACATTAAGTGTACCACGAAGCTTGTTCACTACGAGAGCTGCGAGAGCTTCACCGTCAACATCTTCAGCAATAATGAGAAGTGGCTTGCCGGTTTTGGCTGCTTTCTCAAGAAGTGGCAGAAGGTCTTTCAGCGAGCTGATTTTCTTCTCGTTGATTAAGATGAGAGCATCATCCAAGGATGACTCCATTGCCTCTGCGTCTGTTACAAAATAAGGGCTGAGGTAGCCTTTGTCGAACTGCATGCCCTCAACAACGTCGAGAGTGGTCTCAATTCCCTTCGCTTCCTCAACGGTGATTGTGCCGTCCTTGCCCACTTTGTCCATTGCCTCGGCAATGATGTTACCGATTTCAGTGTCCCAGTTTGCGGATACAGTAGCAACCTGAGCAATTTCAGATGTGTCTGAAACCTCCTTTGAGATTTCATGAAGCTGAGCCACGATGGCCTCTGAAGCTTTCATGATACCACGTTGAAGTGAGATAGGGTTGGCGCCAGCAGTTACGTTGCGAAGACCTTCCTTGTAGATTGCCTCTGCAAGAACCGTAGCCGTTGTTGTTCCGTCACCAGCGATGTCTGATGTCTTACTTGAAACCTCACGGATAAGCTGAGCACCCATATTTTCATAGGGGTCTTCAAGTTCAATTTCCTTAGCAACAGACACACCGTCCTTGGTAATTGTTGGAGAACCGAATTTCTTGTCCAGAATCACGTTACGGCCTGAGGGCCCCAGAGTTGCCTTAACGGCGGCGGCAAGCTTCTCAACACCATGCAAGAGTGCGTGGCGAGCTGCTTCGTCGAATTGTAGTTGTTTAGCCATGTTATTTTATATTGTGATAGTTGTTTGATACGTGTGAATTAACCTACGATACCAAGAATATCTGACTCAGAAAGAATCAGTAGGTCCTGGCCGTCGACTTTGACATCAGTTCCTCCATACTTGGAAATGAGGACGGTGTCCCCTGCTTTGACAGCAAACTCGATGGCTTTACCATCTTCGTCTTTGCCACCAGTTCCGAGGGAAACGACTTCTGCCTCTTGTGGTTTTTCTTTTGCGGTATCTGGTAGGACAATGCCTCCAGCACTTACTTCTTCGGCTTCGAGGCGCTTCACGAGGACGCGCTGTCCGATTGGTGTTATGGTTGCCATAATTTTGTTAGTTGTAGTTAGTTTTTTATTTTCAAGAAAAAGATCTATCTGGACTCTTCAGCCAGATAGATCTGAGATTATCTGTGGATTAGTCCTCGACGACTTCAGCGTCTACGACCTTACCTTTAGCTTGCTTTGGTTCTGAAGATTCAGATTCATCGGCTGCGCCACCCATGTCTGGCATTGGAGCACCCTCGGCACCTCCTGCTGCCGCACCCGCAGCCTGCGCTGCTTGTGCAAGCTCCTGAAGTGATGCCTCAAGTTCGCCAGTTGCAGACTTGATAGCATCAAGATCGTCAGATTTGAGCGCTTCCTTAACAGCTTCAACCTTCGCTTCGATACCTGACTTAAGCTCAGCAGGCAGCTGTTCACCGAGCTCTTCAAGTTGTTTTTCAACTTGGTGAACAAGGTTTTCAGCGTTGTTTTTGGTTTCAACACCTTCGGCACGCTTTTTATCTTCATCCGCGTGAGCTTCTGCATCACGCTTAGCTTTTTCAATTTCCTCATCAGAAAGGCCACTTGAACCTTCAATGGATATTTTCTGCTCCTTGCCTGAATTCTTGTCCTTCGCCGAGACGTGAAGGATACCATTCGCATCAATATCAAAAGTAACTTCAATTTGAGGAGTCCCACGTGGAGCCGAGTCAATCCCGTCGAGACGGAAATTACCGAGCAGTTTGTTGTCATCAAACATCTTGCGCTCGCCTTGGCAAATTCGGATGTCTACAGCAGGCTGATTGTCTGCAGCTGTTGAGAATATTTGCGACTTCTTTGCGGGCACGGTTGTATTCCGCTCAATCATTGGAGTTGCAATACTTCCCATGGTCTCAATAGAGAGGCTAAGGGGCGTAACATCGAGAAGTAAAACATCTGATACGTCACCTTGGAGCACACCACCTTGAATGGAGGCACCAATAGCTACAACCTCATCTGGGTTCACCCCCTTGTGAGGTTCTTTGCCGGCAAGCTCTGCGGCAATCTCTTGCACCTTAGGCATGCGAGTCATGCCTCCTACGAGAACAAGCTCATCGATATCACTGGCATTAACACCTGCTTCTTTCAAGCAATCCAAAACTGGCTTCTTAGTGCGATCAAAGAGCTTATCAGTAATCTGCTCTAACTTAGACCGGCTGATCGTTGTTTGGATGTGCTTAGGTCCATTTTGATCCGCTGTGATAAAGGGCAAATTGATGTCGTAACTTTGAGATGAGCTCAGGGCTATTTTTGCCTTCTCTGCCTCTTCACGAATGCGCTGCAATGCATCAGGCTGATTAGAAAGATCAACACTCTCGCTAGATTTGAACTCATCAACAATCCATTTGATAATGGCGTTATCCCAGTCGTCGCCACCGAGTAAGGTATCACCATCAGTTGCTAAGACCTCAAATACTCCATCACCAATTTCCAACACGGAAATATCAAAAGTTCCACCTCCGAGGTCATAAACCGCGATCTGCTCGTCGGACTTCTTGTCTAAACCATATGCCAATGAAGCAGCAGTAGGTTCATTAATGATACGGCGCACCTTGAGACCTGCGATTTCTCCCGCTGCCTTAGTTGCATTTCGCTGTGAATCATTAAAGTAAGCTGGAACAGTGATTACTGCTTCAGTAATCGTTTCACCTAGTTTGGCCTCAGCATCACTCTTCAATTTACCCAGGATCATTGCTGAAATTTCCTGTGGTGAATAAGTTTTCTTTTCCCCATCGATTTCAACTTCAATATGAGCATCACCATTCTCAGCCTCCACTACGCTATATGGTAGCTGTTTGTCCTGGTCGTTAAGTTCTGCATATTTGCGACCAACAAGCCGCTTCGCAGAGAAAATAGTATTTTTAGGGTTGGTAACAGCCTGCCGTTTAGCAGCCTGTCCAACAAGGCGCTCTCCGTTTTTGGTAAAGGCTACGATGGAAGGTGTTGTACGAGCACCTTCAGAATTTTCTAATACCTGAGGTTCGCCAGCTTCCATGATAGCCATGCAAGAGTTGGTCGTTCCGAGGTCGATTCCTAGTATTTTAGACATAATAATTAGATGGTTTGATATTTTCTTTGGCTGTGTCTTAGCACAGAATTTGATTGGCTTGCGCTGCCTTAGCGCTATTTGATGTCATCTCTCTATGCAATTATTATGCCAACAAGCACCACAGCTAACTCAACCCTCTTATAGTAAGCGTGTTGCGTTTAATTCAGCTGATTAAGAAATGATGACAACATGATGAAAAAGACAAATTGTCGCAGCTGAAACGGTTACCATGTGGACAATGTGACGCACTGAGACATACTCGCACGGGTAGTATCAACCAATAAAAATGGCCACGTCATTACGTGGCCATTGCATGAAGCACCGAGAAACTCGCGATAATCTACGAGCAGCTCTATTTACTTTGCACTTTGCTCAACAATCGGCACCGGTGCTGGTGCTGGTGCTGCAACTTCAGCAGTTGGCAAATCATTAAATTTGGGAAGCGGACGTAATTTAGGCGCGGGGTCTTCACCGGTACAACAACCGCAGGAAGAGAGAAAACAAATACTTACTGCTGCGACGGGCACGATGAATAGTTTAAATAAAGACATAGTTATTATTGTGAATTACCGTTTATATATGACTGGAATTAAATGCGATGACAAGTAGAAACAAAAAGATCCATACGAACATTAAATAGGCATATAAAAAAGGTGGGTTAGAAACTAACCCACCTTTGTTGTAATTATTGTTTGTATGCCCCCCGCTTACTTGGCAGAAATCTCTACGACTGGAGCGGGAGCGACCTGCGACTCAGGTTGTGAGCTGCAAGAAGAGCACAGTGCAAGGCCTGCTGCAGCGGCAAGAATGATAGCTATTTTCATAGTTAGTATAATCTTTTAGCAGTTAGAGGTCCTACACAAGGAAGCATTACTTGGCAGCTTCTACGTGAACAGGAGCAGGAGCTTCTGACTGACATGTGCATGAAGCAGTGACCATGAATCCACATGCTGCTGCGGCGATTGCGATAATTTTAACGATTTTCATAATATAACTTAGTTTGTTTTAGTTCGTATTTTGTTGAGGAGAGGACAACACGTCCAATCAACAATATGAATACTATGAAAAGACCCACATCTTGCAAGATGTATTCTAATAAATAAGAGGATTCTAATAATGGCTCATTTCTGTCTTCTCTCTAATGCCACCATCGTAATGTCATCCATCTGTCGCTGATTGCCCGAAAATAAAGAAACTTCGCGCCTTATCGATTCCACAACCTTGTCAGCTCCTGAGTGAGCGGTCTCACGAAATAAACGCTCCAACTTTGGCAAGCCAAACTCATCATCGTCGTCATTCACAGCCTCGCATACGCCGTCTGTGTAGAGAAAAAGCACATCTCCTTGCTTTAGCTCCATTTCGATATCCTTGGTGACTCGATCAAAAACATCTCCAACATCTATCCCTAATGCCAGCCCCGGCGGCTTAACTGTCTCTATCTCTTTAGTCTCTGCTCGGAATAAAATAGGAGCATCATGACCTGCTCTCGACATTTTAAATTTACCACTTTCATTATCCAGGACGATGTAGATCAAGCTGACAAACATGTCTTCCCTAACGTCAGGAAAAAGGTGCCTATTTACGAGGCTGAGTGCCTCAGATGGGCTCTCTGTCGATTTGGCGATTAAGCGCAACACACTACGACACATTGCCATCAATAGACCAGCAGGTAGACCTTTGCCGGTTACATCAGCAATCACAATTCCTGTTTTGTTGTTAGCTAAATTGATGTAGTCAAAATAGTCTCCACTAATCATGCGTGCTGGCGTGTTACTGCCGTATATTCGGTAACCACTTATGTCCGGCTCACCAAATGGTAATAATACATTTTGTACCTCTCGTGCGGTGCGTAATTCATCATCAAGCTTGCGTTTCTCAGTAAGTTCTTGATGGATCATGGCATTACCCATAGCAAAAGCAGATTGCTCTGAGAGCGACCTAAACACTTCGTAATCATTATCGGTAAACAAACCATTTGCCTGATTACGAACCACCACAACAACACCGATATTTCGCCCCCCATATTGCAATATAGAAAGCATGGCCGAGGCTTCATGTTGATAAAGCTCGACAGTAGCTCCCAACATATCATGTTTATGTAAATCTTCAATATGCATACTACTGCCAGCTTTGATCACTTGTCCGAGTAAGCCTTCCTCAGCCCCAGTTCGAGACAATCTAATGTAGCTAGCTAGTGCGCCTGAGTTCGTCTGTGACTGCTTAATAACTTCTGCCGGCACGTCAACCAACGGCGGACAATCAGGAGAGATGAATTTCGGCACGAGATGCGCCCGATCTTCGCTTAATAAATAAATCGCGCCCGCGTCAGCGCTCAAAACTTCTTCAAAGCCTACAACAATTTCTTTGTAGAGCTGTGCAGGTGTAATGTCCCTCTCAATCGCCTCACCAATGTGATGCAGAAAGTCAAACATTCGCATTTCCTCACCCACAATATCATCTTTTTCCTGCCTCGTCTTACGCAGTCGTAGCCTTGTCTTACGCAGTCGCAGTCGCGTCTTAAACCATGCGAATACCGTAATGATCAAGGAAATGAACAATACGACCGCAGTTGCGTCACCTAGGTCTGACATGAAATACAATGGATAAGGGTGGATTGGGGAATAAGCCTAGCTCAAAGCATCAGAGAATGAAGTTCATCGCTAGCTGCTCTAGTCGATGTACTGTTCATGTTACCATTATTCATTGCCACCTTCTTTGGTTTTCACCTCAGCCTCTAAATAATCGAGGACCGTGCCAAATTTCTCCGTATTACGATTGTCCGCTTCACACAGCTTTCTGTGAGCGTCAAGCACGTGAACCCCTTGATTCACTCTCGGCGCCAATTCTTCGCAAGCCACCAGCTTCGAGCGAACATCTCCAATAGAATTTTGCCAGTCGGCATCTTTTGGGTCTATCTCCATGAGCACATCAAGCCCCAGATCTTCTAATGATTTTCGACTACGATCAGATGGCCCGGCAATTTGAAGTTTACCCTCCGGCAGCTTCATCAACCTCATTGCAAGGCCCGCCATCGTACCCATAAATGTAGAGTCCATCCCTTTGCAGTTTTCCAAATCAACAACAATACGTGTCGCCCCAGCCTTCAATTCATTCTCGCACCAATTTTTTATGATCGGACTACTCAAAAAAGATCCTTTTCCATCACAACGGATCCATGAAAAATCGTTGTCGTGGTATGCTGAAATTGAGTATTCCTCACTCACAATTCAAAGTAATAAATATAGGTTTGACGATACGTATAGCTACACCAGATATCCTCCTGGGTCAACTAAAGAGAGCTCCTTACAAGATGAAATCCATAATTTTAGTTCGCCTCATTCACCTCAAAGAGGAAATCTAGTACCACCCTCACCACCTGAGATAATTTCCTTTAGAGCACTCGGCTCACGGCCACTGGCGATTACAGTTTCAACCCCAGCCTCTAAGGCAAACTTAACAGCCTCCAGCTTTGATGCCATACCTCCTATGGAAAACTTACCATGATCTGATCTCACATGCTGAGCAACAGCATCAATATTCCTTACTTCAGGCATTACACCACCACCCTCATCTTGCAGGCCATCAACAGTACTTAGCATCACAAGCATGCGAGCCTCGAGAAGCCGTGAAACCCGGGCTGAAAGCATATCGTTATCGCCCACTCTCAATTCCTGAACCGCCACAGTATCATTCTCATTGATAATTGGCACAATATTGCCCTCCTCAAGCAAGCGGTGCAGGGTATCCATCACATGATTACTGGGGCGTTCATGGTCTAGGTCTGATGCTGTAAGTAAGATTTGAGCGACATTAAGCCTGAATTTTTGGAATAAGTTCTCATATGCATGCATCAGCCGGGTCTGCCCAACTGCGGCACAGGCCTGACGTGAAGCTGTATCTTGGGGGTAACCGCCAAGCTTAAGTGCCGATACGCCGGCACCGACAGCGCCACTTGAGACCATCACACAGGGAATACCTGACGCAACGAGCTCTGATACTGACGTGACTAAGCGCACCAACGATGCCTCATCGAGTGTACCATCTTTTTCAGATGTTAATACGCCCGTACCAATTTTAATAACTACAATGTCCCGTGCCATGATCTGATAATATTTATTGTCGACAGATTAGCTGTGCGAAGCAACCCGAATCGCCTGGCATACCGCAGGGAAAACTTGTTTTTTGCGACTTACCACTCCGGGTGCTTGAAAGACACCATCAACGTCGCGCTCGAAATTCAGAGCATTGAGGATTTGAGCACTACCGCTGCCCAGCAACAAGCTGTGATGACTATTGATATCAGTGACAATGAGAAGAGCCAAATCATACCCTTTCACTTCGATGAGCTCATCTAGTGCCGTGCTAAGATCCTCTTTACGACCCGCAAACAAATCTAATCCAGATTCCTCAACATGCGAAATACTGACTCTCGCACCATTTTCCTCAAATACCTTCCGGTCGGCGTTGATTGCCTCATCGGCGGAATTATGTGCCAACAATGACCCTGAAGCAAAGAAATCATGAGTGAACTTGGCAGCATCAACAGTGGCAATGCCGCAAAGCCATTGAAGAATCTCGCCATCTAAACTGGTCGTTGTTGGTGAAGTCAGGTTTAGGGTGTCAGAGACCATGCCAGCAATCAGGCACATGGCGATCTCTCTCGGAATATCAATACCAGCATAACGATATTCTCGGGCAACAAGTGTGCATGAGGAACCCACGGGCTCATTGATGTATCTGATTGGTTCACTCGAGACAAGATCGCCAGCTAGCCGGTGGTGATCAATAACCTCGATCACCTCGGCATGCTCAACTCCCTCAACTGCTTGAGAATATTCATTGTGATCCACCATCACGAGGCGAATACGGGGCGGATCGATCAAATCTGATTTGGAAATAACTCCCATGAGACGATTACCACCCGGGTGAATAACAGGAAAAAGATCTTGTTTGACTGAGGCTAAATCATCACGAAGCACTTTTACCGAATCATGAGCCATCACGCGACTGATATTATCGTCTAGCGCATGACTAACCATCCTTGAGCACCTAATCAGCTTTGAGGCAGTCGCCGTGTCCTGCTTACACCTGAGGATCACAACTCCGTTTTCCTTGGATGCCTGCAGAAGATCCTCTGAAACATCAAAACCACCTGTAACAACTAACATGCAAACACCATACTCAATGGCTGTGCGCTGAATAATGGGACGATCGCCGCAAATCACCACGTAAGATTTGATTTCTCCGACTTCAGTCGCATAGTCTAAACGTTTCTGAACTGTATCTACACTAGACGCCCCCACTAGCTGGACAATCTCGCGCTCTTGAGCTTTCAAATCAGCCCCGTCAACCTTGGCACCCAGCGTTACAGCAATCTTTTCTGGGCAAGCAATCATTCTGCGCACAGATTCAGTGTCAGTATCAATTGGCATCAACAGCTGTAATAAATCAAGATACTTTAACAAACCACATAGCTGGTTCTGAGCATTCACCACGGGAATACTACGAACCTTTTCCGATAGCATCAGCTGATAAGCCTCGAGAAAAGTAGCATCGTCACTCACCTTGACAACGTCCTTACGGCAGATCATCTCCGCTGTAGCACTAACATCATCGAGCAAGAGGGGTTTCTCGATACCCGCTTTTTCGAGCACCCATGCCGTCCTTGTCGGCACCGCCCCACATCGAGCAGGCACGGCTTCTGCGATCCCTTTCTTCTGCAAGAGGTCAGCATAACCTATAGCCGAGCAAATAGCGTCCGTATCAGGATTTTGGTGCCCTATCACGTAGAGCGGCATATGAGAAGAATTTGACATGGAATAAAGTAAAAGGAGAAATGTCTATTAACACCAGCCTCTTGGCAATGCCCAGCTGAGACATTTATTGGCATGGGTGCTACTTGGCCTCGCCTTAGAATGCGTTGTTAATGATATTCACTTCAGCTAACTCTCCGTCGGTCAACATCACTTCGACAACATCAAACCTCCAAACAAAATCTCGCCGCCCCAGCAGCTTAATCCAAGAATTTGCACCACGCTCGATGAGTGCCTGCTTATTTCTATCCACAGCATCGAGAGGTCTACCATAACCCTTTTGCGTTCTTGTTTTCACCTCAACGAAACTGAGTGTATCACCGTCACGCGCAACAATATCTATTTCCCCTCCTCGGGGACCTCGATAATTTCTATAGAGTAATTTCCGCCCACAAAGTGATAGATGATCAGCTGCAATGAGCTCGCCCAACTTACCAATCTTACTAGGTGAGAGCTTTGCCCCACTCGCATCAACGATACGACATGGCCGACAAGAAATGCGACCAAATCGACGCCGAAGTGTTCTCAATAAGATTTTCACCCTTACTATTAAACAGATAATAACCGAAAGCTATCCCCCTTAATCATCGCTGTATTTTTTATGCCCCTCCTTCTTGCCCGCTTTGACTTTAGACATAGCGGCATCAACTTTGTCAGCATCCTCCTCGAGGTAGGCTATTTCCAACTCGCAAAGATAAGCATAAGACAAACCCATCATCCTGCGGTAATCAGCTACTGCTTTCACTTTATCCTTACCGTCAGCCATATCCTTGATCAATGCTGGTATATACTCCATGCCCTTGCGAAGCCCTTCCGCTGCGGCCCTTGCTGCCTCAGCTCCTCCAGCCCAGTCGTCTCTGTCTATTTTGCGCAGACTTTTAAGAGCTTTGCTACTCTCTGTCATCGTCTTGGTCAGTGGTGTATCCTCATCACTGTCCGCATGAGCACATGGTATTAGCGCCACAAAACAAAAAGAACAAATAAGCATTTTAGGTAAGCAAAAATTAATAAACTTCATCGCATTTATATACATATAGAAATCTTGAGTCTGTCAACAAGCTTGAGAAAACACTTCATTCTGAATCCTCAGCATCCCAACGCTGGACACTCCAGCCTTTAGTCGCTAAAAACCAACCTAGATATGGCCGGCTCGAGCAAAAATAAGGCAAAAGAAAAAAAACTGACTCCAATGATGGCTCAGTATCAAGCAATGCGCCGTTCTTTGCCTGATGATATCTTGCTCTTTTATCGTCTTGGAGATTTTTACGAGATGTTTTTTGAGGATGCCAAAACAGCAGCCAGCGTCCTCAATGTCGCTCTCACCAAACGCAACGACATACCCATGTGCGGAGTCCCGCACCATGCGGCTCAGGGTTACATCGCCAAGCTAATACAAGCAGGCAAACGAGTTGCCATCGCAGAACAAACGACCGAACCGCAACCGGGCAAGATAGTCGAACGAGAGATCGCTCAAATCATATCGGCAGGCACCGTAAGTGATATCACCCTGCTTGATGACACCAGGCACAATTATATCGCCTCGGTATATCAAGTAGGCAAAAAAATAGGCCTTGCTTACGCCGACCATTCGACAGGCGAATTTACCGTCGCTGAGTTTGATCATGCTAATTCTTTAAAAGACACACTCCAGAGTTTGAGCCCCAAAGAATTAATCATCGGTGATGATCAACTTGATCTCTATGGTCACCTCAAGGGATGCCTTCCTTATGATGCTTATGCCTTTCTGACTGATCAGGCTCGGACGTCGCTTTGCGATCATTTCAAAGTTCAATCCATGCGTGGTTTCGGCTGTGATGAAATGCCCGCTGCTATCTCTGCTGCGGGAGCTATCCTCCATTATCTCTCTTATCAATTGCGGCGATCATGCGATCACATTCGCCATCTCTCCGTGCGCGTTGGGGGTGAGCATGTGATCATTGATGCTTCCTCTCAACGTAATCTGGACCTCGTCGACTCACCCACGGGCAGGCAGCACTCACTTCTAGGAGCACTAGACCGCACAGCGACCCCCATGGGAGCTCGCAAACTACGTGACTGGATTCTACACCCACTGCATGACCTAGAGCTACTCACCTCCAGACAAAACCTCATCCAAGCCTTTCTCGCAGAGCCATTCTTATTGGGTCAGTGTCGTGATCAACTCAAGGGCATCCGCGACATTGAGCGCACCACATCTCGTTTATCTCAAAATTCAGGCAACGCCCGCGACTTGATGTCACTGCTTACCTCATTGCTTCAAATCCCAAATTTAAGAAGTCATCTTGAAGCTCTCAACGAGCAAGCTGACGAAGATGAATTACAAATCAAGCTTCTGAACGATCTTCATCAGTTTCCCGACTTAACCAACACACTCGAACAAGCCCTCGTTGACGAACCTCCCGCGGGAACAAAAGACGGCGGCATCATCAAGGACGGTTTCAACTCTGAACTCGACGAACTTCGAGCTGCCTCCTCCAGTGGCAAGCAGTGGCTTGCAGAACTCCAAGAAACCGAACGTAAGCGCACGGGTATCGACTCGCTCAAAATCAAATTCAACAACGTCTTCGGCTATTTCATCGAGGTTACCAAAGCGAAGCTCGACCTTGTACCTGACGACTATCATCGCAAGCAAACGATGACAAATGCCGAGCGCTTTATCACCCCGGCGCTCAAGGAGATGGAAAATAAGATCCTCGGAGCCGATGAACGCGCCAAGCAGCTCGAATACGAAGAATTCATCAAGCTCAGGCAAGCCGTAGCAGACGAAATTGATCGCCTGCAACAATGCGCTGAATCACTTGCCACGCTGGACGTTTTACTAGGCTTGGCTGAACTTGCGCAGCTTCACCAGCACACCCGACCTATCATAGATCACTCCGGAGATCTTCAAATCGTAAGCGGCCGCCACCCCGTCCTAGAGCAAACCTTAATTGATGAAAAATTTATCCCCAATGACACAGTCATTGAAGCATCAGCATCACGCCTGATCCTACTCACAGGCCCCAACATGGCGGGCAAATCAACCTACATTCGCCAGGTTGCCCTCATCACCCTCATGGCCCAGATTGGAGCATACGTTCCAGCAGAGAAAGCACGCATCGGACTGGTCGATCGCATCTTCTGCCGGGTTGGAGCCTCCGATGACTTAACTAGTGGTCAATCTACGTTCATGGTAGAAATGAACGAAACCTCGCTCATCATCAACAACGCCACCGAAAAGTCACTTGTCATACTTGATGAAATCGGGCGTGGCACAGCGACTTTTGACGGTCTATCCATTGCCTGGTCAGTAGCAGAGCATCTCCATGACGCCATCAAGGCCAGAACCTTGTTTGCAACACACTATCATGAGCTCACCGACCTGTCTCGCACCAGAGAAGCCGTCGAAAACTACAATGTTGCGGTTCGCGAGTGGAATGATGATATCATTTTCCTACGCAAGATTGTTCCGGGCACGGCCGACAAGTCATACGGTATTCAAGTGGCTCGCCTTGCCGGTCTACCACCCACTATCATCAATCGGGCCAAAGATATCTTATCTCACCTTGAAATGAACTCTACCCGTCCCGAGGCCAAAGACAAACCGAAGGCCAAAAACACAAAAAACGATTCGCTCCCTGAAGCTGACTCGCCACAGATGAATTTGTTTAACTAAGCATCACACTTGAAATCCAAGCACCCCATAGGGATTCTGGACTCCGGAATCGGCGGCCTCTCAGTTCTTAATGAGATTCGCAAAACTTTGCCAAACGAGTCCATCGTTTACTTTGGCGACACTGCTTGGTGTCCATATGGCGCACGTGATGCTGATGAAATTCAACGTCGTGTTTTTGCCATTACCGATTTCTTACTTTCGAAAGATTGCAAACTTATCGTCATTGCATGTAATTCAGCAACGATCGCCGCTGTCGAGGCCCTGAGATCTAGCTATCCTGTACCTTTTGTTGGCATGGAACCGGGCATTAAGCCAGCAACTGCAAATACCCGCACCGGGGTTGTGGGTGTTCTTGCAACCGAGGCCTCCTTGGCAGGAGAAAAGTTTCATCGCTTGATTAACGACCATGGTGAAGGTGTCACCATCATCACGAGACCATGTCCCAATTTCGTTAAATTAGTGGAGGACGGTGATCTCAACAGCCCCATGGCTCGTGCTATTGTCGAGGAGGAAGTCATGCCGCTCATCAGAGCCAAGGCCGATGTTCTTGTATTAGGCTGTAGTCATTACCCCTTCCTCAGACCACTCATTGAAGAAATCGCTGGGCCAAAGGTTACCGTGATGGACACCGGCCTAGCCGTTGCACATCGCGTGAACCATTTCATTGCTGGCGACTTGACTGGAGCGCAACCAAGCTACGACATATTCACGAGTGGTGAGCTTTCGCATTTAGAAAAAAACTTTCCCCTACTCTGTCCCAACACAGAGGCATCTCTGCACCATGCTGACATCTGAAACAGATTGCTTATCCCAAGATCACTGGCAGTCATTGGCGAGGGCTCATCGTGAAGAAGTCAGGAAATGGACAGTGCCATATCGGCGTCGCAAGGCCAGCCACCAGCCGCACCCCGTCTTAGACTTCCTATTTACCTATTACCCTTTTTCATTGGGTAAATTGGAGCAGTGGCATGCTGGATTCGGCATCAAGCTTGAGATCAAGGGGAGCCAACACGCACCATTCCAATCGCGCCGATATCAATGTCATGATCATTTCATTACGCTAGCTTGTGAGACTTTATCCGACAAAGAGATCAAACGAATCCATTGGATTCATAATCTTTTATGCCTTAGCCAAAAAAGAACTCCCAACTTCGCATGCCACGGCCTTCACGAGTGGGCGATGGTCTACCAAGGTCACGATATCAGGCACCGTGGGTCAACAACGCTGAGATTACCCCAAGAACAAATTGACCACCTTGTCTCATCAAGGACGATTACCTGCAGCCACTTTGATGCTTATCGCTTTTTTTCCCCATCCGCTATCGAGTTCAATAAACTGAGCCCTACTCTCAATAGCCGACAAGAGCATGAGCAATGTGGCTGTCTGCACACCAACATGGACCTCTACAAATGGGCCTCCAAATGCATGCCCTGGGTTGGTAGCGACCTTCACTGGCAATGTTTTCAGCTCGCACTCGAAGCACGCGAACTCGATATGAGAGCAAGCCCCTATGACTTATCCGCCTACGGCTACGAACCCGTCACAATAGAAACCCGAGAAGGCCGAGCGGAATATGAATCTCTGCAGCGTGAGATCAGCCTGCAATCCGAGCCATTACGCCAGCGCATCATTGACACCCTCTCGCAGGTCATTGAAGCAATGACCCGCTAATCATAAAAAACTGTAACATATTACAACTTGGAGCATCTATCATTAGCGTATTTGGATCAACAAGCCGACACTGGTCGGCAAACTTGATCAGGCAGCATTTAAGGCACTCACCACTGCTATCATGGCCGAAAGCTGCTCGAGCACAGTCAACTAGTGGAGCTAGGTTCTCTGCAAAGCTAAAAAAAACCAGCAATCACAGCCCGCCCCGACATTTAATCGATGCGGCTTTATTGTTTTAGTAACAGATCTTATTTCAAGTATGAACAATTTTGAGGATCTCATCACATAAGGTCTGCAGAGGCAGCCAAACAACAGCTTTTACCATTGCCAGCCACATCATTTCCATATTGATTTCCCCCACCCTCGTTCATTTTTAATTATTCACTATCCATCAAGATGATTCCCAACGTCCTCGCCGAACGCTACGCCTCTCCCGCTATTTCTGAAATCTGGTCTGCCGAAGGCCGCATTGTTCTCGAACGTGAGTTCTGGATTGCCGTCATGAAGGCTCAAAAAGAGCTGGGTATAGAGATTCCACAGGAGGCGATTGATTCATACGAGTCAGTAAAAGACCAAGTCAACCTTGCATCCATCATGGAGCGTGAGCGCATCACTCGCCACGATGTCAAGGCACGTATTGAGGAGTTCTGCGATCTCGCAGGTCATCAGCATATTCACAAAGGAATGACATCTCGCGATCTTACCGAGAATGTCGAGCAGCTCCAAGTATACCGATCACTTCTGGTCATCAGAGAAAAGGCGATTACGGCGTTGGCAAAAATGAAGAACAGCTCTGTCCAGTGGCGCGATCTTATTATCACCGCGCGCACGCACAATGTCGCAGCTCAGCCCACTACCTTTGGTAAACGTATCGCTATGAATGGCGAGGAACTCCTGGGTGCACTAGATATGCTTAATCACCTGATTGAAACTTACCCCGTGCGAGGCCTCAAAGGCGCTGTCGGCACTCAAATGGATCAACTCTCGTTGTTCGATGGCAACGCTGAGAAAGCGTCACAACTTGAACAAAAAGTTTGTAGCCACCTCGGCATCCCAGAAGTATTCGCCAATGTAGGACAAGTCTATCCGCGCTCTCTCGACATGCGCACCGTATCGGTCCTCGCCGATATTGCCTCAGGCCCATCATCACTCTGCCGCACCTTGCGCCTTATGGCAGGCCATGAAACTGCCAGCGAAGGCTTTGCCAAAGGCCAAACAGGCTCAAGTGCCATGCCCCACAAGATGAACTCGCGCTCCTGCGAGCGAGTCAATGGCTTCCACGTCATACTTAAGGGCCATGTCACCATGGCGGCAGGCCTCGCCGGAGACCAGTGGAATGAAGGTGATGTTTCCTGCTCCGTAGTCCGTCGCTTGATGCTACCTGACGCCTTCTTTGCCATCGACGGCCTATTCGAAACCTTCCTCACCGTACTTGGCCAGATGGACGCCTATCCAGCTGTCATCGAGGCCGAAAACAATCATTACCTTCCCTTCTTGATGACGACCACCATCATGATGGAAGCTGTTAAAGCTGGTGTGGGGCGCGAGGCGGCCCACTCTGCCATCAAGGAACATGCCGTAGCCACCGTCAACGACCTCCGTGCCGGGAAGATCAAAGAAAACGATCTTCCAGAACGCTTAGCATCCGATGATCGCATCCCCCTCAGTCTGGATCAACTGTCTGAGATCATTGCAACGGGTGGCGAAAATGCAGGCACGGCCCGCAGCCAAGTTGATCATTTTGCAGATACGGTGAATCAATGGGAGATGAAATTCCCAGATGCCGCCAATTATGTGCCTGGTTCGATTCTTTAATCGGCTATAAGCGGTAAAAAACGCCCACGGAAAAGAAATTAAATCACTCTAAATCAACGACTTGTTGTTTTTTGTGATTTTTTTCTCTTTTCTTTGAACAAGTTGCTACCTGGGGGGTCTATGTCTTATGAGAACAGCGTGTATATCGCGTGGTTCTTATTCATGTAAGGGTGAATTGCAGATATCAGCTTGATCATGTATCAGCGTGTTGAAGTTGTAATCTCAGAAAAGCCGTAGAAAGGGTCCCCCCCGTTCTGCGGCTTTTTTCTGCCCTTATTTTAGGTCATCCCAGCTTTCAGACCTAGACAAGCTTACACTGAGAATAGGCACAGCCTGAATAGCGCCTAGATAGGCTAAAACTAAGTTTCAGGCCCACCACATTACCTGCAAGCTCCACTGCCGGCAGGCTACTTCAAATAACTTGCTGTCTCTTACTTCAAGCTCATCAAATAACCCATCAAGTCTTTGAGCTCTTTTTCATTGAGCCTATTGATTAATGCTGGTGGCATAGGCGAGACTGGAGAGGGTTTGATCTCCTTGACCTCTGCCTTGGCAATCTCTGTCGTTTGAGAAAAGTCAAAGGGGCTAATGCCTACAATTAACTTTCCATCTTTCTCATCGAGCACTTTGCCAGTAACAAAAGATCCGTCATTTTTAGTGATTAAGCTAAACTGAAATTGGTCTGATATAACTTTATTTGGATTAATAATTGCCTCTGCCATGTCGACAAGCTGAAAACGACCTGCGGCTCTGGTCATATCAGGACCTGCGGCACCACCTTTGCCAGCAACCTGATGACAAGCCGCGCAGAGACAAGCCTCAAACATACGCTGACCATTTTTCAAATCCACTTTGTCGAGGTTGGTCAGCTTGGAGATATCATCCACACTCCACGCCTTGCCTGGACCTTTCGCCTGCGGCAAATTCTTAAATGGATTACTCACAACCTCCAACTTCCATGAACTGATCATCTTGCGCTCCTGCTCGGTAGCATGCTCCAATGCATTCTTGCGTATATTGTCCACGAAGCCAGCATAGCTGCGCCCACCACTCTTAGTGGCTGCTTCTTTGAACCATTGAAAATATTGCCTTCTCTGACCTTCGCTCCATGGGCCCTTAACCACTCTCAGGCAGTAAGCGTAATGCAGATTTTGAGTGGATGGCAAGTTATTGAGCATATTGATCACATCTTTGCCGTAGCGAGCATTACGAGCTGCAAGGGCAGCCCAATCAGGAGGAGTTTCGCTACCACGCGATGCCATCAAGCCTAATGTTTTTTCAACGACTGTCGGTGATTGGAGGTAACTCAACAATCTGCACAACTCACGATTCACCATGTCATCCTCTACCGGATAGTGATCATCTAGACTGGCAAGGAGTGCATCCCTCTGGTTGCCCTCCCCGCATCGTGCAATCACCAAGCTGACTGCCCTCAACAACTCAAGCTTACCTGTGTTATCTAGAGCTTTGAAATCAAGCTTCGCAAGGGCCTGCAAAAGTGGCTGAGCATTCTCCTTACCTCCCTGATGGGCAAGGGCCACAGCCCCATGAGACAATACCTTAGAGTTGGTCTCCCCTAGCACTTTATTCTGCCATAGCGACAAAGGCAAATGCTCGAGTGCCACTCGAGCGGCGTACCGGATAACACGGTCCTCATGCCCCATGGATTTCCATATCATATCGAGCTGATCAGGGCTGGCTGAGACGTGCATAGCTTCAAGCTTGCGACGCAGCGCAAACAGATCGTCGGCATCTTGACTTGGCTCGACGGGCACACATGATTCCTTGCCCACATAGTTGACACGATAAAGAGCAGACTGGGTTTTTCTTCCCCCGGTGAGGAAATACATCGCCCCATCATTGCCAATCACCGCATCGGTCACTGATAGCCCCTTACCATAAATAAATTCCTCTTTTTCTGCCGTGTAGCTTGCACCACTTGGCTTCAGGTGAATGGCGTAAATCGTTGCAAACGTCCAATCAAGGGCATAAATGGCATCTTGATAACGTGCAGGAAACTGCGCACCTGCACCAGAAACTACACCCGTTGGGGATCCTGGGCCGATATCCAGAACAGCTGGAGAGCTATCCAAATAATAGTCTGGCCACTTACCCGTTCCCTGCCTCCAACCAAACTCGCTACCACTGGTCACATGACATATGCGTGTAGGCCTGTACCAGGGAGTGCCGAAGTCATATTCCATATCAGCATCAAAGGTGAAAAGATCACCACGTTGGTTAAATGCGATACCAAAAGAATTCCTATACCCTTGGCTGTAAAGCTCCCAACGTGAATTATCAGGCTTGAAACGAGCAACCCAGCCTCCAGGAGCTTTTCGGCTGCGCGCATGACCACGAGCATCCGGCTGTGAAGGTAGCAGGTGATCTTCACCCCATTTGCTGGTTGCCGCAAAATTGTCGATACCGCTTGGAACATTGGTGTGGTTGCCGCACACATAATAAATCCACTCTTTATCCGGTGATATTACAAATCCATGCGGGCCGTGCTCTCCACCACCAGCAAGCTCCTTCATCAGCTCCACCTTGTCGAGCTTGCCATCACCGTTACTGTCGATGACAACGTAAACTCCAGCTTTAACTACCTTCCTCTCACAAACCGAGACATACAACCTATCCTTGAACCAGAGCAAGCCATGAGCTCCACCTATCTTTAAATTTAGCGGCTCTATCGCCGGAGCCTCGTTCTTGTTGACGGTAACGTAATAGATCGAACCATACTGATCTGCAGTGATCAGACGTCCATCATCGTGCTTGGTTATAGCCACCCACGAACCCTGATCTTGGTTGGGTACCTGGTAAATCTTCTTGCATTGAAAGCCCTCTGCTACCTTGATTTCCTCAGCTTGGACTGATGAAACCAAAACCGTGAAGCACACGAGGCCCAAGAAATTTGATATCACATTCACAATTACATTCATATGTATATCATACATAGAATCTATTGATTTCTTACATCAATCTATAAATAAAATTAAAGATGTTAAATCTATAGTGATGCGGCAGGACGAGTATTAAAAAATAGATCTCTCACGTAGCAACTTCCGATCAAACCAAGCTACATGTTTCTTGGTTTACGAATACTGCGCCGGCCACCATTTAACTTTCGCATCGGCTCGAATACGCTGTCCATTCCGACATCCTTGACCCCCCATACGACCTCCAGTAGCTCACCAATACGACCACTCGGAAAACCCCGTTGCCGAAACCACGCTAAATACTCCTCTGGCAAGTCCATGATAGGTAAGCCACCTGGAGGGAAATTTTCGGGCCCAAAGCGGCCAAAAGGCATATTTGTCTTGCCTATTTCAACTAGCATTTCACGAAATTCCTCTCGATCCCCACTTGAGATATCCATCTTCATCAATCAAACATGTCATGCATACCAATAAAAGCACATAACCCTGCTTGTTAAGGAAGTGAGAAACATCCAATTAACATGGCAGGATCTGATATTGACAAAATCAGCAAAAGCAAGTAAGCGGTGCGCTCTCACTCCTTCCCCATATGGACTTTATCTGGATCACTCTCTACTTTCTCGTACTTCTTGGATTATCAGGATACGGCTTTCATCGCCTGATGATACTATCGTTGTATCTCAAGCACTCGCGCAATCGCCCTGAGCCAAAAACCCATTTTAAAGACCTCCCTTTAGTTACAGTTCAGCTACCCTGCTTCAACGAAATGCATGTGATGGAGAGGCTTCTAGATTCCGTCTCCAGTCTCGACTACCCCATCGACAAGCTTCAAATTCAAGTTCTTGACGATTCCACAGACGAGACCACAGAAATCTGCAAAGCCGAGGTAGCCAAGCTGGTCGAGCGAGGTTTCGATGCTCAATATATTCATCGCACCGACCGCACTGGATACAAGGCGGGAGCTCTAGAAAACGGCACCATGAATGCCAAGGGTGATTACCTTTTCATCCTAGATTCTGATTTTGTCGTTAAGCCGGACGTACTTCACAAAACCATTCATTACTTTACCGATGATAAGATCGGCATGATTCAAACGCGCTGGGAGCACATCAACCGCACCTACAACGCGCTAACCCGCATCCAAGCCATGTTCCTCGATGGCCACCTGGAGCTGGAACAAACAGCCCGTAATCGCAGTGGCCGGTTCTTCACGTTTAACGGAACTGCTGGAATTTGGCGTAAATCCTGTATCAGCGATGCTGGTGGCTGGGAGCACGACACCCTCACCGAGGATATGGATCTCAGTTACCGAGCTCAGCTAAAGGGTTGGAAATTCATTTTCCTCAACGACGTAACCACGCCTGCAGAGCTACCAGTAGACATGGAGGGTTTCAAAAGCCAACAACATCGCTGGACCAAAGGCTCGATACAGGTATGCAAAAAATGCCTATTCGATATCTGGAAAAGTAAAGCCCCCCTCTGCTGCAAGATGGAGGCGACCGCGCACCTTACGTCAAACTTCGCTTACTTACTTCTGTTCGCGCTTCTGTTCCTCATCATTCCCAAACAGCAGAGTGATATGTCATGGTTTGATCAAAATGGCATATCTGAGCATCTACTCAACTTCCCAATCTTCTTTTTTGGCAGTGTCTCCGTGGCTTTGTTTTATGTAATGAGCCAGAAAGCTTTGCGTCCTGATACTTGGATGAAAGACATACTATATCTACCCATGCTTTTGGCTCTGGGTATTGGCATGTCGGTCAATAATGCAAAAGCTGTTTTAGAAGCTCTGTTTAATCACGAAACAAGCTTTGTCCGCACTCCAAAACACGGCATAAACAGCAGCACAAGAAAGGAAAAATCAACCTTCAAGAAAAGTCGCTACAAAGCCATTAAATCACTCACACCCTTTGTGGAGCTCGCATTCGCCTTCTTCTTCACCATCATTGTAGCGGACAACGCCTTGAACGGAAGCTGGGTAGCCGCGATTTTATTGATGCCATTCCCCGTTGGCTTCTTTTTTACCTCACTGACCTCCTTGGCGCAACAGCTACCTGCCGTCTTTAATTCACCCGCCAAACAAAGCGTCAAAAAATAATTTACCGCCACGGCACCTTTTCACAGGTTCGCGATAAACTATCGATCATCTTAAAATCTTATATTTCTCAAACAAAGTAGACATTTTCCGCGCTATCAAGCTTGACAGCTCAGCCCTATTGGCTAGTTTCACCGCCCTTGCGCGAGTCATGTTTGTTCACAAAAGGGCAAAACGACTTCAACAATCTCAATATAGAAAACCAGTTCATCTATGGCCAATTCAAAATCAGCCCTCAAGCGTGTTCGCCAATCAGCAACGCGAACAGCAAAAAACAAATCTCTTACCACACGCATGAAGACGCTTCGCAAGAAGGCTATTGATGCCGCATCATCTGGTGACAAAGATATCGCTAAAAAGGCGTTCTCTGAGTTCAACTCAGCAGTAGACAAATGTGAGAAGAACAACATCATTCACACCAATAAGGCAGCTAACCTTAAGAGCAAAACCAGCAAGCGTATCAACGCTTAACTTAACAATAGAGCGCTATTGCTAAGCTTCACTTTCTGAAGCGGCCTCCATTTGGAGGTCGCTTTTTGTGTCTACAAGACATATATTTTGCCTAGACAAAATCTTGAGCTCAATTACCAGTAATCTATCAATGATCAACAACCCTCAAAATCAATCCCGTATTGATAAAGCAAAGGAGATCGCCAACAATCCAGACAATTATAAGGTCTGCGAAGGCTGTGATTCTATTGTAGGTTCTGGAGCTAGTATTTGCCCCAACTGTCATAGTTATCGCTTTGATAATGACAGCTCACGCGTAGTCGACCAAGCAGTCTGGCTCGGGTGTCGCGAGCAAAAGTCCGTGACCGCAGAAGACCTTTATTAATCACTAGATACTATCTACCACTTCTAGTTCACCCGTCACCGTTGTGGCAGCTACCCTATAACATAAGCTATGAATTCCATCACCGACACCATTAGCAGCGATATGAAGTCTGCTATGCGCGAGCGTAACAAAGAAACCCTGAATACACTGCGCGCTCTAAAAACAGCGATCACCAATGCCAGCATACAAAAATCAGGCGCAGGCACAGTGTTGGATGATGGTGAAATCATTGCGATCATCCGCAAGCAAATCAAACAACGCCAGGACTCTATCGAGCAATTCGAAAAGGCAGACCGCCAAGCTTTGGCGGACAACGAAAAAGCTGAAATAGCAATTTTACAAAATTATCTTCCCGCAGCCATGAGTGAAGAAGATATCATTTGCGCCGTTGAATCTGCCATTTCGGAACTTGGCGCTGAGTCAAAAAAAGAGATGGGTCAGGTCATGAAACTACTCCAAGAAAAAACAGGAGGACGAGCAGATGGTAAAAAGCTATCTCAAGAAGTCATGAAACGTCTCGCTTAAGGCTTGGCTATACCATTGGTGGACCTCACTTGATCGCCCCTAACATCAATTCACACCCCTACCTGTTATCTACCGCTAATGAAGCTCTCTGTTATCATCGTTGCTGCTGGCTCCAGCCAGCGTATGGGCTTTGATAAACTTCTGGCTAAGCTGGCAGGCAAACCAGTTTTACAACATAGCATAGAGACTTTCGCCGACCATCCAGATGTATCAGAGATCATTGTTGTTTGCCCAAAAAATCGCTTCGATGCGCTCCGGCTTGATAACAATAAGACAATCATTACCCGCATCGACGGAGGTCAAGATCGCCATGATTCCGTAGCTGCTGGGCTAGGCCATTTGCACTCCAACTCCAATTTCGTAGCCGTCCATGACGGCGCACGCCCTCTTATAACAAGCCAACAAATCAGCAAGGTATTGGAGATTGCCATCGAGCATGATGCGGCAACATCCGCACGGCCAGTCACCGAGACTATCAAACGGGTTAGCGCTGATGGATTTGCAAATGAAGCCTTGTGCAGAGACAATCTCTGGCTGATGGAAACCCCTCAAATATTTAAAGCAAATCTCCTCAAAAAGGCCTACGATATCGTCCATAAAAACGGTGAACGCGTCACTGATGAAGTCTCTGCAATGGAGCTCATTCATCACAAAACTCGTGTTGTTGCCAATGATCGGCCCAACCCAAAGATCACCTACCCCGAAGACATTCCGTTAGCTGAGAAAATGATCTTCTAGAAAAGAGTTCAATCGGCACGAAAGCTAATTACACTTTTGCTCTCATCTTTCCTAATACTACACTTACACCAACATTCGCTACCCATGCCATATCGCATTTGCAAAATGATCGAGGTCGAGAACGGCCACCTCCTATCCAAGCACCCTGACAAGTGCAGATTCCCTCATGGTCATACCCGCAAGGTCGAACTCATCTTCGAGGCCGACTCTCTAGATGATCGCGAGATGGTTTTTGATTTCAAACTAATCTCTCGCATGATTGGAGATTTCCTCGAGACCTATGACCATGCGCTATGCATGAACACCGATGACCCCAAATTTGATTTCTTTAAAGAAGCTTACGGGGATCGCATCATTGGCTTCGATGGTGAAGACCCAACAACAGAGGTGATGGCACGAACCATCTACTTACACACAAAGGCGTCTCTGACCCATTTCGTCAAACAACCTGACACCGAATATCCCGTAAGACCGAACGTAAAAGTTGCAAAAATACGTGTCTGGGAAACCACTTCATCGTGGGCAGAATACGCTGAATAACACGCAGCCCTCTAATACTTAGAGCCCACTACCCTTCCATTCCTGCCAACCTCCTTTGTATACCGAGGTGGAATAACCTATTTCTGCCACCTTTTTGGCAAAGAGATAGGCATCAGGACAACTGTAATTTTGGCAATAAAGCACAATCACTTTTTGCTCAGCTAAGCCTTCATCAAGTTGCTCCACAAACTTTTCGGAATGTGCTGCATACTTCCGATACGGCAGATTAATGGCTCCGTCGATATGCCCCATTCGATAGTATAAGGAAGGACGGCAATCGACCAACAATACTTGCTTATCCCCTAGGAGGGCAAACAAGTGTTCAATGTCCACACCCGTTATTTGACCAAGCTTTGAGTCACTGAGCTTTACCTTAGGCCGTGCATTGCCCTTATGACCACCTGAGCTACCTACATCGCTGAGACTGGGCCTCGATGTAACGGCATCATCTGTAACCACTGAGTTGCAAGCAGTGAGTGGCAACAAGACTACAACACAGATTGAAATAATCTTCATACCTGCAGTATAGCGATACTCTGAAACAAAGAAAGTCTGGAGGTTAAACCTCCAGACTTTCTTTACGAAAAATAAGATTAGCTTTTCTGTGACTATGCGCTCACACGCATGGGCATAATCACATAAAGAAATGAACCGTCTATGCGAATCACGCCAGGACTCATTCCATCGATGAGATCAAGATATACCGACTCTTCACCAAGATTCTTGAGAGGCGCCATTAAAAATTCAGGATTGAATGCGATTGCGAATTCTTCTCCGTCATAGTCCGCCACCACAGGCTCTTTAGCTTCACCAATATCTTTTGAATTTGCTTGGACATCAATACTACCTTTGCTGAAGCTTAGCTTAACTGAGTTTGAACTCTCAGACGTGAGCAATGAAACACGACGAACGGTATTGAGAAATTCCTCTCGATTGATAGTGATGCGCTCCTTACGTTCACCAGGGATTACCTGTTTGTAGTTAGGATAGTTACCTTCGATGAGCTTACTCACGATAATACTATCACCAATCTCGAAGCTAATTTGATTGCCACTCAGCTTGACCACAGCATCACCTTCTCCACCAAGCATGCGCTGAAGCTCACTGACGGCCTTTGAAGGAATGATGATGTCAGTCTCATGACTTGCTGGGTATTCGAGATCATTCTCAACCATCGCTAGCCTGCGACCATCAGTAGCTACAAAAATCATTTTCCCCTCGCGGAACGACACATAAATACCATTTAAAACATAACGGGTCTCATCTGTTGAGATAGCATATGAAGTTTTCTTGATGGCATCGAGTAATACATTTTGGCCAATCTTGAACTCCGTGGAATCTTCGAACTTAGGCAAAGGCGGGAACTCATCTTCACCCAACCCGATGATTTTAAAGAAACTTGGCCCACACTTGATGCTGGCATGATTCTTACCATCAACTGATACCTGCACCTCACTAGCTGGAAGTTCACGAATGATGCTTACCAAACGTTTGACTGGCAGCGTGGTGGAACCTTCTTTATCAACTGTAGCATCCACGCTACCACTGACACCTACGTCGAGATCTGTTGTAGTTAATTTGAGTTTTCCATCGCTTGCCTCGATGAGCACGTTGGACAATATAGGCAGTGTTGCTCTGTTACTGACAACATGCTGAACCTGTTGTAAAGCATCGAGAAAAGCCTCTTTACTGATAGAAAATTTCATTTTTAGGTATGTAATAATTAACGTGTGACGCCTTCAACGTGAAACGACTTGCAGAAGACGTCGAAAGATTGGATCAATTTCCCTCCAAAGCAAGCCCTCATTAAGTAATCTTGAGCAATTTTACGCCTGCTATACAAGATGGTGTGCTGATACGATTGCCGCACCCTATATATAGATCCAAAAAAAGAGGCGCTAAGACTCGCAACGAGGACAATGAGGACCGCGGCATCGCTAAAAAACGCCTACCAACCTAGCTAATCAAGCTAGTACTCAAGGCAGAAAATACTTATTTTCGCTTGAGCGTGGCCATCAAGATATCAACTGCATCCCGAATCTCAGGTTCGCATTGGATGCGATCCCTCACCTTCTGGCATGCATAAATGACCGTGCCATGATCCCTTCCCCCAAAGGCATCCCCAATTTCAACAAGCGAGCAGGGTGTCATCTGACGGCTGAGATACATCGCGATCTGCCGAGGGAATGCGATATTTGATGGGCGCCTCCGGCTAGTCATGTCTGCTAGACGAATATCAAAATAGTCAGTGACCGCCTTTTGAATCGAGTCGATGTTAACACGGCGCTGCCCTTCTTCTCTTAAAATGTCTTTCAACAGAAATTCAGAGCGCTCAGTGGTGACTTGTTCAGTACCGAGTGAAGCGTAGGTAGCAATGCGAACAAGGCCGCCTTCAAGGCGTCTGACATTACTTTGTATTCGCTCAGCCAGCATTTCTAGAATCTCTGCATCCAGAGTCACATCCCAGTCTTCCATTTTGGAGCGCAATATGGCAAGACGAGTCTCAATTCCGGGAGGCTGCAGCTCGACTGTCAATCCGCTTTCAAAACGTGATATCAGGCGAGGCTCAATGTTTTTGATCTCTGAGGCTGGGCGATCGGAGGTCAAAACAACTTGGCTCTGAAGATCTAAAAGCTCATTGAAGGTATGGAAAAATTCTTCTTGGGAACGCTCTTTCCCAGCTAAAAACTGGATGTCATCAATGAGCAAAATATCAGCACGGCGATATTTACGACGAAATCTTTCGAGCGAACCTTTGCGAACAGTGTCGATGAACTCATTGATGAATTTTTCGCATGTCAGATATACCACCTTTGCTCTGGGGTTATCCTGCATGAGCTGCTGACCAATCGCTTGCATCAGGTGAGTTTTACCCAATCCCGAGCCACCATGAATGAAAAGCGGATTGTAAATTGGGTTTTTAGTTGAGGCCACAGCCATGCACGCTGCATGAGCGAACTCGTTATTTTGGCCTACCACAAAACGATCAAAGCTAAACTGAGGATTGAGCCCGGTTAACTTCAACTTCTTACGAATCTGCTCCTCGGGTCGACCTTGATTGTTACCAGCAGCACTCGCTCCGAATTCATCGCTGAAAGAAGCTTGAGATTCTGTATCTGAAGCCATCGCCCTATGGTTCGATCCAGAGTCATCATTAGCCTGTTCAGCTTGGTTGCAAGCCGACTTGGAGGACAGCTCTGCAAGTTGCTCTTGTATAGCCTCACAAACAACCACTCTCACTTTGAGAGGAAGTGGTGAAACCGCCGCCAATGCAGACTGCACCTCGGGCAGGTAGTTGGTCTCGATCCAAACTTGATGCATGTCACTGACTACCCCTAACACGGCCTCCGTCTCATTTACCTCTCTCAGATAAGCTGAGCTGAACCACCGATTATATGCATCACCGCTTACAAGCTCCCTGAGTGCTGTTGACACCTCTCCCCACATTTCTGCATTCCCATCCAAGCCTAATGCTTTCTCTGTCGGAATTTGTGTAGCCGTTGACCCTTGCTGGCCGTCGGAGATAGCGTCTGCTTGTTTCATTGATATCGTAAAATATTGATTGGTTTAAATGTAAGTTCGCGCATGGGGAACAGGAAGCGGGGGGACCTCGTTATCCAACTCGCATGCAGCGCGTGAATCAAAACTTTTTAATATTAACGCAGCCGCAAAAAATAACTTCCCCTATTCCACAAGAGTTCCACAGAAAAATTTTTAAAAATACTTGACCGGAAAACTAATCAAGAGTGCTTAATTATTTCTACCTTAACTATTATTATGTGCCACGAGAAAGGCCAAATCGGCCCGCTAACCACCCGCCACAAAGTGTAAGACTTGCATTGAGCGGAAAGAACCACTCCGAGCTCAAATTGGGGCGACAACTCACTAACAAATCGGCAAAGCTCGTCAAGCCAACAGCACCGAGAATCAAGGGCAGCTCTGGACGAAACCAAGATACCAGTAAAACCGATATAATGGTCCCCGCAATAAGCCCTTTTGTTTCGACCTTGATCGGCAAAATAGCAGCCGCTAGGACGCCCAATAGTGGCCCATAAGTGTAAGCTACCATGCCAAAAGCCAAGCCAATCAGGTCACTGTCTTCGTTGTTTTCGTAGACCACCCACAAACCCAGGCCTGCAAGAGTCAAAGCTACTCCCCATATACAAACGACTATCCGCGACAGGCGCACCATCTCAGCCCCCTTACCTACTGCTTCAAGTTTTTCTCTGCCATAGATAACCGACAAACTCGTCTGACTGAGCGCCGCCAAAATAGAATCAAGACTGGAGATTGCAGCAGCGAATGCGCCGGCCAATACCAGTCCGCTAAGCCCAGCTGGAACCTCCATCGTGATCCATGTGGGAAAGACATTGTTACTATTTACAAAACTTGCCGCAACCAAACTACTTGGTTCATTTAAGCGATACCATGCAAACAGTCCTGCGCCAACTGAGAGCATCAAGATGGTAACCAATATAGATACACTACTCCAGCACATCGCCTTCCTAGCATCTTTGATATTTCCACAACAAAACATGCGTTGTGTATTGAGCTGATCAACTCCGAAGGCTGTGAAATTCTGAAACGGCATCGCGATCAGTGCGACCCACATGGTATATCGCAGACTAGGATCTTGAAATGGCGTCGTAAAATCAAGCCACCGAAGTTTATTTTTATCCTGCCCATCCACTTCGACCTGATTCAGCTCAACAATCTGACTCCAACCCAACTCATTTACCAAAAGCACCAACGCTAATACGCCGCCAAAAATAAACAGACAAAACTGAATCACATCCGTCCAGATTACTGTCTGCATCCCCCCCATAAAAGTCCAAAGAATGGCGACCGCCCCGATGATGACGATACAAAGCCGAGCATCCATACCTGTTACCACCTGCAAAATAATTGCCGTCACAAGAACCCGCACACTTTGACCTAATATTGAACCCAGTGAAAACAGACCAGTAACCAAGCGCCTTGCCCCCTCTCCAAGCCGGTCTCCCATAAAATCATAGGGACTATATATTTCCTTCTCGTAATAGAGGGGTATCAACCAGTAAGCGACGGCAAAGCGAGCGATAATAGAGCCAAATCCCCACTGCAAGTAGGTCCAGTCTCCAGCCATGGCATAAACCATGCCTGGAACACCAATAAAAGTCAGCGCACTTATCTCTGTGGCAATCATCGACCCACTTACCGACCACCATGGCAGTGTCTTGCCACCCAAGAAAAAGTCTTTGATATTGGACTGCTTACCAGAAAGCCGATGCCCAAGAACTGTGGTGAAAATCATATACCCAGCAACAACCATCCAGTCCCAGTGGGTAAAATATTCGTGAACTTGCTTCATGGCTGCGCAGGTTATCAGCCAGATCTCCCACATCAAACTTTTCTTCCAAAACCCATGCTCGTGCGGACAGAAACTTAAAACTTCAAACTAATTGCAAAAGAGGCTTGTCGTTTGCTACGCATCACTCATAACTCAACCCCAGATTTAAGTAAGTGGCCTCATCTGGAAATCATCAAACTCTTGGCATCATCCCAGCTCGCTGGGGTTCTACTCGCTTCCCCGGTAAACCGCTGCACCTAATCGCAGGAAAGCCACTAGTTAAGCACGTTTGGGAGCGCGCCCAGCAATGTAAGCTGCTCGATCAGATCACGATAGCCACTGACGACGAGCGCATATTAAACGCAGCACACAGTTTTGGTGCACACGCAGTACTCACGTCTGAAAATCACCCCACAGGAACGGATAGGATCGCGGAAGCAGTCTCCTCTTATCCCGATGCTCGATACGTCATTAATATACAAGGTGATGAGCCACTTATTGAGCCCAGCCTTATCGATGAATTAGCTACTGCATTACACAAAAACCCAGCTATCTCCATGGCTACCGCAGCCAATCCAATTGAGGATACTGAGGCCATGAATGACCCCAACGTGGTCAAATGTGTTCTCACCCAAAACGGAGAAGCCCTTTACTTCTCTCGCAGCCCTATTCCTTATCAGCGTGCGGACAGCCCCAACCTCAGACTCTTCCGGCACAAAGGAATCTATGCCTACCGCAGAGACTTCCTCGAAAAGTTCGTCATCTGGCCGCCCTCACCACTTGAGCTTGCAGAGTCACTCGAGCAGTTACGCGCTCTCGAGAACAATGCACGAATCAAAGTCCTGATCACCTCAGATGACTCCATCGGAGTCGACACACTCGAACAAGCTCAACAGATCGAAAAACTTCTTCAATAAATCACCTATCTTTCTTAACCATGGCCCAACCCACTAAATATATCTTTGTCACTGGAGGTGTCGTCTCCTCCTTAGGCAAGGGACTTGCTGCAGCATCGCTGGGCACACTTCTCGAGCACCGAGGGCTGTCCGTCATCTTGCAGAAATTCGACCCTTATCTCAACGTAGATCCTGGCACAATGTCGCCCTATCAACATGGAGAAGTATACGTGCTTGATGATGGCGCCGAGACAGACCTTGATCTTGGACATTATGAGCGTTTTACCAATTGCACCCTCAGTAAATTCAACAATCTTACCTCTGGTCAGGTATTTGAGAACGTTATCCGCAAAGAACGCAAAGGCGACTACCTCGGCAAGACCGTGCAATTCATTCCTCATTGCACAGATGAAATCAAAGCTCGTATCAATGATGTAGCGCTTCGTTCAGATGCAGACATCATTATTACCGAAATTGGCGGAACAGTGGGAGACATCGAAGGCCACCTCTTTCTCGAAGCCCTGCGTCAGTTCTCACTCGATGTTGGTCGTGAAAATGTATGCTTCATTCACGTCACCTTGCTGCCACTCATCAAAGCCGCTGGCGAAATAAAGACGAAGCCAACTCAGCAGTCCGTTGCCAAGCTGCGCGAGATCGGTATTCAGCCTGACATTATCGTCTGCCGCACAGAACACGAACTTGATGAAGACAACCGACGTAAGATCGCCATGTTCTGTAACGTCGAGCACAAGAATGTCGTGGCATTTCGCGATGTTGACCACACCATTTACGAATGCCCAGTCGACCTGCGTCGAGACAAACTTGATCGCCTAGTAACCGACCGGCTCGGTATCGAATCCGAAACGCCGGATCTCAGCGAATGGCAGGATTTCGTTGATCACATCATCAACCCGAGTCATGAGGTGAAGATCGCCGTTGTCGGCAAATACATCGAACTACAAGACGCCTACAAATCAATTTACGAGTCATTGACTCATGCGGGTGCCGCGAACGACACTAGAGTGATAGTAGAGCGTATCGACGCAGAGATTATTGAGCGTGATGGCGCAGACTCTCATCTCAGCAATATAGATGGTATTCTTATCCCTGGTGGCTTTGGTGATCGTGGAACTGAGGGTAAAATTCTAACTGCCAAATTCGCGCGGGAGCAGAAAATACCTTACTTCGGCATCTGCCTGGGCATGCAAATTGCCACCATCGAATTTGCTCGAAACGCTTGCGACTTGGCAGCTGCTAACTCTACCGAATTCGACAAAGAAAGCCCACACCCTGTAATTTCTTTACAAGAAGAACAACAAGGGGTTGAGGATATGGGCGCGACCATGCGCTTGGGCGCGAGTGACTCAAAAATAGTGCCTAACACCGTAGCCCACCAACTTTACGGAAAAGACACGATTAGCGAACGCCACCGTCATCGCTACGAATTCAACCCAGCCTATCGTGAACAAATCGAAGCAGCTGGCCTCAAAATCAGCGCTGTTTCTGAGCCTGAAGGTTTGGTCGAAATCGTAGAAATCAGCGATCATCCATTTTTCATCGGCGCCCAATTCCACCCGGAATTTCAATCTAGGCCTAACCACCCGCACCCAATCTTCTCCGGATTTATCGCTGCAGCACTCCAACACCACGCTTAATCCAAGTAATTACCGTGCCCGCTATCGAATCCAAAATCATAGAGCTTGGCTACAAGCTACCCGAGGCCCCTGCTCCTGCCGGATCTTATGTGAACTGCGTTCGCTCTGGCAATTTACTCTTTTTAGCAGGTGGCATTCCGCCATTAGACGACAACACTTATTTAGGCAAAGTGCCGACCGAGACCTCGGTGGAGACAGCTCAAGATGCTGCTCGCCTTATCACACTCAACCGTCTCGCAGTTGTGAAAGCTGAAATTGGAGACCTTGACCGAGTCGAGCGCATCGTCAACGTCGGAGGCTTTGTGAATTCAGAGCCCGATTTTTACCAGCACCCTGCTGTCATCAATGGATGCTCTGATCTACTCGTCGCAATCTTCGGTGACAAAGGGGTTCACTCACGCACCGCTCTCGGCGCATCAGCCCTACCCCTCAATGTATCTGTAGAAATCAACATGGTTGTTGAGGTGAAATAAAGATTTTGCAAGATGGCACTGTGCCTAGATCGTATTTGAAGGCGTTGCATGTTGCTAAAATTCACTTCTTCACTTGCCGAGATTAAAAATAGATGTAACTTAAAAACGATTAAACATGATGCACATGTGAATTGAAGCATTATGAATCAATCAATTTTATTATGAAAACCAGCATACGAAAAACAACTGCATGCGCTGCCGCCCTTGGGTTAGCAGCGTTACCCATGTTGGCTACTGTGCATGCCAATGTTGCCGATGCAACGGAGGTTGAAGCCATTGCCAACACCGCGACCGTCTATCTTGTCCAAGTAAGTGGCAAAGGATGAGGTGTTTCTAACCGAGCCAGTCTGGCTCTCAAAACACAAAGCGGCGTCGATAAAATCCTGCTATCAGGCCTACGTGCAACCGTAGTCATGAAAAATGGCCAGGAGCTTGACCAAGCCAAAACGGAAAAATCCTTAAACCTCAAGGCACTGAAACTTGTGTCATTCAAGAAGGAAGAGGTCGTTATTCCTGAAGCTGGCTACGTGCTGGCAGTTACTGGCACCGGATGAGCGGATACTAACGAAAAAGCCCGTGTGGCTTTAGAACAACTCGATAATATTGCTGCTGCATACGTCAACAGAGGCATTACTCTCCACCTAGTAAAGGCTGGAGAGCTCGACCAAGGCAGTATCGCCAAAGCAATTGCTCCATACAGGATGAATATTAAGGATACCAAGCCTCTTGCAGGCAAGCCCTTCTAGAAAGCATCATCATCACTCACATGCGGCCAGCCCTCACACGAGGTCTGGCCGTTTTTTGTGGCTCAGCTCGAGAGGGTCTTTGCTGAGTTCTTGTTGACAACCCATAGATAAGGAGACTCATCAGTCGCCTCTCTCCGCAGATATAGAGACACTGACCATTGATCAATATCGAGCGCATGGACGAATTCATTTACCTTAGCAACCTCATCAGCTCCTCCATCGTGTCCAGGATAACACATCACCGTCAAGACCCCACCACCCGAGAGCAAACTCCCTGCGGTCGATAATCCGGCAATAGTCGATCGAGATTGGGTGATTTTCGTTTTATCTCCACCCGGTAAATATCCGAGATTAAACATTGCCGCTCTAATACTCCCAGTAACATATCGCCCGATTTCGGCATGACTCTCACACTTTAGTTGATAGCAGTACCGATCCACCCCAGCCGCCTCAAGGCGCTCAGCGGTACTGCTAATTGCTGCTTGCTGTATATCAAATCCAAAGACCATTCCTGAGCTACCTACACATCCTGCAAGAAACAAAGTATCATGCCCATTGCCCAGTGTTGCATCCACCACCGTATCTCCCTCCTGCAAGACTTCAGCAACCACCTCATGCGCCCGATCGAGCAAGCTGCTTGATATACATTCTCCCTCAATCATACTGCTAATTTTTTTGATTACAGAAGAAAAAAATTAGTTGGATTCGGGCAATTTAAGTTCCTCATCCAGATCACATTCACCACTCAAGTGAGCTGCAAAATGCTCGGCAACAGCAGGAGCCATCAATGAACCCTTTGATCCCAAGCCATTGAAGAAGCCGACTTCTGCCATCTCGGGGTGAAAACCCACCACCGGCATACTATTTCTCACAATCGGCCTGATACCTGCCTCGTGCCCTATGACCTCCATAGGCACATCCATATTCTCGCCCAGCTTCACCCAGGTGTTTAATTTTTCGAGCACCTCTGCTTTCCCTTCCTCACTGGGAATAGCATCTAGGTGTTTCCATTCATAATTGGCACCGGCCTTCCACATGCCCCCCTCTCTTGGCGCCAGCCATCCATTGCAATGGTATCGCCTTGCGTCATCGAGCCCATCAATCCAAACATTCAAAATTTCACCTTTCGCGCTACGATGATGAACGTGCGAGAACCAACCTTGGTAGCCATCCACTCCCCGCAGACCATACGCACCCTGACACAAAATCAGCTTATTAGCTGTTACATCCTGCCACTTGACCTTGCCGTCGACAAATGAAACATCTTGTTCAGAAAAGGCCGCCTCACGCCATGAATCAGCATCGATCAACTTGTCCTGAACAACATGCAAAAAAGCGAGCGTATCAAGCCATGCCCCATCTTGCATTTCAATCCCCCCAAAATCATGTCGAAAAGGCCCATCGACCCTCGGCACCTCATGCGCCCATTGCTCTAGCTGATCCTGCTTATTACGCCACTTCTTGCGTTCTCTCTCAGAAGCAAAAACACGCACCACAGGAGTTGGATGGTAGAGTTTACGACCACTCTCTTGCTCCAAGGCGTGATAAAACTCCAGAGCCTTGGGAAGATAATACTGCTGGCGCCAAGCCGGGTTCATACCCTTGCCTGTTAGCGGAGTGATCAAGCCCGCCGCAATCCTCGTCGAGCCCGTACCATCCTGACGATCCACGACTAAAATGGAGCGACGACGCTTCAGTAGCTCCACTGCAAGTGTGCTACCAGCGAGGCCTTGTCCAATAATCAGAAAATCAACATTCATCATTACCCGTCGCCCTCTAAATCCTTCTGTAATGACTCATTAGGGTCTATCCACTCGGCATCATAACCTTTTGCATAATTAAAGAGGTCCCTATGCATGTATTCGTAGTAGCCTTCTTTTTGTTCATCACTGAGCCGATACCAAATGGTAACGTTGAATGCCCGAGTAACCTTTTGCATCATCTTCAGGGTCAAGCGACGGCCCTTGCGTGCTTTTTGAACCTGTTTGTGGCTTAGCTGTTCGGTCGAAACTGAAACCATATCATGATTGTTTATCCCCCACTCATTCATCATGCGATCCAAAGGCTGCGAACCCAAATCACGTTCTTTACTGTCCTGCATAGAAACATTCTTAGCTTGAAAATTTAAATTTGGAAACTGAATTTGGCGTTTGGAATTTGGTAAATATAGATTAACGTTCCTCAATGCCTAGCAAACAAGATATCCTCGACCTCTACTTCATGGATGCACGATGTAAATTAATCGACATCGCTGCTTTTTTGGACCGAATGGATCGTTTTGATGGCGAGCCCGATTATCGTTACAATAGCTTCCATGAAGCTTTAGATGCTCTGCTTAAGCCTGGCGATCAGTCACGCGCGCAAGCAGTCCTCAACACCCTTTCTGATCAAAGTGAGGAACCAATCCCTAAGGCCACCATTCAAGGTGCCTCTGGTGCGCCCAACAAGCAATCAGGCAACTAACCCTAATTTATACTTAACCGATGCCTTATATTGAACCTCATGCTCACATGGTGAGTCGCACTACCGATGATTATCAGGCCATGGCCATTGCTGGCTGCGAAGCCATTTGTGAGCCCGCCTTCTGGGCAGGCTTTGACCGCAGTTCAGCCCAGGGATTTTACGATTACTACCGACAACTCACTGACTATGAGCCCAAGCGTGCGGCAAAATTTGGCATCAAGCACTTTTGCTGGTTATGCATCAATCCCAAGGAAGCTGAAGACTCAGGCTTTGCACGAGAAGTGATGGCAATCATCCCTGAATTTCTCGACCAACCGACGGTACTTGGTATTGGGGAAATCGGGTTGAACAAAAACACCGTCAGCGAGCTCACTATTTTCGAAGAGCATGTTGCCATCGCACAACAGCACGATCTGCCGATACTCATTCATACTCCGCACCTTGAAGATAAGCTTAAGGGCACGCGCCTCATCATCGATGCTCTCAACAACGCTAAAGTTGATCCCAACAAAGTCATTATTGACCACGTAGAGGAGCATACCGCGGGAATGGTGCTCGATCAGGGCTTCTGGGCAGGCATGACCCTCTACCCCGAGTCAAAGTGCACACTTCCGCGAGCCGTTGATATCCTTGAAAATTTCGGCATGGAAAATATTTGGATGAACTCCGCATGTGACTGGGGAATCTCTGACCCTCTTGCGGTTGCAAAATGCATGCAGGAAATGAAAAAACGGCAGCACTCTCGTGAGACGATTCACCAAGTCGTGTACGATAACCCCGTTAAATTCCTCAGCCAATCTCCTAATTTTTCCCTCTAAACGGAACATGGACGCGCCAGACCTTGAGCAAATAAAACAGAGCCTATTGAGACTTTCCTCGGAGGACCAAGACCATATGGCTGGCTTCCTCCTTGTCGAGCGACTCAAACGCAACAGCCTCATCATGCCCACTCTTCATAAGCGCATTGAGGACTCTGACCCAGAAAACTGGCAAGCCTTAAAAAACGTCAAAACCTCACCTGACAATGACTGACACATTGGTTTACCTGCACAATCATGTTGCTGATCGCCTCAAAAAAATAGGACGACAAGAACCCGTCGAAACCTTCCTGGATCGGCTACAGGTGAATTCCGAGATTGTCGGCAATTATCGCTTCACTGACCCTCGTGGTAGAATTGTTGAAGTTAAAATCCTTGGCCGCCACGCCCTCTTCTTTTTTAAGGATCCTTTCGCCAACATCGTAAAGGTTCTCGACCTTCGAAACGTAGAGTCATTGTGAAAACAGCCAATCTGCCCGAGGCTCATCTTGCCTACTGTACGAATATCCACCCTGCAGAAAGCTGGCAGGAAACACTGCATGTGCTCAAAACACACACGCTCCAGGTTAGAGACCAAGTCTGCCCGCCCAACTCAGCTTATGCGATCGGGCTCCGGTTATCAGCTCGAGCAGCATCGGAGCTACTGCAGGGCAATTACCTGGCAGAGTTCAAATCGTGGCTGGAGAAGGAGAACTGCTACGTATTCACGATCAACGGCTTCCCTTACGGCTCCTTTCACGGCACTCGAGTTAAAGAGAAGGTTTACCAACCTGATTGGTCGAGCTCAGACCGGCTTGACTACACCAACAACTTGTTCAGCATCATCGCCCAACTTGTGCCCAAGGGCGTTGATGGCTCCGTATCAACGTTGCCAGGATCATTCAAAGAATTCCATTCTGACGAAAATGCTATCTTCGCCAATCTGGCGGCCTGTGCTCAGCACATAGAAGCTTTGTCCATCAAGCATAACCGAGATTTACATCTAGGACTTGAGCCAGAGCCTCTTGGACACTTCGAGAACACCGAAGAAGCACTCCGTTTTTTTGACAAGCTTCACGATAGTGTAGCTGAGCCCGAACTCATCAAACGTCGTATTGGGATCAACTATGACACCTGCCACTTCGCGCTTGAGTTTGACGACTGTAGAAGTTCGCTCAATGCCTTGCGAGCTGCTGGAATTCGAATTTCTAAGATCCACCTATCCTCCGCCCTTGAGTTTGAGCCAAACTCACAAAATGCAATCCAGGCTATTGTTGCCTTTGATGAGCCTACCTACTTACACCAAGTCATTGTATCGGATGAAAATAAACTACTAACCCGATTTAAAGACCTTCCCGACTTCTTGGCTGAGCACGAATCTTGCGCAGGCACCTTCGCGTCATCAAGCAGAGCTCGCATACATTTCCACATCCCTTTGTATGCAGATCCCACCTCGCCCTTGAGCTCAACCCAAAGCCATGCCGTGGATGCTATTGAATACCTCAAGGCCAACCCAGGCTTCTGCACTCACTTTGAGATTGAAACCTACACTTGGGGAGTTCTCCCTGATGACCTTCAAATCCCCATCGAGGAGCAGATTGCCCGCGAATACAACTGGGTGACTAGTCAATAAACGAGCATACATACTGGCAGATGCCCTCTGTGACTTCAATGCTGAATCCTGAGTTGGCATTCACATCAAAGTGGTCACCCGCAGCAAAGCCGTTACAGCCTTCGATGCCGTCGAGACTGACAGCACAAACGCCATCAGTAATCTCCATGCGCTCGGCCAGATTTGTATCAAAGTGATATTTGCCGGGGAAAATCAGACCGAAGGTCTTGGTTGAGCCATCTTCCAAAGTCACGCCGTGTGATACCACTTTGCCATCAAAATAAACGTTCGCCTTCGCATCTGCAGTTACATTGGTAAATTTCATGCTGAAAACTTCTTCTCCTCGCTGCTCACAAGCAAGCCATAACTTTGTCACCTAAGCTCAAAAAACATTATATTAATTTTGAACAAATACTGTGGTTAGCAGTCTAGGTATATTGGAAGTACGCTTGCACTGTTTACTCCCTCCAACAATACAGATGGTGAATTCATAGTTCATTTTCAGTTTATGCATAGTTCATTCACATAGTTCATTCATAGTCTATGCCTCGACGTAATTGATTGCACAACAATCAATGGCCCAGAGGATCGATCTTGAGCCCCAGTAAGATTTCTTACTGGGGCTCTTGTTTTACAGTGCGGCAAAGAATTGTCTATTTGGTGCTAAAATCACGGCTTTAGTATTGCTACTGTGCTAATCTCCCACTAACTTCCCGAACGATCTGACATGGCAGATCACCAACCCATTTCATATTTTCTATAATGATTGAGAACATGCGTAAATACACCGGTCTGATGGCCGTCGTCTTCATCTTGCTTGCTGCAGGTTTTTTATTCACAATGAACGACATATCCGGCAGTGGCGGTGGCGGTATGGGATCG
>Ga0206130_10000472_pt1 | contig 67913 bp, 66 predicted proteins | sample Helgoland_Spring_9_FD_148637 | JGI IMG/M metagenome (GOLD analysis project Ga0206130, IMG submission 148637) | Pelagic subsurface seawater microbial communities from Kabeltonne, Helgoland, North Sea - Helgoland_Spring_Bloom_20160512_1 | ecosystem: Environmental > Aquatic > Marine > Epipelagic ... | reverse complement strand
TTGCAATACTTTTTATAAAAGTATCTTCTAGTTAAATCCCAATTGCCTATCTTGCATTTTGCGACTAATCTCCAAATTACGTTCGTCTTGTTGAAATTGTTTTTCTGTTTCTTTTTTAGAATCTAGTGTTGTTTTTCTGTCAGCAATTTTAAACTGTTTATTTTTAGTATAATCTTTTCTAAAATCTGCGTCATAATTTCCTTTAGATACTGATAATCTAGAACCCTTGACACCTTTCCAGTTTGTATCCATCGCGTTGTCACTTTTCTTATTACTCGAATGAAACATTTTATCTAATGGTGTATAAACACCTATATTTTGATCTTGGGGGTCAGAACTTGCGTATTGATTTCTATTGTAAGGAGGGTCGTCTCGCCCAGCATCATATAATTGACGTTTTTGTGCTTTTGGAGGATTTGTAGGAAGACCTGCGTTTTTTTCTACTGGGTCAGGTAGCAATCTATATTTTTTATCACCTTGTGTGGTGTATGTTTGTTGAAAATATAATATTGGACATTTCATACCTTTTGCTTGTTGCCATTCGACAAATTCAATATATTCTTCTAAATTATTAAAATAAATTGGATTAACACCCGGGACCAATGCTTTGTTTTTATTTAGTAATTTTAATTTATTATCAACTTGTATTAGTAAATTTGGACAATCTTGAGTTGTATCAAAAGTTTCTATTATATCGCTTGTTTTATGAGTGGCACAAAATAATAAACCTAAAATAAATATTCCTGCGATTATTTTTAATTTCATATATAATTATTGTATATATTTATTTCTCTCTAAATATTATAATGACAAACGATAAAAAAAAAAACTTGGTTGATGTTAATATTCACCATGATACTTCAGATAAAGATGCAGAAAAAGAATTCAGTATTTTAAAAAAACATATGTCAGACAATAACAGTAAAACTTTATTATTTGCTACCGCCCCGTGGTGTGGTCATTGTCAGGCATTAAAACCTGTTTTACAAGAACTAAAAACAAAATTTAATGATCATTCAGGTAAAGGAGTGATAGCGCATATTGATGATAAACACCATGAAAAACTAAAAAGTATGACCGAAAATCTCGAAATAAACGGATACCCTAGTGTTAAAATTTTACATGGAAATAAAGAAAAATTCTCTCATTCTGGTCCAAGAGATATATCAACATTATCTAATATTGTAAATAAAACTTTCCCCAAGAAAGGTGGTATGAAAAAAAAGGTAAAAAAAACAAAAAAAAATCACAAAGTCAAAAAATATAAATCAAAACATCGTTCAAAGCATAGCACAAAGCACACTTCAAAGCACCATAACAAACACAATAAAACCAAACATAAAAAAAACATGAAACGAAAACCCAAACATAAAACGAAAAAATCTTTTATGTCATTATTTAAAAAATTTAAAGGAAACTTGTTTAAACTTAAAAATCAATTATAAATTACCCAAATACAATTAAACATAATCTCGAAATAATTAAATCTTAAAATGATTTAATTATTTTAATCACTAAACGCCCGTGAACGTTTTGATTTAAGCATGTTAACAACTCCTTTGTTATTAGACTCTTCAAGTCTTTCTTTTGATTCACATAAAGTAAGTATTATGCTATCAATTCTAGCAACAATATCTTCGTTTTCTGGATACGTTTGTTTTAAATTGTAAAGCCCTTTTACAATTTTTACAATAAATTCTGTCATTTCAACTGTTATATGTGAATAATCTTGCAATAAGATCATTAGCAACCCTTTTTGACCTTTTTTAATGTAATCTAAATAATTATCAAATACTTTCATTAATGCTTGAAAATCTTTTTTTAAATCTTCGGATGTTTTGCTGCGACTTTGCTTGTATAATTGTCTTTTTAAGAATTGCCCCCAAGCATTTTTATCAATATAATAATTTCCATCAACATCGCAACCCAATTTATCACTAACTTCTAATTCATTTATTATTTCTAATCTCTCCTTAAGAGTTTTAAAGTTGTTGTGTATTTCATCTATTTTTGATGTTTGGTCTAAATCTACTTCTACTAATTTGCTAAATATTTTGGTATTTGTTTCCTCCATTATATAAATAGAAATATTTTAAACAAATGGTATATAACGTGGTTGATTGTTATCGTAAATAGTGACTTTAAATGCGTCATTGTATCCTTCTACATAAACAGTATCTCCGTTCATTAAATCATCGCACCCATATTCATTTGTACAACTTCTTCCGTTTCTGCTGACTGGTAATTTTAAACTATTAAATTTGTCGCTCATTGTGTAAAACTGCCATTTATTTCTGTTTGTGTGTAACGGTCTTCCCATTAAAGGTAACATTGTTTCTTTGCCATTTAATCTAGTCAGCAATCCCACTTGTCTGTAGTGATCATTAAATCCTCGTGTTTTAATATTAATTGGTATCCCTGGTTGATTTGGAAATGAAGGTGGAAAATAACCACCATCTCGCAACGGAGGAGTAAAGGGGTTTGATAAAACGTTTTGTCTTCGCCCGTATACTGGAGGTGGCGAGATAAATTCTCTCTTAACAATAATTTTCTCGGGCTGTCTTACATTTCTGGATTGTATCATAGCCGCGTTGTTATTAATATATTGATAATACATAATTACAAACCCTACGATTGCCACTAAAAATAAGATAGTCACATTTTCAATACATATTACACCGGGAGGACATTTTTTAGCCATATTATATATATAATATCATTATTTATTTCTTTCCTCCTGTTAAATTTGCCAATCCTCCAAATTTGGCCATCATGCCGTCTAATTCTTTCATATTGGGCAAGTTCATATTATTGAGTAAACCCTTGGCATCCTTAAGAAGGGGGGCCATCGATTCCAATTGACCAGCCAACTGTTTTTGTTGGTCCAACAATGATTTTGTTTCTTTGGAGAGATTTGAAATCCCACCCTTCCCAATTAAATTAGAGAGATTATCATAAGCTTGTTCCATCGTAGATGCGTAGTCAATGCGACCTCCAGGACCTTCATCAACCGCGTCCTCTTCTTCACCTTCTTTAACTGATGCTGGTGATAATGTTGTCATTTCTTCTGTTTCATCTTTTTTTTTCTTTTTATTAGACATTTCTTTTTTTTCGTCTTCACTATTTTCTTTTTTCGAAATTCCCTCTTTCATTCCTTCACGTATTTTTTTACTAGCAAATGCGATGTTTGTAATAAACATAGCGGACCCAAGAATAATAATCATATTTTTGGTAAAATATGAAGTTATAACGCCTAAAGCTACAAATAATGCTAAACTATCAAAATCCTTAGTCATTAAATATCCTAAAACATTTGTAATAGCGAAGAATAAAACAATGTATAAAACATATTTGTTTGTCGTAACTTTGTTTAATGTTTTGGTTAAATTTAATTTCATTTTATATATTAAAATATATAAAATAATATTATATGAAATTTACTTTTTTTCAGCTTTTACGGCTTCTGTATGTGCCTTGTGTGCCGCCTCCAGACAGTGTTTTAATTTTTCCTTATCATCTTTATCCTTCTTGTGACAAGCCTCAATTGCTTTTTCCAGCGCATCAGAAACTTTATCACTCATTCCTTCTTTAATGCGTCCACACCCGAAAAGAACATTGGCTACAAACAAACCAATGAAAATATCTAAGGTGCGGTTTTTGGTAAAGTGGTTCGCTGAATATGTAGCGGCGACGAAAAGGAGAATACATTCCATAGAACTCATTGTAACATATCCCAAAAGGTTAATGGCGGCTAAAGCACAAGCGGCATAGTATAAGTATTTGTTTTTTATGATTTTATCAAACTTCATTATATATAAAACAAACAAAAAAATTGATTAAAGTGTTGTAATAATATTAAATTTATAAATGATACAAAATAAATTAGCATTGGTAGAAATATATCATCCACATATTCATGGTTCACAAAATTCTAAATTATATAGTCATTTCTTTTCTTCTCTAAACATTACATCTAAAGAATTCATGGAAGATTATCCAGAGGGATGGATTAAAGATAGACAACTAATATTACAACAGTCTTACAATGATAATATTTCTAATCTAATACCTCATCCAATAATTGAAAATTATGAACTCATATTACAAACCAAAAATTCTCTGTCACTGGAGATTATACAACCTATTGTAATAATAGACGATGGCCACGAAACGTATGTTTGTATTTTGAAAACATTTTGGCTAAAATGTTTTCAAAGAAAATGGAAATTTTATTATAAAAATAAAATTGCGAAAATGAAAAGTCCTAAAGTATTGCTTAATAGACAAATTTATGGAAAAGCTTTTATTTACTAAATAAAAAATATTTATTTAATATTTTTTTTATTTCTTTTTTTTATATTTTCTCTTACCTTTATTTACTTTCTTCGTCTTATGTTTTTTATGTTTTTTATGTTTTTTATGGTGTTTGTGGTGTTTTTTGTATGTTTTATTTTGTTTGCGTTGTTTTGATCTTAAAACGCGAGATTTATTTGCTGCTGGACTATGTAAATACCCGCCTCTCAAAAGTGGTGCTCCTCCTGGTCCCTGACCTCCTGGTCCCTGACCACCCGGTCCCTGACCTCCTGGTCCCCGACCACCCGGTCCCTGACCTGGTGGTGCTCGCGGACCACGATTGTTTTGAGCATTAATACCTACAACTTGTTCTAAAGCAGCCACTTCTCTTTCCAACGCAGTTAACTCTTGGCCTAATCTGTCCGGATCAATTTGGGCCATTATATTATTTAAAGTTGTAAGCTGGGCTGCGGTAGGTGCGCGTTCTCTGATCTGTGTTTGTAATGTTTCCAACTCTTGGCGGGCGTTACCTTGTTGCGCAACGCGTCTTTGAACTTCTTGCAAACGCGTTGTTATTCGCGTTAATCTGTCACCCAATACTCGTCTAAAACGAGTACCTGATTGTTGTAACTGGGCTATTCTATTTGGTAATTCCTGTAAGTTTCTCAAAGCAGTTTCTAAATTTTGAGGTTGTGCCATAATTATATATATATATTTATATTAATTTATTTGAAAATATTTTTTTTTCAATCCAAATAAATGAGGAAATTTAATCTATAATTTCATCTATATCGTTTTTTATTATATTAATTTGGCTTAATATTTTGTTTTGTTCCAATAAAGCCCGTTGATTCATTTCATCCGTAATTTTTGATTTTTCAACTGTTCTTTCAATATATTCAACTAGTAATTGTAAAAATTCTTTTTGTTTTGTTTTTTCGTCAATAATATGTGTTTTATATTTTTCATAGTCATTTTTTATACCCACTAAAAATTTATTTTCATCAGTTGTTTTATTTAATTTATTTAAATGTTCTAAAACATTGTTTTTATTATTTTTAATTTCATTTTTTAATTTCAGCATTACTTTATCTCTTAAGGCTAATTCCATATTATATATATTTAATATTATATATATAAATTTATAATTCAATATTCATAAATAATTAATAATAATAATTAAAAATTAATAATTAAAAATTAATAATTAATTTATTAATATTTTAGATACTTTAATTCATTTTTCACTTCGTATGAATAAATCTTACAGCATAGTTAACATAAAATAATGATTTTATATTAAATTTTATATAATCGTATGATGCGATAAATAAAAAAGTATTTATTTTTGTTTAATTTAAAATTATTATTTTTAAAAATATTTAAATATTTACAGATATTATTTAGGATGTCGAAAATTTTAGAACCTTTGCTTACAGAAAACCCCAACCGCTATGTGATGTTTCCTCTACAAGACCAAGCTATTTGGAAATTATACAAAAAGATGTTTGATTGTATGTGGCGCGCGGAAGAAATAGATTTATCAAAAGATTTAATTCATTGGAATAAATTAAATGAAAACGAACAACACTTTATTAAAATGATATTGGCATTTTTCGCTGCTAGTGATGGTATTGTTTTAGAAAATTTAGGAATGCGTTTCCTGAGTGAAGTACAATTACCCGAAGCCAGAGCTGCCTATGGGTTTCAATTGATGATGGAAAACGTACATTCAGAAACATATTCACTATTAATTGATACATATATTAAAGATGACAAAGAAAAAAAGAAATTATTTGAGGCAATTGATAATTTCCCTTGTATCAAAAAAAAAGCCGATTGGGCTATTAAATGGATCGAAGACAAAAGATCTTCTTTTGCTACTAGATTAGTGGCGTTTGCCTGTGTGGAAGGAATATTTTTTTCTGGTTCGTTTTGTTCTATTTATTGGTTAAAAAAACGAGGATTAATGCCAGGTTTAACTTTTTCAAATGAATTAATAAGTAGAGATGAAGGGTTGCATACAGATTTGGCTGTTTTACTGTTTAACAAATTAAATAAAAAAATAAACAAACAAAAAATAAGAGATATCATAAAAGAGGCGGTCGTAATTGAAAAAGAATTTATTTGCGAGGCTCTTCCATGTAAATTAATCGGAATGAACTCCAAATTAATGAGTCAATATATTGAATTTGTCGCAGACCGCTTGTTGACACAATTAGGATGTAACAAAATATATAAGGTATCTTGTCCGTTTGATTTTATGGAAATGATTAGCCTTGAAGGAAAAACAAATTTCTTCGAAAAACGTGTTGGCGAATACAGTTTAGTTAGTGATAAAAGAAGCGAAGAAGCATTTAATATCGATGATGTTGAATTTTAATGATCTAGATTTAATGATCTAATAAAAATATATACATATATTATACTATAACTATGAAATCATGGATAAAGCCCGAAAATAGTTTAAACGACATAAAGAAAAAATTAGGATTTACAACACAGAACGTTTGGAATGAAGTGGTTTCGCAAAGAAATAAAGGTTCATCAAACGAATACAAAACTTATATAAAAAACTATAATCCTTTAAATAAAATTGGAATTAGGACCTCATTAGGACCAATTTTTTTATATGGAGATGGAAAAATATTTGACATTTATGGAGACAATATTACTGAAAAAGAAAAAATGGAAGCAATTAATACTGAAAGAAATTGGAGACTAGCATCAAAACACGAGTTGTCACCTCATTTATATTATTATGGTTATTTTAAAAATGGAGCTAAAAATTTAGAAATAGAAGATAATAATGGCAAGTTTAAAAATATTGTAGTTCATCAACTATGCTTATGTGTAATATCAAAAGGTTATACCATGGATTTATCTAAATATTATAAAGATAACAAAAATAAAGAATATGTTACGCCTCCAGTAGGATGGAAACAACATGAAAGGCGGTCTGTTCCCGGTGAATATTACTGGTTTAATGATACCACTGGTGAAAGTAAATACCCCGAGGATAAATATAGAACATTAAGAGAAGATGATATATATATAGCAAACCAACTAGTTGATTTGCTACAAAAAACGGCAACAGTAATGAATGTATTATGTTTTGATTTAAAACCGGAAAACTGTGTAATAGATACAAATACAAATGAGGTAAAATTAATTGATTGGGACGCGGATTGGTGTATTTCTTTTGATTTTTTAAAACCAAATAAAAAAGACCAATCTATATCAAAATTAACCGGTTTATTAAGTACTATGTTTATGGCGAACCAATTTTTAAAATGGAATGACTGGAATATATTTTCAAAGTATTTCACAGAAGAAACATATAAAAATCTTTTAAAATCACATGATTCTTTTTATCGCAGACCTCTTATACCATCGTTGAGAACACTATATTGTAGCTCTATGGAAACCGGTAGCGGCAGTGGAAATAGAATAATGGCAATCCACTATCAAAAAGAGACTATTAATAATGTTCTGAGTGTGTCTGAATTATTTAATAATTTTAAATGGAATGCGAAAACATTTAAAAAAAAATGCGATAAAATTTTCAATATTTTATGGGATAAATCTAAATATATTACTAAAAATAAGAGATATATTTCTAATAAAGAACAGGATGTATTGTTTTTACCATCATCTCCATCATTCGACCCCAATGATTTGAGTAATGTATCGCCCGTTGTTGGTGGTAAAAAATCAATAAAACACAAAAGAAAGCGTATTGGAAAAAAGATGATTGCGGCTTTAACAAAGCGTAAAATGAAATCAAAGCGCAAAACAAAGCGCAAAACAAAGAGTAAAGTAAATAGTAAAGCAAAGAGTAAATCAAAAGTAAAATAAATCATAAAAAAGGCATATAAACTATCAAAAATAAAAATTATATATATGTTAATAATCATTAGTAAATTAAAATATAAATTTTATATTTTAATTTATTAATTTAATATTCAATAACCTCCAAATCAGATAATTTCCAATATTCATTTCCACCATTAGGCAATGGTCGTCTGATAATAAAAGGTATACTGCGTTCCAATAATTCTTGTTCGGCAATAAACCGGGCGTCAATTGTATTTGGTGGTACATCGATAAATGGGTCAGCATCATTGTTTAATTGTTTTATTCTAATTCCTAATACACGAGCTCTTTCGTATTTTGTTAAGAAAGGTACAGTTCTATGTAAAGGGTCAATAATTTGCCCTTTTTTATCTCTAGATATTTTTGAAAGTGCGTTAATTTCTTTGTAGCTGCTTTGTAGAAGCTCTGGATGATGTATTATTAAAGTATCTGTATTAATATCAGCTTCTAATTTTTTTAATTCTTCATCATCTTCATCATTTTCGTCATCGTCGTCATCTTCATCATCTTCGTCTTCGTCTTCGTCACCCTCGTCATTTTCATTACTATCCTCCTCGTCCTCGTATTTGTCATCTTTTTCATTATCTTCTTTGTCGTAATACCCTTCCTTTTCCTTATTGTCTTCCGAATCTTTGCCTAAATATATATTTACGTTGTCTTCTAGTATTTCACCCTCTTCTAAATCATCGATATCAGAGTTATTATCAGAATCAATATCAAAATCATTATTTTGACCACTCTCACTTAAATTATCTCGTTCATAATTAATAACAGGTGACTCCTCATCGCTACCACTATCATCGTCATTTTGATAATAATCTTCTGGTTCACTCAAAGACATGGTGTTTGTAGGATCACCAATGTTTTTTTCTAAATCATTGTTGCTCATTTCTAAATCTGCTAAATCACTTGTGCTCATTATTATATTATTATAACAATAATATTTAATATTATTTCAATTTTTATTAATTACTATTACTTTTCCAAACAACGTTGCAATTTGAACAGATATATACATATTTTAAATTTGTATCGTCGTATCTCAAATAAATAACATCATTTTTCACTTGACTTTTACTCTCGTCACCTTCACTATATTTACTAGGACAAGTGGCATTTGGACAAGAAATATTGTTAATATGTGGCAAAGTAGGATCTAATTTTGTGTATTCATTTACCATATGATGATATGAAGCTGAGCTTGTTTTCAAATGGGTTTTTGATACACAAATATTTTTGGGATCTAATGATAATGAATCATTTTCATGTCCACATTTGCGACAATAATAAATAAGTTTATTTAAGTTTTCTCCACCGAGTCTTGTATAATACATATTTTGGCATTCCGTACAAAAGTGCATATTTAGTTTATTATATTATAATACATTACTTTTTTATTTCAATTTTTCGAATATTTATTTAAAAGACTTTCAAATTCTTCCAATGCCTTTGTATAATTTAATCTTGTTCTCATATTGTATGTTCTTACTGATTTAATTTCATCATTATCATCTGAATCTTTTAAAGCAATGATTTTTTTCTTAATTTTTTCTTGATTTTTTAAAACATGCTTTTTAATAAACGGTTCAAATAATAAAAAATTTTTTATTAATCTAGGAGTTATATTATTAATTGCTATTTCTAAATTTTTAAATTCTAAAATTTTATTGTAGGGGATAAAATCAGAGTGAGATTCTCTAAATCCAGGTTCACATAACAATGGTTTATTATGAAAAAGTGTTACTAATGTTAATAAAACTGTTTTGATAGTTTGACAAGATGTCCATTGTTCACCTTTCCATGTATTTAATATTGACAAACAAACCTTCCCTGTTCTGTATAAATTTGGATGAAAACGTGTTTTTCCGTCATTTGTCATATATTTAAGACTTGGTGGTTTAAAAGGATATTCGCCTGGAAAGTCAAATGTAAATAAATAAGCACCGCTGCTATATATTGTATCATCAGGACCCATTATACAAGCATATCCTTTCATTATATTTTGTTCATCGTGAATATAATAAATACCATGAGAAGTTAAAGGATTTTTTAGTATATCTTTTACATCTTTCAAAAGTCGTTTTTGTGCTGTGGGTGTAATAAAATTTTCGCTCATTTAATTAAATATATTTAGCAATGTTTAAATGATAACTAAATATAATTATTTTATTACCATGTATGTTGCGGTTAACCAATAAGTATTTGAATTATCATAAAATAAAATTGATATAAAACAATCTCATTCTATATACAATATCAAAATGACAACAAAAAAGAACTATGACACACTTCTACGTTCTTTTAAAACAAATGAATCAGAACATACTCACACCAGAATAGGTGATAAAACTATACAAATTTTTGGTGGAAAATATAACATAGACCACAATATTGAAAAATTTAACAAACAATATTATAAACACGTATTTGTAAAAGGAAATAAGGAATATTTAACTGAAAAACAATTGCATGATGGAGATGAACAGATTTTAATTGATTTAGATTTTAGATATAATATTGAAATCGAGGAGAGACAGCATACAGAGGAAACTTTGGAAGACTTGGTACAACTTTATATGGAAGAAATTGATAAATTAGCAAAATTAAAAGTAGATGAAAAAATTCCAATATTTATATCAGAAAAACCACATGTAAATAAGCAGTTAGAGGTCACAAAGGACGGTATCCATATGGTTATAGGAATTAAAATGCCCCATTCAATTCAAATGTTATTAAGAGAAAATGTTATGAAAAGAATAGATACTGTGCTTGGAGATTTGCCTCTTCAAAACAGTTATGAAGAAGTATTTGATAGAGGAATTTCAAAAGGAACAACAAATTGGCAAGTTTTTGGATCACGCAAACCTGGTAATGAATCTTATGCCTTAGTTAAATATTGGGATGTAAGCTTCGACGAAGATAGAGAATTAGATATTGAGGTTCATGATTTGGAAAAGCCAAAAAAAGACTTTTATTTAAATATAATACCAATTATTAGTGCTAGAAATAAAAATGCTTTAAAAGTTGATTTTAAAAAGGCGGCTTTGGATAATATAAATAGTCAATCAAAAAAAAAAATTAAAACAAAATATAAAAAGAAAATTAAAATCGTGGAAGGGGGTACTTTGCATGCTTTCGAGTCGATATCGAATGAAGAAGAATTAAATTCGATTATTGAAAAGTTGATGGAAGATTCTGAAGAAAACGATAGATTTGAAATCAAAGAAGCTCATGATTATGCTATGTGTTTAAATGAAGAATATTATGAACCGTATGAAAAATGGATGGATGTAGGATGGACACTATTTTGTGTTAATTATAGCTTGTTTCCAACATGGGTCGCGTTTTCTAAAAAATCTGATAAATTTAGCTTTGACAGTATCCCCGAAATGTTTGAATTGTGGAATAAAATGAAGAAAAAAGGAAAATCACTGGGCTCGTTGATTTTCTGGGCAAGGGATTGCAATCCAGTAAAATATAAAGAAATCAAAGAAAATACAATTAATTACTATATTAATAAAACTTTAGATGGTGAAACTGAATATGATATAGCTCGTGTCTTATATAAAATGTATAGCGATAAATATAAATGTGTAAGTGTGAAAAATAAAATATGGTATGAATATTTGGAAGGGCGGTGGCACGAAGTTGAAGAAGGAATTAGTTTAAGTTCGAAATTATCTACCACACTAAATCAAAAATATGTTGATAGAGAGCATGAACTTATTAACAAAGTTTGTACGATTCAAGACGAAGAAGAACGTGTAAAAACACAGCAACTGGTTGCTAAGATGGCAAATATTTCCAATAAATTAAGAAAGACTTCTTGGAAACGAAATATTATGACAGAGGCTGCTGTGCAATTTTATGATAAATATTTTATGAGCAAGCTTGACAGTAACCCAAATATTATTTGTTGTAATAATGGTGTTATTGATTTTGATAAAGGTGGTGTGTTTCGCAAAGGGAAACCGGAGGATTATGTTTCGCTTTGTACTAACATTAATTATGTTAAATATAACCCAGTTGATTCTGCACATGTTAAGATTAAAAATGCCATTGAAACATTCTTTAAACAATTATTTCCTAATCCAAATTTAAATCAATATATGTGGGAACACCTTGCTTCTATTTTAATAGGTAAAAATGTGAATCAAACATTTAATATGTATACTGGTTGTGGTAGAAATGGTAAATCAAAATTAGTAGAATTCATGTCAGCTCTTTTGGGGGATTATAAAGGAACTGTTCCAATTAGTTTGGTTACACAGAAACGTGGGCAAATAGGTGGAGTTTCACCAGAAGTAGCAAATCTAAAAGGTTTAAGGTATGCTGTAATGCAAGAACCTTCAAAAGGGATGCAGTTAAATGAAGGTGTTATGAAGGAATTAACAGGCGGCGACCCGGTTCAAGGCAGAAAATTATTTAGAGATGTCGTCACGTATATTCCACAATTTACTTTGGTAGTTTGTACAAATCATTTATTTGATATTAAAACGGATGATGATGGTACATGGCGTAGAATTAGGGTTTGTGATTTTGAATCGAAGTTTGTTTCCGATCCATCCACTAATCCAGAAGATCATGAATATTTGGTTGACAGAAAGATTGATGAAAACTTTGAACAATGGAGGGAGATTGCGTTTGGGATGTTGGTTGAAATAGCAATTAGAACAGGTGGAAAAGTAAAAGATTGTGATGCTGTTTTGGCGTCCAGTCAAAAATACAAAGCAACACAAGACCATTTTACAGCTTTCTTTGCCGAAAAGATTAGCAAATGTTGCGGGGACCAGTGTTCGTGTAATACGGGCAAATTAAGAGATAAATGTCGTATGAAAATGAGAGATGTATTAGAAGTATTTAAAACTTGGTATGTAGAATTATACGGTTCTAAACCTCCCTGTGGAAAAGATTTATATGATTTTCTAGAAAAAAAAATAGGAAAACCCACCAGAGGCAGAGGATACGTTGGATATAAATTATTACTAGATTTAGATTCCGATGATGAAGATTTTGAATCCAATAGTATTTAAAAGGCGTTTATTTAAAACGTGTTATAATAAATTTAATGTATTAATATTAAATTTATTAAATGAATTATTTGTTGATTTTACGAGATTTTCTTTTTTTGTGTATTTTACGTTTTCCGGTTATTGTTTTATTTTTTTTTGTTTTTTTTATTTTTTTTTTCTTAGTTTTTTTTCCTCCCATTGTTTCCCCTGTATTGTGGTATTTATGAAAACGATCAACAGCCGGTCCAAATTTAGGATTTACAGGTATACCACGCATCTTCTGTTTAATAAGATCCATAAAAGCCAGCTTTGTTTCTGTATTCCTACCTCTTGCTAAGTTTCTCTTTGTTTTCCTTGCCGTACGTTTGCGCTGGAGGCCTTGTATTTTAACTGCGGCTCTGTCATGTCGTCCCAATATCCAAGTAACAAATTCTATTTGGTCATCAATGGTTGGAGATGACACGTTATCGTATTCAAAATCCTTACCATCATAATATAACCACCCTGTTTCATGGGTTGATGTCGCTTGGGGTATTTTACCATCCCAGTTAGTAAAATTTTGTAGATGGGGTATAATTGACGAAGGCAATATTTTTGTTTTAAATCTGTCCTTTAATGAGTCCAAACGGATTTCATTGGGGACACCTAACATCGACAATCCTTTGCCGTTTTTCCAATACTCCCTTCCCAGCCCTCTCCAAGCATCTATTATCAGCATGTTATATCCCCATGACGAAGTTTCAGGACCCCAGAAAGTAGTTTTTGCTAAAACCTCATCTATATGATATATTTTTTGTAATATATCTCTAATTTCGGTCAATAATGGTATTGAATACCGCCACCCTTGTTCTCTTTCTTTGCGTCTTATACCGTCAGGTGGAAATTCTAAATCAATCAAATCATGAAGAAATTTTTTATATTTATTCAAAGCTGATAAAAGTTGAACCAATAGTGTATCAACAGTCGTTTGTATATATCTTTTTGGTAACAACCGTAATCCTAATATTTTTCTTGATTCGTTTTCTAAATTTATTTTTTCTTTGTCGGTTAACGGTTTTTCAGCCCATTTTACTATTTCATCCCAGTCAGTTGTTTCTTTTGTTTCCTTTGTATGTAATGTGTTTTTTGGGTCTTCCATTATATATATATATATAAGGGATTTAAAAAATATTTATAAAGTAAAAAAATTATATATTTATCTACGTTGTGTTTTTCTTTTTTTCTTGTGGTGTTTCTTTTTTTTATTAGTTTTTCTTTTTTTGTAATATTTTCTTTTAGTTTTGCGTTTGTTTTTCTTTTTATGTTTTCTCGTTTTTCTTTTTCCACCCGAATAAATGGTTCCGTGATTTTTATGACTAATGTAAGGCGTTCTAAAAAAGAATGTTTTTTTAGCTTCTGTAATACCATGATCACTTGCTTCTTTGTGTGCTTCTTTTGCTTTTGTTCTTAATTTGGCATGTTCTTCATGCCATTTATCTAACTGTTCGTGTTGATGTTGTTGATTTGAATGATGATCACTTTCGTCAACTACAGGCTTAGTTTTTCTATGCTCGTGTAAATTAGTAAAGGCTGTAATTAATTTCCCTTTTTTTTCTTCTTCTGGTGTTACAGGAAAATCATCTTCAAAAGTAGTTACTGGGACTTGTAAACTATGAGTCTTTGTTTCAGACTTTTGAGCAATAGTAGCATTTTCAAGATTTCTTTGGATATTCGCCATACGATCCTCTGTGGTCGGTTGTGGAGTGGCAGGCATATGTCTGGTTTTATGTGTTGTAGTCATTTCATATTTGTTTGGTTTCACCCTGGTTCCGTATTTTGCTCTTGTTCTCTCGCTCATTATAATATATTATAATATAATATTTTATAATAATATTATTTTCGTTACAAAACCCATCTATAAAATGATTGTAATAATAAAGGTATAAATAAAAAACACATGATTGTGATAGAAAAACTTTTTATTTCTTCATTTAAATATTTTTTTTTATATACTCCCCATGATATGTATAAAATAATCGAAATTACTAAAGTCCAATATATCAAATGGACATAATAAAACGCATTTTTCCCAATTTCTAAATCTTTTTCATAATATCGAATCAATCTTTTTGAAATATTTTTACTGGAATCTAATTTATCAACATTTGTTTTTGTTGTTTTTAATTTGTCATCGTAATTGTCAAATAATTGACCCATTCTTGATTTATAAATTAATTGAGATGAATAATAATCAATATTTCTTTGAATATTTTTCTTTAATGTTGTGAAGTCGTTTTCTATTTTATTTATATCACTAACCGCTAACTTTTCGGCATTTTTTAATTTAAAATTAGAATACCAAAATGAGCCTTTGTCAGCTAAATAATATTTTTCTTCCGCGTCTTCAATATTTTTTTCACCATTTCTAAAATTTTGTTTGGCACTTGTATAGTTAGTGTATAATTTTTGTAATTCTTTATTTCGCATACATTTAGCATCGCAAATCGCATTTTTTTGTTGATTCATGGTATCTATTAATCCATTAATTTTATCAGATAATTCAGCATTTAATACTACAGGCGGCGGTGTTTGTGTTGCCATATTATACAATGATTAGAAATTATTAAGATATATATTTTTGTTAGTATGAAAATATATATAATTTTTGATTTGATAATTATATAATTTTTTGATTTGATAAATTATATAATTTTTTGAGTTTAATTAAAAATCTAAATATACTTATTCATAGCTTGTTTTACAAGATTTGGACTTTGTTTTGCTTTGTGCCAATAATCTAAACTTGTATTTTCAAGTGATTTAGCGCCGGATTTTGCCTGTGATACACCTTTCCAAAATGCTTTTTTGTCGTGTGACCAAACTGTATCATAACCTTTATCAAGAGTAGATTTATCAAAACTCCAATTATATCTGTTCCAGTTTATTTGATTTCTGCTCCAGTTATCATATATTTTTTTACATGTCAATAAAATAGCGGCTGTGATAGATAAAACAATTCCAGCATTTCCTAAATTCGTCCAACCTATTTTGACTAAATAAACCGAAACTAAAACTCCTAAAGCACAAAACGAAATCATTTTAAAAATATCTTTGTGAGAGGAGTATCTATTGGTTTCATAATTGGCAATTTCCACCATTCTTAATGTGTTATCGCGCGATTGTTGAAGACCAGCTACGCTTTGTTTGACATTATTTAATTCTTTTTCTGTTAAAGATAATAATGATATTTGATCAGCTAAATCATATCTATCGTTGGATAAAGTACATTGTTCTTGAGTGAGTAATAATTTTAATTCTTTAAATAAATTCTCTCTTAGCTCAGAGAGTTGGTTAATCTCATCCATAATTGATTTTTGATCCTCAGGTCCAACCTGTGAAGTTTGAAGAGCTTGTAATTTATTAAATTGTCTTTTTTCAACTCCTTGTAACTCCTTAATATTTTGAACTAAATTTAAATGACGACCTTTTAAAACATCGGAACACTGTGTTCTAAAATTAAAAGGTTTCTTTGACGATCCGGAGGCGGTTGAATTACTGTCCATTGCTGGTTTTGGTTTAATAACGCCATTATCACCATAACAAGCGTGTTTTTTGTCATTGGCATTACTAGAGCTATCTATTAATTCACAAGTTACTGTGTTACTAGTAGTTTTACTACATGTATTTCCTTTCTGTGTATAATCTGCGGGACAAACTAAATTTTTACCAGACATATTATATAATATTAACTCACAAAAAAATTATTGTTTAACTTGTCTTATAACAATTAATAAAATACAAATTGCTAAACCCAACCAAAATAAATATTGTGTATGAGCACTTGATTTTTTCAATGAATTATCTTCTTGCATTCCCTTTAAAGTTTCTTCTCCTACACTTAGCTGTTTTAATAATCTATATTCTTCTTGATATTTTTGTAACTCGTCCATTAGTTCTTGGGAACTAGAATCATTTTTATCCCATAAATTTCTTTTTGCTGTAATTATATCATTAATTCTGTTTTGAAGTTGTTGAGCTTTTTCATTTACTATATCTTCTTGTTTTCCATATTTAGTAAAAACATTTGTTAAGTTAGCGGCTTTTCCCATATTTAAAATTGTATTTTTTTTTGTTTCTGAACAAGTATTTTTTAAGTCATCGCCAGAAACAATATGCGTTACTTTATTAGGATTAGCGTTTGATGTCCAATTATCAAATCCTTCCACAGGAACTTCGTCCCATTCACATCTTCTACCGCTACCATTAGGCCATTCAGTACTACCTTCACAACCTATTATCCCATCTAAAGGCCACCATTCTTTTGTCTTGAATCTTCCACAACGCTCTTTCCACAAATTCAAGTCTCTTAATCTCCACCCATCGAGTTTTGGCTCAGGTCTGTATTTATTTCCATCTAGTTGGGTTGTCATCTCGTTGGTACTACCACCACGACCGTAAAAAGCCATACCTTTATATTTTCCACTATGATATGAATATAATCCCTTCGTTCCATAATTTCCTACAAATTCATAACCATGTCCACCTAAACTTAAACCTTTATCCAACGCAATTTCTCTACACGATTTTTCATTGGTACAAAGCATTTCCCTAATTCTCCTGACAGGGATACATTTTTCAACCATACAATCCTTTTTCTTACAAGAACGTGTTTCAGTTAATTCTGGACACGACTTTCCATTATATTCTGGATATTGTGTAACAGTTCTTTGTCTTGTTTCTGTTCCTTCTCCACAGTCTTTACTACAATTTGACCAGTTGCTCCAATTGGAAACTTCACAATTAACTGGTGTCTTAAAATTATACATTTGCCCACCTGGCTGACATACTTCATTACAATTAAAATTTTCATGTCCGCAATCTACAATTGCTTTAACTGAACCATCGGGACAAAAACATTTGCCTGATACATTAGAAGGTATATTTGTATTACATCTTTTTTCACTGTTTTTTAAATCCAAGCTCTTTAAAAATTCACCTTCTCCTTTACAATTTTGCGTTTGAATAAAATCATCGCAAAATTGTGGACCGTCTTTTTCTAAATCGTTACATGTAGAAATTTTTTCCCCTTTTATGCCTAAAGCTTTTGGTGGAGTTTTTTTCAAATACACTTTTGACAAATTACATCCCGCCAAACATGCTTTTTTTGAGGATTCAACATTTACTTCATTCACAGTATCGATATCGACATCAGAAAATTTTTGATCGCAATTGTATTTACAATCTTTTACAGCCTCTCGTGCCTTTGTATAATCACTCATATTAGTTCTAAATAGCGATGCCATTTTAGAACTTTCACGCATTAAATTATCTTTATTGTCGATTAAATTATTAAATTCATTTTTATTCATGTTTTGAAGAGTGTTTAAATCAGAAAAGCCCTCAATCATTATATTTTGTTTTGCTAAAGATTTTACTAAGTCGCATCTTTTAGATTTGAGTTGTTTTCCCATTTTTAAATCGTTGTTAATATCGTCACTGTAATCGCTAAATTTTTTTATTTTATTATCGATATGTTTTGAAAAATTAGTTTCAAAAATGCTTTTTAAAAAATCTACCATTTTATCTTATATATAAAAGATAAAAAAGATAAAAAAGAATTAATTATTTAATAATCTTTGAACGGTAATTGCACCTATAGTTGTCGCTGCAACAAACCAAGCCATATAATGCGTATATTCTGTATTTGATCTTAAACTGGTATCTTCTAACTGACCGGCAAGTGTAGTTCTTGATTCATTTAATTTATTGAAATTTGTCTGATGAGCTGCTAATTTTTTTATATTTTTATTTAGTTTTTCTCTTTTTTTTGCGATTTGTTTTTGTAATTTTAAATCTTTTCCTTGAATCTTCTGTGTTTGAGTCCACATCTCTCTGGACAATGTCATGAGTTGTTCATTTAATAACTTAAGTTTCGCGTTAGAAGTATCTATAATATTTTTATCTGATTTACAATCACTATTCGCGACTCCAGAATTTGAATTACATTCAGGTTTCATTGCTTCATCACTGCGCGATTTATAAATAGTCACGTATTCACTTAATTTTTTTGAAAACTTTGCTTCAAGTTCATTTAATTTTTTAAATTCTTCTTTATCTATTTGTGATAAAGATTTTTGTTGTTTTTGTTTTTGATCTTTCTTTTCCATATTAGCCAAAGGTTCTTTCATATAAGTAATATTCGGCATTGATGTTTTCTCTATCAATGGAAATTTAGGCATGGCTTCCTGTATTATTTTATGCTGCATACCATTAAAATTTGATCCTTGGTTTAAACTAGAATCTTTTTTTTCAAAACTTTCATTTAAATTTGTAAATAACATTGTCTATATAATTAAACATAGAAAATGTATTTTAAATTTTGATGTTTAAATATTAAATATTTAAATAAAGTCCTAAAGTAAAAAATATTTAGATGATTTGTCTCGTTACTTTTTATATAAAAAAACAACTCCCGCAATAATGGCAATAGAATAATATCCTAAATATAAATATTCTTCTATCATTCTGTTTTTGGTTTCATGACTTAACGGTTTTGCTGCGAGGTCAATATTTTTCTTTTCTTCTAAAAGTTTTAATTTATTTTGATATTGTGATTCTATTACATCAATATTGGTATCCGTTTTCATTATATTGTTGTTGTTTTGTGATATACTTTTGTTTATTTCATTTTTTAAAATAAAAATATTCGAATAAACATCTCTTTCTAGTTGATTTTTATATTTATCAAAAATTTCTTTATTTTCACTTGTTGGGTCTGCTTTATAATTAATAAGTGAACTTTTATAATTTTCAAGAATAATTGTTTTTTTATTTTCTAAATTATTTAATCTCGATTGATATTCGCTGACAGGAACAGGCATATTTAATATATAAAGATAAATTAATGAGAACAAAATCTATAATAATACGATTCAATAGAAGTGGGTGATGGTCGAGTAATTTCACAAACGTCATTTGGTTTCATACCTAGAGCTTGTGCTACTGGGTCAAATCTAGAAATTTCAGGCAATTCGGAATCATTTGTGATGTTATATTTGATATAAATATCCTTTTTTTCTTTTTCGTTTAAAATTCTATGGTTTGGTACCAACACATGATCGAGAATATTAAATAAATAATCATTTAAATTATAAACATTAATAAATTTGTTTTCATTTTGGAAAATTTCCAATAATAGTTTTTTTACATTATCATTGATTTTATCTTTTGAAATAATAATTAATTCATCGTTTTCATCTAGCAATTCCTCTAAATCAAATAAATCTTCCACCGCTTCTCTTATATGATTTCCTTTAATACGCACCGTATTTAAATGATATTTAACATAAATTTTATTACCACTTTCATTTGTTAAAAGCATGTCCAACTGTTTTGGAACAGCATTATACATTGCTAAAACATCACCAACGCTAAAATTTTCATAGTCTTCAATAATATATCCTCGTGATTTCAAGATTTCTAAAATAATATTTCGAGATTTATAAATCTTTGGAACAATTAATCCATAACTTACGGAAGAACTCATTATATAATTTAAAAGAACATTTTTAAATTATAATCAATTTTATTATGTTATATTTATAAATTTGTAGTTATTAGTTTTTTTATAGTTGAAGAATCTTGAGTTTCTTCGTTTTCTTTAACAGCATCTTTTTCTTCTTCTATATTATCGATCAACGGTGTTTTGTTATCCTTTTCTTTTAAAACAGGTGTTCTAATAACAATTGTTTGTCCATCTCCTAAATCATTGCTTTTTTTTTCTATATCGCCTAAATTAGTATTTTTGTATTGTTCTTTAAATTGGTCTTCTAGACCTGTTTCCTTTATCTTTTCTATTAATTGGGCTGATACACCTTCTATTGGGGTTTCTAAATCCAAACCAGTTGTAGATATTTTTGAACTTTCCGGAGATTGAATTGTCATCTGTTTAGATGTGTCTTCCTCCAAAGAAGATTGTAATGGTTGTTGTGGCTGTGGTTGTGGTTGTGGTGGTTCTTGTGCCATAGGTGGTGTAATTTGAGTATTTTTATTAGGTAAATCCTTTATGTCTTTAAAAGGGACTTTAATTTTATCATTTCCTTTAAATGACCCGGGTATAATTTCCGCTTCATTTCTTTCTGTATCAATGGTTGCTATTCTCCAAATTCTACCTGGTTGAGGGTCACCACTCCATATAATTAATTTCCCAATGCCGTTGTCATCTAAACTAAATGGTGTTAAAATAATATTTTCTGGATTATTTGACTGTGGCGATACGGGACCGTAGTCAGGTGATACAGGCGCGTAGTCGGGTGATACAGGCGCGTAATTAGGTGATACAGGACCGTAGTCAGGTGATACAGGACCGTAGTCTGGTGATTTATTAAAAACACTATTAGATGAATTTTTTTCGTCTAGCCATTCGGAAATCTCACTCGTATTTTTCATTTCTAAAAATTTTCCTATTTCATGAACCACGACTATATCCCCATCTTCATCAGGTCCTTGTTGTATAATCCATATATTATTAGGATCATCTTTAAATTTCACTCTTCTTATGGATTTTTCTGGTTGCTGTTGCTCTTGTTGTGTATTTGCCGATATATTATCATATTCGGGAAATGGTGGTCCAAAAGTATCAAATATATCTGGCGACTCAACCATTTGATCTTCATTTGGAGTATCGTAAGGTGTATTAAGTTTTTCGCTTTCATCGGATATTTTCTTATTAATATCATTTTTCACCTCTTCAAAATTATTTAAATTTCCAGTTAATTTAATAATATTATTGTTTTCTCCCAATAAGCTTGTTAACTGATCGACGTTTTCAGCCGTTATTAATCGCATTTGGACATTCATGGTCTGAAGTTCTTGATATAATAATTTAAATGCGTAAGGAACATCTACAATCGAAAAAGAACGACCAAAACGCGTTATTGGAACAATATTTAGGTCTCCTTCTAAATTATTTACAAATTTCACAGGGCCGTCTATAATTGGACTTAAAAATAAATTTTTACTTTCATTATAAACAGCAATGGTCCCACTTTTATTACACACGGCCATTTTAAATTGGTCTCCTCTTACCATCATGGATTCTTTTAAAAATCCTGACATACCGTGTGCTATTATTGAATCACGGTCCATTTCACCTATTCTAAGACCACCGTCGTTAGCGCGTCCTCCGACTGTCTGTCTTGTCATTACGGATCTTGGACCACGCGCGCGATAATTTATTTTATCTTTTACCATGTGTTTTAATCTTTCGTAATATGTCGGTCCAAAATAAATTTCCGTTTCTAGCTGCTCTCCGGTCATTCCGTTATACATAATTTCATTTCCCGTTGAACTAAAACCGACCTTTGTTAATAAATCGCCAAACACCTTATCCTTTGGACCTTTTTGTAAAAAAGCTGTACAATCTCCAACACCTCCATACATACAAGCAGTCTTCGCAATTAAGGCTTCTACTAAATGCCCAATAGTCATACGAGAAGGCATCGCATGGGGATTTACAATAATATCTGGTCTTATCCCCTCAGCAGTAAAAGGCATATCTGATTCGGGTAAAATAAGACCGATTGTTCCTTTTTGTCCTGCTCTGGAGCAGAACTTGTCGCCTATTGCGGGAGTTCTGTGATGACGAATACGTATCTTTGCTAATTTATTTCCATTTTCATCTTCAGTTAAAAAAGATTTATCAACATAACCCAATTGTCCTTTCTTAGTTTTTTTGGATTCATCTATATAATATTCAGATGAAGTAGAACTTGTAGAAGCCTGTCCTATTATAATAGTTTTGTCGTTAACGGGAACATTTTCTCTTATTAAACCGGATTCACTATCCAATAAACTGTAGTCATACCCAGCTTTCAATCCCAATACATTTTCATTTACAACGTCCATAAATTTATTTTCTATAGAAATAGCACCTACCTTTTTATTTTCCTCGTGTGATTCATACGTAGTAAAATACGTTGTTCTAAACAAACCGCGTTTTAGTGCTCCTTCATTTATGATAACCGCATCTTCTACATTAAATCCAGTATAACACATTACCGCGACTATGGCGTTCAAACCATAAGGGTGTTCGTTATTGGTAATATAAGATAAGTATCTACTTCTTACAAGGGGATTTTGACCATAATGTAACACCAAAGCGGATTTATCCATTCTATTTTGATAATTCGTATTATACAAAGAAACAGCTTGTTTGCTCTGACCGCAAGAGAAAGCATTTCTTGGATAAGGATTGTTACTGGGGAAAATAATTTGATTTGCCATAACTCCCAATATAATAGATGGATGAATTTCTATATGTGTTACAGATTTTTTGATATAGTCTTCTGGTTTATCATAATAAGTCGCCAGTTTTACGCCTTCCATTTCTGTTGTATCTAAATACTCTATAATGGCTTGCGATGCTGATAAATCAATAGAATCATTATATAGATCTTTAAAATTAAAAATATTACAATTATCTTGAGTTGTTTTTTTCTTTTTCTCTCCAAAACCCAAAATTAATTCTTTCCAATTGTAATCTTTACTGAGGATTTTTTCAATAATACCATCACTCTGATAACTTATTTTATCGTCGTAAACCGGAAACAAGGGATGACAAGCACGTCCGGCATCTGTCCATATATGTATTTCATTTACTTCGATGTGCCACCCGATACTGGTAAATATATTAAATAATCCATTGCGTCTTCGCAGTCTCAAAGTGGATACCATTTCAAGAGGTGTTAATGTACAGCCAACCCACGCGCCGTTTACCAATATTTTTGTTGTTTGTGATAAATATTGAATGCTACATTCTTCCAATAATTTCATATTTAAATCTTCACCTCTTAAATACTCAATAAAAGGATATCCTGAACAACCACTTGTTATATGTGTCATTAACGCCAAATGCTTGTGGAGTCCAACATTTCCACCATCAGGACTGTGTATTGGGCATAATAATCCCCATTGTGTGGAATTTAATAATCGCGGTCCTACAATTTTAGCGGCATCTCCAGGCAGTGGAACATTGGTTTTTCGTAACTGACAAATGGCTGAAAAGAAAGAAAGCCTGTTTAAGTCTTGGAGAGCCCCTAATCGCTTAGTATGAGCCTCTGACCCCCAATCACCTTTAAATGCGCGACGAAACCCTTCTTCTACTATCCTGTTACCAAAAATTTTATTTTGATTATCATTAATTAAATTTAAAAAATTTAATCCCCTATATTTTTTAGTATCTTTCATTTTAAAATGTTCTCTATCCATGGTCAATCTAATATCTCTTTGTTGTAAAGCATAATACTCCAAAAACAATTCATATATTAATTTACCTGAAACCATTAATCTTTTGTACAAGTAACTATCGCGGTTTGTAGGTTTTTCAACTTTTGTTGAAACTTTTAATAACTTATTGGTCATGTATCCAAGAAACAAAGATTTTTGTTTAAAATTTCTTTCCCCGATATGTGGTAGGAAATATAACGTCAAAATTTCCAAAGCTCTGTAGGTATTTGCTCCTCCGCCACCCCCTTTTGTAAAACTAGAAATATATTTTAAAGCAGCCTGTTGAGTAAAAATTTCTCCAGCATCATGAACCGATGGTCTAAATAGTTCTACCATAGTATCGTATTTCTCAATATCCAATAAACAATACTCAATAATTTCTTTATCTGAAATAACACCGAGAGCACGCATCACTATAAATAAAGGTATTGGTTTTCTGACATTTGGAATTGCTACCACAATTTGACCATTAAAAGATGTTGATTGTTCTTCTACCATTCTTACAGATAAGGTTCGTATTGGTTTTGCGGCATTTTCGGAAACTGATCTAATTTTGGCAGAATAACTATAAATATCGTTTGTATTTGCTTGGACATAAACAATATTATCCGCAAATTTTTCCTGACAAACAATAACTTTTTCCTTTCCATCTATAATAAAATATCCACCAGGGTCATTTTTACATTCACCCATGTTAAATCTAACTTCAGGAGTTAAATTATATAAAATACACTGTGAAGACTGAAGCATAATAGGAAATTTACCAATGTAAATTTTTTCCAATAATGTGGAATGTTGGTGTAAATCATATTTACCACTACCATCTTTTCTTTTAATATAAATTTTATACACAGCCTCAATATCAACATGCAAAGTAAAAGCATACGTCATGTTCCTTAATCTAGCTTCATTTGGATACATAAAATGATTTTCCCCATCTTTTTCATATATGATTGGTTTTCCAAAATATAATTTATCTCCTTTTCTACCGCCCATATATAATTTACATTCATACATATAGTCTTCGCGCGTATTTGTCTTAATGGGTCCTTTTTGACTAGAACTACTCCAAATAGTATCTAATTCAGTATCACTTTTATGAGGATATATGTTTTTCATTTCATTGTAAGTAATAGGGATAGATTCACCAAGAGAAGTTTCATACCCTACGTGTTTTGTTTCGTCGTCTGTTGTAATGGGAGCTCTTTCTTTTAAAAAATGTATTGGATTTCTCTCCATAAAAAGCTGTGATAATCCGTTATTAAAAAAATCGTTATATGATTTCAAATGATGATTTGTAAGAAAATGTGGGTTTTCTGTAAAATATTTATTTAAAATATCCCACGGAATTTCATTTAATTCGGCCATCTTATATATCTTTAGTTTATATTTTTTAAACACTGATTATAAATATTAATAATTATTAATTACTAATATTTATTAATTACTAAACTTTTTAAATTACTTAATCTTTAAATATACTAAACCTTTTAATTTATTACAAATAATAATAAATTATTTAAATTATTTAAATTATTTTAATATGTTTAAAAGTAAAAAAAGTCCTATTATAACGAAAAATAAAATAGATGGTAACAATACTAAAAACCATGATAAATTTTTATAACCATTTTTACATAATTCTTGAAGTATAAAAGTCCAAATGATAACATATAATACCTTAAACATAAAAAATAACATGTTGTGATGGTCTAAATTACAACTGTATTTTCCAACATTATATTTTTTTGAATTAGAAATATTTTGACTTAATAATGCTAAAATACTTAATAATGATATAACCACGTAAACTTGCGTTGGTGAGCAAAAAGATCTAAATTCTTTTATTAAATTATTCATATTATAATACCAAGATATAATTTATTTTATATTGAAAAAAAAATTATAATTACTTAAATGCCGCTGCTGTTAATTGAGATTGTTTTGATATTTTTGGAATATTCGGTGGAACAATATTAAGTTTTTTTGGTTGCATAGCGGGCTGAACCAAAGGATCTGGACTGACATATGGTTTGCCGCCAATCCACGATTGGTATAAATTTTTAACATTTGTTGAGCCCTTCCACCAAGTATCTAAAACATCGGACCCACCTGGTAGATTTTCTGCTAAATCCATTAGTCCCCCACCACTTTGAACATGTTTGGGATTGGGTAAATATGGGTTTGTATTATTTTTGTAATATAATCCTTTACCTAAACCATTGCTTGGGTGTCCAGGAACAAAAGGACCGCCTTTTGGAAATGGATTTGGGTAATTTGAAGAATTTAACATTTTTTTACTTCCTCCTCTTTGTCGTCTTTTTGTACGTCGTTGTCTATTACGCATGTAACGTTTTTTGTATGTTTTTCTACATTCACATCTATTTAAACAACGACAGGGATTCCCACATCTACAATAACGTGTTCTATTTTTTTTAGTGGTAACACTCTTTTTTTTTGATTTAGTGCGAGTTTTCGATCTCTTTTTTAACTTTGCCATTTTATATATATATATATATATATATAAATAAATATAAAATAAATATATTATTCTAAATCCACATGTGTTAGCATATGTCGTCTACAACACATCTTATGTAGTCCCATATTATCTAAAATTTTCCCTTCGATTGTTTTTTCTATATTTGCCCCAGTCAAATAAACAACTTTTTCTAAATCAATATCAGCCTTTAGTTTTTCTTTACGCACTTCACTTACATAATAATTCCATTTATTCGCTAAAACAGTACCACAGGTAAAGCATTTAATAGGTATAATCATCTTTCTTTATATTAATTAATAAGAAAAGTTCTATAAATCAATTTTTTTCATCAATCTTTTTTAATTTACCTAAATAATACCATTCATCTATTCCTAAATTATGATTTGTGGGTTTTCCATTTGTAGCACTTACACAAGTTTCTTTACTAACATCATATAAACAACATGTTGTATCGTTTTTACAGGTTTCTTTGTCTAATTTTTTACAATTTAAATCGGGATTATTCATGCTATTTGTATGTTTACAAAAATTTTTTATATTATCCATATTTTCAAATATAACAACTTTCCTTAATTTTGGGTGCGTTTTTTCTATTTTAATACCATTTACAATCATATAACTAATACTCAAAAATATAATTAATACAACCAAGATAATATCTAAAATATTATCTCCAATAAATTCCATTGATTGTCCTAATAAATCTTTTGCCATTATATATATAACATTTTAAAAATTATACTAACAAGTTTCCATGTATTTCATACCGTCGCTTGTTTTGGTTTTTCTTAATCTTCTCTCCGAAATAGTTTCTTTATTATGACACTCTTTACATAAATTCATTAAGTTTGCTTTATGATTTTGATGGAAAAAATCTATAAACTTATTTTCATTTGATTCTTTTTGTGGTATCATATGATGAACATCCACAGCTTTGTTGCCACAGAGTTCGCAATTTCCTTTTAATTTTTTATTATTGTATCGACTTTTATTAATTAACATTATTTCTTCTTCTTCGGGATAAATAAATCTTCTAATCTCATGTGCTTTATTTAAAAAATCACTAGGCATATGAAGCGATTTACAAACTTCTAAACCATAAATATTGCTACCAGAACCATCTTTTAATTTTCTATCATAAATAATATTTCCGTTATCGTCACAACTAATCGCCATATGCGCCAACTTCATATTGGTTAATTCTTTTAAATATTTCATTTTAACAATTTCGTGTAAATGTGTCGCAAAAATAAAAGACGTTTTATTTTTGTGTAATTTTAAGAGAGAAGATAAAAAAATACTTATCGCCGAGGTGGTTTCCGTTCCACTACATACTTCATCTCCTAAAATTAAACTATTTTTATCCGCATTTTTCAAAATAACACAAAGCTCACTCATTTCAACGGCAAAGGTACTTAACCCTTTAAATATATTATCGTTGCCTAATATTCGAGTAAACAAACTTTTATAAGGATAAAATGTAAACTCTTCGCAGGGGACGAAAAACCCACTTTGAGCTAGTATAATACAAATCCCTATTGACTTAATTAAACTGGATTTTCCTACCGCGTTTGTACCATACAACAACATACCATCTTCTTCGTTAATACCTAGTCTAATATCGTTTGGAACATAAATCTCGTCTTGATTTAAATGCTCAACAAGTAAATGGCGCATTTTTTTTGAATCAATAAACGATTTTTTTGCTTTTTTTATAACCGGCTTACAATAATTAAAATCAATAGCAAGTTTACTTTTAGTCAATAACATATCAAGCAAAACAACAAATTTAATTAAATCTTCAATGTTTTTTTTATAGTCTTGGAGAGAATTTACGAATTTTAAATAAGCTTTTCCCAATTGTTTTTTAACAATTGACTGTTGATAAACAACATCGTGATATAATTTTTTCAAAAATGGTGTTTCTATTTTTTTATTATTTCCTGTTCCACTTGAAAAAACTAAATCATTGCCATCAAATTTAAATACGCGTTTTTCTTTATTGTAAGATGATGTATAATTTATTTCAATAGGCCACGACGTTACTGATTTAATTTCTCTTTTTAAAATTTCAGAACGTCTTTTAGTAATTTCAAAATACATACCGCTCTTATCTGTTTTGTGTTCTTTTACATAATTACTATTTTTTTTTGATTTTTCAAATTTACCAATAAACGATTCTAAATATTTTTTAACAGCTTGTAATTGATCATTTTGTTCGTGGAATTTTTCAACTTCTTTATCTAAATCTAAATAAATAGATGTATTAAAAATATTATCCTCAAACGATGTTGTAGAAATCGTAGAAGCTTGTTCTAAATTTAAAGTATATTCGAGATACGTATTGATTTTTGAATAGCTGGAAGAGAGATTGCTGTTTTTTAAATATTTTTTTAATGTTTTGTCTTTTAACAATTGTTCATTAATTTCTTTGATTAATTTTAAATTATTGTTAAAATTTACTATTTCGGCAGGCGTTACTTTTTTTAACACTATTTTCCTATAAAATCTTTCAAAATCGCACATTTGCGATAATAATAAATGAATATTTTTAAATTTATCGTAAGATGTTTTTGCGTATTCAATGGTATCAAACTCTTTTTGTAAATAATTAGCGTTTGTGGTTGGATTTAATAATTGCTGTTTAAGATATCGCTTTCCCATATGTGTTTTACATCTGTTTAAAAAAGAAGCCACACTTGATAATCTACCTGTTCCGCCATGCGTAGATATTATATTTAACTGTTTTGCTGAATGATTTGCCAAAATTAACCGCGAAGAAGTATTTTTAAAAACAGGTACTTGAATTTTTTTTACCATATCGGGTTGCATTGAATAAATAAAATTTAGTAAAAAACAAAAAGATACTGATGCCATGGAATATTCGCGAAAACGATGGGCTTCATAAAAATTCTCATAATCTTTGATGGAATAAAATTTTTCCAGTAGCTCTTTTTGATATTGTTGATTGTCGCAATTATGAATTTGTTTGAAATAAACACCTTCTTTATCAACAGAAGATAATTTATGAATGGTATCACAGTTGATACCAGCAAACTTAATAATATCATTTATTTGTGTTTCTTGGCAATTATATATAATAATAATTTCATTTGGATTGTATGTTGTATAAAATCTCTCCATTTCATCGTAGGTTGTTGGGTTGTGAAAATACTGTTCTTTAAATTCAAACATATTTGATGTTCCAGTATATACGTCAATAACAGACATACCGCACAAAATAACCGGATTTTTATTCATTAATGTTTTTTCTTTTTTATCAATCCAAATACACATTATATTATTTGTAATCTCTCTGCTCGATAAATTAAAATTAGTTCCGGGAGTATATATTCCTAATTCGCTTCGGATACTTGGGACTTTTTCATCTTGTATCCAAACGGGGACAATAAATCCGTTTTCGGTTAATCTCATGACATATTTATCTAATCGTTCAATAGGCGAAAATCCTGCCATAAAAACTTTATTACCATTGTAAATCTGAGATTGTTTTCCGTTTTTTCCTGGTGTACACTTTGCAGCTATTGTCATATCGCATACTCTTGAGAAATTTTCTATTTTATCGTTCAAGAAATTTCCATCAGGTTTTTTTTGCCCATAAACTTCAAAAAAAGTCCCACATTGTATTAAAAATATACAATTCGGGCCATATTTTTTCGTATAAATTGCGTCTTGTTTAAAATAATTGTCTATCAAAGTCATTTATTTTAATATGAAGAGAGATTTTTAAACACCTTTATAATTTAAATTATATTAAAAGTTTTTGAACGATTATTGCCACTACACCCCAAGGTATAAACGCTAGAAAAGTGGTTGTGGTTTTCGAATAGTAGTTTAATAAATATCCATAAGAAACCGCATACGCGATCGACGAAAAAAGCATTAATGAGCCTTGGTAAGAAAAATTTATTAAATTTTCTTTTTCAGAAATAAAAAATGCGCTAGATAAAAAAAGTGTTGGTAAAGCGTAAATAATACTAGCTATTATTGGCGATGAACTATTTGAGAAATGCGCTAAACTAACAATTATCATTCCTCCTAAAAAAAACTGAAGTAAATATTTATTCATTTATATAGTTGTGTATTAAATTTTCAGAACTATTGTTATAAACATCACCCGCCAATTTAGAGTCTTCATACAATTGACGAAGAACATTTTCAGGCGCCATAGAACCAATTTTAATTATATTATGTTTTTTTAAATAAATTTTTATTTCCGAAACCGATTTTAGTTTTAAAGTGTCTACCTCATTTTTTATGTTTTTGCGAGTTTTCTTAGATTTTATTAATACTCCTATATTGTTTGTTTTTATATTTTTTCCTAATTTATATATTTTAATTGTTTTTTTGGTTTCCGTAATTTTTTTATTTATTTTTTTATTTATTTTATTAGTTAATTGTTTTTGCGGTTCTGAAAACTTTTGTTTTAATAAATCTAGTTTATTTTTTCTTTCACTTGTAATTTCAGAAGGTTTTTCTAAAGGTGTTGAAATTTTGATTTTTTCTTTTACTGGTTCTTGTTTTTTCAATGTTTTCCTATATTGCGAGTATGTTGGCAAATTTCCATTTTTTAAACACCCCCAGGATGGTTTTTTTTCTAAGTGTGTTTTTATAGAAGAACCTGTTTTTATATCAGGTTGTATAGTATTTATAACAGTTGTTTTAATAATGTCAGATTTCATGATTTTAGTATCGTTGGTACCCAATTGATTTGGTATATTATTTAATTTTATATTTTCGTGGTTTTTTTCTGTTAATGCTGAAGCCGGTACTAAATCGGGCGACGAATTAGACACTTGATCAAATGGGTGTGTATTAATTTTTATATTTGTATTTTCTTTGTTTTCTAATTTAACAGATGAATCTTTATTTTTTTTTATCGTAGAACGTTTCTTTTTTTGCTTTTTTTTATCCTGAATCATTTTTTGTAGATAATTCAGTGAATCTTTGAAATTATCATTGAATTTGATTTCTTCTGTTTTATTTTTTTCATTTTCACTTATTTTTTTCTGCTGATGATTTTTAATTTTTTGAATTAATTGTTTTTTTAAATTGTTTGGTTTTATACGTGCCTCGATAGTGGGTTTTATTTTTTTCATTTTTTTTGAAACACTTCTACTTTTCTTGTTATTCGACCTTTTAAAATAATCAGGGTTAATTTTTATTGTTTTTTTTGTTGACATGATAAATATATGACAACAAAAAAAAATAAGATTTTTTACTTTTCTATATTAAACAGTATTATAAATTTGATATTTTTTACAAAGGTTTATCTGATGCTTTATAGAATTTTTTTAGTTTTCCCAAATATTGAACATCCGTAAACTTTGAATTATATTGTGACGTTTTTGTTACTTCTGTAACTTGAACAATTTTATCATTTTCATCAATATAATAGATATAATTGTTTTGATTACGAAATTTATTTCCCAATTGCTTTTTAAACTCCAAATTCCCATCAAACTGATTTTGCGAGAACCATCCAAAATACGTAGTAGACATATTAGATATTAGTGTTTATATGGATCAATTATTAACTTTTTTTTATTTCAATTTTTATAATTCGGTTAAATATTCGGTTTAATATTCGGTTTAATATTCGATTTTAATAATTCATTTAATAAATTCAAATTTATAGTTTATTTATTAATTTTACAGTTTTTTATTTGATTTCATAGTTTTTTTTTTATTTTTTCGATTATATTTGCGCTTTGTTTTACGTTTTTTAGGTTTTAGTTTATATCCTCCAAATAATTTTTTTATATCGTATAGTTTATTTATTTCTTGTATATTTTTTATAAATATATGCCAAATTTTATCATTTTTTGAAACCGCCTTAGAATGTCTTCTTAAATCTTTTAATTCACGATTATACCACACAAACATATTGTATATATCATCACATTGAATAATAACACCAATTAATTCGTCTAAAAATATATCACCGCCCTTTTCTGTAAGTTTTTTTAAATATGGTAAAGCGGGTTTTAAAATTTTTCTCGCGATAGCATCATTCACTTTTTTTTGAGATTTTATTAATGTTAAAACTTGAAATATTAATGAATACTGCCAAGCAGAAGCAAACATATTTTTAATATATCTATTTTTTTCTTCTGGATTATTTTTTATTAATTTTATTAATTTTTTAATTTTTTTTCGTGATTTCTCTCCTATCGAATTTGAAAATCCGTCTTGATGTATTAAACGTTCTCCGTCGGCTAACCTAGATAAATAATCACACTTAATATTGTCTTTACAAAAATCAGCACCGAAATCAATCATTTTGACATCTAAGCCTTGGTCTGTTTTTTTTACAACAAAATTATTTGGCTTAATATCTCTACAAAATATTCCCGTATCGGTTACTTTTTTAACCAAATCTAACATAGTTATAAATCCTTTATTTGTATCCTCAATGGTAAATAACCCTGATTTTATATTTTTCACTAAAAATAAAGCCATCCCATTTGTTTCAAATAGTTCCATTAATATTATTGAACGTATTTTATCAACACCAAACGATACATTAAAAGGTATATTAATATCCGTTACCGTATAAATAAACGTTTTTTCAATATGAGGACCAAAACCTCGTGCCCCTAGCGTAGTAGCATATTCTATTTCTTTTTTTAGATTTTTTATTTCTGAAATTTCCCAATCTTGTATTTTAATCGCAAAAGAACGTTTTTCGTTAGTTATTTTATTAATTAAATTACAATAATACACAATACCAAAACTACCTGTGCCAATTTTTTTTAACGCTTGATCCAATGATGTATTTGGTTGTAAAACAATATCCCATGTAGTTAAACATTTTTCTAAAACCGCCAAGATTTCTCGTCTTAATTTTAATTCATCATAGAAATTTAAAAGTTTGCTATCATAATTACAATTTACATTTTCAATCACCTCAGTGAAAAAATTTTGTATTTTTTTATTTAATCTCTCATCATTGGCAGTATTTTTTCTTTCATTATTACTTTCATTTTTTTCTCCAGGAAGAGGAAGCATTAACATTATATTTATATATATACGTTGATACAAAATTATTATCCAAATTAATTAAATGCTACTATATACATGTTTAACGATAAAGCTAAAAATAACCAAATAATATAAGGTAACAAAAGTAAACTTGCTGTTTTGTTAATAAAACTAAACTTATAAAATGTTATTAACGCAAATACTAAAATACAGAGGATATCCAATAATGCTAATTTTGGCATTTTAAGTTTAAAAAATATAGTTGTCCAAGACAAATTAAAAATTAATTGAATAATAAAAAATGTCAACGCATCACAATAAGGATAACATTTTTTGTTTTGTTGAACAATCGTAAATGAAATTGTCATTAATAAATACAAAATAGGCCATACTACGCCAAAAATATATCCGGGTGGCGACCAAGGCGCGCGTTTTAATGATTTATACCATTTGTTCATTTATATTTAATGAACATTTTTTTATCCTACGGTATAACAAATAATATATTTATTTGTTTTCATTTTATAAAATATTATCATATATATAATGAATGTAGCAAGGAGAATTGGAGAATATGGCAAAGATCGAGTAAAACAAGATATGGCAAAACGCGGGTTAAGAACCCGTTCTTTAGAAAATGCGGTAACCGGCGAAAAAGTTAAAGGAACCGCGATTAATTCTATGTTTTCTAAAGGGAATTTGAAAGAAGAACAACAAATAAGTATACGTTTGAGAAATGAAGCGGAGATTAACAGCGCAAAAAAAAAAGGCCCTCTTGGAGTATTGTTAATTTTAGAAGCTTGCTTGCTAAAATTAATAGCAATGTATGAAAATCCTTGCGATGCTTATGGTGGGTGCGCTCACCCAGAGTCAGGGTGGTTTACAAATCAGAATCCACGGGTCCGGTTTCATTGGGTATTTAGAAAAAGTATAGAGGAGCGTGTTAATATGAGAGAAAATTTAGTAAAAAAGATATCACATCTTTTTTACATTATTGGTTACGCTTTTCCTGATATGTGGTGGCATGGGAAAGCACATGTGTCATCTGAATTTGGTTTGTTTATTGTGGACTTTGGGGACCGAGGTATAGAGGGACGATTGAATTGGATGTTGTCGGAGAGCATTACAGATTTTCTGCCAAGCGCAGAGGAGGAGGGGCAGACGGGGTTGCCGACGTGGGACACTGTTGAGGAACCTCCTTTCTTCCGAAGGGCGCCGAGATTAATAAAGAGTTTATTAGGTGAGGTGGAAGAAAAAGTAAATGAAACAATGCTACATAGAGAAAATTTAGGTTTACAACAAGTAGTTGACCATGTGGCACTGTTAAAACATAATCAGAGTGATCCGAGATACAAGAATCTTCGAGTAGGTGAAAGAAAACTTGATTCAACATTGTATCCGTATCAAAAAAATTTAAATAACGGTAGTGTTGGAGCATTCGCCAATTTACAGGCAATGTTAGGCAGGTCAGAAAAATTGGAGTCTATTCAAAGAAAACAACTCGAAGAGGAAGAATTGAATAATTTTAGCAAAGTCGATGAACTAATGGAATACGAACAAAATGAAAGGAAGGGCGGAAAAAGAAATACTCGCGGAAAAAGAAATACTCGCGGAAAAAGAAATACTCGCGGAAAAAGAAATACTCGCGGAAAAAGAAATACTCGCGGAAAAAGAAATACTCGCGGAAAAAGAAATACTCGCGGAAAAAGAAATCTATAAAGAAAATTAATGATATGAAATAATTTTATATTTATAATAAATTTATATTTTTTATAGTAATATAAATATATATATATATATATGAGTTTTTTGCTGGGTTTAGGAAAACATCTCACACCAAGTTCTATAATACGTGGTCAACAATCAAGAAGAAGAAAACTTGAAAAAAGAGGGAAGAAAATTAGAAAACAAGAAATAAAGAAAAAAGATGATGATGATATTAAATGGCTTACTGAAATGGGAATTATTAATACATTAAAATTTTTATTAAGACATTTGAACGAATTATTTTATATACGCGCAAGATATCATGCGGCTCAACTTATGGGATTTGACAACAGTGGAAAAAACCACGTATGGTTGATGAGTGATTGGAACGCGTATGGATCAGACAGTCAACATGTCCTTTCTGTTAATCAACGAAATGAACTCATTGACCAATGGTTTGACAGAAGCAGACAAAATCCTCACATAGGAAGAAAAGCTATTAAAGATTTTTTAGAAAACTACACTGATATTGAAACAAATAAGTTAATTCAAATAACTCATTTGATATATCTAATTGATTTTAAAGTTTTTCCTGGTATTCTTAACAGCAATCAACTTATAAAATCATATAGACAGAAGGATATGGAAACGTATAAGGTATTTAACGTTTTGTCTGGTGTGAAATGGGGAGCCCACACTAGTGAATTTATGCGTTTTATAGAACAAACTATAGAAAAAATAAAAAAAAAACAGATGGATAAAGTTATTTCAAAACAATTAGTACCTCAAAAAATTAATTTGGATGAATATACAAATGAAGGTATATCAAATATAATGAGTTCTATGACGGCTGGTAAAAAAAAGAAAAAGAAAAAGAAAAAAAAAACCGTAAAAAAAAGAACTATGAAAACTAAAATCAAAAAAAAATCCCGTGTTAAAAAATCCTGTGGAAAAAAAATTTTATAAGGTAATATATACTTATCAATTTAAAGAAATTATATTATTTATAATAAACTAAACATTAATATTATAAATAATACCGATAAACTAACCCAAATCCACGGGGGATATTTATCTAATATTTTTTTTATATATTCTTGGATTTCCCAAAAATAAATCATATTATTTAATTTATCTACATTAATTAAGTCTGTTTCTTTTTTATAATATAAATTATATACTTTTTTATTGTATTCTTTTACCTTTTTTATATAATTTTCACGATCCGTCCAATGAGGCAAATCATTGGGAGATCCCAATAATTCCTTCACTAATTTATTTGAATGAAATACCGATAAAATATTCTCATCTAGTAAATCAGAGACAACTGAATTACATCCAGCCATTCTACAGACATGTATATCATATGAATATGTAATAAATGTATTTCCAGCCTTTATAATTTCTTTTTGTTCTCCCTCAATATCATCTACAACATCCAATCCACCTAATTCTGACCCAATTTTTGTATCCAAGTCATTATAATAGTCAATTGTATTATCGTTATCTGTACATAAATTTATAACAAGGAAAATATTATAATTATTGGCTATGTATCTTAGTTCGTTTTCAAATTGTCGTTTATCATTTGGTTCTCCGTCAGTAATAATATTTAAACACACAGGGTAGGTTTTTATATTGGTATCTGAAATAAAAGAACTAAGGGAGTTTTTTATATATTTGGTGATTTTGTGTAAAGGTGTAGAACCTCTTATATTATGTTTATCTAGCATTTTATTTTTTAAGATTCTCAATTGCGTTTCATAATCATTTTTAGACGGGTCAATTACTACAAAATCATTCCCTTCGCTCCATCTATCATTATATAAAGGATTCATTAAATAATATAAAGCACTAATATTTCTATTGATATTATATTGTGCGATTTCACATATTTTTTTTGACGCTTCTTCCCAGCGGGAAATACCCTTTACCATTTTAAAATTACAGTTGTTTTTATCATGTAAAGCAAATTTACCATCTGGTTCATTCATACTACAACTATTATCTATAATATTAACAACCAATTGAGATTTATCATTAATGATTTCTTTTTTTTTGTCGTTTGTTTTATGTTCAAAATCAACGATATTCGTAGTCGTTCTTCCGGTGTTATTCGTATTTACATTGTTGCTAACATTTATATTTGTAGAAGAACTATCTAAATTATTTGATTGATTAGAATTATTTTCAATAATGTCCATCAAATCTCGGTTCATGACTGTACTACTTATTCTGCTTCTACATTGGGGACACGTATGTCCTCCACTTCTGCGCCATTGTAACAAACATGGCTTACAAACCCCATGTCCACATGGATTACAGGTTAAAGGTGGATTAGTATTTCTTCGGTATGGTTCTAAACAAATACAGCAAGACATAGTTTATTGGATTGTTTAATATTTATTAAATATATTAGTATAGTAATTTTCAAATTCAATTTTTTATATTTAAAGATAAATTGAATATGTATTTGTTTTCATAAAGCCAAATATAAATAATGAATTCAAGAAACGATAAATATATTTTTTTAAAATTATCATGCGATTATAAACAATTTAAAAAAAGAGAAATAACTCAAGCATTTAACTTTCTTTGTATTTCCGTAATTGTTGATCAACATTATACATCAGAAGGAAAAAAAAACGGATGTAGTCGAATTTCGATTCATATAAAAGACGGTTTTGGTGACATCAGAAATATTATGGGCATTAATGATAATAAAACATTTATTGTCTCAATCTTAGAAAAAAGTTGGAATATGAAAAACAAATATGCTGCAAAAGCGTTGAATGATATGCGCAACGGGAATTCAATTCAAATTATAGGCGACAATCGCGGTAATTTAATTAATGTTGTGATTCATGATATTGAAGACCCCATGAAATTATTTCTGTAAATAAATTGAATATTATATACATATTACATATACGCACATCGCTTTTTACAATATTAAAATGAATTCGATAAAATATCGCAAATGGTATTTAACTGAAAATTGGGGAGAGAACCAATTTACGATAATTAAAGAAAAGGTTAATGTCCCCCGTTGTTTTCCTTGTCCATATTCTATAAACTTTCAAATATCACATCCAAAGGTGTTATCTGGTGAAGCATTTTGGATCAGCCATAACGAATTATGTATTGGGTATCATTCAAGCTCAAATCCTGATATATTTAGACCCATATTTTCATATAAAAGACACAGATTATTAGATTTAGTACATTATGGAGAAGAAGAAAAAGAAAAAGATAAAGAAGAAAAAGATAAAAAAACAAAAGAAGAAAAAGAAAATTACTGCATTATTAATCCCAAATTAGAAAAGGCTAGAAAAAAATATTTATTTGGTTTAGATAAATATTTTGTTGGTTTAGATAATAAAAATCCATTGCCCATGGATTGTATTGAAATTATTTTATCATATATTCATAGTCATTTATAACTAATTATAAATGACTATCAATATCAATATTTGTTTAATTAAAAGTATTAAACATACATAAATTCTGGTATATATTTATTTTTTTCTGTTCTTGATTTTACTTCGTTATTTGAAATAAACATATCAAATCCTTTATTTAAATCTTTAATGGTTAATTTTTTTTTCATATCTGTGGATTTACAAAATACGCGTCTACTGTGTGCTATTTTTGTTTTTGAAAATAATGTTTCCATATCTCTCCCAAAATATTTAAAATATTCTTTTTGTTCTTCGAACCACGAATCATTCAATTCTTCTAAAAATGACCATCCGGCATCTTTGACTTTTTTTTGAAAAATCAAATTTAAATCCCCAGCACTGTAATCATCCGTTTTAAAACGCCATGGAAAACGAGAGTTTAATCCTTGATTGTATGAAAAAAAGCATTTATTTAAATCTTCTTCATATCCCGCTATAATTACCATTAAGTTGCTTTTGTTATCACTTAATGATTCGCATAATGTATCAATACATTCCTTGGCGAAACTATCTCTTTTCTCAACATTTCCTAACGCATATGCTTCATCAATAAATAGCACACCCCCTAAACATTCTTGTACAACCCCCCTTGTTTTTATTGCTGTTTGTCCTAAATATCCAGCAATTAAATCGGTTCTGGTTGCCTTTTTAAAAGTATTATTTTTTAATAATCCCATATTACAAAAAATTTTCCCAATAATTTTTGCTATCTCGGTTTTACCGCTACCAGGTGGACCATATATAACAGTATGCATAAAATCTTCATTTTTGCTTTTTGTAAGATGTAAATCTTGCATAAAATAAATAACTTGATCTACAATATTATTTTTTAATTCATTCATTCCTATCATTGAATTTAATTCATTTAACGGTGTTTTTATTTTATGAATGGATTCCATATTGATATTGTATTTAACACCAGGCGTTAGTGGATATTTTTCAATTAATTGTAATAAATCACTTAAACTATTTATTTCTTCTTCAATGGTAACATGTTTAATTGGAGGCGGCGGCGGTCGAGACGGTGGCAATGGTGGTGGAAATAACGGAGGCTTATCTAATAGTGGTTTTTTAAAAAAATCAAATATATTATCGGAGTGCCCAATAATTAAGTTGTTTTTATTACCAAATAAAGGATTTATAAATTCCATTTCTTTTTTATTTTCTTTTTTATTTTCTGAAAAAAATAAATCAAAATCTTTCTCAATATCTTTTATCAAATTTTTTAAATTTTTATTTATTTCATTGTTTAAATTTGGTTCTTTTTTTTTATTTTTTTCAGTATTATTATTCTCTACATTATCTAATCCCACAGTTAATTTTTCCAATTCTTGCTTTTTTATATTTTCAGCTAATTCAGCTCTTTCTTTTTTAATCTTATCAATAATCTCATCTAAACGCATATTTATAGGATTCTTTTTACTATTTAAATTTTTTTCGTTAATGTTTTTAAATAAATTTAAATTTTTATTAGATATTTCTAGAGGAGGTTTATTGTGGTTGTTTAAATAATTTATATTATTAATGGGTGGTAATTTATTATTTGACAAATCAACAATAAATTTAATTTTCTTTTTCTTTTGATTTTTCTTTTTTGGTGGCGTTTTTGGTGGCGTTTTTGGCATTATATATATATAATTATATTTTTAAAACTACAAAAAATATAATTTAAAGATAAATTGAAATATAAATTAATCGATGAAATCATTTAAAACAACTATGGATGAAAATAAAAATGATAAATCAACATACGATCCTTGGCCTATATTAGAATCTTATTTTGAAGGACAGCATCTTGCAAGATGTGTCAGACACCAAATAGAATCGTATAACTTTTTCGTAACCAATCAAATACAGGGAACTATTGATATGTTTAACCCTGTAACGATTCGTTCAGAACACGATTATATACCAGAATTTAAAAAATATTCACTTGAATTAATATTATCATTTGATAATTTTCACCTTTATAGACCATCTATTCATGAAAATAACGGAGCCACGAAGCTAATGTTTCCACAAGAAGCAAGATTGAGAAATTTTACTTATGCGTCGGCAATGACATTGGATCTTAATATAAAAATTATCAAAAGACATGGGAAGGAATTGGAAATGACTGAAACTATCCATAAAAAAATTCCGAAAATCCATATCGGAAAAATGCCAATCATGTTGAAATCCACGATTTGCGTATTAAACCAATATAATCATTTAGATACTAAAATTACGGGAGAATGCAGTGTTGATGCTGGCGGATATTTTATTATTAACGGTTCAGAAAAAACGGTTATTCCACAGGAAAGGGCCGCTGAAAATAAAGTTTATTGTTTTAACATACAAAAAAATAATAATAAATGGTCTTGGCTCGCAGAGATTAAATCGATTCCTGATTTCAAATGTATATCGCCAAAACAAATTAGTATCACTATTTCTTCTCGCAATAACGGATTTGGTCACCCATTATATATTCAGATTCCTCGAATAAAACAACCTATCTCTTTGTTTATAGTATTCAGGGCTTGGGGTATTATTTCGGATGAAGAAATTTGTGATATAATTATATTAGATAAAACGGATGATAAAATGAAAAAAATGTTATATGGATTAAAGGCCTCTATATTTGATAGTAATAAATACTTAACCCAAGAAGATTGTTTAACACATATCACTTCTAACGCTATGTATACTCCTTTAAATATGGAAAAAGAAGAAGGCGCTAGAAAGAAAAGGGAATTTACAGTTAATGTTATCGAAAACGACTTGTTTCCACATTGTAAAACTAAAACTCAAAAAATATACTTTTTGGGTTTCATGGTTAATAAATTGTTGAAAACAAGTTTTGGCTGGTTAGATGTTGATGATCGCGATTCATATGTCAATAAAAGAATAGATTTAGCAGGAACTCTTTTGAATAATCTTTTTAGAAATTATTTTAATAAATTGGTAAAAGACATGAGTAAACAAGTCGTAAAAGAAATTAATAACGGTAGTTGGAGATCAAGTGAAGATTATCTGGGTATTATTAATAAAACAAATATTTATAAGATAATAAAATCTACAACCATTGAAAATGGTATTAAACGTGCTTTGGCTACCGGTGATTTCGGAATTAAAAATACAAATTCAAATAAAGTAGGGGTAGCCCAAGTTTTAAATAGATTAACATATGTATCCAGTTTAAGTCATTCACGTCGTATAAATACCCCTATTGATAAAAGTGGGAAATTAATCCCACCTAGGAAATTACATAATAGTCAATGGGGATATATTTGTCCAGCAGAGTCACCAGAAGGGGCGCCTATTGGTGTTGTAAAAAATTTATCATATATGGCACATATTACAATTCGTTCCAATAGTGATATATTATATGAATTATCTGAACCGTTTATTAATAACTTAGAAAACTTTAAAGCATCTGAACTATTTAACAAAGTGAAAATATTAATAAATGGGTGTTGGTTGGGTATTACTGATGATCCTGAAAAATATTATAACTTTATGAAAACAAAAAAATACCAGGGAATATTAAATATTTACACGAGTATTGTGTTTGATTACAGGAAAAAAGAAATAAGAGTATGTAATGATGCGGGTAGAGCTACGCGCCCGCTTTTAAAAGTAAAAAATAATAAATTATTGATTACAGGTGATACAATTAAACAGTTGCAAGAAAAATCTATAACCTGGGACGATTTATTTACAGACCATTATCAGGAATCATCATTGGTAGAATATATTGACCCCGAGGAACAAAATTATTCTATGATTTCCATGACACCAAAAGATTTAAGTAAACAAGAAGGAAAATATATATATAATAACTATTCGCATTGTGAAATACATCCTTCCACTATTTTTGGACTTCTGGCTTCTTGTATTCCTTACCCAGATCATAATCAATCGCCTAGAAATACATATCAATGTGCTATGGGAAAGCAAGCCATGGGTGTATATGTTACCAATTATACACTTAGAATGGATAAAACAGCATACGTATTATCTTATCCATCACGTCCACTTGTTGACACACGTGTTATGAATTTTGTAAAATTAAATAAAATTCCTTCGGGATCAGTTGTTATTGTAGCTATTATGACCTATTCGGGTTATAATCAGGAAGATTCGGTTATCTTTAACCAGGACGCCCTTGACAGAGGATTGTTTAGCGCAACTCTTTACCATACTGAAAAAGATGAAGATAAAAAAATTCACGGCGACGAAGAAATTAGGTGTAAACCTGACATATCAAAAACAAAAGGTATGAAATTTGGAAATTATAAAAAATTAAATAATAAAGGTCTCGTTCCAGAGAACACGTTGATTGAAAATAAAGATATTATTTTAGGAAAAATAATCCCTATTAAAGAAAATAGAAACGATCACACAAAGGTGATCAAATATAGTGATCAAAGTCGTTCATATAAAACACACGAAGAAACGTATATCGATAAAAACTATGTTAATAGAAACGGGAATGGTTACACTTTCGCCAAAGTTCGTGTTCGCACTTACAGAAAACCGGTTATCGGGGATAAATTTTCCAGTAGACACGGACAAAAAGGAACCATTGGTAATACTTTAAGGCATCAAGACATGCCCACCACGGCTGATGGTATTGTCCCAGATATTATAATAAACCCTCATGCTATCCCAAGTCGTATGACAATAGGGCAACTTAAGGAAACGTTGCTTGGTAAAGTTTTGTTAAATTTAGGAATGTATGGGGATGGAACAAGTTTTACTGATTATCCTGTAAAAGATATATGTAAACTTTTATCAAAAACAGGATACGAATCGCATGGTAATGAGGTTTTAATGAACGGTATGACAGGAGAACAATTGGAAACTAGCATTTTCATTGGACCAGCCTTTTATCAGCGCCTTAAACATATGGTAAAAGATAAACAACACAGTAGAAGTCATGGGCCAATGGTAAATTTAACAAGACAACCACATGAAGGACGCGCGCGAGACGGGGGTCTTAGATTTGGGGAAATGGAACGTGATTGTATGGTTTCACACGGATGTAGTAGATTTACAAAAGGACGCATTTACGATGCTTCTGATAAATTTGTAGTATATAGTTGTAATAAGTGTGGTTTGATGGCTGTTTTCAATGATAAGAAAAATATACATCACTGTAGGACATGTGACAATCGTTCTGATTTCTCACGTTGTAATATTCCGTATGCTTGTAAGCTGTTGTTTCAGGAATTAATTACTATGAATATTGCTCCTCGTATTATTACAGAAGCTTTTGTTAGAAAAGAAAATCTATTAAAGAGTTTTAAACAAAGATATAACAATGACACACGGAACCCGATTTAAGAAATCCACTGCTTCAATGAGATGGAAATGGAAAAAAAAAAGAACACGTAGATTACAGAGAAAAAGAAGAAAAATGAGATCGAGAGCTAAATAATTTAGAAATAAATTTTTTTATTTTTTTTATTTTTTATTTTTTTATTTTTATTTTTTTCATTTTTAATAAAAAAAAGATATATCTATATCTTAATGAATAGCACAAAAAATAATATAAATAAGATGAGCATGTCGTCTTTAATAGATACACCTAAGAGAATTAAATCGTTGTTTACAAAAAAAAAAGAAAATAAGATTGTTGAATTTCAACAAAAAAATAATTTTGAAAAAAGAAAATCAGAATCATTTAGAATTTTACAAGAATATCCAAACAGAATACCCATTATTTGCGAAAGAATAAATACTGATATTAAAGAATTAAATAAAAAAAAATATTTAGTTCCAGAAGATTTAATAATGGGAAATTTTATGCATATTATAAGAAAACGATTAACATTGAAACCAGAGGTAGCTATTTATTTATTCGTAAATAATAAAATTGTCCCATCTTCTTCTATTATGTATCAGGTATATGAGAAAAACAAAAATGCCGATGGATTTTTATATATTTATTATTCCGGAGAGAATACTTTTGGATAAAATATAATATTTACATTATTTATATGACATTGGGAGTTTATTGCTATCACAATCGCTGGGTTTCGCAACCAAGTAGATTATCAAAATTAACTAACGTCCAACAGCAACCGGGTCCTACGAGAAATTATGGTAGTATAGGTGCTCGCGAAAATTCAATACGCCGCCGTGTTATTCGATCTAATAATAATCAGATCGATAGTTATTTAAAAGGAAAAAATAAACAAACACATGGATTTGGTCCGTTATTCGGAATTAAAAAACAAAATGATTTTCCACAGTGCCAAGATGAAGATACTTTTAAATTAGCATATCGTTCAAATGGAGGAACTGGAACCGATGTTACTTATTGGAAAAGAGTTATGGTCGGACCGTATGGATGGTCTGGTTCTTTAGGAGAGAAGCCATGTGGCATTGATAGTGATTGCGACATTCCTGAAATAAATAAGGCCTGTCAAAAAATTAAAAGTAAATTTTGTGTTTTAAGTGGAAAAGCATGGTTTAAAAAAAGACGCGGTCTTAATTAATTTCTTTTATTACTATAAATGAACAAATACGTCGCTGAATTTTTAGGAACTTTATTTTTTCTTTATGTTATTTTAGCAACCGGTAAACCTGTCCCCATCGGATTAGCATTAATGGCCGCTATAATTGTTTTAGGAAGCTTTTCTGGTGGGAATTTCAATCCAGCTGTTTCTGTTATGATGACAGCCGCGGGAAAATTACCAGCATCCGATCTTTTACCATATATTGTCGCCCAAGTAGCAGGAGGTTTAGTAGCTTTAGAACTTTACAAACGCGTTAAGTTATAATTTGACAATATTTATTAAAGTATATATAATTTTCTAAATAAATTATATATGACAATGAAAACCAAAAATTCCAGAAAAAAAACAAAAAATACAAAAAATAAAAAAGGAGGCTCCGTACAACAAGCTATAGGAGATTTTCAAGATGCGATAAAAGCAAGAACAGACCACGTTATAAACCAGGTTAATGAACAGGTTGAAAATGTAAAAGACCAAGTTAATAAAGCAAAAGATAAGGCCAACGAACAAGTCGATAATTTAAAAGAACAAGTGTCTAACGCGCAAAAACAAGCTAAGATAGAATTAAACGATGTTACGGAGCAAACAAAAAATTTTACTGAAAAAACAAGAAAAAATATTGTTGACGGAGTTGCCGATAATATAAATAAAGTTTCTGACACAATAAAAGTAGAGTCTAAAAAAACACATGGCGTCATAAATAAACACATGGCTGAAGCAAAAAAAATGGGCAATATACACCTAAAACAGGTTAAAAAAAATACATTAGCGGTGGTTAATAACATAAATGAAGCGAATTTAGATAAACAAAAAGTAAAAACGCATATTAATAATTCGATTAATACGGCTCATAAAAACTTTAACCACACAATGAACGATATGCGCGACCAAAGCATTCATGATAATCAACAATTGTTAAATTCTACAAATCATCAATTAGAGAAATTAAAAATTCCCAAACATTCACATGTAGGTGGAAAAAGAAAAACAAGAAGAAATAAAAAAATAAAAATGAAAAGAAAATCAAGAAAAATGAAAAGAAAATCAAGAAAAAAAATTGGTCGGGGTTATAGTAATTTAGCAAAAAATATAATAAAAAAAAATGCCTTGCGATACCCCCGTAGATACACAGCGCGTATCGAACGAGCAAATCCCAAAAACCTGTTAAGAAAAAAAACACGCAAAAAAACATATCCTCCTAACTTTCTTTCCAAAGGAGGAAAGAAAACAAAAAAAAATAGAAAAGGAGGTGCCAGAACACAATCTAACAATTTTACAGGTCCTGAAAGTTGCGAAACAATAAAACAAAATGAAATGTATACTGATTGTTGTAATCTGGATAATGAAGAAATAATACGACAACTAGAGGAATCACAAGAATTATTAACAGATGCTAGGAGTAATCTTAGAGGATGTAGGGCCGGAAGAAGAAATCTTGAACGAGAACTGCGTTTACGTCTTCCAGAAACGAAACAAGAACATAGATTAACTTTTCAATCGAATAATGTTGGACATCCAAGATTGGTCATGGTTCCACCTCATACACCCAGTAATAGAGCACCAAGATTTGCTGCAAGACCACGACCAGGAACGGCGGGTGCCGCGGCTGTTGCGGCCAGGGAAGTCGCAAGCAATAATAGAACTAATGGTACTGATCACCGTGATTATGACAACAATGGAGAAACAAAACACATGAGTGGTGGTGGATGACAATTAAATACTGTTTAAATTCAAAATATAATACTTGATTTATCATATGACGAATTCTCATTAAAATTTATTTGAGAAATCTGAGAATAAAATTAGTATTATAAATATATTTACATATTTAGACTTTAATTTATACAAAATAATTATATTATATAATTATATTATATAATATGGTAAACAAAACAAAAAAATATAAAACACGCTCATATCACAGAACAAAACGAAAATACCATAAGAAAAAATTATTAATGAAAAGAAAAAAACAAAAAAAACAATCAAAAAAACAAAATAAGTTAAATAATAAAATAAAATCAAGAAAAAGGGGTGGACAGAAGACACAAACACAGACGTTATTAGAAAGAAAGAAAAAATCACAGTCAAATAAACAAAAGGTATATAATGCGCAGGAAACTAAAGCTATTAATAAATTTAGGTTGGGAGTTGTTAATTATCATAAAGGTCCAATTGAAATTTTTATTAAAAATGAACAATTACCAGTTTCTTTTGATAGATTAAAAGAAATTAATTTAAAATTTTCAGAAATGCTAGAAGAAATAGAGTTAGATTATAGTGTAAGAAATGATAATGATTTTAATAATATAAAAAGATCCAAAGATAGATTATTTGCTCAACAAAATGCGGAAAAATACATATGGTATGGTATTGCAAGAGGTCATCGTAGATCTGATGAAAATAAAGAAAGTAAAATAAATGGTTATATAATACACGGTACTATTGAAATTTCAGATAATTTTAGTCATTTAAATATAACTAATATATGCGGCTATAAACCAACGCGCGACGCAAACAAGTTGGTTAGTTATTTAATGTCTGAAGAAAACACTACTGGGAAAAAAATATGGAAAAATATACTCACTCCTGTTAGTTCTAAAATGATAGAAGAAGCTTTTAGTGAATTAGGAGTGAGCGGAGAATTAGATTTAAATGGGTATCAATCTGATATAAAACTTTTAGAAGTTTTATTTAAAATGCGTCATAATGAATCAGATACAGGCAATATGACTTTTAAAAATTTTAAACATACATTATTTTCAGATAAATTTAAATTTAATCCACAAGACCGCTTTCCTTTTTTTTGGATGAATTTAGGAAATATAGTTGAAAAATATAATGAAGAAATGAAAAAAAACAGAGAAAAAAGGGAAGATATTGAAAGTGAGTATCTTTTAACATCATTGGATATAGATGACAAAAGTAATGATGATGATGATGATGATGATGATTTGTTACTTTCTAATGTATATAAAAAAATAATGAGGGACCTAGATATTAATAAAAAAGAACTGGACGCGTTAGATAAATTAACAATTTATTTAAATGATGACAATAAATTTAAAACTGACGGTGATTTTTCGTTGTTATTTGATAATATATTAAATAAATACAAAAAAAATATCTCAAAAAATGAAATAAAAATATTGAAACAACAACTAAAAAAAGCTTATGAAAAACTAAAAAAACTTTCTAATTTTGAGAAACAAATGAATGATCCAGAAGGTATGTTTGCTGGAATTATAAAAAGAAGCCATGTGTTTGATATTTCGCTATTCCAGAAATGGTTTGATAAAAATAGTGTTTTGTTTAATCAATATTTATTTCCAGTTGAAGATACTATAAAAAGTTTTGAACAATGTCCGAAACTTAACAAATGTTATACGGATGAAGATGATAACGACTGCAAAATATTTCCTTATAATTTAAGACCACATGAAGATGATAGACTTGTAGGCGCGCCCCCAGTAGATAAAACGTTGTATGTGTCCCTACCGAAATCGAATCCGGAAGATAATTATCTTATAGGTGGGGGACCTAGAGCTGACAAGGAAAGATTAAAAAGAAAAAACGCAATGGGTAATTTATATGGTTGGGGAGAAGATGATGATGGTAGTCAAGAAGCATGTGCTTCTCCATGTGAACAAAAAAGCTGGTGTCATAAATTAACACATTGTGATACCGGGTATTATTGTAATAAACCTCATAGAAATTACCAGGTAGAGAAAAGCCCGTTAGAAGAGATGAGATGTTCTAAATAATATTTAACGTATTGATATTTTGACGTGGAAATTTATTTTTTTAGTATATTTTATTTTATCATTTAAAATAAAATGGATGATGAAATAAACGCAACCCTGTTAGTAAAAAAAACACACGAGAATGCTTTTGAAACATTGAGAGAGAAAAATATAAAAAATTTAATTTTAATTAAAACTAAAGAATATGATTTTTATAAATTACAAAATGTAATTGATTATGTGATTTTGGCAAGTGAAAAACAAATAAACTTAAAAAATATATACAAACAAAAAAAAATAACAGTAAAAGAGGTAAGAAGTTATTTTTTACAAGAATGTATTAAAAATAACATTATAAAACAGCAAGAAATCCCTGAAATGAAAAAATATTCTAGAAAAAAGAAAAAGTTATTAGAGTGCTATTATCGAATTAGTAAAAATAACTATGAATTATTATTTATCGCGTTAGATAATTTTTATATGTTAAAAAAAAAAGTATTATCTTCTTCGGAAAAAATAAAAAATTTCAGAGTTAATTTAATTATTGGCGATAATGTAACAAAAGCCAATAACTTTGACAATAATATTGGTGGCGATGGCGATGGCGATGGCGATGGCGATGGCGATGGCGCGTTTATCGATATATTTCAAAAAAAAGAATTTACGCCAGAAATAGAAATAAATAAAGTAGAATACGATGATAATACAGGCGCCCTTTCTTCTATTGAATTATATATGCTTTTAAAAAAAGACCACGAACGCGTTTGTGAAAAAATCAACTATCCTATTGATAATATTATAATTAAAAAAAAATTAGTAGATAACGGTAATGTTTTTGTTTCGCAATTTGGAGGCATTCAAAATCAATGGGACAACGAGATTAATAGTTTATTAAAATTATATAAAAAAAAACATTTTCCTATTTTACTTTCATATGATACCGAAAAATTAACATTTTACGTTAATTATTGCGGTACTCCTCTAGAAAATGACAATATTCCTTTTAACTGGAAAGAACAACTAAATACAATAATAAACACTTTAAAAGCAACACAAATATCACACAACGACATGCATGGGTTTGGTAATTTTTTAGTTCACGATGGTATATTAAATTTGATTGACTTTGGATGGGCAACAGAAACAAATAAATATCCTTTTAAAAATATTAATGATGGTGATTTACTCTTACATACTAATTTTATAGAATTACTTGACGACGTGTGTAAAAGATCAATAAAAGAACGTATTGAAAATAATTTATGGATTTACAAATAATTTATGGATTTACGTAAAAGCAATATGTATAAAATTGATAATATTTAACATAATAAAATCATTGATAAATATTTTATTATGGAAGAACACCTTAAATCAACTTATGGTTTTAATAATTTCAGAAAACATCAAAAAGAAATTATTTCAGATATTTTAAATAATAAAAACGTGTTCGCAATTCTACCAACGGGCGGCGGCAAGTCACTATTGTATCAGTTTCCCGCAACCTTTTCCAAAAAAACAACGATCGTTGTTTCGCCATTGATTTCGCTGATGAATGATCAATGTCAATATTTAAATTCTAAAAATATTGCGGCGATCGTCCGTTGTGTGGTAGTGTATCATACAAAAAATATTTATATTGTTCATACAATTTTTCATTATAAGTATTAAAAAATTGAAAGTATTAAATATAATAATATTTACACCGCCCTAAACCTATTATGGTTCTACAAAATCCCAAAGACTATGGACTGAGAGAAAAAAGAAACAAACAAAAAACACAGCGAAATCTCACCAAAAGCCAATGGTCTTATCATAAAGGAAAAAAAGTAAATAAATCTGGTGTTTATTATAATGATACTATTGTTCAAACTAAACATAATAAAAGAAAAAGAAGTAATGAAGAAAAAACAACAAAAAATCGAGAGAAATGCTGTATTTGCTACCAAAATTCAGATAAAATAACTTTTATAAATTGTAAGAAAGGCGGTGTTCAAATTAAAAACCGTGGAAGAAGTTCCGCATGTTGTAAAGATAAACCTATTTGTCATACATGCAGACAAAAATGTATTAAATCTTGCCCTTTCTGTAGAAATCATAAATTACATATTATTGAGACAAAGCGTTACCCTAAAAAAAAACAAACTTGGGAAACGCGTGAGATAATAAGATATGACAAGATAAGGGAAAAAAAAAAAAAAAATAAAATAGAAAAACACAAATTACAAAGATGGGATGCAGAATGGGGAAGAAACTGTGCGTGGCAACGCATTCGTGCTCGATCTAGTCTTGTATCAATTCCTAGAGAAGATAATGTATTCGGTGAGTTTTATTCTAATTTTGATTACACTGCGATCTTTTAACTATCTCGAAAAAACTACATATTAAATTTAATTCGAGTATTATTTTTTTATATTTAAACAAATCTTTCTATTTTATATAATGTATTCTGTTTTTAAAAATATTAATAAAAATTTAAGTACAATAAAAAAAATTAAACCTAAAACTAAACCCAAAAAACACATATTTGATATTGAAAATGAATCTTGGGTTAAACCAAAAAAACCAAAACCATTTTCATATTTTTATTTAAAATATATTATTGATATGTCAGAGAAAATAGAGAAAAAATATTAATGATAGTGATTTACTCTTACATACTAATTTTATAGAATTACTTGACGACGTGTGTAAAAGATCAATAAAAGAACGCATTGAAAATAATTTATGGATTTACAAATAATTTCTGGATTTACATAAAAGCTTTATGGATTTACATAAAAGCTTTATGGATTTACATAAAAGCTTTATGTATAAAATTGATAATATTTAACATAATAAAATCATTGATAAATATTTTATTATGGAAGAACACCTTAAATCAACTTATGGTTTTAATAATTTCAGAAAACATCAAAAAGAAATTATTTCAGATATTTTAAATAATAAAAACGTGTTCGCAATTCTACCAACGGGTGGTGGCAAGTCACTATTGTATCAGTTTCCCGCAACCTTTTCCAAAAAAACAACGATCGTTGTTTCGCCATTGATTTCGCTGATGAATGATCAATGTCAATATTTAAATTCTAAAAATATTGCGGCGGTTTGTTTAAATTCAGAATCAAGTGTTACGATGTCACAATATAAAAATTATACTATTATTTATACAACACCCGAATATTTAACCTCTAATATAATTGGTTTTGTAGAAAATAAAGAAAATATTGGATTATTTGCGATCGACGAGTCTCATTGTGTTTCTCAATGGAGTCATGATTTTAGACAAAGCTATCAGGAGTTAAGTATTATTAAAAAATATTTTCCGGATACGGCGTTGCTTGCTGTTACAGCAACAGCAACGCCGCGTGTGGTAAAAGAAATATATAAATTTTTAAATATTAAAAAACCAAAGGAGTATTTGTTAGGAACAAGACGCACTAATTTGGAAATCAATATATATCCAAAATACCAATTCGCAAAATGTACATTCACCGAGCCGACAATTATCTATGTTCAAACCAGGAAATTATGTGAAAAAATTAATCTTGATTTGAAAAATTGTGATATTGCTTCGGCGTGTTACCACGGCGGTATGGAAAAAAATGACAAAATGAAAAGCCACGAGCAGTTTATTAAGGGAGAGATTATTGTGATTGTGGCAACAATTTCTTTTGGCATGGGGATTGATAAATCTGATATACGACATGTCATTAATTATGGCGTGCCATCTGATATTGAAAGTTATTATCAAGAAATAGGTCGTGCTGGTCGCGATGGCATTAATAGCAAAGCTTCTTTATATTATGATGAAGGCGATTTCGGAACCACCGCTTTCTTAATTTCAAAATCAAAAAACACAAAACAAGTTGAAATAAAAACAAATATGATGAATTTATTCAGGCGTTTTCTCAGAGAAAAAAATATATGTAGACAGCAAATGATTGATTATTATTTTGAAACTGGTAATTTGCCCACGGAGGATGATATCGGACATTTAAATCCGTGTAATATGTGCGACAACTGTAAAAATGAAACAAAGCGTGACAAAAAAAATATTAGTAATGATGCCGAAGAAATCGTAAATATTATAAAAAAAAATCGGCGTGAAAAAGGATTTAATGTTGGAATGGGAAAAACTCTGAAGATTATTCAACAGTCAAAAGATACAAAAATAAAAAAATCAAAAAACTGGATACGCGATATTATTGAAATTTTAATCAATAAAAATATTTTGGTTAGATATAAAGCCGGTTTTGGTTTTGCGATTGGGATAGGAAAAACAAATATTAAAGACAAACTTCCCATAATGGCTAGGATAGATGATGCTATTGAAAAAAATATGGCAATAAAAAAAACCAAGACAGGTTTGGAAAAATTAAATAAAATTAGACATAAACTCGCAGGGAAATATGGGTTGTTGCCGTCTATGTTTATCAATGATAGGGTTATTTTAAATATATACGAAAAGTCTCCGAAAAATACAGGAGAATTGTGGAAAGTCGATGGTATCTCGAATGACTTTGTTATGAGATATGGAAGTGAATTTATGACCGAGTATTTGAAAAAACCAAAAAAATACAATAAAAATCCACGCGAAATGGTTTTAAATTTTTACAAAGAAGGAAAAACAGTTTTAGAAATGGCAAAAATTATGGAAGTTAAACAACAGACCATTGAACAGCATATTTTAAATATTTTCGAAACAGATGAAGGCATTGATATTGATTTGGACTACTTTGGTTTAACGGAAGAAAAGGAAGATATCATAAGAAAAGCAATTGCGAAGGTGGGTAGTGACTTTTTGAGACCAATTAAAGACATTGTGGGAAATAAAATCACATACGCGCAGATAAAACTTTGTTTAATTGTTATAAAATTTAAAAATGAATAAGATTATTCATTGTCGCTTTTAACAACTAACAATTATACCTATAATTGTTATTTATTTATATATAATTAGTTTGTATACACTTACATTTTTTTATACATTAATTTAAAAATTAAATACGCCATTAATAATCCAACACTTGTTCTCAAGACATTAGGAATAAATTTATTTTTAAGAATCATTTTATTTTTCATTTTTGTTTTTTTGTTTAAACATTTATTGGCGTTTACAAACCCCTCAAAAGTTGGTTTAGGGTGTGATTTTGTAAACCAAGCTGGATTCATAGATTTAATTTCCGAATTAACAACATATCCAGAGTCAGAACCCGGTTTATTATCAACGTTTATTGTTGGCATCGTTATTTTAGTACATGGTGGCGCAGACCCCTGCATAAACGCACTAAACAAAGGAAGAGGGTTTAATTTTCCAATGTCTTCGATGATACCAGGTAACAAACCTTCGAATTCTGTAAAATTCATACCAAGTCCAGCTGATATAAATGGTATGTCACCGTCAGGGACATTATTTACATAAAGAGAACGCTGAACCGTATTACCGTCAGAAGTTTTACATTGTCCGCCGGTTTTTAAGAAATATTTATTTCCTAAAGGTTTTCCGGTTTTAGAAGCCGCGCCACGACCCGAAACCAATACTTCTACATAATCCATTATACCGGCAACATTTTTTGACATCTGTGACATATTTCCATCACTTGACATTTTAAGATCACCGGGTGTGTTAATTCCGGTATAATATTTATAATCAGGACCAAGAAATTCTTGTTCTAATTTATCGGCATCATTAGCAACAGTTTTAAAAAAAGATTCCATGATATATTATATATATATAATATGTTTATTTAATATATATAATGGAAATAGTACCTTTAACACATATATCAAACAATATTAATGAAGATATCTGTGTCAATACTAATGAAGATGATTATGACAATATAAATGAATGTAGAATATGTTTAATGAGGGGAGATGAAGATTTAATATCACCGTGTAATTGTTGTGGGACTCAAAAATACGTTCACCAATCATGCTTAAATAGGTGGAGAGAAGAAAATATTAATAATGAAAAATACTATAGTTGTGAAATATGTAAGAGAGAATTTAAAATTCTAAATAATTACAAACCTGAAACATTAATATATCGTTCTGAATTTAAAATACCATGTCCAGTAGTTTTATATGTATTATTTAATTATTTTTTTGCTGGGGTAATTTGGTCGGTAGACGTCTTTAATGATTATGAGAGTTTAAATATTATTACGTTATGGAATCAAAATACAAATTTCTCCAGTTTTTTAAATGATAACCCCGAAACAGTTATATATTTTAGTGATATAGCATCTTGTTATTATGTGGGATTTAGTATTTTTTCAATTTCAATGGTTCATTTATTAGTACATTTGTGTTTTGTTTTGTTTTATATACATAGAAAAGTAGTATATTTCAAAAACTTTTCTTTTTTTTTGTTTTTTTATATTATTAGTTCGTTGAATATATATATTGGTTATTTATCATACATCGTTTTTAAAGATAAATTCGCATTTATTTTTGCTTTAGGTATCTCATCAATGAATAATTATTTAAATATACATAGAATTCTAAAAAAACATAATAATATTGTTGTAAAGATGAATAAAGAAATAAACAAACAAATAATTCTCTCTTTGAATGAGAATGAAAGAAGTTTACATAATAATTTAATATCCCGTATTAATGATGAAACCAATGATGTTAGAATTGAAATTTTAACTAACTTAAATTCTTATTCATCTTTAGATGAAAATTACGAATCTAAATTTGAGTCAGAGTCAGAGTCAGAGTCAGAGTCAGAGTCAGAATCAGAATCAGAGTCAGAATAAGATATATAATTTATATAATTTATATAAATTATAATTACATCGCAAGTTTGTCCATTTGTTTTTGTTTTGCTGTTGCGGCTGCTTTAGCTTTTGCCGCAACGGATTTTATTTGTTTATCTTGTTGTGAAATTTTTTTTCTATTATCGGCTATCGTTTTTTGAAAACTATCTATTTTTTTTGATAGTTCTTGTATTTCACTTTCCGCTGATTTTTTAAAATCATTAATCTCTCCTTGTTGTTGTTGAATAATACCAGAATTTTTATAAACACGTCCATTTTGATCTTTTTTTTCTTTTGAACAATCCATATTTTCAACAATAGAATTATTAAATGTATATGAAAAAATTAAAAATAAAAAAAATACAATTAGAAAGTAAATTAAAATCAACATAACTTATATTAAGATATTATTTTTTTAAAACTAAAACAAAGTGCTAAAATTTTTCTTATTTATCCGGTGTAATAGCTTTTTTAATTTTATTATTATTACTAATATTCAATAACATATTTTTAGTGTTTTCTTGTATTAATTTTTTTGTTGTATCAATCGATTTAGAAACTTTTAATAATATTTTTTCTATTGATGATTTACTTTCTGTTATTAATTTTTCACTATATTTGATTGATGCTGTGTTTTTATTATTTTCTATTTCTTTACATGCATCTTTACTTGACCCCGTATCAGAACAAAATCCTTCTAGATAATTACCTATGCGATTTATTGTGTGCCGTATAATAAGAAAAAAAAAGAATAATATTACTAAAATAATATACATTATATATATTCTTGTTATTTTTCTTTTAATCAAAGAGGGTGAAAACAACGCCATCGTTAATAAATCATGTAAACAAAACTTAATTGATAAACATTATAATGCGACTAATACATACTGTTGGTAATTCTCTTTTTTTATAGAGAGTATTGAAATATTTTGTTTTTATTTTATTCCAAAATTTATATGGGTTTCTAATATTTTGGTTTTTATTACCATCATCATCTATTTCTTCATTATGTACCTTGTCTAAAATTCTTTGGCGACTATGTGAAAATATGGGTCTATATATTTCAGAATTAGTGTCTAATTTATATCCAATACACAGTTCATCTTTATTAATCCAAAAAGCTTTTTTAGATAAAACTAATGGGTGAATTCTACCATATGCTGTTTTAAATACTCTATTCCGCTCTACATCATGTTCAATGTTATATTTTATCATTTGAAATTTATTTGTTTCATGATTATGACACAAAACAATAGTTCTATATTTACGAATATCCATTTCTTACTATTATTATTATTATTACCATTTATTAAATACTAATAAATATTCAATTTTTAATTAAATGAATAGCCTTTGCGTGCTGATTTTTTTTTGTTATATCAATCGATTTAGAAACTTTTAATAATATTTTTCGAATGATTAATATATTCTTTGTTATTTTTTCTTTTCATATTATAAATGCGATCATTTAAATTTAAAAATAAAAGAACAAGTGATTTTAATGAAAAGGGTGAAAGAAGACCACCCACCTTTAATAAATCAAGTAAAGAAAATACATATATAAATAAAAATACCAGATTTACTGTAACTTGTAAAGCTCGAAGTAAAGGAGGTGCGAAAGGATGTACGAATGTTGGATGTGGGAAACAATGTTGCTTGTTATTATTCTCTATTCGCGGTATAGAAAAAAGTTATTATGAAACAAACAATCTAGGAGATATTCTAACAGTCGGAAAAACTGTTAAAAGTTTTATGTTGGGTGACGGTGTAGTTGGAACAATAGACGGTATTATGTTTCCAAATGCTTGTTGTCAAGATCCACAGGGAGTATTATCTTGCGGTGATGAAGATTGCAAAGAAGAACCAGTAGAAGAAAATTGTGATTGTAGTAAAAAAGATAATTATTATAACCAAATTTACAATAACGGATACTGTTGTGACGACAATAAAAATGTATTTAAGTATTGTGACCAAACATGGCCCCTAAGCATTCATTTAATAATAAAATCAGAAAGCGGGTCATGTGCTAACCCCAATTGGAATGGCAATAGTTTATTTATTGATAATATTGAAATAAAAGGTACCGAAACCGTTTTAGATGGGTATGATACTTTGGGTTCTAGTTCAAAAGGATCTTCGTATATTATGCCTATAGCTGGATATAGAAAAGTTTTGGCTGACCCCGTATGTTGTTTAGACGATGATTCTACTGTGCCAAAATCCAAGGTAAAAATTCATCCAAAAAATAATATTTATCAGGATATGCACTCGCAATACACCGGAAAAGAAAATGTATGTTATAGTGGTCAAATTAAATCAGGATTAATGCCTAAACCTGATTTATGTTGTGTTGGAAAAAAAATAAAAGTAGCCGCAAAATGTGATAAAAATAATTGTATTATTAAAAATAACTATTCTTATGATTATAATCAATATTTAAATAATAAAAGTGGAAAAGGTTGGAAAAGAAGCCAAGAAAAATTTTTCCCAATGGAAGACGGCAAAATGACAAGTTTAGGAGGCGTGCCTGAAAATAATTGCCAACCATCGGAATATTTGAAGGGTGGGTTATGCGTCTGTTCCGGTAATATAACCAAAGGAAAAACGCCGTCTTCTAAAACTGTTTATAAACCAAATAATCGCAAATTTGATAAACAAGGTGCTGTTTCATCGAGTTCGCGTTTAGATCGATTAAAATTAAACACAATTAAAGCATCAAATACAAAATGTTCTAGTGGTGAAAAATGTAAAACCATAGTAGCATCAAATAAAAAGTGTTCTAAAAAATATAATTATGGGCGTTCACCTTACCTTTCGGGAAAACCTAGATTTACAGGTTGGATATACAATAAACAACACAGAGAGAATACTTGTTTAAACAACCCACACCAACAACCGTTCGGTATACCACAGCTAACAAATAAAAAAAGATCTACCTCCAATTATTTTATAAAATATTTTTCAAATAGAAAAATCAAAAAGAATATCGGTTTATGGCAAAGAAAAGATAGATGTTTAGTTGTTAAAAGCTAATATTTAGTTGTTAAAAGCTAAATATAATTTTCAAATATTAAAATATAAAAAGATTTGATATTATAATATTATAAATGTCGAGTTTAACAGAAAATATTACAAATACCGTATCCGAAGTTCAAGACGCGCAGCCATCCCCGTCGGTTGACGCGTCTCAGACAAATGTCGCACAACAGTCTCCCGACGCACAGCAGACACAAAATGTTAATTTATTGGGCGTAGTTGTTGATAATGAAAATACAGCATTAAATCTTTTAGTTGGGTTCCTTGGTGTAGCGCAACGCCGTGGAGTTTTTGCCATTAATGAATCCGCAAAAATCCATGAATGTGTCATGATGTTTCAAAAAAATCAATAATTATTCCAAAATATTGAATAAATTTTTGCCCTCTCCATGTTTTTGTTTTCTATGCGGCAATTATATAGTTTCCATATTAACTGATATATCCTGCCTGGAATGGTCGAAGATACGATTTGTCTTCTTGGTATTATAATTTGTTCTATATCGTTAAAAATTTTGATTTCGTCTTTTTTATTTATATTAATTTTTTTATCTCCGTCTAATAATATAAATTTTTCTTTTTTATCTACGCGCATTGATGCTCTAAAAGGATTGCTATTCGCAACTGATTTCCATCTTACTAGTTTATAATATAAACGTATGGGATTTGTTGTGAATTTTTTTTTCATGGTGTGAATTTCCTTTCTTTCGTTTTTTGGCATAATGTATATTGATTTAGGTCCAATAAACGACCATATATTTAAATAAATATCTATATTAATTTTATTCATTAATATAGATTGATATTTTATTTATACAATAGGATAAGATGGTTTTGTTGCAATTCCACAGCTATTATTTTTATTTCTTGCCATTAAAATATACCCATTGTCGCCCCAATTCTCTCCCCAACTATTTTTAACAATCCAATAATCGGTGCCGTTTTTTGATTCTCCATATCCCACAACCAAAACACCATGGTCAAGCATTGTCTGAGAACAGTCTGGATTGTAATAAACCCCATTTTTATAGAATTGAAAATCTGGTTGCGAAGCATCAATCGCAACTGAAACCGGGCCTATTTTTGCGACTGCCGCTTGTAATCCGTTTTCGCCACCGATAACATCTTGAAATTTTGAAAAGGTCGCCTTAACTTTGGTTTTGGTAAAAGTACAATTACCGTCCACGGGTTGATACGGATATTCGCTTTCTGTTTCCATGCCGTTTTCAATGGCATATTCAAAAGCATTGTCCATCCAACCACCATCGCAACCTGAATCTTGATGATCACAGTCTACTATTTGAGATTCACTTAAACTTAACAATTGATTGGATTTTTTAGCGTGTTGTCCTTCCATTGAGCCAACCGCTGAAAAAGCCCAACAACTTCCACATTGTCCTTGATTTTTGATTGGTGTTACAACTCCTTTTGTTCTCCAATCGATCGAAGATGGTAAGTTTTCTTGTTTTGGTGCGTTTTCTGGATTAATGAAATCCATTTGAGCGAGTTTTATATTATAATTTTTCTTGTGTGCGAATGTTAAATAGTGCTCGTCCGCTCGTTCATTTAATTCTAAACTATATTCTTTGTTTTGAGAATTATGATTATTTATCATTTTACGATTTGACAACCAATTGGCGTAATATAGTCCTAAATAGGCGTCGGCATCGCCGTTATAAGTTTTATTGAAGTTTATTCTCCATTGATGAAATTCCTGTAAATCGTAGTAATCAACCTGTGAAGATACTGTGTAACAATTCTCAATATTATGAGCGACAAGAGAGAAAAAACAATATAATATTTTATTCATTTATATGATTTGTAATATTGGCAATTCTTTAGATGTGTTTAAAAATATTTTTAATATTTTCTAATATTTTAATATTTTTATATTGTATAATGAGTAACATAAATTTAGGTGATAGAATAGAGGCACGGTTTTTATTTGATGAATTTAAAAAAAAATTCATGAGTGGAAAAAAACGGAGCATGAAACTAAAAAATCTACAAAAAGCTAGTAACCGAAACTATTGGGAAAAAAAAGATCCCACGCCTAATAAAGGCACTATTGATTTGTTGTTACACATTATAAACGGGCAAATTGACTATTTAAAAGAGGAAAATAAAAAAGACAGACAAAATGTTATGGAAACTAAGACAGAAAATAGATTGGATGAAGCCTTAAGAAAAATGCGAAATGAGACAATAAAAAAGAAATCTTTATCGAGCACCCATGAACCCCTAATTCAAGAAATAAAAAAACGAACATATAACACGTCTAATATGAGAATACCAAGTGTAGGTTCAGATATTTCGGATTTTTTTGACACACCACCGTCAGCAGCGGCTAAATTAGATGATGAACAACCTACAAGTTGTATTGGAGAATTATGCAATAAATTTACAAGAAAAGTAAAGAAAACTTTGAGAATTAATGGCGGAAGAAAAAACAAAACACATAAGAAAAAACATAGAAATAAGATTAAAAAGCATAAAAAGCACGGCAAGCGCGCAAAACATAAAAAGCGCACAAAGCAAAAAAAACACAACAAGCAAAAAAAACATACCAAGCATAAAAAGCACACAAAGCATAAAAAGCGCACAAATCATAAAAAGCGCACAAATCATAAAAAGAATAATAAAACTCGTAAAATATAATGTTTATTATAAAAATATTATCTTTTTATTCGAATACTATTTATTTAATTTCACATAATTCTACAATTTTATTTTCATTGTGTGATAAAAAAATATCTTTTTCACCTATTTTTTTTAGTTGTATGATATTTTGAATTTTTTCAACTTGTTCTAGATTATATTGTTTATTTTCTTCTCTAACATAATGCCTCAATATTTTTAACATATATTTAACTATTGTATTGTTAGCAATTTGGAAAATTTTAATAATGCCTCCCGTAACACCTATTATCTCCATCCAACTATGTATAAAATTTCCGTTTAATTTATAAAACCAATACTCTGATAAAGCACCCACTAAAATAGTGTTTGTTACAATAAGAACCCAGGTTAAAATACATTTAAATTTACGTTTAATTGTTTCATCGACATCGTAATTTGGAAGTTTTTTTTCGTCTATAAATAAATCTTCATAATACAACGGACGAGAAGCTGTTTTATATACAATAAAAGGAAAATTCCAGAAAATAATAAAAGCACAGACCGATGTAATAATAGGCAAATATATTTCATTTCTTATTTCTTCATAAAAAAATAAGAAAACGACTCCAATAAAAGGCAAAAACCAGCGTTTTATTGGAATATTTATACAGCAACATTTTGTTTGGTTATTATTTTTACACATTAGTATAATTTTAAAATAATTTATTTAAATACTTTTATTATACTCTGTAATACATTAATATTTGATAACCCTTTTTAAAATTAAAAAAAAGTGGGGAGGATGACAATGTCCAATCTTTGTTTTTATTTATATCATTTTTCCATTTGTAAGGAACCATGGTGCTAAAACTTCCGCCATCAAAACAATATTCTTTTTTATTACAAGTAACACATGCGACAAAATGATGTTTTTCGGTATTTCTTATAACAATCGCATCCAACGAATATGTTTTGTTTTTGAAAATTATTTTTTCACTTTTATTTACAATAGACGCATCATCAAACAAAACAATAAATATTATTTTAGGATTAATATTATCTGATTCCCATCTAATAAAAGTGTTGTTGATATCTCTGTTAAAAAGCTTTTTTGTTATTTTTTCTGAATTATTTTTTCTACCAAATTCAACAAGTCCCCATGGCATGAAATCTCCGGAAACTAGTTCATACATTTTTTTATAAAAAGTCAATGGGTTTGAAGCTGTTTTAGTTTTCACAAAATCACTTTTGGGATAAGATTTATGAAAAGATCGTATTATTGTATTTGTGTCCATTAAACTAGCATACCTGTATCCATCTGTTTGTATCCTCGACCCTCTCAAAGAAGCATCTATCATTTTATTAAGTAACCACATTGGTTTCTTTAATTTTTTAGGAATTTCCTCCCCGTTTGGTTTAATTCCAGTAATCATTGTTTCACGAATCCATCTATTAAATTTCCTACCTTTGTCGCTTATAAACCATGCCATAAAAAATGAATTCATCCAACAATTTGATTGAAATTGTTTTGGGGCAATAATATTACTACAATCAACAGGCGTTTTAGACAGTAAGTTATCCAACATTGTTTTCTTTGCTTTAGCACTTGTAAATTTCATACATTTTTTTTTTGTTTTAGTTTTAACCAGAACGTCGGTATCTAAACAATTATGAATATAGGATTTAGGTGTAAATGTTTTAAGTGATAATAAATTCTTATTTAAACTTGGAGAATATTCTTTTTTTATTATTTTAGACGTTTTTGTTGTTTTAATTGTTTTAGTTTTTGTTGGTTTCTTAGTTTTAGTTTTTTTTGGTTTCTTAGTTTTAGTTTTAGTTTTTATTTTTTTAATTGTTTTAGTTTTTGTTTTAGTTTTTTTAATTGTTTTTTGACGCAATAAAGTTTTTGATTTTACTGTTGGTTTTATTTTTTTAATTGTTTTATTTTTCTTTTGCTCCACCTTTTTTTTTAATGTATTATTTTTCATAATTTTAGGGCTAAATGTATAACAAAATTTATCATCGGGGTTTTTTAAAAAACCCTTCCTACACCTGCCTTTATTTGGACCATAGCGTTGCGACCAATGGGTTTGTTCCCCTTTCTTCCATTGTTCTCGTGTAGTTTTAATAAAACTTTCCTTAAAATATAGTGGTCCCTCATGATTATTTAAAAAATCTGTTTGTTTGTTAATAGTCTTTGTTTTTTTAATTTTACATTTACAATTTTCGCCGTCATTTATCAATATTCCTTTGTCGCAAATTGGATCTATAAATTCATATGACATTTGTGTCTATATATATATCTATAATATTAATTTATTACAGAATATATATACAATGGATTCAATAATATCACCTTCTACACCAGCCAGTATTTCAATACCTTCATCTTCTAATACAATGAATATGATACCCAGTATGACTGCTAGTAATTCTGTGTCACATAGTATTCCCAGTATTCCAGAAGTTACATCTGAATGGCCAAGTATTTCACACAGCCCTCCCAAAAGTTCAGTTTCTTCATGGGGCGTTTGGGATATTTTAAAAATATTCCTTATAGTGATTATTATATCGGCTCTGGGATTTAATGTATTTTCTTATTTGTCCCGCGGAACAGATTATTTAAGTGATATTGTTAAAAATATCACCGGTTATTTACCAGCCGGATTGGCTAAAACATTAAATTTAAGCGTTGTTGGGACAAAATTAGCAACCGACGTCGCCGCTGGAAGTATTCAAGACGTTGGCAATATTGTAAAGGAAATACCAGAAGCCGAAATAGGAAAATTTAGTCACAGCAGCGATAATTCAAATGAAAAAACCAGTGATTTTCAAAATGAATTGTGGAAAACACGGGATAAAAAACTTTCTGACGCAGTAAATAATGGAACATTCGCTTCAGACAATAAATATCCCCAGCACGAACCAGATAAAAGTAGTAGCAGCAGTATACAAAATCCTAATTCAAAAAGTTGGTGTTATGTCGGAACAGATAGAAACTATCGGTCATGTGTTCAAGTAAAAAATTCAACAGAATGTGTGTCTGGGAAAGTTTATCCAAGCAAACAAATATGTATAAACCCAACTTTAAGAGAATAAACTCGATCTTAAGAAAATAAATTAACAATTATTACTATTTACAATAATTGTTAATATTTTATAAATCAGTAAATTTAATATTTTATAACTATTAATATGACTCATACTATATTATTTTTATACTATGTCTTTTGATGCTATGTAATTTGATGCTATATAATTTTTATAATCCCGTGTTGTTTTTGCTGTCAAGTGGCCAATGTGGTGCGGCTGGTGATCTTGGTGCTTCGCCATTTTCAAAAAACCATTTTGTAGAAAAGTATGGAGGGAAAACAACCATTGTATCGTCCATGGTTAAATCGGGTCCATTGCTAACAATGTCCGCGATTTGTGTGCCGGTAAGAGCCCTACTGTGATACCATAAGTCGGACAAATTGCCAGAAAACCCACCGTTCATGTTAACAAAAACATTTCCATAATTTTGTTTTGGAACACTTTTAAATATATGACGAAGAGCCAGGCGACCATTAACATAAATATCCATGGTTTTTCCTTTAACTCTAATACCAATATTAATCCACTTGTTCATTGGGATATCATTAATATCAACTTCCTCCATAATATTCTCGAAAGTATTCATAACTACAATCAAAGAATTTCTTGTTGGGTGAAGATATAAACCGGGTGCGTTATTAGGAAACGCGGTGTGGTCTTGTATTTTTTCACTTCCTTTGTGGAATATGTGTTTTCGTTGTCCCATTTTGTATTGAAGGTCGTCGATAAACAACCACACTGTCCATGTGAATTCAACACCACCCCTTTGGTTGTTTGACCGCATTACAGGTATTGAGCCTTTAACTTTTGGATTCTGTGAAATCACCTTAATTTTCTTGGCATCTTTCATCCCTTTTACAAGTTTAGGATTTTGCGATGGTAAAAAAAACATTCCTAAAATCATGGATGCTGTGCGAAATAAAAATATAAATAGAATTAGCACAAGCAATAAAAATACTACTTTGGATACTAAACTATTTGTTGATAGAAAGGCACTCCCGTGTCCAAAGGCCTTTGTGGTTTCTGGAAAAAAATTACGTATCTGATTTCCGGCATTATTGAAAACATTCATTATATATATATAATGAATATTTTTTAGATTAAACACTATTTATTTAATGATTTAATATTAATTATTTTTTTATTATTTTTTAAAGATTTTTAACAAATATATAGACAATAGAAGAGGGTATTTATATTTCAATACTGTTAATTTCTTTATTATCCTCCATGAATGCTAATTTAATTCTGTATTTGTTAAACAAGCTAGAGAACCAGTTGCCTCCACCACCAAATCCTTCTTTGTATATGTTCCAGGCTTCGCGGGGATTGACAGATCTGCTAATATATTGTAAATTGCTGGTGTAACCATAAAATCCTCCACCGGGTGTTAAATCCAAATTGGTTCCAGGTAAAATGTATGGGACACCAGGCAAGACACACGTGCGAACCAATTTACCGTCCATATAAAGGTCTAAAGAACGTCCATTTAATGTCATAATGACATTAGTCCATGCCTGGAGTGGGACATTTTCTAAAGTACAAGTGTGTGTCATTGGGGTATTTCCACCACTTGGGGGATAAACTGCTAAAGTAACTGTGATATTATTTAAGTTTGAGTCGAAATCCATACTATTCATACCGGCTCTTTCTAAAATAGGTTTCTTTTCTCCTAAACGATAGTTCCAGTTATTCACATATACCCAAACTGAAAAAGTGTAATCTGAGCTAGCCCCTTGTGGCATCTGACCCGATGCTATTGTTAAAGCCGTTTTGGCGTCATGTAAACCAGCTAAATAAGACGTTGCGCCTGTTCCAAAATAATACAAGTAAACAATATATAAGATAATTAAAATTACAACACCTAAAATTATATTTTGCGGATTCATAATATAATATAAACATAGAAATTATCTAAACCACCGGTGGGTTTTTATTTTTTAATGTATCATAAAAAAATTCTATCTGTCTTTTGCTTAACGGTCCTGAATAATATACAACAGAACATATACCACCACTTACACCATCTTTATAACCTGATGTTACTAAATCATGTGACATATAGGGTATAATATTGGGATTTGATGACACTAATTTTTTGTTTATAAAAACATCTAAAGTTCCACCTTCATAATTTATAACGATATTGTTCCATTTTTGTAGAGGAATCGTATTTGTTTGAAAAATAACCTCGGTGTTGTGCTGCTTATTTTTATTTGTTATTTGTAAAATACCTTTGCTCGCGTTAAATAAAATATTTGGTTTGTTTCCATAATTTACGATTGAAGTAAACTTTGTATTTGCGTAACTTTTGCTTGGAGGTTGTTCGTGTAAAAATACCCAGCAAGAAAAACTGTATTGATAATTATATTCTCCTAAATCTTTTTTAAAATTTTCAAAACTTCCTAAAATTTTTAAATTATCAGTATAAACCGGTTTATTTAATAAAATTTTAGATTGGAAAATTTCAGATGAATTTTGTAAAAAATCATCTTTTTCATTTTCTAATTTTTTTTTTTCTGTTATTTTATCCATCAACAATGGTGTATTAACAGCAATAAAAGTTTTTGCCGCGCTTAGGGTCATTGTAGGAGGATATATAAAAATTGATTTTATCGCAGATGTCAACGTATTGGATTTATCATAATGTTCTTTAAAGTTATTATTTTTCAAAAATTTAGTTAGTTCATCATCATTTTCACTTTTGTATAATTTATTTTTAATAACAAAATCCCAATCAATATTTACTTGTTCTTTTATACTAGAAATATCTCTTTCAACAGATGTTATCCCCGATATTATTCCGGCTTCTGCTTGTTTAATAGTCAATGAATTATTTTTTGGTGTGAAGTTTGTAGTGTAAAACTTGTTTTTAACCATGGGTATTATGAAATAGGATAACAATGCTATAATTTCTCCTAAAAACACTACCCATACAACAGAAGGGGTGCTTTCAATGTCACCATGAATAGAATTAACAATAAATCTAACAAATACGGGAATAGCAAATATAAAATGAAAAATATT
>Ga0206130_10000469_pt1 | contig 68212 bp, 71 predicted proteins | sample Helgoland_Spring_9_FD_148637 | JGI IMG/M metagenome (GOLD analysis project Ga0206130, IMG submission 148637) | Pelagic subsurface seawater microbial communities from Kabeltonne, Helgoland, North Sea - Helgoland_Spring_Bloom_20160512_1 | ecosystem: Environmental > Aquatic > Marine > Epipelagic ... | reverse complement strand
TTATTTTTTTTTTTTTTTTTTTTTTTTTTTTTTTTTTTTTATTTTTTTTTTTTTTTTTTTTTTTTTTTTTTAAATATAATTTTTTTTTTTTTAAATTCATTAACAACTTTTACTTGATGAAATGAAATCATTTTCTTTAATATATAATAATTTTATTGATTTTAAATCATATTTATATTATTTATCTTCTAATAAAATTATAATAATATGAAAAAATGCTTAAAACAAATTATAAATTTTTATAAAAAGAATAGTTATAATAATTTTATAGTTGCTAATATAATATTTTTAAATACTTTAAATTTATATATTTTTATTAATTCAAAATATTGTGTACCAATTACAATTATATTATTAGGACTCTATTACTATATCTCGAAAATAAAAAAAAAAAAAAAAGATAAAATAATAATGACCTGGCTAACATTTAGTATGTTTACATTATTGGGAGAATCAATAATTATTTCTAATAAAAATGGAATTTCTTTAAATTATAATAATTCAGATATTTATAATGTATCATCATGGCTATTTAGTGCTTATGCGAGTATGGTTTTATGTGTAATATTAATTTATGATTATTATGAAGAAATTTTAGATTAAACTATTTTTGTTGAATCAATATAATCTTTTAATGATTGTCTTTTAGGAAATAATTGTTTATATATATATTGAAGTGACTTTCCTTCTATAGAATCATGAAATTCTTTTAAATAGAGTGCAATGTAATGACCTTCGTTTTTTTGTTTTTTCCAAAGTATAAATATAGGATGTTTCTCTAATAAATAAGATTTTCCTATAATTTGCATTACTTTAAATCTAACACCTTTTTCAGCCTTGTTATTAGTAATTTTACCAGTAATAATTTTATTATGTAATAAATTTTGAGGACTTAATATAATTATAGAAACTTTAAATATTTCACTTAAAGCGATTTGTTCAAGTGTACTTCCCCATCTATCTTCTAATTCAATTTCAGTAATAATTGGTTGTCCTTTTTTTCCACCACTTTTATAAACTTTTCCAGAATCATGTTTAGTAATGATTTTATCACCAGCAAAGTATTTATACCTATCTATATATTCTTTTATATCAATTTCATGTGTTATTTGGCACATTGTTTCTAAATTCATACCATATTCCTCTAAATATATATGAAAATTATTTTTGATCCAATTATAACTTTTTTTTTGAAAATATTTAGATAATTTATCTTGATTATCTGAAGAATAACCCCAATCTTCATTTTGAAGTACCTGTTCTATATTTTTATAGCAACCATAATTGTCTAATTTTTTAAGACTACTAATTTTATCAGAAGGACAACTATAATTTATTACATTACTTACTGCCCTATAAAAACAAGCATTATCATTTTCAACATCTTCTATTTTAAATATATCAGGATCAAAAGTATTCTCTAAAAAATATTGTTTTTTATCTTCCATACATTTATTGAAATTTTCAACAGCTAACGTCATTATATAAACATAATATATTAAAGTATTTAAATCAATTTTTTATGTAATTATTTCTTGTTTACAAATTGGACATGTGGCAGATTCTTCTGTTACCCATCTTTTTATACAACTTTTATGAAAATTATGTTTACAATCTAGTACTATATTCTGAGCACATGGTTTAAATTTTTCAGTACATATAGTACATTTATTACAGGGTTCAATATTAGTATCTTTATAAAAAATATTTATATTTTTAAATAGTGTTTTATTTAAAGAATTAAATTCTTCACAAGATAATACTACTTTTTCTGTATCATTAGAAGTAGAATAATATAAATTTTTAATATGTGAAAAAAAATCTAATATGTTTTTAGGTTGAATAAAATCACTATATCGATTTGATTCATACAATATAACATAATATAGGATATTATCTTCATTTATTGCTATATTATCATTCGATACAAATTCATAAGAACTATTCATTATTTCATCTAAAGATGTTTTTGCTTCTAAAACTTCATTTAATGTATATTCTTCTCCATTATGAGTTTTGATAGTTTCGTAACCCATTGGTTTTGGAAATTTAGAATATTTCATTACTATATTTAAACAAACTAACTTTAAACTTCTAATTAAAAAAACAAGAAACTTATTTATAAATTATCAATAAAATTTGGGAAAATGAGGTTTCCAAATAAATCTATACTTTTTATATTTTATTTTTCTAGAAATTAAATTATTATAAATTAAAAAAAAAAGTAAACTTTATATCAAAATAAATTAATTATTCTAAAACTGTACTTAAGATTATTGATTTAGCAGTTTCACTATCATTAAAATTATCTAATAAGATTTTATTTAACTGAGCAGGTGTAATATTTTGTATTTTTTTATCATTTGAAGTGTCGATTATTAAATCTTTATTATAGAAGAATTTAAACATTTCTTGAATCATAGATATATCACAATACCCTACTTCTAAATTTATATCAATTCTACCTGGTCTTATTAGAGCTTTATCTAATTTATCAGGATAATTTGTAGTCATAATTAAAATTCTACCAGGAGTTTCTAGTATACCATCTAAAATATTTAGTATATAAGATAATGTTAATTGTTCTGTAGTATCTTCTTGTAATTCATTATCTCCTCTTAATTTAAAATTATTATCTTTACATTTATTATCATCATCTTTAAAAAAATCTGCATAATGAATTTTATGTAAATCATATTGTTCAAATCTAGATTCAAATGTATTTTCATAATTATTAGATTTAACTATTTTATGATCTTTTGTTGTTTTAAAATTTCTATCTAATAATAATTCGTTATCACAATCTACATCCTCTAAAACATAAATTCTATCATTTAATGGTATTGTGAAAGTTTCGGTCTGGCCATTTTTTATTACTTTAACATTTTCATTAAAAAAAAGATTATGAATTTGAGATTTAGTAGTATCTTGATATAATTTAATATTAAAAATATGTCTATTAGTATCTTTCGCAATAGCCTTAATTATTGATGTTTTTCCTGTACCTGGAGGACCATGTAATAATATTCCTAATGTATAGGGTATACCTTTTTCTATATACCATTGTGTATTATTTATGAATAAATCCATCCTTTCTTTAATTAATTTTAAATGATTTCCAAAAACATTTTTTAAGGATTTGTTAGTATTAAATTGTGTCATTTTAAAAACTATTTCCGTTGGCGCAGTTGAAAATTTTATAGTATCATTACTATTTTTCATCAATGTTACATGATGTTCATCAAAATAATATTTTAAATTATCTAATTTATTATTTTTTTCGTATAAATATTTTCGCTTTAATTCATTAATAAAAGCTTTTAATTCACTTAATTCTAATTCTTTTGAATATAATTCTAGAGAATATGAATTAACATTTTCATTATTTATTTCTAATTTATTTAGTTTACATAAAATTTTATCGGTTATCTCAAAAGGTTTTTCATTATTTATATAATAATAATTATGAAAACGTAACTCTCTACAACTATTTAAATTACATATATGACTATTTATTGCATCAAATGTAATATCTTCATCATTTTTCGATTTAATAAACAAAATTTTACTTTTTATACTATCAATCATATTTAATATAAATATTAAATATAAAAAATATATATTTTTATAACGTAATTCTATTTTTTCTTACTTACACTTAAGACAGGTTCTCAGATACATTTCTGAACGAATAAGCTTATTTTTCTATCTTTTAAAATTAATTTTTTTAAATATTTGTTTAATATTACTACTTCCTGACTTAATGCACCTTAACGAGTTAAATTTTATGGACGAACGCTATTGATGTAGATGTGCTAAAATATGGCTCCGCATACTTTTTACTACCTCCGGATTTAATATACCTTCATTATGTAAATTATGTGGACCATCACTATTTACCCAGTCTTTATATTGTTGTAGATTTTTAACGCTACTGCCTCCTGCCCATACTGTTTCTGATAAAAGATAAAGAAATTGTCTTGCTACTTCTGTTGCTTGTCTTATTAGATCTTCTTGGTTTTCAGGGCCTTGAATTGGTATTTGAAATGTTACTAAACCCTCGTCAACCATATATTTGGTCAAATAATCCATAAATGATACTTCATCTGCTAAACTTTTCTCTTCTCGTCGTATAGTTTGTCTTGCGATTTCCTCCATTTCGCGTTCCGTTTTAGATATTTCAAATTCACGTTGCCTTTTCTCTATTTCTCTTTGTAGTTTTTCTTCTTCTTCTTTTTCCTTTGTATCAAGCTGTTCTTTGCTAAGTTTTTCATATTCTTCCAAAAATTTTTTCTGTTTTTCTTCTATATCTGAATCCATTTGGTTAGTTACACGTTCCATCACAGTTTTACTGAATGGGTTTTCCATATAACCCTTCGCAAGATCATATCCCTGAATCCTTTGATTTCGTATTTCCTTAGCAGCTTTTTGAAATGTTGGATCTTTCAAACCTTCCAAAATACTGTCATTTAATGGTCCTAAAAAGGTTATAGAAGCTATCGTATCATCAATGTTTATATTATCAAGTATCCCAGTATCTGCCTGTAACATTCTTGGTAGTTTATTTTCTAAATATGTGATTTTAACTCGACCAATTCTAACGCTATCAACGTGAGCATTTAAATAATTATGATTTACTATATCTACAATCTGTAGAAGTGTTGGTGGCTCATCATCATCAGGTTCAAACTGAGTATTCAATATTAAGCGTATATCATCTGTTATATCCGTTATATAATTGTCTGTTTTTATAAAGAATCTTGTAAGAAAGCGACCGCCGCGGAAAGCCTTTTTCTTATCACGCTTCGCGGATGATTGTTTATCTAAATATGATCTAAGAATAATTTTACCTTGTTTCGAAAATATACTAACTTTTCTGTTTGTATAGGGATTTACAATTTTTGTATACATAGTTTTTATTATTATATATATATTTATAAATTTTTTATAATACTCTTGATAATACTTTTGATATTATTTTCAAATAAGTCAAAAAATGAAAAATTTTTATCATTGCTATTTTTTTCAATCCATTCATTATAGTTCTTAAAATGTCTAAGATTACCAGTACTATTTGTTTTATGATTTAAAGCCGTCATTATAAATTGATAAGGAATTGATTTAATTTTACTTTGTCTATACAGTAAAAAATATTTAAATTCACCATAATAATCCGAATTATCATAATTTCGATCAATCCAAAATTTTTTTGTATGAGTCATAGAAGCTTCAGATAAATACATTAAATTATTAGAACCTAAAACTGATTGACCATTAATTATATTAAAACATCCAACTTGAGTACATCCGACACATTCTATTCCTTCTGATTTATATTTGATTAATGATTTTACTCTTGCTAATATAGACTCGGGTCTATAAACATCATCATCATCCATATAACATATTATATCGTTAGAACAATTTTCTATACATTTATTTCTCATAAATCCTATTGAATAATCTTCTCTATTATCTACCTTTATATATTTTATTCTATAATCTTTTGGTAAAATATCTTCTAAGTCTTCATTACCATTATCTACAATAATCCATTCTAATTTTTCTTGTGGATAAATATAATTGTTGAAATTCGTAATTGCTAATCTAAAGAATATTTTTCTATTTTTTGTAGGAGTAATTATTGATACATTTGGTAGGTATTCATCTAATATGTTTGGTAATTTTAATATACAATATCCTTCTTCAGAGACATTATATTCAATAGATTCTATATTTTTAGGTATATAATAATCTATTTTCCCTTTGTTTTTTATTATTCCTGTTTCTTCATTTTCAAGACATTTTAAAGGAATTGAATTATCCATATTTGTTTTTTTCCAATTTTCAATTAATTGTTTTTTTTTTTTTATTCTTTCTTCAGAATTTTCTAAATATTTATTTATTAAAAGTTCTAAAGAAGAATACTTTCCTAGTATCAAAAAGTGTTTCATTTCTTCAGCAATATCTTCTTCTCGTCCTATCTCTGAAATTATAAATGCTCCTCCTGACAATAGATAAGATAATCTTACCATTTCTAATAAACCATTATCATAAAATTGAATGTTCAAAATTATCTTGCTTCTTGATACTAAATTATCTCTTTCTTCATTCCATAAATTATTAGGTGCAGTATGAGTAATATATTTTTTTTCTAATCTATCTAATATTTTTTTTCTTCTTTCATTTATACTGCCCATAAATAATATATCGATATCTTTCTTATTTTCAGTTATTTTTTTAAGATTATCGAGACAATTAGAGTATTTTAATGGAATATAAAATATTGTTTCAGGTTTACCTATATTAAGATTTTTAATCAAATATTTAATATTATCATTAGAATAGTCCCAAATATAAATAGCATTATTAAGTAGTTCAATATATTTTTTTGTAAACCAGATATCTTTTTTATCATTAAAAAAAACATTTGTTTGTTCAAATTGAAATATAATATATCTATTAGGAATTTTATCTATAAATTCAACTACTCCTATTAATATATATAAATCATTATTATCATCAATCTTATCGGTTATCTTAACTTTATAATTTAAATTTTTAATACTATTATAAACACAATTTACAATATCTTTAAAAATAATATGTCTAGAATATATTTTTATCATAAATATAGTGTATTAGAATTAAACTTTAAGTAATTGTCCTAATAACTTATTTATTTTTTTAAAAATATGTTAGTTAAAATTTATAAATTTGATTAAATTATTAAAATATATAATTATTAACTATCCTATGACAAAAATAATTTTATTAATTTTATCTAACTGTATTATTTTAACTTTATCTATCACAACACAAACTATTATAAATGCTAAAAAAGATTATTTAAATAACAAAATAATATTTGATAAAAGTTATAATACTAATAGTGTCTGTAGAAGTTTTGATATAAGAAATGGTGATATAAATATATGTAAACAATCAACACCTATTGGTCAAAAAAAACGTATAAAAGCAATACAATTACATGAAAAACAAATGTGGAAAAAATTTTTAATTAATAAAGAAAAAGAAAAAATATTAATGGATGAGAAATTTAATAAAAAAGAAAAAGAAAAAGAAAAAATATTAACGGAGAATGAAAAAATTATTAATCAAGAAAAAGATAGATATTCTAATGCTGAAGCGAATTATCAAAAAGATATAGAAATACTAAAAAATAACATTAAAAATATAAAGATTTTAAATATAAATGATAACGATCGACCTAAAATGATAAAAAAAGCAAAACATGATTATAGAAATATTTTAAAAAAATATCATCCAGATAAGTATATGACTAATAAAAAATTTCATGAAAAAGCTATTGAATGGACAACTAAAATTAATTTATACATACCACCTAGAAAATAAATATATTTTTCAAAATGTTTAATTAAGTAATAAGACAAGATAATTATATAATAACTTGCCTTATTTCTATGATTTTTTTTTATATTAAAGAAGGTTAAAATTCTGTTTTTATTTGTTGATTGATTGCTCTTGTAATTTTGAATTAATACTACTCTTACAAGACATTAGGAAACTATACAATACTATTTATCATTTATTTAGATCTAATCACTATCATCATCCAAAAAATCTAATTCATCCTTAATATTTAATTTAGGACTAATTTCGTCATTTGATTTTATGATAACATTTTTTTTATTATTTACTATATCAATATTTTGAAGTTCTGTAGAATTTTCTGAAATATTAAATTTTTTAGTACAGTCTTCTAACTGAGTTTTTAAGGATTCAATATTACTAAATTTAACTGTCCATCCTTTAATTTCTGGCGTATACCATCCTTTACATGATTTAATAATACTTTTTTTATCAAAAGTATCACCTGTTATTGTAGCACCATTCGGATGAATAGTCATATTAATAGATCCGGTTTTTACGGTTTCCTTCTTTTTTATAATATTTTTTTTTTTTTCTGTATTATCTGGGGATATTTTTTCAATATTATGTTTCGCCGTTTCTATTTTATCTAATTTATTTTCTATTGCTGACAATTTTTCATAAATCATTTCTAAGGTAATTTTGATAGACATTTATATATTATAATGTTATGATATAAAATAATCAAATTTTTATTTATAAATGATAATCTAATTATATTTAAAATTTTTTAGTAGATAATCAGATATATCATAAAAATTTTTTTTGGCATTAACATATTTTATACATAATTTTTTATTGTTTTCATTAATTAAATTATCATTAATACATAAATTATCTAATGTTGTTGGTTTACTTAAACTATTAATTTTATTTCTCATTAATTTATATTTTTTTGAATATAATTTTTTGATATAAAAATAAGTTAATATAAATGTTATAAATATTATAATTATAGAAGTACCATTAATTACATTTTCTTTAATCATTCCGTGTAAATATGATAGTATGCCCGCTATAAGAATAAATATTAATAAAAATTTTATTTGATTAGATTCATTATCAAAAATTATCGTTTTTAAAAAAGATGGTATATAATTCAAATTATTTGAAAGTTCCATGATAATTAACTTATTATATTATTTATAGATAATTAATTGATCTATATAAATATAGGTATATCTATACAATTAAAAAAAAAGAAAATTAAATTAAACTAATTATAATATATTTATATGGAAGAGGAATATAATATTAAAATTAAGATTAAAGGTATACCTAAAAAAGGTGAAAAAGGATATAATAGGTTCATAGTAAAAAAAAAAATTAAATTAGTTAAAAAAAGTTTAAAAAAATTTTTTTTTTTCAATTAATTTGTTGAATGGATGTTGAATTATAAAATAATATTAGTGAAAGCAAAACTAAATTTTCTGTATTATCCATATTATAAAAATTTTTAATCTTATTAAATTCAGAATTTATTATATTTAAACATGCTTTATCTATTAACATATTATTAAAATTCATATTCTTAGGATATAATCTATCAATAAAATTATAATTTATATTAAAATCTTTATTCTTATAGAATTTTAAAAAAGAATTTTTTCCAAGTAAAATATTATTATAATAAATATTGTCATAATTTATATCATCTATACTGTATCGTGTAATACATTTTTTTTTATTTCTAATAATATTATTATTAATTTCATTATTTATTAAAAATTTATTTAAATCGTCTAAAATTATATTATTTAATTTATTCATAGTAATTATGATATTTTCTAATTTTTTTTCGTATATTAACTTAATAGATTTTTCTAAAAAATCATAATTATAATCGTTTTTATCTAAATCATATAAATATAAAAAATCAATATCTAATTTATTTAGATTAAATAAATATAATAAATTTAAACATGTTTCATTAAAATTATCTATAATTTCTGTATTAATAATATAGAATTTGTTAAATAAATCTTTATTTATTATTTTTAATAATTTATCATAATTTATTTGATTAACACATATAATATATCTGATATTAAATAAATCTAATTTAGTAATATTATTTATAAAATAATATAATTTTTGTATAATTTGGTTAAAATCTGTGAAATGAATATAAAAATATAAATTAATATTTTTAAATATATTTAAATTTTTTTCTGAATGTTTTTGTAAAAAATTTTTCAATAAATATTTATTTGAATATTTAGTATTGAATAGTAAAGTTCTATTTTTGTTTATTTTATTAGTGTTATTTGTCCATAAAAAATTAATAAAATAAATTTTATTATTGTTTATATTTTTAAAAAATGGTATATTTTCTAAATATATTATATCAATACTATGCTTATTTATAGTTTCAATTATTAAATTAATATCATGTATATCATAATTAGATATGTTATTATAATCTAATATTTTACATTTGTCTCTTATTATAATTATTTTTTCAATTTTTACATATGAAAATTTAGGTATAAATTCTTCTGTTTTTAAATTATCTAGATTTTCTAGATAATTTTCTATAATATTATAAGAATAATCATTTAAATCTATACAAATATATTCATTAATACTTCCTATTTTTACCATTAATTATAAAATTTATTTTATATTTATATATTTACCTTATTCATTTATAGTACCTATAATCTCTATACTTTGTTCAGGAATTCGTATAGACCATTCTAATTGAATAAGGCCAGATATTGAAGGGTATTTTTCTAATGATTTTAATTCAATATTTATTCCTGTTTCTTCATAATCTATTGAACTTATAATAAATTCATTTTTTACAATATTTTCTATATTATCATCAAAACCATATGTTTCTATATTAGCAAATAAACAACTATCAAATTCATCAACATCTAATTTAACTACTTTATTTTCATCCAAATCATTTCTTTCGTTTTCTGTAATATCATAATTAATACTTATATTATCATTTTGAACTCTCTGTTCAGCTCTAGATCTTTCTATTGAACTTTGTACACTTTCAGCAGATCTTCTCATATCATCAATCACATCCTGTGGTGCTGATAAATCTTCATTATTTAAATTTAGTATTTTTTTATTTTCACCGGAACCTAATAATAATGTTAGGTATTTCTTAATAATATATTTACCTTGTTTAGTATTAATATTAACAAATTTTTCAGTAACTGGGTTTAATATTTTATTATACATTATAATATATATTAATATTTTATAAATTCTTTTGTATTATAATCAAAAAAGATAGTAATAATTATCATTTAATATTTTTTGATAAAGCTTTATTTTCTAAATCATTTGATATATCATTTAATAGATTTTTCCATAATTCATTCAAAGATTTACATTTATTATTATCAATTTGTCTTAAATAATTATTAGTGGTTAGGTTTATTATTTCTTTTTTTGGATTTTTTGTGTCATTTTTTTTTTTAAAATCTTTATTTCTTTTCAACGTTAAAATAGGGATATTATCAATATATTTTTTATTACAATTTTCTATAAAATCAAATAGTCTTTTATATTTAAATGATTGAAATAATTTTTTATTTTTAGATTTTGTAGCTTCTGAATTATTTAATCTATATAAATCTTCATATATTTCATAGAATTTAGGAGTATTAGTATAAGATAATGATTTATTAATTCTACTAGTATGTTTGTTTAATTTATTATCATTTTCATTTAGTCGATTACATACATTGGTTAAAATTTCATTACCATTATTAATATTGTTACTATTAGGTGATATATAAATATCACACTGTGAATAACATCTATCAAATTTTCTAAAAACATTAGTAGTGTTTATATTTGGTATTATTTCAAAAGCATCAATTACATAAAGTTTTCTGATTAGTTTTTTAAATGATTTAAAATTTATATTTTCTTTAGATGTAGAATTCAAATAATCATTAATAAATTTTTTTTTTTTATTTGATAAAATATGGTCTAATTCATAAATTATAATCATAAACACATCATCTTTACAAATTGTATTATCTTTTAAAAAATCATATTTATCAAATATAAATTGTAGATTAAATTTTTCATTAATCATAATATAAAACAAAAAAAAAAAAAATTATAAATGTTATATTTAAATAATGGTACAAAACAATTCAGGTAATTTATATCCACAAAATTCTTTATGTTTTATTTTTTTAGTTTCAAAAAATATATTATTCAATGAATCATAATTTTTCATATTTTCTGTATCATCAAGAATAAGTTCTTTTCCTATATTATAAAATAAATTTTCAATATTATATGCAGATTTTGCGGATGTTTCTATATATTTAAGTTTATTTGTTTCAGCAAACATATTAGCTTCTTCAGTTGTAACTTCTCTATAATCATTCATATCACATTTATTTCCTACTAAAAAAAACATATTTGTTTTTAAGCTCATTCTTTTAATTTCATTAAACCAAGATTTGGATCCTTCAAATGATTCTTTTGAGGTTATATCAAAAACAATTATAGCGACACGAGCTCCTCTAAAATACATAGGAGCTAAACTTTTATATCTTTCTTGACCAGCTGTATCCCAAACATTTAAATTGATAATTTTATCATCAATATTTATTGGGATATTAGAATAAGCAGCGCCTATTGTAGGTTCAGAATAATTAGAAAATTGATTTCTTGTTTTCCTATGTATAATACATGATTTTCCTACAGATGTATTTCCAATAAGGACTACTTTTTTATTTAAACATTCATTCATGTATACTCTAATTAAATAAATAAATTCTATATAATTAAATATATTTAATTATATAAAAGAAAAATTATTTATAAAGATACTATTTAATTCTATTCTTTATCAGGTCTATAATATAAATTATCTCTAAGGGTATTAATTGTATCGTCATCTATAATGTTTTTTAAAATGTCAACAAATTTTTTTCCAGATAATAATTCAGTTTGAAAAAACATAGAATAAACACCACATTCTGAACCTTTGTATTGAAATTGTATATTATTATAAAATTTTCTAAATCCTTTTTGACATAAATAAATGCTTTTGTCTTTTTTTTCAATTTTTTTGTTTAAATGTATTATTTTTTCATTATTATTTTTTGAAATATTGACAATATTAAATAGATTATCTTTATTATCAGAAAAAAATATAGGAATTTCTTTTTGAATTTTTACATCAATAGGAATTTTAATTTCAGTTTCAGTTATATGATCAAAAGATGTTTTTATCATATGTTGATCATTTATATTATGATAATTAATTATGTTGTCATTTATTAATTTATTCCCTTTGATTCGAATTTTTTCCATTAATTTTTGAACTTCTTGTTTAGGAGTGGTTCCATAAGAATCAAAATAATATATACCACCATTATTTAGATCAATATATAATGAAACCCAATGACTACCGCTTTGATTATGATTATCTAAATTGAATATAACTCCTATTTTTCTAATACCTTTATAAATATATAAATTTTCTAAATCAATTTTACATAATTCATCAGATACACACATTCCTGGTATAATTTCAAAATCAAAATCTATAGGAACTGCTCCAATAAATAAATAATCTAAATGTTTATCTTCGTAAGGTTTTACGGCAGAATTTATATCACTAGTACTTAACCATGTATTATTGTTATTGTACCATTCTATTGGTTTTGGAGGTCTAAAATCATTTTCTATATCATCTATAATATTTTTTGAAAAATTTAAATTTAACCAACAATGTTCTTGTTTACATTTATTTTCATATTTTTTGTTAATTACATCTAATATATTTTTCCATAATTTATGTAAATCATGTTCAGATTCTATATTATTAGTATAAATTTTTGTATTATGAATTTTATTCAATTCTTTTGCTATTTTTAATAAAGAATCTTTTGAAAAACACGTTACAGTATTATTTTTACTTTTGGGAGAACAATATTTATTCATTATATATATATATCGAATAAATTTTATACTATATTATTTAAACTTTATTATATAAAATAATAATTAAAAAATAATTTAACACTAGTTAAGTACACTATAAAAATTAATATTGAATTCATTTACATATATGGCTACAAAAATAAGTTTATAAATATTATCAGTATTTCTTGGAAAATAATATTTACATTTAGTTTTATTGTTATCAATAATATCAATAATTCCTAAAATCATAGAATATTTATCAGCGATTGAAATATATTCATAAAGATTTTTGTTATCGGTATCTTGTTTTGAATATGAATCAAATTTACATAAAAAAGGTAGTTCATTTCCAATATAAACTAACCAAGTTAAATATTCATTTTTTTTTTTTATTAGATAAACATTATTACATTGATTTTTAATTTCTTTTATGAATCTTAATTTATACACATTATCATATTGTTTATAAACAAATCTAATAATATTTTCAGTATTTAAATCAGGTTCACATGGTTTCAAAAATGCCAATCTATATTCTCTTAGAAAAAATACAATTAATCTATAATTTTTAGTTAAATCATTAAAATTATTGGATATTAACGTATAAGTTAACTGAAATACAAGACCATAAAATTCAACTTTATGGGATTTATTTAGATGTTCTTCCATCTTATGTAAATACGTTGAATAATAATTAGGCGGTGTTACCATCAGTTTTAATTTTCCCATAATTATAATTATAATTTATATACTAAAAATATTTTAAGTATTGTTTAAATTATTCAAAATTTATATTTTCACATTCGTTATTGTACCAATACCTTTTGTATTTCCATCTCTAAAAACAACTTTATTACCGCATTCTAAATATTCTGGATGAAATAAAAATTCAAACGTAACAGTTGCTTTATCACCTGTTCGTAATAATTCTTGATTCATTTTATTAATTTTAGCAGTTTGTCTTACAGTTCCGCAATGAATAACAGGTTGATATTTATTAGTAATTGTAGTAGGATGTTTTAGAATAAGAATATCAGCATCAAATTCTTTGATACATTTAGGAAAAAGAATACAAATCATTCCTTTTTTTATATCTTTTTTAGCTATTGTGTCTCTTTTATTATTTATAAATTTGATATTAATACAACCACTATTACCAGTAGTTAATGTATCAATAGAATTTCTAAAATTATCATGTATGGATTTAATAATAAAAGGTTTAAATTTACCATTAAAAGGACCTAAGTTTATTTGGTCACCTGGTAATAAATTACCTTCTGTAACAATACCAGATAATACAATACCAACACCTTTTACTTTAAAAACATCATCAATTACAAAAATTTTATTTTTACTTTGTAGATCCCAATTATTTTTAGAAGGTAAATTGTAAACAAATTTTTTTAGATTTTCTAAATTAGTGCCTTCAGTATTTGATGTTAAAAATATGGGGCATATATTTTTAATTTGCCAATTATCAATTTTTGAAATATCATCGTTATGTTGAATGATGATAGGTTCTTTTGATCCAGCAGCTTTACATTTCATTAAATGAGCAGTAGTATCTATAATATTTTTTAATTTATCAGGTGGACTCATATCAATTTTAGTAATGACAATAAATAAAGGAATTTTTAAAGCAATAGCAATACCCATATGTTCTTTTGTCATTCCTATTATACCTCGATCAGCTCCTATAGTTACCATAGCATAATCAATATAACATCCACTTAGTCCAGACATCGTAGTTTTTAGATATTTTTCATGTCCAGCTAAGTCAATAAAATTAATTAATTTATCATTTTTAGATACAAAATGTTGTGTAATAGAAGAAGTTCTACCAGTATATCCTTCATGAGGATGTTTGAGTATTTTTTTTCTGGCTTCACCTCTTCCATTATCTAATATATCGTATGATAAACAACTAATAGTTGTAGATTTAGCAGAATCAACATTTCCGATAGAAGCAATTCTCAGTTCAGTTTTCATAAAAAATAAAATAAAATATATAATTGATATAATTAATATAATTTTAAATATATATTTATTATTAATTAATGATAAATAATATTATATATTAGTTAATAAATATATATTTAAAATTATATCAATTTTGAATTTAAATTTGATATTGAGTAAATGAAATTCTATTATTATAGTGATCTATATTTGAATTTTTTAAAACATAATAATTATTTTCTGATAAATCCTCAGTTTCTAAATCTAATAACCATTTTTCCCCCATCATCTTATCAACAATAGATTCATCTAAAATGTTTAATTTTTTCAAATAATTCGTTGATGCCCACCAATAATTTCCACTAAAATGATTACCTTTACCATAATATCCATCATGATAATTTAAACTTACACAATTATAATTTTCTAATAAGTTTTTACAATAATTATGATTGTTTATCAAAAAATATAATAGATAATTTATCCAATCATTTATAAATTCATTATTATCATGATAACTAATACCTTTGTTATGTATATATAAAATATTACAATCAGAATTATTTTCTGAAAATTTTTTTATTTTATTTAAAGTTGATTTTTCAAATAAATTTATATTTTCTGAATAATTACATATTTCATATTTTGGACCATAATCTTTATCTATAGGAATTCCTATATTATTTATATAAATTTTTTCCATTGAATCTAAAAATATAGTTTGTTTATTAATATAGTTAACAAGATTATCTAATCTATATGTTCCTTTATCAATTAATGTACAACTATGAATAAAACAATAATTAGTTTTTGAAGATACATCTAAGAAATGGTTTATTTGGAATAATTTATTATCATTATTATTTTGAAAATTATTATATATTTTATCAATAATGTCTTTATTTTTTGACAAAATACCGAGCCCAGATGTATGTTTAGAAAATATTTTATGATATCCTTGAATTTCTGAGAAAAATTTTCCTATACTCGATTCTAATGATATAATATTATGAATTAAAATAATAGTATTTTCGTCAAAATTAACATTTAGATTATTAAATATATTACATATATCATTATAATTTTTTATATTATTTAAATTTAATATATTAATTTTATGTACAAATCCTTGTGAATATTTTATAGGATCATCATTAATTATATTAATATTATCTTTAATTAAATTTAATTTCAATAATTTGTTTTTTGTATTAAGTATTTCATTATATTTTTCTTCTTGCATAGAATCAATTGAATAGATTTTTTTAATATTATTAATAGAACTTATGCCAAAAACAGAATGCCCCCAGTCTATTCCTAATTCCATAATAATATTTGGATTACAATTATTAATTATATATTTTAATATAGATAAATGTGGTAAATAATTATAAGAACGTAAAAATTCACTATAATCGTCTTTTTTAAATGTTTCTAAAAATTTATATAATTCTATACTTTTATTTTCATTATTAAAAATAATTTTTTCTATTACAGGGAAAAATTGTAATTTATTCAAAATTTTATTTTTTTCTTTTTTTATGATATCTATTCTTTTACTCCACCAATCTTCATCAATTGCTTTTTTAATTAATTCATAGGATTTTTCAAAATTATTAATATCTAATTGTACATATGCATTTTCATCAATATAATCATTTAAATTAGGACAACCATAATAAAATACTAATGATTCACATATAATAGGTTCCCAAATTTTTTCAGTTATAAAATTTCTTTCAAAATTATTTTCAATCATAAAATAATATTTATATGGAACTATACCTTTACTTTTATCTTTATAATGATATAAAGGTCCTTTATAATTTTTAAAAGAGTGGTTATTATCATAACTATAAATATCAATATCAATATCACCTTTTTCTTCTAAATATTTCAAAAAATCAATTCTTTTAATATGTCCTTCGTCAAAATATAGTGAACTACATATACTACTTAATTTATCATTTTTAGTATATTCAAGATTTTGTAAATCATTATAATTTAATTCTAATTGCCAAAAAGCGTTATTATGAAAATTTGTTTTTCTTCCTCTTACTTCTAAAAATTTATTAATTGATGGTTCAGACCATTCTCCCCATGTTTTTACACCCCAATTTTTTGATTGATCATATACCCATGGTTCCATTTGAAATACAATTGTTTTTTCGGGAAGATAATATTCATCATGTGGTGGCTGATTAATTATTACATAATAATCAATGTTATAATTATCCCATGTAATCTCAATATTTTTCCACATAAATCCATTTTCACACATATTAGACCATTGATTACATAATTCTTTAGAATTACACCAATTACATAGCATTTTTACTCTAATAATATTATTTTTCATTTTATCATAATATTTCTTCTTAATGTAAATACCATCTTTATCAGAAAAATATTGAGAATATTTAAGATTATTAATATCAACATAATTTTTTAAAAAACCTAAAGTATTAAATGCTACACATTCTTCATTATTATTAGCTAGTTCAAAAAGTTTAGGTAAAGAATCATACTTATGCATAATATCATCACCTCCCCAATCTTGAGAAGAATGAAAAACAAATTCTTTTTCTAATTCATGTATTATATATTTATGTAATATATCTTGATTTTTTTCATAAATATTTTTTTTTATATATATACCATCACCTTCTTTAAAATATAGTGATTTTTGTAAATATGCTATTGTATCTTTGAAAAATCCAGCTGTATTAAAACCAATACATTTATCATTTTCAATTGCTATGTTGGCTAATTCATAAATGTCCTCATTCGCATGAGATATATCATGACCAATAATATCTTTATCAGGTACAAAAATAAATTGATCTAAACTTTTTGTTATATCACTAAAATTAATAGATTCATAGTTATTTTGAATATCTGAATCAATTATTTTTCCTCCTTCGTTCCAGCATGTAAATGTTAATTGAGGAATAACTTCATAATTATTAATACTAGGTACAATTTTATTTAAATAATCAATTCCATGTTTAATACCATTATTTTTAATATAATGAATTAGTTTTTTTGCTCCTATTTTATTAATGGAATATGTAAAATATCCTCCGATATATATATGTCTATTTAAATTTTGTATTTCTGTGTCCATAGTATCTGTTTCATTATATTTTTTAATTTCTTGTCTTTCATAATCAAACATACTGTATCCAAAAAATAAAAATTCTTTCTCTTCTATTTGGTTCTTAATTTTATCTAACTTTTTTTTGAAATCTTTACAAAACTGTATATCATCTTCCATTATAATATAATAATTATAATCATCATCTTCTAATAATTCTTTCCATAAATTATAGTGAGATAATGCTGCTCCTATTACCCCTCGTCTACTTCCAAAATCGTTATCTCTAAATAATTTTTCTAATGTTTTAGTTGGTTCTAAATTTTGACCATCAATAGCTTCAATAAAATCATAATTATCTATATTTGCTTCTTTTAATCTTTCAATCATAATATTTTTTCTGTCTTCTCTACGTTTGAGATTTAAAATTCTAATATACGATTTTTTTTTAATATCTAATGTTATATTTTCTTTAGCAGTAAATTGACAAACATTATTAAGATTATAAGCATTAGGTTTTTCCAAACTACTCTCACTAGTCAATTTTCCAGTATGATAGCATGATAAAGATTGAAAGAAAGCAGCTTTGTAACCTTTTTCATAAAATCTATGAGAATAATCTATCTCAAAATGTCCATTACTAGTTCTATATTTACCTATTTTTTTAAATATTTTACAATCTATCAATGACGGTCTAAATGAAAAATGAGGCCAATAAGCGCAAGAATTTTTACCAGCATTTTTCGTATAAAAATCATTTAATTCTTGAGAATTTTCTTTATAATGTTCATGTTCTATATAACTTAAATTAGCAATATTTTTTTGAATACCTCCTGCTATATTTAATGAATGATCATCATATAATTCTGCATAATTTTTATTAAATAATATTTGTTTAATATTAATAGTATTTTCAATAATTTTTATTGAATCAATGATATATTTTCTTTCACCGTAAAAATTCCAATCATCTTCTAAATGAATTAAGTATTTTACATTATATAATTCTACTAAATCTAATATTTTATTCATACTAATACAATGTCCTTTTTCATTCTCACCTTTATAAATAAAATCAATAAAAGGATATTTTTGCTTCATTAATTTTCTATCAACGTTTGAAGAATTATCATCTATACATATAAATTTATCAATTAAATCAATATCTTTACAATGATTTATAAAAGAATTCATTGTATTTATAAATAAATCTATCCTTTTACATGTTGTAATTGTAAATAAAATTTTTACACCAAATTTAAATTTAATATTATTATTTATCTCATCTATTTTTTTATCTGGATATTGAATTAATTTATCAACTATATGAGGTATACAAAATCCTCTATTTTTTTCATATCTAGATAATTGATCTAGTGGATATTTTTGTCGATCTAAAATAATATTTATACATCTTAGTGATTTATGAAATTCTTGGTTATAAAAAAATGCCAAAGATGCTACATCTAAAAATTTATGTTCATATAGATACATTGATACAAATAGTACATCATTTGTTATTGGTACATCTATACCTAACTCCGCATATTTTGCCGCTAAAGGTATATCTTTATTTTCTTCATTATAAAAAAGATAATTTACTAATTCATATAATGCTTCCAGACGAGATGGTCTGAATTTAAAAGCTCTTAATAAAGATTCTATAATTATTTCCTTACTTTTTTTTAATTTTATATTATTTTCACCTATTTTAAATAATGAAAAATATTGTTCCTCTACCCAGCCTCCCATTTTAAAACGTTTTAAATAATATTCATTGGATTTTTCATACTGATGATCATCCATATAACTTTGTGCTAAATAAAAATGATATCTATCATTATTTGGTTCTTCCTCTAATCCTTTTAATAGAACCTCGCAATCCTTTTTATATTTATCAGGATTTTTATTTCTATCACCTAATCTTCTTGAATCAATATAATAATTACCTTCAATTGTATCCTCTGTTTTCGCACTATCATCTTCTGACTTAGGATATTCATGTAAAACTCCTACATATTTCCAATTTTTATCAACTTTAAATATTTGTTTTCTTCTATAGCAAAAATCTTTTCCATAAGTTAAATTATAAGAATCTTTATCCATTTTTTCTGGTAAAAATAAATCTCCTACTATAATATCATCTGCATCAATCACCCAACAATAATCTACTTTTCCTCTACAATGTTCTAATGCTTTTGATCTATTATATCCAAAATTTTTCCATTCGTCATCAAATATTTCTCCTTCAATGTGTATATTATCAAAATAATTTTTTATTATTTCTTTTGTATTATCAGTTGAACCTGTATCTGAAATTATATAATAATCTATATATTTTGACATACATTCTAATACACTTTCAATAACATGAGCTTCATTTTTTACAATCATATTCAGACATATTTTTTTTTTTTCACTCATTTATTTTATAGTAAATGTTATTTTAAAAAAATATAAACTTGCCAAATTTAATATTATTATATATTAATGAATGTTCATAAAATAAATAAGAAATTAGATAAAATTATAACTTTTATTGATAAATATGATAAAAAACATAATCTAAATTATAATAAAATCAATAAATATGAATTCTTATCTAATATTTATCATATTAATTTATTAGTTTATAATTTATATAAAATTAATATTGATAAAACATTAAAAAAAAATCAGAAAATTAAAGCTATAAGTAATTTTACTGATACAGAAGGTAATGTTTTTATAAATGATAAAATGGCAAAATACATTTATGATAACTATGCAAATAATATTACTAAAATTTATAAAAGATTACATAATTTACGAATTAATAGTAAACAAAAAGGTTATAATGATATCCTTTATGGTGGTACAAAAGAAATATGCAAAACAAAAGATTGTAAAAAATATAAAAATTTTTTAAATAATTTTTCTATTATTGATTTTGTTGAAAATCATAGTGATTTATTTAATTGGATTTTTTTTCCTTTGTGGTCTTTAGAAAATCACCCATCTATAGGTGTATATGCGGAAATACCCTTAGATATTATTGGAGTTATTTTAGATTTTGTTGATATATTTATGGAACCATTGTCTGTTATTGTTGGTCCTATTATGGGATCTGCTATTGATATTGCTCAAGCTGTACCTGTTTATGGAACAGCAGTATCAGCTTTTGCTATTCCACTAAATTTTGCAGAAGAACCTTTACAATATTTTGTAGCTAATGCTACTGATTTAATTGGAATGTTTATTAACATATCTAGAAAACAATGGTCCCACGCATACATTTCCGCATTAGAATGCGTCCCATTATTTTCTTCTTTTATTGATTCTTATCTAACTAATGTCTCTACATTTAATAAACATATAAAAAAAATTAATAGATCCTCTTATAAAATTATAGATTCAATACAGCTAATAAATAAAAGAATAACAGAATATGAACCTGTTATTACTAATATTTTAAAAAATCCTCAAGCAATTATCAATCCTTCTGTATATTTCAATAAAATTATTTTACCAAATAAACATAAATTTGGAACTTTAAACAGATTATCTCAAGTAGATATTATCAAAATTCAGAACTTTCTTAAATATTTTAATTCATATTTCAAAAATCTCAAATATATCCCATTTATATATCTTGATAATCCTGATAAATTTTATAATGATATTATTTTACCATATCAAAATGCATATCCTAATATGTCTATTCCTTTTATATATTTATTAAATATTGTATTAAAAAATATTAATTCTGCTTTTAAACTTTTTAATCTTTCAGATCAAAACTTTTAATTTATATTATTATACTAAATGGTATATTGTTTATAAAAACTAATACTATTTTTTACTATGTATAATTATACATATCTGAATTAAATTGAATTCTTTTTTTATATTTTGTTACTAATATATATACTTTAAAATTATATTATGAAATATTATAGCAAAATTATCTTTAAATCTATCAAAGATATTTTGTTTTGTTGGTTTTTATTTTCACAATGTCTCTTATTCAAAAGTATAAAATTTTACTAAATTATAACTATTTAAAAAAAAAATGATATTAAAGAAATTTTTAGTAATATACAATAATGCAAAATAATATTGCTCTAGAAAATTTTGAAAAAGTATTTATTTCTCTAAATAACAAATTTCATTCTACTAATTCTGATTTTGTTTTAGAAATTGAAAATATCTTTTACGAAATTAATAATCTTAAAAATATATATATTGATAAAAATTTAGAAGTTGATAAGATATTAAATGAATTAGAAAAAGAAAAAGATGAATTAAAAAAAAAAAATGATGAACTAGAAGAATTTAAAAAAGTTTCATTTATTTCTTCTATTCATAAAAGATTAGAAGATAAAGATCAGCAAATTTCTATTATACAGCAAAAATATAATAATTTGGAAAAAAAATATAATATTCTTGAATCAAATAATAATAAATTTATATTAGAAAGTACTGATAAGAAAGAATTTAAAAATAATAAAAAAATAGAAGATAATAATAAATCAATATCTTATTCAGAAAATGATTTAAATTCTTCTGAACTCAAAGTATCAGAAAATAGTGACTCTTGTATTGAATTAAAAATTGATATGATGGTTGATACAATCAAAAATAATAAGGAAATTGTAAAACAGGAAAATATTATTATTAATGAAAATGATATAGAAATTGTAAAACATGAAAATCCTATAATCAATGAAAATACTGTTAACAATAAATTTAGTGATAAAGATAATAATACAATAAAAAATAAAGATATTATCAACAATGATATTTTAAATAATACTATAGTTAATGATACTATAGTTAATGATAATAAATCTAATATAGAAAAAGATAATGATATTTGTTCAGTTGAAGATTTTGAAGCAGAATTAGAAAATGGTAAAATATATCTTTTTTCTATGGATGACTCTGGATCAAAATTTTTTTATAAAAAATTAAAAAATGGTAATTATAGCAAAAAAATTAGTGGAAAATGGAGTGAAGATTCAAATGGAGAATTAATTATCGAGGAATTATAATATTAAATTTATATATATTGATATTTATTCTATTAAAATATTTTAAATCTAATATTATATAAAAAATATATCTATTATGTAATTTATGTATGATATTGCTACAAATGATTTAGAATTAAACAATTATGTTTGTTCGAATGAAAACTTAATTAATATATCTAAGTTATTACCTAAGATTAATTATTTAAAAAAAAATAATAAACCAATGTATATTAAAATATCTTTACATCCTTGTAGTGGAAAAAGTTTTTTTGTAAAATATTTTCATAATATCTATAGTTATAATAAAAAAAATATATTTTTATACGATTTTGATAATTATTCATTTAGTGATATTAGAAGATCTAGAAATATATTTAAACATACTAATACTAATAAACATTGTTGTTTATTAGGTTGTTATGAATGTCCTAATGAAAATGATAATATTATAGATATAACTGTAGTAATTAATTACTCAAATTTATTATATAATCATAAAAAAAGACTTTTAATATATAATACTGGTTGGATTAATTTGGATGACATAATAAAATCTAGACAAAAATTAATTATTAATTCAATTGATAATAATATACCTATTTTCTTATCAATATCTGAAGCGTTAACTTATCTTATCAAAAAATATAAAAATATTACTATATAATATTTAAAAATATGAAATTTTAATAAGAACTAAAACTTATTATACCAGTTGATTCATCTAATCTATATTCAGGAACAATAACTTTCCATTCTCCTTCGTTCCATTCGTCTAATTGTTCATATAAATTATCTAATCTGATTTGTCTCTCTCTGTTTATAGTTTCTCTATCTTTTTTTCCCTTTTTTTTACTACTACCATAATCTTTTGTATCCCAATATCGATAATAATCTCTAATTCTTCTAAATATATAATAACTTAGAAATAAACTTAAAATTATTATAACTGTTACTATAAATATGTTCAACATTTTGTAATATAAATATATTAATATAAATATAAAATAATTATATATTAATATATATGTTTAATAGTTATATATTTTCAAAAAAAAATGATAATGAAATGCAGAACAAACAATTTGAAAGAAATTTAGAAACTTTAAATTATGAAACAAAAAAAGATAAGATATTTAATAAATTAAATTATATAGAAAGACCCGAGTTTTACTTAAATGAAAAAAATGATACTAAAAATAATTTTTATGATTATAATATTCCGCAAAAAGCTTCTTTGGGATATAATGTAATATTTGAAGAAAAAAAAAAAATAGATAATGAAAAAATGATAGATAGAAATAATGAAATTTTTTCATTAAACAATACCTTACCAAATAACATTTACCATAATTTTGCTGAAAATACTAGATTATCTAAAAAATCATTTATTGAATATAACATTAATGACAGAAATAAACAAGAAAGAATCGAACACAAATATAAATTTTAGAAGTAAATTTTTTGTTTCTGTTAATTGTCATAAAGAATGTTAAAACTTAAAGTTATATTTATTAATAAATTAATATAAATGATTATTTATATAATTATAAAGGATATAATCTATGGTCTATTATGTTCAATAGGATCCATATTTGAAATCTATAATTTATTTGTTAACAATGTTTTTTTAAAATATATTAAATTAATTCTTTTTAATATAGTCTTACTAGCAATTCCAAATATTTTTTTTAATTATTTATTGATTAAATATCAAAATATTTTTTATTTTATTTATTTCATTAAATATTCATGGAATATACCACTATATATTTGTTCTTATTTAATATCAATGGATAAAATTGGTGATATAGTTAATTATTTAGATATTGAAAGTAAAGCTATAAAAAATATTGATAATATTGAAAAAAGTATATATTTTTTATTACTTAGTAATGTTTTTTATTTATTGATAAATATAAGTTCCTTCATTCCATATATAGGAAAATTATTGTTAATACTTGCTTTAAGTATATCTTATAGTTATTTTTGTCTTGAATACACATGTTTATATAAAAATATAGAAAATATTCATAAAATAACTATAATAGAACAAAATTCAATTAAATTTTTAGGTTTTGGATCAATTTATACATTAGCATATTTATATTTTGATTACATTACTTTTTATATATTTTTTATATGTATGTTACCTTTATCTATAAATAGATTAATGAAAATGAATGTGTACACTATAAATCAGGAAGAATTATATAATAGTAAAATATTTATAATTCCAATTTATATGTTAAATATAATATTATCTATAATAGATAGTTATGTAATTTCTTACTATAATATGAAATTACAAATAAATAAATGATGTTTTTTTACGTAATAGAGTATATTTTTTTTTAATTTTAAGTAATTAATATTAAAAAAATTATTATATATTAATTTTCTTTTAAAACACTAGAAGAAGATGTTAATAAATGAAAATTATTATTTTCACTATCGTTCGATTGTATATCCATTATACTAGATTTATTAGCTTTTTCAATAATTTCATCTAGATCTACTGATTCACTATTAGTATCGTTAGATTGCATATCCATTATACCAGATTTATTAGCTTTTTCAATAATTTCATCTAGATCTACTGATTCACTATTAGTATCGTTAGATTGCATATCCATTATACCAGATTTATTGGCTTTTTCAATAATTTCATTTATATCTAATGATTCACTGTCAGTATCGTTTGATTGTATATCCATTACCCCTAATTCATTGGCTTTTTTTAAAATTTCTTTTAAATTAATAGATTCATTATTATTAATAACAGCACCCCCTGCCATTGAATTAGGTATTTCCATTGATTCGTCCCAAGCATTATAACTACTTTTATGTGGTGGATGTGTGTTTTGGGCACCAACCTCACTAAGCTCATTACTAGCATTTTTTTTAAAAGTAGCATCAACTGTATGTTCTACTTCTGATAAAGCTTCTGTAAATTCTGGACCAATATGTTGTCTGGCAACTTTATTTCTTATTGTTATTTCATTTTTGGGATCTTGTACTCCCACCCCTCTCAAATCGTCTCCCCCAAAGCCTGGAACATCTACATTATATGGTTTCAACATATGTTTAGAAGAATTAAACAATGAATCTGGTGGTAATAATTGCATATCTTCATTGTGATAATTTATACCCCTATGTCCTGTCATTCTTATACCATAATGTCCAGCACCATCTGAAAAAGAATTTGGACGTCCTTGTAACGTAGCTCCTATATCTTGTATTATATTTGTTGGAATATCTTGACCGGTTATATATCTACCTCCACCCTTTTTATTTGAATCTCTATTATAAATTTCATACATACTCATTATAATTCCTAAAGGTATTAGTGTTGCTGGAGATAAATTAATAGCAGTTAATCCTGCTAGTTTTAAATAGCTTCCTATAAGATTATCATCTAACACTGGTATTTTTTGTTCTAAGTAATTTCCACCAATTTGATTAGTATGCTTATCACTATTAATTATAAAGTTTATAGCTTTTGTTAAAACATCTTGTCCCATAATTAATCCTAAAGGAACTAATGTACTTGTAGTTAATGTTTTTATTCCCATATATTTTATATATATATCAAGTATTCTATTATCATTTACTTTTTTTACAAAATTTACTAATTTATCAGAACCTTTCTTTAAATTTTCTTGGATTCCGCCTCCAGTTGTTTTATAAATACTACCATAATTATCAACAATTAATTTAGCTGTAATATTATCTAAATTTACTTTAGGAAATTGATAAGGTGATGTATTACTTAAATTTGGTTTAATTTCAGAACAACATTTTTGTTGGGTACTCATAACATTCTCATAGGCATTTGATCCACCGGTTTTATTTGACTTTAAATCCATTTATATATATTATATATAACATAAATTTATAAATAAATTTCATTTTAATTATTATAATTTGGATTTAAAATTAATCTAGGGTAATAAACTCCATCTTTATTATTAATAAATTTTAATATACTATCTATTATTATTGTATTTTTAGATGAGAAAAATTTATTTTTGAATTTTTCAATAGTTAAATCAGTATTTATTTCACTATGAACTATTAATGTTGTTTCTTTTATATCAAGTTTCCAAATAGTTGTATCATTAAATTCAATATAACATCTAAGATATGATATTTTATTACAAATTATATCTTTATTAATTTTAAATTTTGAATTTATATTATAAATTATATTAGAATTGGAAATTTTTAGATCGTCTCCGTAAATTTCACAATTATCAAAGGTAATATTCCTCGCATCTATAATTATTTTAGATTGATCTTTTAAATTAATATTTATATTTTTAAATTTAATATTTGAATTTTTTAAGTGTATATTATTACATTTATTGAGAGAAGATATAATCTTTAAATTTTTAATTAATATATCATTTTTATTAATAGAACATTTAATATTTAAACTACCATATAAATTAATAGTTGAATATTTTCCAATTAAATTTATGTTAGGATAATTAATTATAATATTTTCATAATAATCTTTATTTGGATAAATTGATATATATATTGGACCATTTTTATAAAATTCGTTTTCTACAATATAATCAATACAATCTTGAATATTACTATATTTATAATGTAAACCCACCGTATATTTAAATAAATTACTTATGTGATAATTATTTACTATTATATCATTTTCTACTTCAATATATCCTTTATTATTTAATTTGATAACATCATTAATGTTTAAATTATTATCAATTTTTATAGATCCTTGAGTATAAATATCACAATTATTATTTATATAAAATTTATCTAATATATTTATATAATTATTGTTATTGTTATCAATATTATTACATAAATTTATTGATCTGCATTCTAAATTTATATAATCATTTTTTGATTTAAATTCAAATACATTTTTATTATGTGAATAATTTATTCCATTATCATTATCATCTTTTATACACCAATTCTTATTTGGATTATTTTTGATATCAAATATAAAATTATTATTACTAGTAATATTAGAAATATTTTTACATATTGTTTTATTACTAATATATAAACTACCATTTATATACATATTTCCATCTATTATAACAGTATCTTCATTACAATTAATCTTAAGAGTACTATTATATGAATTACCAAAATTAATATTTTTATTAGATTTAAAATTAAAAGATTTATCATTAATAATTATAGAATTATTTTTATTGATAAGAGAAAAATTATTTGTAGATAATTTTATATAAGAATGATTTTTATCTATAAAATTTAAGTCAATAGTACTATTTTCATTATTAATTAATATTCCTGATTCAATATTACCTATTTCAATAATATTATTAGAAATAATTCTAATATTATCTGAGGAATTTATATTAATATAATTCATACTTTCAATATTAACTTCATTTGAATTAAATAAGATACCTCCATTCGGACAATTTAATAATATAGAATCTTTGTTATCACCATGACAATTTAATAGTAATTTTGAATCATCTGGTAATTTGAAATTCTTGAAAACATCAATAGAAATAATTCCTTCTAAAGAAACTATTTGATTTATTTTTATAGATGTAGTTTTATCCATAATATATAAATTTTAGAATAACTTTAAATAGTTTGATAAAATATATCTCCTTCTCTTTTTAATTGTATATAGCCCAATTGTGTTCCACCGCTTATTATTTCCATTCCTGTACCATAAGATATTTTAAAATTAAAATTTTTCTCATAAAAGTTTGCTAATGATAAATTATACCAATCATTTGATGTACCTGGTATATCTATAGCAATTATAATATAATGAACACTTTCATCATTACCATATGTATTTACTACATCTTCAATTAATTTATCAACTAAAATTTTTGAAATATTATTCTTTCTGAATTCAACTTTAACACATAATAATTCTAGCCAAACTAATTTAACATCACAATGAAATTTTTCTTTTACTTTTTCTGTAGTATTTAAAATAGTTTTATATTTTATCTCATTAAATTTTTGATCAGATCTCCAATATTTACTTTCAAAATAAGGTTTTAAAAGATCTATATCATAACTTGCTAATAAAAATCCTGTATATGTATTATCTTTTTTACTAAAAAAAATTTTTCTATCAATCTTATTATAAGGTAAATGAAAAGTTTTTTTATCAGTACCTGGTATAAAATCTGATATTAAAGTTTTATTTATATTATCTATAATATCAGATTCTGGTGGATCATTTCTAAAACCAATACTTTCCTGGCGTACACTTACCTTTTTATTTATATGACAGAAAGAGCTAAAGTTATTCAAAATATCTGAAATTACTACTTTATCTTTATCATCAATTGGTTGACTATTTTTTGGAATAGTCATCGTTGTTATTTCTATTTTATCCATATAATATTAAATATAATTATATTTAATTTTATATTAATATATATTCAAAAATTTATCATATAAAATATCACTATTTGAATTAGGTAATGCTCCATAAGATTCAATTGGTTTTGAATTAATATTTGTTTCAGAATGTATCCAACTATAATTAATGATGTTTTCCATATGATATAGATAATCTAATGTTATTCTTTTTATGTCAATTATACTATTTTTTATAGGAATAATATCTTTTTCATATTTTGAACTATTTACTATTAAAGATAGTAAATTATTTATTGCCATATTTCTTCTACGTAATGCATTTTCATAATAGTATGAATGTTTACTATTTTCTAATTCTTTTTTAAGGTAAATATAGTTTTTGAGAAATAAATTTATATTCCTCATAGATTCATTAAATGCTGAAGTATTTATGTATTTTAAACCTATAAGATCTATATATATATTTGCTAATTTTGAATCATTTTGTAAATATGTAAATCCATTAATTTCAAATAATTTTGTCTTATTTTGATAGCACTCATAACTATTTTTAGTATTTTGTAAGTTATAAATAAAAATTAAATATACACATACTAAACTTATAATAATTGATAAAAAATCTTTAAGTGTTATTATTTTATAAAATTTATGTACAACTATAATTATTAACAAAAAATAAAATAAATAATATTCTATATTATTACTATATGATAATTTATTAATTAAATTCATTATATATATATATAAATTAAGAAGATATTTGAATAATATATAATAAGAATGATAATATTATCAGTGTTAATCCAAAATAAATTGATCTTTCACCTTTTAAAAATATAAGTACTAATTTATTGCAAATTTTTATAATTTCTGCTAATATTTGTGATAAATTATCTATATCATTAAAATTTTTATCATTATTCTTTAAATTTGAAAAAAAATTAGTTAAATCTATAATTATATTACTCATCTCAATACTCCATCTATTAATTATAGATTTAATAGGTAAATTTAATATATCATTGCTTATTCTAATATCTTTATTAAGTTTATTACTTGTTTTATTTAGTTTTTTAAGTTTATTTTTTTCATTATTACTTAAATATTTATATATATCATTTTGTTTTTTTTCCATTTATTAATATAATTGATTAAAAAAAAAAAAATTAAAAATAAATATTGTTATTAATAACTAGTGCCTTTGATCCATCTCAAAAATCTAAAATTGAACCAATATCTTATAAAAAATTTAAATTTTTCACAATAACGCTCAATTTCAGGTCTGAACACATAATATATACATAATATAATTATAATGATAGCTACTATAATGTCTGTAGGATTATTTAATTTCAGAAATTCCATAAGATATATATAATATTAAATAGAAATTTTTCTTATTAAAATCTATATTTTTTCTATTAAATCAACATGTGTTAATAAATGTCTTTTACAGCAATATCTTTTGATACCTATTTCATTAAATATTTTTGAACTTTCATCAATTTTTTCGGCAATCCTACCGTCAATTGCTAATGACGATAAAAGATCTTCATCTGTATGATTAGACGTTATTTGAGTAAGAGATTTATATTTCGCATATTTTGAAGCTATCATATTATTACAAGTAAAACATCTGACAGGAATTATCATTTATTAATATATTTTATTTATATTTTTAAATCAAAAACAAATCAAATTATATTTTTTTTTATTTAAAAAATATTTATAGCTTAAATTTATGTCTACTTAAGAAATAATATAATATAATAATTATAATGTCTTCTTTTAATTTGAATTATTATAATATAAATATCCTAAAGAATGCATATGCTATTTTCTCTAGTTTAAAAAATAAAGATATTAACGAGGACACACAAATACTTGAACCATTAAGTACAATAATTATGTTATCAATTGTTTCTTTTAAAAGTGTTGGAACTAAAATTGCTATTGGGAATAATAAAATATATATTCAACCACCTAATGCTATACAAGGTGCTATTAGATGGACTTTTGGAAACAATAGAGAAGAAGTTCATTATTTATTAAAACCTATTTTTAGAGCACTTCATACTTACAATCCATCGCATAATTCAGAATTAAAAACTATATTTGAGTATGCTATTAAAGGTTTGAGATTATTAAAAGAAAGTTATAATAACACCTCTTCTACTCTATGTCATGCAATTGATCTATATATACAAATTATAGGAAATACTTTTAAAGAAGATTCTCATAGTTTAGAGGTGGATACATTTAAAGAAATAGATACTATAAAAGATAAACTTCAATTAAGTCATAATACCAGACTTAATTTGGATAATTTATTTAAAGGTTTATGGACGACCCAAGAAATAACTCTTATATGTACTATGCTAAAATTAGCTGAACAAAATAAATTAGAAACAAAAAGTTATATTGGTGCCATTGAATCAATCTTATCTACTAAAGAAAAATTTATTAATGAAAATATTGAAAATGTTGCAAAAATTCTTAATTAAATTTCTAATTTATTAATGCAAAATATTGAAATATTGCAAAAATTCTTAATCAAATTCGTTTATATTATTAATTTATTATCTAAAAATATTTTATTCCAATGACGACTTTCGAACACTTATCTCAATCATATAAGATAATGCAACAAAAACTAATACAATTTAAAAATTATGCGTATACTTTAGAAGAACGAATTAATTATTTAGAAAATATTAATGGTATTGTTAATGAGGATTCTAATAATTCTGATAAACCTTAAAAAAAAAAAAAAAAAAATGATATAGATATATTAAAAGAAAAAGTTACTAATTTAGAAAATTTAGTTACTAATTTAGAAAATTCTGATAGTATTGTAGGACCTTCTGGCAAGGATGGTAAAGATGGTGAACAAGGTCCCCCTGGTCAACAAGGACCTTCTGGTGAACAAGGATCTTCTGGTGAACAAGGACCTTCTGGTGAACAAGGACCTCCTGGTCAACAAGGACCTCCTGGTGACCAAGGACCTCATGGTCTACAAGGATCTTCCGGCGAACAAGGACCTCCTGGTCTACAAGGACCCTCCGGCGAACAAGGACCTCCTGGTCTACAAGGACCCTCCGGCGAACAAGGACCTCCTGGTCTACAAGGACCTTCCGGCGAACAAGGACCTCCTAGTCAACAAAGTCCTTCCAGTGTACAAGGACTTCCAGTCCAACAAAGTCTTTCCAGTGAACAAGGATTACCAAATGACAATGAGCAAGTACAAGAGACTTCTACAAATAATGATAAAGTAGATGATATAATAAATAATCTATCAGAAACTAATGATAGTTCTTTAGAAATTAAAGAAATACGAATTGAAAATAATTCGGGAAAAAAAAAAAAAAAATAGTAATGAATCTTTATTTCAAATATTTTATTTAATTAATAAATAAATAAAATATTAATACAATTATATATTAATTTATAGAAAATTAAACAGTTATATATCGAATAAATATTGATTAATAAATGACTCTATATACTCTTTTTCATAATGATCACTAATTATTGAAATATTTAATTTATTAAAATCAAAATATTTTTTTGAAATTCTTTGTATATCTTCAATATTGATATTTTCATATATATCTAATAAATCATCATAATTAAGTATAGGTGATTGATTTGCTATTAGTTGTCTTCCAAAATATTCTGCTATATTATGACTATCTTCTAATTGTAGGCTTAATGAACCTTTAATATATCCTTTTACTTTATTTAATTCATTATCTGAAATAAGATTTTCCTTTAATTTTTTTAATTCTTCTAATATAATTGGTAATCCACCTGGTCCGAATTTTTTATTATCTTGTTTAAATATTTTATCATATAAATTATCATAACTAAGACTAGAATCTATATCATTTATATTCTTTAAAATTAAACTATCTTTATCAAAACTTGTACAGATAAAGAATCCTCCTGTATCTTTATAATATCCTACATGATTGGATACCGTATAAGATAAACCATTTTCTTCTCTTAAAGATAAAAATAATCTTGAACTCATATTACCAGCTAGTATCACATTGATAATATCTAATGTAAATCTATCTTGATTATATCTATTACATATAGTAAAACCTAGAACTAAATGAACTTGTTCTAATTCATTCTTTTTCTCAATTATGTATTTTGGAGTTTTTTGTAAAATGAGATTATTTTTTTCATTTAACTTATTAACATTACTATTTTTAAATTTTTTAAAATATTCATTGAGTAGAGTTTTAATAATTTCGAAATCATTATTACTAACTATTGAAATTATCATATTATCTGATGTATAATATTTTTTCCAATATTTCATTACATTATCTCTTGTAAAACTTCTTATATTTTCTTCTTCTGCTCCAATTGAATACTGTAAATTATGACCTTCAAAAATAATTTTAAAAGCATTTTCAACTATCTGTCTTTCTGTATTGTCTTTATCTCTAGTAATTTCTTCAACTACAACATTTTTTTCTTGATCAAAATTATTTTGTTCAAATATTGAATTATTTAACATATCAGATAAAATATCTAAAGCTAATTCAATATGATCAGTATTTAATTTAATAATATAACATGTACAATCTTTGTCTGTATAAGCATTAAAATATGCACCTACAGCATCTAATTCTTTAGAAATAGATTTAGGGTCTTTGCGTTTCTTGGTTCCTTTAAATAAAATATGTTCTAAAAAATGTGACATACCTTTTTCATTTTTATTTTCATCTACAGATCCTACATTAAAAAAAATTGATATTGACGTTATATTATTATTTAAATTTTGATAATAATTTACATTAATATTGTTTTCTAATTGAAATTGCTTTATTTTCATTGTATAGTATAATACAAATAATTTATATATCAATTATTTTTTTTTATTTAAATAATATTAACAGTATCAATATTATTTTCATAATTTGATATAAATTGACTGTTATTATTTTGTTTTAAATGCAAAAATTTATCTTCTAAATTTTTACCATCTGTAAATATATAATTTTTTTTAAAAAAAATACAATTATATATATTTATACAATCTATTTCATAATATATTTCATACTCAACTTCAAAATATTTATTTTTAAAAAAATAATATAAATCATTAAATTTAGTATTAATATCATCTAAATTAATAATTTTAATATATTTTGTATTAGCCATTAAAATTCCCAAATTAATATTTTTATAATAATCATTGATATCTTTAATCTTAATAATAATAATATTATTTATATTATAATTTTCTTCAACTGTACTACTTAATATTATAATATTTAATAAATAATTATTTTCTATATATTTACTATATAAATTACTAATTTCATTTAAAATGTTATCATCATATATTTCATTAATATCATAAATTATTAATGTTAGAATGGGATAATTTTCTTGATTATATAAAATTCTGTAATCATTTAAATTCCATAATAAATTTTCACTAAATAATTGTTGATTTCTTGCCATTCTACAATCACTTTCAGTTACATCAGCAATTATTAAATTTGGAAATAAAACGATACATTCTTTCAAATATTTTTTTTGTATTGTTTTTAAAGGTCCTGAATCAAAAGGAAGAATAAATTTATCAATTTCCTCTAATAATTCGTGAAATATACTATGATCTATCATTACTCCAAACGCACCATCAACATTTCCTTCTGCATAATAATACTTATATTTTTTATCATTTATTATATTTTTTTTTTGATATCTTAAATTTCTATCATTAGCTCCTAAATATAATAATTTCCAATTAATATTTTTTATAGCTTCTAAATCATATTTTAATATATCAAAAAAATTATTTATAAAAAAAATATCATCTTGTAAGACCAAAATTTTTTTATATTTATATTTTATAGCATCATTTAACATATTTTTCATAGAAAATAATATTGCTAAACTTCCTGATGAGGATATGAATTTTCTTCTTATTTCTATTTCTTTTTCTAAATATGGAATGTTTGAATAGTAGTTATATAAAATATTCATAATTTTTATATTTCCATCTATAGCGTAAAATTGTTCAAAATAATTAATATCAATATCATTTAATCTTTTTACTAAATTATTATATCTATCAATTCTTCTATCAAGATTTAATATATATATATTATCTACAATATCATATATTACTTTTTCAAAAGAATTATTTTTAAATTTATTTATTAAAACATTATGTTCTATTTGCTTACAATCAAAATTAATATTTTTAAATATATTTGATAAAAATATTTCAATAAATATATTTTTATCATTAATACATTTTTTTTTTTCTAAAACCTCTACAGGATATATATAATTTATGATATCATTTTTTCTATACTCATAAGCATAATTATATTGATTATTTTCAAAAAATAATTTATCAATAAGAATATTATTATTTATTTCACCATAAAATGATATATTATTACTATTATTGATTATATTATCAAATTTTTCTATATATTCAATTGATACATTATAATATTTCGCTAATTCTTTTGTACTCTCATCTAAATTATAAATAAATAATATTATATTTTTTACATCTTTATAATAATTTAATGTATTTAATAGATGAACAGTATTTTCATAACGATATTTAATTATAGCATTTACTCTAACTAATTTAATATCATAATTTTCTATAAATTTTTCTATATTTTCTTGAATTATGATATTTTTATTAGATAAAGTCGATTCATAATTCTCTATAAAATTTTTATCTAACTCCTCTTGTTCTATTTTATTTGTATATTTTCTAAAATAATTTATTTTAGGCTCATTACATATTATATTTTTTGATTTAAATATTTTTTCATTATTTTTATTAATTATTAAGTCTAATTCATTTTTTTTTAATGTTTTTATAACTTTTTTATGAGATTCAGTATTATCATTGTCAACTAATAAACTATTATTAGACTTATTATCAGATATATTAAAATAATTTGTTATTTTAATAGAAATTGATTTCTTATCTTTTGAAATTTTATTTAATTTGTTTTTTTCGGAATCAATTTTAGAAGATAATACTTCTGTTATTTTATCACCTAATGCACTGTTTTTTTCGGAAATTTCATCCAAATTTTTTTTTGATTCAATATTATTAGATGATAGTTCTATAATTTTATGATCTATTTTATTATCTTCTGAAATTTCATTTAAATTACTTTTTTCTGATTGAATATTGTCTAATATTTTTTGAGGTTCTGGTGTAGTTTTATAATTAGTATTATCTCTAGAAATTAAATCAGATATTATTGTTTCATTATTGTGAATATTATGATTGGTATATGTTATTTTTTCTAGTTCTATAGTATTATTTTTTTTTAAGTTATGAGATATTTTAGGAATATTATCCTTTGTAACACATTTTAATTTGTTAATTTCTAATTTATTTTTTTTTTCATTAGAATAGTTTTTTAAATTAGATATTTTCTTTATTGAAAAAATATCTTGAGAATTATTATTAATTATTAATTTAGCTTGTTTATTTTTTATATTATAGTCTTTATTTGAATTAATATCAAGATTTTTAGAAAAATTTTCATATTCAATCATATTTCTAAGATTATTCTCTTTTAGTCCTTGAGATTTTGATATTTGTAAACCTAGATTTTTACCCACATTATACCAATGTAATATAGCTTCTCTTTTATCACGAATACCTTCTTTAATTAAATATTTATTATTTTTTAGATATTCTTTCCAATTAAATATGTCTTTATCAATATGATATCCTATTCTTCCTTCATATCTTCCATTATAAATCCAATGTTTATATGCAGTGTCTTTATTCTTGAGATTATATTTTTTTACTAACTCAGGATATAAAAATATGTAAAATTTCCAATCAAACATTAAATAATAAAATTAAATTAATATAGTAAATTATTTTTTTTTTTTTTTTTAATCTTTTGAATAATATAATCAAAAGTTAATTGTAATATATCTAAAGCTATATCTATTTCTTTATAACTAATTATTAATGGAGGTAATAATCTTATTACTTCATTATTACCAGCTGTTAATAATAATAAATTGTTTTTTTCTGATTGATATGAAATTTCTTTTGCTATATCTTTGTATTCTGGATAAAATTCTATTGCTATCATAAGACCTACTCCTCTTATATCTTTAATAATCGAATATTTATTTTTTAATATTTTCAGTTTATCTAATAAATATTTTCCTTTTTCATAGGATTTTTCGCAAATATTATCTCTATTTATTATTTCAATTGTTTTATTTGCTGCCGCAGTTACAATAGGACCACCACCATAAGTACCACCTATAGTATTTAATGGTACTTTTGACATTATTTCTTTAGATGTTGCGACAATTCCTATCGGAAAACCTGTAGCTATACCTTTTGCTATACATACAATATCTGGTTCTAAATTATAATTTTGATAGGAAAACATTTTTCCTGTTCTTCCTACTCCACTTTGAACTTCATCTATTATTAAATATATACCATTATTTTTACAAAATAATGCGATATTTTCTAGAGATTTATAGTTAGCAATATTTAATCCACCTTCACCTTGAATAGGTTCTATAATAATAGCTGCTACATCATTTGTATTTATTACATTTTTAAATAAATTTAAAAAATCTTTATCTGCTTGTTTATAAATTTCATTTCTAAAATTTGGAAATTTTGTGTAAATAATTCCAGATAATAAAGGATTAAATCCAATCCTCTGTATTGTTTTACTTGTAGATATTGAAGCAGCTCCTATCGTTCTTCCATGAAATCCACCATAAAATGATATTATATTTGTTTTATTAGATGTAATTTTTGCAATTTTTAAGGCATTTTCAATTGCCTCTGATCCACTATTTGTATAAAAATAAGATTGTAAATTATTTGGCATTAATTTACTCAAAGTTTCTGTAAATTTTAACATAGGTTCGTTATACATACAATTCATCTGTCCGTGTATTAAATTATCTAATTGTAATTTTACAGTATTAATTACTTCTTTATTATTATGTCCTAAACTTGTTACTCCAATTCCACTTGTAAAATCTAATATTTTATTACCATCTATATCATATAACCAACATCCGCGTCCTTTATTTATAATTTTATTAGATATTTTGTAAAGTGCTTTTGGTAAGTTTTCATTTATAATTTTTGAGTATACCATGTATATAAATATAAGTAAATATAAAATTATAATATTTATTTATATTATGATTGAAAATGATTGGATAATAATAGATAATTTAACTAACGATATTTCTCAAAATTGGCAATCAATTTATTTACCATTCAATTTTGCAGGTAATATTGCTTGTAGTAGTAATATTATATGTATTAATGAAATTATAAATAATTTAACATTTAAAAATTTAGGATATAATATTAAAAATTCTCATTTGATTGAAGATAGAATAAATAAATTGAGCAAATATTTTACTATTCAGTATATGATTAAAAAATTACATAATACTTTAAGTAATAATCGTGTATTGATGGGATTTAAAATTATGCATGATTGTCATTTTTTTTATCATTAAATATTTATAAAATATTAATAATAAATTTATATTAAAGAAATTATACGAATAATAACATCATTATTTAGATATTTAGATAGTATGCTATACGTTATTTTTTTTTTTATTAAATTCTCCCAAATATATATATTTTTTTCCCATAATTCAATTTTTTCATAAATATTTATATCTTTATTAAATAAATTTATAGAATATTTATTAGGAATAATCTCTTTATTTATAATTAATTTTTTTATAAGTTCTTCTGTTTGTAAATTTAATTGATACGAATTATTACAAAAAATACCTCCTATATTTTCACCTTGACATTTATCAATACTATAAAATTTTGAATATAAATATTCTGAATACATTTCTATTATTTTTTTCTTCCCTTGTAAGCATTTCAAAATTATAAATTTATTACCATAACAATTATATCCCCAAATAATAGGATCTTTTAAATTTTCCCAATTAACTATATTATTATAATTTTTAATAGATGTGGGAAGTTTAAACATTTCAGAATATCTAAATTTATTTAAATTTATATTAAACATTATTTATTTAATTATATCATTTAATCTTTTAAATATTATCTTGTTTCTAAGGAAATAAATGTATGTTTTTTATAACATTAATAAAAAAAGATTAAGTAATAAATTCAAAATTTAATCAATTAATTTCTAATTATTAACAGAATAATAAATAATTAGAAATTAAGATGAATTAAATGTTTATTGACTTTTTTAAGGAATTAAATGTTTTCTTCTTGTAACATTACTCCATAAATTTTCACAAGTATGATTTTTTCTTTCCGGTCCTACTTGCATTTTTGGACAATTTTCCACATTGGTTTTTAATAGTATTGCTCTATTATCTTTTTTATTACATCTTCTGAATTCACTCATATTTGTGCAATTATTATGAGTAGAACAATAATTATTATCGTTCATATTATTTCTAATATAATTTATACCAACTATAGATTTTGAATCATCTATATAATTAATATTTTTATTTAAAAATTTATTATCTATATATGTATTTGAAAAAAAATCGTTATTAGAGAATAGTGGATTATGTTTGTATTCATCACACAATGTATTCCTAAAATTTAAAGATTTTAATTCAGAATCTACATCAATATTTTTTAAAAAATCAATACCTTGACCTTTACCTGGTATAAATTGCGTTTTTATATTTTTAAAAAATACAATTTTATTTTTTAAATTATTATTTATATTATACACATTATTACCTTTATTTAAATCTTTTTGATTATTACAAATATCAAAGTTAGGTCGTATTGGGATTATTGGTTGCGATAAATTATCAGAAAAATTTCTTTCAAAAATAGATTTATTCAATTGATTTTGTTTTTTATAATTACATAGTAATAAAGGTACATTTTTTTTACATATATTTTGTGTGAATTTTGGTTTTAATTGTTTAGTCATTTTTGGTAATGAAATTGGACATTCGCAATTTTGATTATTAATTTTTGACATTTTATAATATATATAATAAATTGATATTTTATTTAATACAAAATACTATCTGAACATGAAGTATAATAATAAATAATATATTTTTATATATTATGTTAGTTAATAATTATATTATACTCACTATATTTATAATTATTGGTTTTATTATATCAGAACTTAATAAGTTAATGATAAATAACAGTAATAATTCAAAATTATTAGAAAATTTTCTAAGTTATAGTAAATGTAATAAGAATAAAAATAGTATAATTCTTCAAAATATTTTAGATAAAAATAAAATTAAAAAAACAGATTCAAATAAATGGGACATATATTTACCATGTACATATACCAATGTAGAGAATGAATTAAAGTCATTATTAACAGAAAACAATAAAAAAAAAAAAATTTTTGGAATAGATGGTACAGATATGATGGTTTCTAAAGATATCTTATGGAAAACATTTTTTAATAAATATGGAAGAAAATTTTCGAGTAAAATATTGCCAGAAACTTATATATTAGATAGTAAAAAAGATATGAATTTATTTATAGAAAATTATAAGAAAAATAAGATCTATATTTTAAAAAAAAATATACAAAGAAAAGAAGGTATTAAAATAACTAATGATTTAAACTATATATTGAAAGCAAAATATGAAAAATTTGTTGTAGTTCAAGAATACATTAAAGACCTATATTTGCTTAATAAAAGAAAAATAAATTTAAGAATATATTTACTAATAATCTGTAAAAATAATATAATAGAATGGTATATTAGTAAATTAGGTAAATGTATATATACAAATAAAGATTATTCAACTAATTATAATGATTTAGAATCTCATCTTACTAGTTTAAATCTTAATTCTAAAATTTATGATAAAAATCCATTTAGTTTATTTGATCTTGAAAAATATTTAGGAGAAAAAATTTTTAATAAATTATTCAAAAACATTATAGAAATATCTAAACATTGTAAAAATTGTTTTAATAATTTAATTTGTAAAAATAGTAATTTAAAGGATAATATAAGATTTCAATTATATGGATTAGATTTTATTTTTGATAATAATTTTAATTGTTATTTATTAGAATTAAATAAAGGGCCTCAGATGAATTATGTAAATGACGAGGATAAAAAAATGAAAAATAAATTATATGAAGATATTTTTGATTTAGTAAATATTAAATCATTAAAAAAAAAAAATGATTTTATAAAAATTTGATTTAAATACATATTTTATTATAAATAACATATTAAATATGTCTAATTTAGACTTAGATATATGTAGTATTTGTTATGATAATTTAAATAATAATATTTCTTATAAAATAGACTGTAATCATATTTTTCATAAAAACTGTTTAATTACAGCTCTACAATACAATTCTGCTTGTCCTTATTGTAGAATAAATATTAAATATGATCATTGTAGTAATTGTTGGAATAAAAATTTTCTTGTTAAAACACCTGCAAGTATGGATGAAATAAGATTTTCACTAGATTATTGTTATAAATGGACATGTAAAGATCGGTGTGAATTTTTACTAAATTGTGGTTGTATAAAAAAATTTAAATTATTAAATTATAAATATAGAACTATAAGAAAATATTGTAAAAAATGTAAATTAGCTACAATGATAAGTCTAGAATGGTATGGAAACGATAAAAACTATATTGGGATTAACATTTAAATCTTTGACGACACATAGGACATTTTTTACAAGGTTCATTATTTTTAGGAAACCAACAACTCCATGATTTTCGCATAATATCATCAAAATTATATTTTTTAGCAGTATCACATAACTCTTTTTTTGTTCTTTTAAATAAAGGAAATTTAAAATAATATAATGGATGAGATTTTGAAACTTTTAATCGACCTTTTTCGTCAATATGTTTATTAATAAAAAGAATAAATGGCTTACCTCCATCAATGCCTAATAAACCTAATTCTAATGGAATTTTTAAATGATAAGATATTTTTCCTAAGTGAGAATATTGATGTATTTTTCTTTTTTTAGGCCATAAATTTAATTCTACAAATTCTTTATCATAATCTAAATTATCTATATTATTTTCTATAAATAGTGTAGAATTTAATAATTTTTTTACATATGGATATCTAATAAATAATATATTAATTATTTCATTCATAGAATTTATTTCATTTTGTCTATTTTTTCTTACCCAAAAATCATCCTGTTTTTCACTATCTAAATTGTATGTAACATATATTGGTTGGACTTTTTTTTTTTCTATTAATAATAATTCACAGAGTCTATATGTTGAATCATATCCTCCTGTCCAAAATAAATAAACTGTAGCATCTTCAAAATTTTCACTAATTTTAGGTTTTAAAAAATAAAATAATACTAAAATTAGTAGTATTGATATAATATGAAATATATAATAATAGAGTTTTCTCATATAATTTTACAATAGATAAAAAATTAAACTTATTTAATTAAATTTGGTTATTATAATATAATTATTGAGATATTACAATGTCATTACAAAAAAATATTATAAAAAATTGTAAAAATATAATAGATAGTAATAATTTAAATGATTTAAAAAATTATCATAAAGAGTTTTTAGATAAAAAAATAGAATACAATATTAATGTAGAGTATATATTTAAAAATGTATATTTATATGCTATTATTAAACAAAACAAAGAAATAATTTTATGGTTAATAAATATATATAATAATTTTGATGATATAATTAAGATAGCATTAAGACATACAATTACATATGGTAAATATTTATTAATGACAAAAAATAATAAAGAATTTATTTTTTGGTATGAAAATAGCATTTTATCTACCTTATCTATTTATTAAATTTAAATATTAAATAATAATATATTTTATTGCCAGATTTCTTCTTTAATAAAGTATAAAATGAAATTTTATCATATATTGAATTAATATAATTTATTTTATCTTTAATAATATAACCTAAATTATATTTTTTTTCTCTTATTGATACTACCTTTATTGCATTTGGATCATACTTATTATCTTTTTCTTTTACAAGTATAATATTTATATCTTTATTAGATGGTCTTTTTTCAAAATATTTATTACCAACAAGAGGGATACTTATAAAGTTTTTATCAGACAATATCTCATTAGGAGTTATAGACATTTAGATATAAATTTATAATTGAATAGATATGATCAAATTTTTTTAAATATTATATATATGAAATATTGTAAAATACCAATATTTTTAGCATACATATTATTAATATATATATTTACATCTATTTATTATTTGATAGTAACTAGAAAATATGGAACACCCTTTAAAAATGCCGTTGATAATTATCCTCATTTAGTAAAAATAAAAAACGAATCAGCTAATAAAAGAAGAGTAAGTTTTTATAAAGGAATTTTTATAAGTAGTATAGTAATATATTTATTAAAACCATTTAAAAAATGTTAAAAATCTATAGTAAATATTCATCAATACTTAATCGTTTTTTATTAAATTGTTTTAAATTATTAAATATTTGCTTTAAACTTTTAATATCATATCTATTATTTATTATCTTATTAATACATTTATGAATTATATCATTTATATCGTTATTATTTAATATATGTTGATTATGAATATCTAATAATATTTTATATCTTTCAGATTGAGTTTTAAATATATAAAATAATTCAAACAAAATTATACCAAAACTATATATATCTAATGTTCCTAAATTTTTTGTTTCATATTTATCTTTATATAATTCAGATCCTATTGATTCTAATATATCTAGAGCATTATCTAAAGTTGCTAACCCAAAATCTCCTATTTTAACGGTTGTGTTACATAAAAATATATTACTTGGTTTTAAATCTCTATGTATGATATTATTATTATGCAAATATTCTAATCCACTAATAATTTGATGAGATATATTAACATTTAAATTTCTATCAATAGTTTCTCTATCCATTAACCAATCTCCTAAATTACCATTATTACATAATTCCATTTGAATATAAAAAGAAAAATCTGGAGAGATATTCAGGTTTTCAATCTCATTACTAATTGAATTCTCTGAAATAGAAGCTTCATCTATATCTGAATCATCAAAAATAGGTTCTATCCAAGAATTATAATATCGTACTATATTTTTATTAGATAATTTAGACAAAATATGAATTTCTCTTAATACATACTTAATTTCTTTTAAATTTTTACTAGATATGATTATCTTTTTTATTGCATAAGTATTATTATCTAACATATTTTGAGCTGTATATACTTTTCCAAAACCACCATATCCAATTAGTGATAATTGCCTATATTCTGTAATATATCGAAGGGAACTTACAGGTATTTTTATATTATTAATGTTATAAGGAATAATACTATTATCAAATTCATACATTGGAGTAATAATATTTAATTTTCTAAGAATACTAAGTATATAATTTAATTTATTATTTCCATAGTCATTATCTTCACATTTTGCTTTTAATAATTCAATAATTTTTACTGTATCAAAATCTATAATATCTGTCATATTTGAATCGATAATGTTATTTATAATATATTTGTCTATAAATATTTATAATAAAGTAAAAATATTTATTATAAATATTCAGAATCATTTTCCAGCAAGTTGTTTAATATATAATGATGTTTTAGGATCATGAATTTTATTAAAATGATAACTTATTATAAGATTGATAATATCAAATATATGCGAAGACATATATTCTCCATGTGAAAACAATGCTACTATCTCTATTCTATTTCGCTGTTCATATGATAACTCGGCTTCCCTATGTATTCTTTTTTGTACTCTATCTTGAGTAATTAATTTACTTGAACCTGTAGCATTTGACTTTTCTAATATTGTTCCTAAAAAGAAATATTTATATAATTTTATAAATTCTTCTTTATCATCTTTAGCAGTATCTATCGGTTTTTTCAATAATCTTAATAAATTAGAGAATAATTCAACATTTTGAGTATCTTCCATATTAAAAATTTGTAGAGGGGACAATATACTTCCTTCATTTGTTGGATCTTCTATATCAGCTTTTTCCATTTTAATACCTCTTTCTTCATCTATATATGCAGCCATACCATATGTTGTATATATGTGCTTTTTATACATATAAAACCAATGATCAGGTTCATTTCCATTTTTAATATATAAAACTATAGGTTCTTTATCACTTTGTTTTATTATATCATCGATATTTTCATTATCAATTTGTCTTGTCAAAATATCTGGTTGTTGTCCTGTAAAACCTTTATAGATTGTACTTATTAAAACTTTAATCTGCTCACGTGTAGCAGAATTTACCTCCATTAAATCTTCTAAAACCCATTCTATTTTTTCCCATTTAGTAATTTTATTAAAACTTTTAAAATCTATATCTTTTTTTTTTAGACTTGGATTATATAATGCTTGAAAATTAATATCGGTTGTATTAGATCTATGTAAATATTCAAAAAATAATGAGAAAAATAATTCACCCCATCTTAGTTTATAATCATTAATTATTTTTAGTTGAGAACTACTCATTTCTCTACCTTCTGTTAATTGTTTCATTACATTATCAATAGTTATTTTCAAAACAAGTATTTGTGTTGCTAAATAACATCCCGATGTAATCCCTTGTTCATTTATTCTAGCTGTATCTTTTTTCAATACTCTCCTGTTATATGGTAAGGGAGCACTATATGGATCTTTCCAATATATTCCTATATTATTTACTTCTGAATTGTCACTAGAGGAAGAAGATCCATATTGATGATTTAAATAAACAAGATAATTTTTAAGTATATATGAACCTAATTTAGAATTAATATTTACTTTTCTATTTGTTTTAGGATTTATTATTTTTGTATACATAATATCTATAATATATACAAATATAAATTTTAAAATAGAAAAAAAATATATAATAATACTATGGATTTAGTAGGAATATCATTATCGACTAACGTAATATCTACAATAATAGGAAAACAATTATTTTGTCAAGCCATAAATGATGCTTCTAATTCAATTTATGGTTCATTATCATCTATATTTTATTATAATGACGATATTCATGATATATTATTAAAATTGGATATTAAAAATAAAATTAAAAATATAGAATTATTGATTCAAAAAATTAATAAATCAAATGAATTGATTAATAAATGTATTGAAAATTTACACGATATAATATTACTTATAAGAGAAGATATAAGACAAATAGATATAAAAATCAAAAATCATAAGGACCTATATTTTTCTAATTGGCGATATCTTAATTTTACAAAAGAATTCAAGAATATAACTATTCATAGTAATATTTTAGATATTAGACTAGATTTTTTAATAAAAACAATTAATATATTTAATACTTGTGGGTAAATATAGCTTGTTTTTATCTAATAATATAAAAAAATGAATAAAGAAAATAAAATTTTATATATTAAAGAATTTTATATTAAATTTTTGAATTTAAATTTATCAAAAGTATTTGAAAACAATTCTTTCGAAATAATAACAAGTAAAATAATGATTAATAAATATTTACTAAATACTATTTTTAATTTTATTAATTCATTAAAAATATTAATAGATTATGATAAAGATATAGATATAGATATAATAAATCCAAAAATATTTTTAAGTTCTTATCTTATAAAATATTTTAAAGAAGATGTTTTATCATCAGATTTACAATCTAAGGAATTAATATTATTTGAAAAAAGTGATGAATTAATAGAATTTATAAATAATATTAATAATAATATTACTTTAGAATTATTTGAAGATTTAGTAAAAAAATTAAATACATTTAAAATTATTTTTAATGATTGGAAAAGACAGGATTTAAAATCACAATTAGATATCTACTGTGAAATATACTATAATTATTCTACAAATATTGAAAAATTAGAGGAAGAAGATAAAAACAATGAATATAAAGTATATTTAGAAAATATAAAATCAATTGTTAATCAAGCTATAAAAAACTTGATAGGAGAGAATAAATCACAGAATATTATTAATGATTATAAATTTATACCAAAAATATATGATAATACATTAGATAAAATAATTAAAGAAAATTTGAAAAAGATCTATTTAGATATTCTATCTAATGATTTAAAAAAAGAAATAGCTGATTTTACTCAAATAGAATTTATATTAATAGATATCAATAAATATTTGGATGTAATTTATAATAATACAAAAAACAAAGTAAAATGGGTATATAGTAATATAGATGATATAAAAGAAAATATTAAATGTAATAAATTTAATAACGATGATATCATTAATATATGTAAACATCTATTAAATGAATTATTAATATTAGACAGTAAGGAGTATGATAATAGTATATCAGAAATGTTAAAGAACTTAGATAATATTAATAATATAAATGAATTTATAAAAATAATTATAGAAATATTTGATTATTCTCTTACTCGATTAGAATCGTTAAGTAAAATTGTATTAAAAATAAAAGATTTAAAATAAATTAAATTAAATTAATGTATATATAATATATAATATATGGGTAATAGTGCTGTAGAAAATAATGATTATGAAGAAGAAAAAGAACTACATAATAAAAATGTTCAAAGTGCTATAGCTTCTGCTAATAAACATGTCAAAGATAGATTAAAAATGCAAAAATCATCAATTTTTGCTATAATTATAGTATTGATAATATTATTTTCGCTTTTAATAGGATTTTTATGGTCATTAAGATATTTATTAATATTAGTTGGAGTGTTAGTTACTATACTATTTTTATTAAGAATTTATATACATTTTTATGAGATAGAAAGAAAACAAAAATATAGATAATATTAAGGTTGTTTAAGGGTTATACTTTTAATAAAATATATATATAAATATATGTATATATTTTATTTATTATATATATTATTTATATTATACTCGTTCTATTTACTGTCAACATCTAAAAATTCAGAAAATTTTATTATAAAAAATAAAATAAGCAGTAAATTGTTAAATTTAGAAAAAAATGTTAATAAAATAAAAAAATATATTTATTTACAAAATAATTTATTTTTAAGACATTTTAAATTAAACAAAAAAAATAATACAATAAGTACTACTTCTGAAAATACAAATAAAGATATAATAACAGAAGAAGAAAATAATGAAGAAAAAACAAAAAAAGAAATGCAGAATTCAATATCTAACATTAAAAATGATATATTAAATAGGATGTATCAAAAAAAAAATAAATCTTCTCCTTATGCTAATTCAAAAAATAAATTAATCAATAAAAATTTTACTTATAATAGACAAAAAAAAGCCCTATTAAAAGATAATTGTAAAATTATAACTTCTGAAGAAGAATATTGCCCTGATGGATATATACAAAAAGAAAAACTTACTAAAGAAGGTAATTCAGAAATTAAGTGCTGTCCTAAAGGTTTTAAAATTAAAATTATTGGTTCTGGAAAAGGAGTGAAAAAAATATCTAATAAACTCAATGAAATATCTAGTAAAGCAACTCCTGAAAGTGAAAAAGAATGGAAAAAAACTATGAAAAAAGTTAACTTTCCGTCCGGATATTTTCTTTAAGTACCAATTTTATTAGTTTATTTACAAAAAAAATTTGATTTAAACAAAAATTTATTTAAAAAAATAAGCATAACTACAATAATAAGATAATGGGAAAAACAACAGCAGTTGGTATTGATTTAGGCACAACATACAGTTGTGTTTCTATTTGGAAACAAGGAGTCGCTGAAATTATATCAAACGATCAAGGTAATAGAACTACACCATCATATGTAGGATTTCCTGAAGAAGGGGGGGAACGTTTAATAGGTGATGGTGCAAAAAATCAAGCAAATAATAATCCACTTAATACGATTTGTGATGCAAAACGTTTTATTGGTAAAAAATTTAATGATCCTACTGTACAAAGAGATATTGATATGCTTCCTTTTAAAATAAAGGAAGGTAATGATCAAAAAATTTTAATTGAAGTAGATATAAAAGGTGAAAGTAAGACATTTCATCCAGAAGAAATATCTGCGATGATTTTAGGTAAAATGAAAGAAGTTGCAAGTGATTATATTGGAACTGAAGTTAAAGATGCGGTTGTTACTGTTCCAGCATATTTTAATGATTCACAGCGTCAAGCTACAAAAGATGCAGCAACTATTGCTGGTCTTAATTGTTTACGAATTATTAATGAACCTACTGCCGCAGCATTAGCATACGGTCTTGATAAAAAAATAAAAGGAGAACAAAATATATTAATTTTTGATTTAGGTGGTGGTACATTTGATGTATCATTATTATCACTTGATGATGGAATTTTTGAAGTTAAAGCAACCGCAGGTGATACTCATTTAGGTGGAGAAGATTTTGATAATAATATTGTTCAATATCTTATAGGTGAATTTAAAAGAAAACATAAATCCGATCTATCTTCTAACCCACGAGCTGTAAGAAGATTAAAAACTGCTGCAGAACGAGCTAAACGTTCATTATCTTCTAGCGCACAAACAACAATTGAAATTGATTCCTTATATAACGGTATTGATTTTAATATCAGTTTTACAAGAGCTAAATTTGAGGATATGTGTGGTCAAATGTTTAGAAAATGTCTAGAACCAGTTGAAAAGGTTTTGAAAGACTCTAAAATGTCAAAATCAGATGTACATGAGGTTGTTCTTGTAGGTGGTTCAACTCGAATTCCTAAGATTCAAGAACTTATATCTAATTTCTTTAATGGGAAAGAATTATGTAAAGGAATTAATCCTGATGAAGCTGTAGCTTATGGCGCAGCTGTTCAGGCAGCAATCTTAAGTGGTGATACTGATGAAAAATTAGGAGAAATTCTTCTTTTAGATGTCGCACCACTATCTATGGGAATTGAAACTGCAGGTGGTGTAATGACAAAACTTATACCTAGAAATACTACAATTCCTACTAAAAAAACTGATACTTTTTCAACATATTCAGATAATCAACCTGGAGTTAATATTCAAGTATTTGAAGGTGAAAGAAGTATGACAAAAGATAATAATTTACTTGGAAACTTTCAACTTTCCGGAATTCCACCTGCTCCAAGAGGTGTTCCACAAATTGAAGTTACATTTGATATTGATGCTAATGGAATTCTTAATGTATCAGCTAGTGATAAAGGATCTGGTAATGTACAATCTATTAAAATATCAAATGATAAAGGTAGACTTAGTAAGAGTGATATCGAAAAAATGGTAGCAGAAGCAGAAAAATTCAAGGTAGAAGATGAAAAAGCAAAAGCAAAAATTGATGCCAAAAATCGATTAGAAAATTTTGCATATCAGACAAAAGCATCTATTCAAAAAGATGAAATAAAGCAAAAATTATCTAATGAAGACTTTGAAGCTGTAGAAAAAGCGATTACTGATTGTATATCTTGGCTAGACAATAATTCTGATTCTGATATAGAAACTATTGAACAAAAAGAAAAAGAGTTACAAGATATTGTAACACCTATTATGTCGAAATTATATCAATCGGAAGGTGGTATGCCTGGTGGTATGCCTGGTGGTATGCCTGGTGGTATGCCTGGTGGTATGCCTGATGGTATGCCTGGTGGTATGCCTGATGGTATGCCTGGTGGTATGCCTGATGGTATGCCTGGTGGTCCTACTGTAGAAGAAGTTGATTAAATTATTAATGACTCATTTGACTTAAAATTTTAAACCAATTACTAAATACTATAAATAAAATAAAACAATTAATATTATTTTTTTATTTTATTCAAAAGAAACAGTAGAAATTCTATTTATTTGTTCAATTAACTTTTAGGATTTTCCTAAACTTTAGAATCAAGTTTTTCTATTTTCTTCTTCATTTAATTCTTTGGATTCTACCAAACCAGAATATCTATTTTTAAAATTTTAAACCAATTACTAAATACTATAAATAAAATAAAAAAATAATATTAATTGTTTTATTTTATTCAAAAGAAACAGTAGAAATTCTATTTATTTGTTCAATTAACTTTTAGGATTTTCCTAAACTTTAGAATCAAGTTTTTCTATTTTCTTCTTCATTTAATTCTTTGGATTCTACCAAACCAGAATATCTATTTTCCGAAGTTTTCAAATATTCATCTGATATAGGTTCTTCTTTAGAATCTAATAATAAATGATCTTTGTTCAAATCAGTAAATAAAACTGAATTTTTTTTTTTTTTTTAATTTTTCGGTTCACTTATATCATTATTTATTAGAATTACTTTAAATTCATAAATATTATCTAAATATTTAAATTGTATTCTCGGAAAAAATTTAACTTGTATGGATGTTTTGTTATCAATAAGTAAATTTGTAGTATTGTATTTGTTTATACTTTCATTTACAAATTCTTTGTATGTTTTTAATAACATCGAATTTATAGTTGGTCCATTAATATCGAATAAATTTAGTAAATCTATCCAAGAATTATCTTCATTAGATAATATATTTTTTATTTGAATTTTCATATTTTGTTTTTTAGGTAATCCTCCATAAATATTATTTAATTTATCTGATATCTTTAAATAATTATATAAAATTTTTTTTCCTGTATCACTTTCTATATTAACTTTTCTATTTGTTTTAGGATTTACTATCTTATTATAAATATTCATATATGAATATATGAATATACCTATATAATTATACAGATATAGAATTTAAAAAAAATTTTACAATAGATTAAATGTTTGTGCTTTTTTCATAAAATTGTAAATTTATAATCAGCACTTTGATGTTTTGGTATAATAAAGTATAGTAATTAAAATTAATTTATTGAATGAATAATCAATGCTACATTTCATGATAATAACCAGACATACCAGTTGGTTTTCCATTCATTCCAATTCACTCATAATCTACTTTATTTTCTGTAATAAATTCATAAAATGCTTTGAGTTCTCCTGTATTTCCATCAAAACCAGGATAATTTACTAATTCGTCAAATACAATAATACAATCTTTATCAATATAATTTTTTAAATTATTGAAATAAGAGGCCATGTATTAATATTTGGGATATTTTCAATTATATTCAACATTATTTATTATAAATATATAATATAATATGATATAATATAATATATCATAATAATAATAAAAAAGGTATATAAATAAATTATAGTTACAATTTCCTTTATTTATTCTGGTTCCTCAAAACTGTCTTCTCTAATAGGATCAGTTATTTTAGCATTTGCTCTTTTACCTTCTCTTTCAGCTAAATTATATAATCTTTGGTCATTTTGTAATGCCTTTAAACTTTCTAATTTAACTAATTCAGCTTCATCTTCTTCTGACAAAAAATCTTCTTGTGCTTTTTCAAAATCAATATGTCTAGATGATGATCTTCCAATTATTTCTGCTTTTTCTTTTGCTAATTCTCTAGCTCTATCATTAGCAATTGTAAGAGCTCTTGCTAATTTTAATTTTTCATCTAAATCATTATCATTAGATTCATCATCATTAGAAGATCCACCATAAATTATATCTAAATATCTTTTTAAAATATTTTTACCTAATTTACTATTTATATTTACTTTTCTATTTGTTTGTGGGTTTACAATTTTTTGATACATTATATTATATTATATAATAAATAAATAGCACTGATAAAATAAAACAAAAAATATTTTTATTTAATTAAAAATTAGATTATATAATATTAAATTTGAACAAGATTATAATTTAAAAATTATTCCTTATAATAAAAGAAGGTATGAATAATAGATTTAAATGCAAAGTTGATTTTCTTATATATAATCAATCATATGAAGATTTACAACATTTAGAGTATTCAAATAAAATTATACTAAATTCACTTATTTTAGATCAATTAATTAAATTAGATGATAATATTTTATCAAATAAAATGCATTTTAAATTAACTAATGAAACAGAATTTGGAATTTTCGAAGTATATGTAGGAGTTCATGATTTTTCAGCAAATGATAATAAAATATTTATTTCTAACAAAATAGCAAATAATTTATTTATTGAACAATATTCTGACATATATATAGAATATTGTTCACCACCAAAAGGTACTTTTTTAAAAATAGAGCCATTATCGGATAAATTTTATAATATACAAGACATAAAAAGTTTTTTAGAAAATAATATTCAATATAATTATCCAATAATAGAAGAAAATTCAATTTTATCAATAAAGAATAATACAGAAATTATTGACTTAAAAATTTTAGAATGTAAACCTTATGAAATAATTACTACAGATAATACTGATATCGAAGTAGAATTTGTACCATTAGCTAACAATAATTTAACAAAGAATGAAAATACTAATATCTTATCAATGGATAAAGAAAATATAAATTCGGAGGAAAAAAATAATAATCCAGAATTTAAATTTCCACAGTTAATAAATAAAGAAGATGATAATGATACAGAATCTAATAAAGAATTTGTACCATTTTCGGGTAAAGGATATACCTTAGGAACTAATTAAATTTCTGGATCATTTATTATTTTTTTGATGGTAATGAATTCATAGTATGTTGTGAATCAATTGTTAATAATTTAGCAATTTTACTTAGCCTAATATTTATTTTATCAATAAGAACATCAATTTTTGAACAAACTGATATATCACTATGATATGTAAGTTTTAAATTTTGTAGTCCCTTAATACTATTTGTCAATTCTATTGAAAAATTTTGTAATCTTGCAGAATTTTCATTTTGAAAATATGTCTGTGGCATAATTCTTTTATGATAATAATTATTATCATTAGTTGACCCAGTACTCATTTCTACTTCACTTGTAAATATATCATCTATTAACGAAAATGATAATTCTATCATAGATTCAATATGGTTCATAGAATCGATTCTTGAATCATTATTCCACCATCTATAAGCACCTTGTACATATGTAGGCGGGTCAATAATAAATATACTACCATTTTTTGTTAATTTTTCATTGGGTTTTAAACTAGATATTATCTTTAAATTTGTTAAAACATTTTCTGTTCTACTATCTTCTTTTATAAATTCTTCTTTTTTTTTTTCTTTTGATTTAATCTCCATAATATAAATATAAGTATTATATTTCTTTATATTATTTTATTAATTAATAATTATATTATATTTATATTAATTGATATATTATGATTAAATTGAATTAGTATTAAGTAGCTTATAATATAATATTAAATGATTTAAAAAAAAATTTGATTTATTGTTAATGAAAAAATTACTTAAAAATATATTAACAATTAAAAGCATAAAATGACCACACCTGAAATTCAAAAATCCACGGCTACTGAGGAAGATAATACAAATGAATCTGAAGTAAGAGTTTTACTGCAATCTTTACTAGATGATTCTAATCATCTACAAACTATGTATAAAACTTGGAATGGAACACTTCGAAAATTAGCAAAAGAAATGGATAGGGAACAACGAAAATTAGTTAAAACTAAACCAAAAAGACAAGTTAAACAAAAACCACAAGAAGTTACACCTGCTATGCAGAAATTTATGAAACAATATCATAAAGAAGAAGGCGAAGAAATTAAACATGGAACAGCATATACTCGACAAGTAATGATGAAAGCTGTTTCTAGATATATCAAAGAGAAAAATCTTCAAAATCCTGAAAATAAAAAGCAATGGAAGGCCGACCCTGTATTAAAACCTCTATTTAGTCTTGAGCAAGAATGGTTTACTTTTATGCAAATTAATGGACTTTTATCTAGAGTAGTAGTTAATAAATGATTTATAATTTAATAATAAATATCTTTATAAAAAAAAAATATTTTTTTTTATGATAATATTAAATATAATGTTTATAAATTTATGTTATATTTAATAATAACACTTTTAGGGAGTAAAATTTCTTTATGTTTATTTAATTTCTTAAAACATTTTGAAATAGTAACTTCAGAAATTTTACAAGCAATAGACACTTGTTTTTTTGAAACATTATGATTACACAAAGAAGCTACCAAAAATATTGAACCTGCTGCAACAGATGGAGCAGTATTATCTTCCACAAGATTGGTTAAAGATCCTAGAGCTTTTACTGCTACAAATTCAGATATATGCTTCAAATCACTACATAATTGTAAATTAGAGCAAAATCTATCAATATAATCTAATGGATTAGATGTTCTTGCCTTAATTTTATTATTTTTAAAACTTAATCTCCATATTTCTTTAAATCTTTTACACCCTTTAGTCATATCTTGTAATCCAATATCAAACATGTCTGCAATTTCTTTAGCTGAACGAGGTACTTTTTCTTTCTTACAAGCCATATATATACAAGCAGCTATTAAACCTTCCCTATTTGAACCTCTGGATATACTTGTTTCACTTATAATCTTATAATAAGTTTTTGCGTCTTCAATTATAATATTAGGAAGTCCACCTGATTTTGCTTTATTAGATATTTTATTAAAAACTTTCCATTGACTTCTTTCTTTATATGGCATTGCGTTCCAAGAATTATATTGAACCATTTTTTTAAAATTATTACTATCATAACTGCGATATCCTATTAATGAACCTAATGATGATTCAGGTAGTAAATTATTAGTAGGCATACCTACACGTTCTGGATTAGAACTTTTGTTATCAGCATCACCATAGTATCTATATTCCGCATCCTCTGCTAGTCTTTTCTGTTGATATATTCCACAATTACTACAATAATAACAACCAGCATCATATATTAGAGTATTAGTTTTACAATATATACAAAAATCAGAACTAATACTATCATCAATATATTCATTTATATCAGCATTATTTTCAATAATTAATTTTTTTTCATTATTTTCGTCATTACTATCATTTTCATCATTACTATCATTATCTATAAAATCCTCATCCTTAAAAGATTTAAAGATATTCCATAAATCCTCATTTTTAAAAGAATTCATATTAGTTTTTTTTTTTTTTTTTTTATATTTAAAATTATATAAATCAAATTTTAAATAAATATAAATATAATTAGTTAAATAGTGAATCTAAATTTTCTGTTTTTTTATAATTATTATTATTTTCATTTTTTATTTTATTTTCTAAAGATATTAATTCTCTATTTTGATTTATAAATCCTTCAATTCTATTTTTTTTTAGATCTAAAGAATATAGTTCAGGTGTCAGGTCTATATCTAATATATATTTATAAGGTATTGTTATATATCCAGATGTACCAAAATTTTTTCCGTAGGCCATTTTTACTATAAATGATTCTCTATCATCTGAATATCCTACTAATATACCACTTGTACTACCTATTCTTTTATCTGTACTTAAATCTGGAATCCAAAGTTTATCTGTAATATTATTTAAATCACAATACAATACAATACTTATTAGTATTAGTTGTTCTGCTTGTAAATATCTTTTTATTAATTCTAAATTATTTTCTAACCTATTAATATTTATAAATTTAAATGCTTCAGCATTTTTATAACTTTTTATAGAAGGTTTTAAATGTAAATTATCAATAATATATGGAAAATCTATTTCTGAACAAAATCCATATTTTTCAATAGACTTAAATATAATTTCATATGATAAAATAGAATTTATATTTCCATAAAATTTACAATTATAATATATAAATAATATCGATGGTGGAAATAATGGTAATTTATTTTTATTTAATTGATAATTTATTATAGAGCATACTGAAGCAATAGGATGTAAAGGAATATTTTGAACATCTAAAATTGGCGGACATTCATTTCTTAAATCTATATATTTTTTGTTTAGATCAAAATTATTTGTTATATATTTATTATAGTTAGTTAAATATACTTTCTCATATTCTTTTAAAGGAAAAGAAGGTATTAAATTATACATATTATTAAACATACTATTATTTTCTTCCGAAATTGGTTTACTCTCAGATCCTCCCATTATTAAATAATATATTTAATTAATATATATTATATTTTTAAATAAAGATTATAACAAAAACTTTAAAACAAAAAATAATAATTACTACATCAATTCAATTGATAATGTAAGATTTATCATCTAGTATTTTTAAATTTTTTACTGATTTTATAATTGTATTTTCTTTGTCATATTCTATATTTTTTGATTTAGTAGATCTAATCATTTCTGTTAATTCTTTATATAATTTATTTTCTAGATTATCATTTAATTTATTATTTTTTACTAAATTACTAATAAATTCTTTTAATTTTATACCTTTTTGATAATTATCTAATCTATTCCATGATTTTTTATATTCATTTTTATCAATAAAATCAATTAAATCTTCATTTGTTTCAATCACATTATAGTTAACTATTTTTTCATCAATATCTGGATTATTTTTAGCTTCTCTTTTATATGATATATAATTTTGTTTTTTTAAATGCTGTTCTAAAGCATAACTATTTCCTCCAATTATTTTTTTTTTGGGAACTTCATCTAAATTTTCTTCTATAGTATTAATATTTAATTTTTTATTTAAAATATCAATTTCATATACTATTTCCTCAATATCATTTTCAAATTCTAATTTCATAATATTAATATTTCTTGATTCATTCTTTAATAAAGTTTTAAAATAAAAATCAAATTTATTATTAATTTCTTTATATCATATATTACAGTTAATTATTATTTATAAAATTAACGACTATATAACTTATTTAATAAAAATTAAAATGAGTTATGATACTATATATAATGATATTAAATTTATAAGTAATGATTTTTTAAAAAATTATCAAATTAATGTAGAAATATCATTAAATATATCTGATATGGTAGAATATATATCCGATATTCTATTAAATATATATGATAAAGACATTATAAAAAAATATTTATATCCAGAAATACTAGAACAAATCTTATCTTATAGATTTAAATATTTAAATGAAAATTTTAAATTTAATGATAGCTATAAAAAAAAATATTTTAAAAGAAGACTTAAAATTTTATTAAATAAGCCAAAGGTAGCTCAAAAAAGTGATTTGTGGCATTTACAAAGAAAAGATTCTATCGGAGCAAGTGAATTATCTAGTGTTTTTAATAAAAATCCATTTTGTACATACAATAAATATCTATTAAAAAAATCTGGATATGTAACCGAAGCAGATAAGAATAATAATATTAGTATTCATTGTATTCATGGAATAAAATATGAAGAAATTGCTCAAAAAATTTATTGCTTAAGAAGCAAACAAGAAATATATGAATTTGGCTCTATTGAACATGAAAAATATAGTTGGTTAAGAGCATCTCCGGATGGTATTACAAAAACAGGAATAATGTTAGAAATTAAAGTTCCATTAAAAAGAAAAATTTATGGAATTCCTCCTATTTATTATTGGTATCAAATGCAACATCAATTACAGGTATGTAAACTTAATAAATGTGATTTTTTAGAATGTAAAATTGAGGAATATAATTCATGGAATGAATTTTTAGAAGATAAACATAAAAATAATAACAATCGTACTATAGAAAATTTAGAGAAAGGTATTATTATAGAATATATAGATAATAATGAGATTGATCCTTCTAAAAAAAGATCTTGGATATATCCTAAACATATAGATATGTCAATTGAAGACATATATAAATGGATATCTGATACTAAATATGAATTGAGTAATGATAATTCTAGAGAATTTTCAAGAATTATTCCTTGGAAATTAGTTGAATATTCTTGTTTTAGAGTATACAAAAATAATGAATGGTGGAAAAATAATTTTAATTTAATTGAAAATTTTTGGAATTTAGTTATATATTATAGGAAAAATGGTATTACAGAATTAAATAAAAAAAAAAAAAAAAAAAAAAATATAAATAGTGAAAATTATAAAAAAAAAAATATTGATACATATACTTTTTTATCTGATTCAGATAATTAATATAATTTACTTATTTATTTAAAAATAACTGATAAATTATAAATGACAAAGTATTTATTTAAAAATTAAATCGACGTATAAATTAATCTTATGGAAGTACTGAAAGAACTAAGTGAAAATTATGAAATTATAAAAAAAATAGGAAATGGTTCATTTGGTCAAGTTTATAAAGCAATATCAAAAGATGATCAAGAAATGGTTGCTATTAAAATAGAAAATAAAAGTCAGCAGTCTAGATTAGAACTTGAAATGAAATTATATAAAGATCTTGAAAAACATCGTGGAGTACCATGTATTAAATGGTATGGTAAAATATTACAAAATTATATACTTATAATGGATTATTTAGGTCCTAACCTTGATGATTTATTTGAATTTTGTAGTAATAAATTTTCACTTAAAACTGTTATAATGATAGCATTGCAAATTCTTAATAGAATTGAATTTGTTCATAAAAACAATATTATTCATAGAGATATAAAGCCTGATAATTTTTTAATTGGAACTGCCAAAAAAAAAAATACAATATATATAATTGATTTTGGTTTATCTAAAAAATTTTGTATTAATAAAGAAAAACATATTGAATATAAAAAAGGACGTAATTTTACAGGTTCGTTTCGATATTCAAGTATTAGAAATCATAAAGGTATTGAGCAAAGCAGAAGAGATGATTTAGAATCTATTGGTTATATGTTAATCTATTTTATAAAAGGTTCCCTTCCTTGGCAAGGTCTTAAAGGATCTACTAAAAGTAAAAGATCTCGAAATATATTTAATATTAAAAGAAGCACATCAATCGAAGAATTATGTGAAGATATTCCGAACGAATTTTTTTTATATCTTAAATATTGCAGATTACTTCGTTTTAGAGAAGAACCTGATTATATATATCTAAAAAATCTTTTTGAGAATCTTGCAAAAAAAAAAGACATAATATTAGATGATATTTATGATTGGAATATATTAGCTAAAAAAAAAAAAAAAAATAGAATACAAGAAAATACTACTAATTAAAATATATAATAATATAAATATATTTTAATTAGTACTATACATTAAGGATTATCCTTTAATTAGCAAATACAATTATTATCTTTTTCTTTTCTATGATAAATATAATTATATATATTTTTATTTAATTGAATAAAACCATATAATGCTAAAGTACTAATTACGATATCTATTCCAAATGTATAATTAAATTCTATTTGAGAATTTTTATTGTTTTTCATTTTTGAATATAGATATAATATTTTTTATACTTTATATACTTATTTTAAATTTTATTTTCTATTCCAAATCAAATTTTTAAAACCATTTCCAATATTACAACCTAGTTTTGAAGTAGTATCCCACGTATTTAACACTGTTTCATATATTGTATCTGAATTATCACCACTATTAGAATCGGAACTTTTACTTTTTTTATGAAAATAATCAATTATATTACCTGTATAGCTATTTGTATTTGTGTCGATTTTATATTTGAATTGAAATTCAGCATCTTCATAACTTTCCCAAGGCATAAATCTTTCAATAATTTGACCTTTTACATATTCTTTTGTAAAATAATTATCTTCTAATTTTGGTTTTAAATTATATAATAAAGATAATTGTACAAATATAATAGATGTATGTCTTCTTAAACAATTATAAGCTTTTGTACAATAATCTTTAAAATCATTATAATATTTACTTTGTACTCCCCCCATAGCATCTATCATATCTGATGTTATTCTGAATTCGGGAGCTAATAATTTAGGATCTTTTCCTAATATATATCCAAAATCTATATTAAAAATATGAGCTTTATTTGTTATCATTATATTATCTAAATGTCTATCTCCTATTCCTAATAAATAAGTTATTACACAATAAGCAGCACAACTTTTTGTAAAATTTTCTCTCAATTCTTCTGCTGTAATATTAGGATTTTTTTCCATAATAAAATTTTGAATACTAAAAATATGTTCTTCTTTTATTCCATATAATGTATATGAATTATTTACAAATTCTATATACCCATACTCATTTCCTATAGGTAAAATATTATACGTTATTATATTTAAATCTAAATTTTCATCTTTTTTCAGAAAATAGTCCATTAATTTTATTATATTCATTATTATATGTTCTTTTCGAATATCTTCTTTTTTTATCATAATATCAAATGTTTCTGTTTTATTATTTTCATTATATAGACATGGTAATATTAGTGGCTTAGTTTTAGAATTTATTATTTTAATTTTACTTGTTAGTATACCTAAAAATTTTTTTGTAATATCAATTGGTAGATAAAATTCACCTTTTTCAGAATATTGATTTTTTTCCAGATGATTTGTTAAATCTTCTTTTATATTTTCTGAAAATTTAATTATTTCTAAAATATTATTAGTAAAATCATATCCATTAACAAATAAATTATAAGTTTCAGTATCTAAACTATTTACTAAATTTTTTCTTATTCCATTATAAAATTTATCATATTTTAAATCTTTAGTAGATTGAGTTAATTCCCAAAAAAGTATATTGCAAAAATTTTTAGAAATCTTTGATCTATTCAGTAAAAAATCAACAAATAATTTTATTATTTCTTCATATTCACAATAATATCTTAATTGATATACTATAAAAGGAATATAACATATTAATTCTATATCGAAAGCTACATCTAATCTTTTTATTAAATATACTAATATATCTAGATCATAAACTAAATTAAATAAACATATTATAACATCTTCTGGTTGTATATTCTTATAACAATTTCTGGAACAACATATAGACCAACAATTTGTTATATTTTCTGAATTTATAATATCAAGAATTATTTTTGAATCCAAATTTGCTATATCTTTTATTAATATTAATTGTGTTAACCATTTAGAATGTTCTTTAAAATAAAATCTATTATTTACTAATATATTTATTTCTTTTTTATTATATTGATAATCTGGTAAATAATATTGAATTTCACGTAAAAATGCAAAATAATAATTAGCTATTTTATTCCAAGACTTACATACAAGTGCTATTTTATGATAATCTATTATATCTAAAGGGAGTAAATTAAATATTTCAATAGTATTAAACAAATCTTTTAATTCTAATATTTTTAAAAAACATAGCTCACATGTACGTTCTTTAGATTCGTTTAAATTAAAATAACTTGTATATGTACTTATACTCCAATATATATTTTCTTTTGATACTGTATTTACAAATTTAGGTATTTCTATCCAATTATTACTACACTTTCCACAAAAAATTTTCCCACAATTTCTACAATGATGCTTTCTATTTATAAAATTAAATCTTTCTTGACAGTGATAACATACTTCTACTGAACAATCTGGAGTCCAAGTATATACTATTCTATGATCTTTTTCTATTAATGTTTTTAATGGTAAAGTTTTACTTTTAGATATATTACTTTTATCAACATACATAGATATAGAAACATTATTGGAATTTAGTTTACTATTCATTAAATAATTATTATTGTATAATTATTTAAATATTTATTTTTATATAATAAATACTTTCTATATTTTATAATAATGAAACGTAAATTACTTTATTATGAAGATATTAATTATATGTATTTTCGAAAAATTATTAAGACATTATTTCCTAAAAATATTTCCTATAAATATATGATTTATACATTATCTATTTTTCATATGATAGGCACATTACTTATCATTTTCGGTATTTTTTTCTCTCCTAAATATCTTATTATATATATAATTTATTTATCATGTATATTAATTTCTTATAAGTTATTTGATTCATATTGTTTTATGACTTTATTATCCAATTATTATTCTGGTAAATCATCTACATTTCTTCCTGTAAAAATGTCTACTGCTATCAAATCTGTAATCATTAATTATCTTTTAGCTATCATAGCAATTATAAATCCTAAACTATCTCTATATTATTTTATAAAATATTTATTTTCGTAAAAAAATTAATTATATTATTATAAAAATAAAAATGTATAATTTAATTCCTAAAGAATTTTTAATCAATGATACAAGAACTCATAAAGATTTTGAAAAAAAAACTTTTAATGGATATAAAAAAAATGAAGTTTTTAATGAATTACAAAAAAATATACTATCTGGCAATATAGAAAAATCCATCTTATGGTCTACCGAATTAAACTGTTCCGGTTATACTACTCTTATATTAGATAAACTATTTTATTTATATCTTAAAGAAATTAACAAAGCTAATTTATTTATTATTAATTTATTTATTAAAAATATTAAATTATTTGAAAAAAAAAAAAATAGTAAAGACAACAATTCCCAAAACTTTGGGGATTTAAGAAATGATCAGTATATTAGAAATCATATTTCTAATCTTGTATGTATACTTACATTCTCTTCTAAATATAAACTTCCTAAATCTCCTAATATAACTTCTTATGATTTTAATATGAAAAATAATAAATCTAAAATTATAAGTAAAGATCTAAATGCTATTCAAGGTTTTATTAAAAAAAATGATCCAAAAAATATAATTATCCCATTATCTGAAATTTTATTAAATTTAAATAATAAGAATATATCCAAATCATTAGATAATGTATTATTTTGGCTTAATTGGATATTCATATATGAAAAAAATATTCACAAAGGTTATATAAAATGTCATAGTAGAAATATTAATGATATTGATAATAAATATATTAACGATTTCACTTGGATAATTTGGGAAATTATTTTTAGTTTATCTGATAATCAATATATTAAGAAATTATATTCACTTTATAAATTAGATTTTAATAAATCTAAAAGAAAAAAAAAAATTGATTTGATTATTATAGCATTTATTATTATTATTGATCCTTATCCAAAAATTGCATTTGATAAGGAATTTATTACTCCCCAACAAAATATAATTAAAAATAGAATTATCTCTAATATTAATTATCAATATTTAGATATTTATAATAATTCATCTGATTTAACTAGTAAAATAAATAATCCTACTATCACTCTTAAAAATAATAATTCTACAATATTTTCAAATGAAAATCTTAAATTATCTACTAACACTAAAAATTATATTGATGAGTTCTCTAAGAATCGACATCAATCTCATGATACTATTAATACAAATCTAATAAATAAAAATATAAAGAATAAAAATAAAAATATAATAAATAATTTAATTACTAATACTACAATTAAAAAAAATCAAAATAATCAAGATTGTATTTTATCTAAAATTCCTAATTTTAATCTAAAAGACTATGTTGTTGATAATAAAATACCTATTAATAATAATAAAAATAAAACTTTTTCTTTAAAAAAAACTAAAAATGAATTAGATAATCTTCTTACGTCTGATTAAATGTATATTTAATATTATATTACTATAATGATAAAAAAATTTTTTTTTATTTTTATATGTCTTATATTTATATATTATAAAAAAATATATAATACACATCATAAATTTTGGGACAATCAACCTGTTTCAAGAAAATATCTCAAAAATGAGGGAATTATCTCTAAAAATCCTAAATTTAATATAATTCTTAAAAATAATATGTTTTTTCGGAATATTAATATTAATAGTAAATATGATTTATCATTAATACATCAATTTATTAATAATCATTTTTCTAATAGTTATGAATATTCAATTGATTTTTTAAAAGAATCTTTATTTTATTTAGATGAAAATACTTCTAATAATATTGGATTATTTAACCATAATAATGAAATTATTGGTTTTATTCACTGTAAATTAATTAAATTAAATATTAAAGACAAAATTCAAAATTTTTATTATACTGATTTTTTATGTGTTCATAAAAATTATAGAAATAAAAATTTAGCCACATTACTTATATCTAAAATTATTACATATTACAACCAATATCAACCTTTTATATTTAAAAAAGATGTTAAAAATTTACCTTTTAATTATATAAATAAAACATCATATTATTATAAAAATATTGATTATAACAAATATTATAAAATAGAAAATAAAATACAATTTTTAAATGAAGAAAATATCTTAAAGATATTTAATTTTATTACTAATGTTCTAAAAAAAAAAAAAATATATCAAATATTTTCAATAGAAGAATTTAAGAAATTATATATTAATACTACCAAAAATTGTATTATAGAATATGACTATAATGATCAAATTATATCTGTTATTATTTTTATTACAATAAATTTTGTACAAAATAAAAATACTATTAAAACATTTGATATTGAACATATTTTTATTGATACTTTAGGCTATAATTTTGAAATATTTAATTTTCTTATTGATTATGCTAAAAAAAAAAATATAAAAATGATAACTTTAATTGATCAAATGTATAATAAATATTTTATTGATCAATATAATATGTTAAAATCTATGAATATATATTTTCATTCTTATAATTATCATCTGAACGAAATTATTGATAATTTTTATATGGCTTTTAATTTTTTATGATTGTTTTTATTTAAATATTAATATATTAAACTAACTATAAATGTATTTAGTTTATATCTTAGTATGCGATAATTTATCTTATGTAGGAATGACAAATGACTTTTTAAATCGATGGTTACAACATAATGGTATTATTTCTGGTGGTGCAAAATATACTAGAAAAAAATCTAATTGGTATCCTATTTGTATTATCGATGGATTTTTAGATAAATCTCAAGCTATGCAATGTGAATGGAAACTTAAAAATAAATTTTATAAATCTACATCTGGTAACAAATTCAAATTAATTTTGAACCATACTGATAGAATTAAATATCTCAATTCACTATTAAAAGGAGCTAAATGGACTAAAAAATCACCCTATATTAATACACAAAATTTAACAATATTTATTGATAAAGAATATGAAGATCTCATTGATTATCCTAATATTGAAGAATTATATTGGAAATAGATTATAATGTAACAATTTTACATTAAAAAATTCTGTTTATATATTAATGAATTTTAATTTTGATAGGGAAATTGTTCCTACAATGGTATATATAACATTTTTTTTACTTTTTGTAATTGGAATATGTCTAATTTGTAAACGCATTAGACGTACAAAAAAACAAGAACTTTCTCGAGAACTAGAGTCTATTCATCAACAACGATATTCTACATCTTCATGTAAAAATACTACAAAAGCACCTTCTCCTATGACTACTCCACCTCCCATTACAACACCAGCTCCTAAACAAATTATATCTATCACTGTTCCTCCTATTACTAATATACCTACTAAAGAAATTGAAGAATGTGATACAAAAATTATATATACTGGTGGATTTAGAAATGGAAGAGATTGTCCTGGAAATGAAATTAAAGAAGTTCTAGCATCCTTCGAAGGGTGTAAAGAAAAATGTAACATAGATCCAAATTGTAAAGGCTTCTCTCATAATCATGCATTATTAAGAAAAGCTGAAAGTACGACATTTAGTCAGGATGTAGATAAGTGTATACTGAGAACAAAAAGTTGTGAAAATAGTAAAGTATCTTCTGATGAATATGATAAAGATAATCTTCTTCAGGGATGGAGTTTTTATACTAAAAAAGAGACTACCGATTGCCGTACTATAACTGTTACTGATAAACCACAAATTATTAAAGGATATTCATGTAGTTCTAGGGCTGATTTACAAACTTGTACTGATGGAACATTAGATCCCAGTGGTAATACATGTCAGTGGTTCGGTATAGAAAATCAAGAGATATGTAGAGTATATAGTGAAAGTACTTCATTATCTTCACATCTACCGCCTGGTATTGGAGCTCAATTTAATGATGCTATAAATCAAGCTTCTGGAATTGATAACCCAACAACCACATTTAAAGCTAGTAATCTAATAACTACATCAAGAGACACTACTGGAAGAAATCCAATAACCACGTTTAAAGCTAGTAATCCAATAACTACATCAAGAGAAACTACTAGAGGAACCCCAACAACTACGTTTAAAGCTAGTAATCTAATAACTACATCAAGAGAAACTACTGGAAGAAACCCAATAACCACTTTTAAAGCTAGTAATCCAATAACTACATCAAGAGAAACTATTAGAGGAAACCCAACAACTACGTTTAAAGCTAGTAATCTAATAACTACATCAAGAGAAACTACTGGAAGAAACCCAATAACCACGTTTAAAGCTAGTAATCCAATAACTACATCAAGAGAAACTACTAAAGGAAACCCAACAACTACGTTTAAAGCTAGTAATCTAATAACTACATCAAGAGAAACTACTGGAAAAAATTCAGAAAGTGCATCAAAATCAATGGGACCACCGGGAGCACCAGCAGAAGAAGTAGCAGGAGCAAAAGCACCGCCACCTGCAAAAGCTGTAGAAGTACCAGGAGCAAAAGCATCGCCAACTACAAAAGCAGCAGAAGCATCGCCAACTACAAAAGTAGCAGAAGCACCAGGAACAAAAGCATCGCCAACTACAAAAGCAGCAGAAGCATCGCCAACTACAAAAGCAGCAGAAGCATCGCCAACTAC